>Ga0070681_10003776_pt1 | contig 14236 bp, 8 predicted proteins | sample KBSC83BmetaG_FD_65650 | JGI IMG/M metagenome (GOLD analysis project Ga0070681, IMG submission 65650) | Corn rhizosphere microbial communities from Kellogg Biological Station, Michigan, USA - KBS C8-3B metaG | ecosystem: Host-associated > Plants > Roots > Rhizosphere | place: USA: Michigan... | reverse complement strand
GCCTGCCCAGAGGAGCGCCAGCCGCGAAGGGCCTGCCCAGAGGAGCGCCAGCCGCGAAGGGCCTGCCCAGAGGAGCGCCAGCGACGAAGGGAGGGATCCTCCGGTTCCCCGAAAGAGCTCCTCGCTCGGGCCGATGAGGATCCCTCGCTCCGCTAACGCTCCGCTCGGGATGACAACTGGGCGGTATTGGCAGCAGCTTGCAGCAAGCGGCATAGCGTGCAGCCGTCGGCTCCCAGCCCAGCAGCCGCATGCAGCCAGCCAGCCAGCAGCGGCAGCTCACCAGAACCTGGTCAGCAGCCTAACGTCTCGGAGGAGCCACGTACCGTTGGAATAAACGGCCAGACCAGTGAAGCGTCCGATCCGGTCGTAGGCGAACCCGCCGTTCCTCCAGGTGAACCGAATGGCCGACGTCATTGCTACGCCGGCCGGGCTCGTAGCACCGATCTGAACGCGCTGGACGCTGGTAAGTGGATGCGCGTCCCTCACGAACTTCACGAAGTCCCGCTGCATCCAGGCGTCCGCCGCGTCCCCTGTGGCGTACACGGTGGCGACGCTCGGAATCGATCGCGCGTTGATCACCGCGGCGAGCGCGTTGAAGAGCGTGTCCGCCACCGGCTGCGCGAGCGCGGGAGTCTTAGCTCGCGTCGCTGAGTCGCGACGTGCTGGCGACGACGCGCGGGCGGCGGTCGCTGTGTCCGTGGCACGCGGGGCTGGAGGCGGGGACGACACGTCGGGAATCGGTGGCGGGTCGACGTCCACCAGCACGGTATCGACGACTCCCCCCGCGCTCGCGACGATCGCGGCCTGCCCCGGTGCGCGAGCGGTCACCGCACCGCGATCGTCGGTGGCGGCAACCTCCGGGCGAAGCGAAGTCCACGTTAGGCGCGCGCCCGGCATTGGTGACTGCCGTTTGTCGAACACCGCGGCGGTGAGTTGGCGCGTCTCGCCGATCTTCACGTGAGTGCCCGCGCTGGCCACGACAATGCGGGCCACGCGCGGCGGGACCACGCGGACGGATACGGATCGACTGATGCTGTCCGCGCCGACGATGATCTGCGTTTCGCCCGACGAGACAGCCCTCACCCACCCCGCCGGCGACACGTCAGCGACGCGCGCACTCGCCGATCGCCATGTGATTCGAGCAGCGGCCACGGTGCGCCGGCCACCATCGAGCGCCTGCGCGACAAGGCGCAACGAGTCGCCTGGTTCCATGTCGGGCAGCGCACCCGCGGGCGACAGGTTCAGCGCAACAACGCCTAGTGGCCCGGGAGTAAGGAGCTGCCGTCCGCTTGCTGGCGGCGGTGAAGGTGGAAGCAGCACCGGTGTGGAGTCTTTCCCCGTCGACGCGGCGGAGTCTTTCGACGGCAACGCGGCGGCGGCCTTCGGCTCTGGTGTTTGCGGCGCGCCGGCACCTAACGTGGCGCCGTTTTGTCGCCATGGGTGAATCACCAGTACCAGCGCCGCGATCACCGCGACGCCGACGGCCCCGGCGACACCCACCAACCGTCGAACGGCCGCCGGCGGCTGCGCGTCGGCGTCGCGAACGGGCGTGGCGGCGCGGGAACGTGGCGCGGGGACAACGACCGAAACGGAGACGGTTACTCCCTCGCACGCCACTTCGACGTCGGTACTGCCGGGCGCAACCGCCTCGATGCGCCCTGAATCGACGGTCGCGATCGCCGGGTCACGCGACGTCCACACGATGGTGCGTCCAGCGAGCGGCTTTCCCGCCTCATCGAGCGCGCTCACCGAGACTCGCGCCTTTTTCCGCGGCGCGAGCGTCAGCGTGCGTGGCTCCGCGCGGATCGATGACACCGGGATCGGGACGACCACAATGCGCGCACGGCATTCGGCCCCCTCCGCCGCCGCCGTGACTTCGGCGATTCCGGGTGAATGAGCCTCCACCGTTCCGTCGCGAGCCACTGGGGCCACGTCCGGATTGGTCGAGGAGAACCGCACACCCTGAACCGGGACTTCAGCGCCGCTTTGGCTCTCCGCTGTGACGGTCAGCCTCAGTCGCGCCCCTACCCGCAGCGTGGTCTGCTGCGGATCGATCTTCAGGGCCGGCATCCGTGGCACGCCGACGTCGATCGATTCACCTGATTCGAGCGCGGCCCCGTCCGGCGTTAGGCCGATCGCCTGGGGCGGCGACTGCAGGATGGGGCTCACCGGCGTCGCCGGCAGCGCCCGCACCGGCGCATCGGACCTTGTCGCGACGATTGTGGCCAGATACTGCCTCGCAGCCGACTGCGCAGCCGGTGGAACCTCCAGCACCTGGACGATGTCCTGCAATGACGGCCACCGGTCCGACGGCGCCTTCGCCAGCATGCGCAAAACGATGGTCTCCAGCTCCGGCGGGCAATCCGGCCGCAACGTACGAATCGGCTCCGGCGTCTCCCTCGTGTGCGCCCATTGCATCTCGAGTGGCGATCCCCGGAAGGGTGTCCGTCCGGTGATCAGCTCGTAGGCCACGGTGCCTAACGAATACTGATCCGCCGCCGATGTCACCCGCTGCGCGAGGCATTGCTCCGGGCTCATGTACGCCGGCGTTCCGATGACAAGCCCGGTTCGCGTGAGGTTCGCCTCGTCGACTGCCTTCGCGATCCCGAAGTCCATCACCACGAGGTTGCCCCGGCGATCCACCATGATGTTCGCGGGCTTCACGTCGCGGTGAACGACGCCTTCACCGTGCGCGTAGGTGAGCGCGTCGGCGACCTGATGAATCACGTACTGCGCAACCGGGATCGGCAGGACGTCGATGTGCCGAAGGACGGCGCTGAGCGGGCGGCCGTCCACCAGCTTCGTCACGATGTACAGCAGCTCCTTCGACTCGCGGACCCCGTAGATCACGAGGATGTTGGGATGATCCAGCTTCGCCGCGACTCGGGCTTCCTGCTTGAATCGGCGGTCCATGCCTTCCGTGAACAGCAATTCGGGAAGGAGCGCCTTGATCGCGACCTTGCGGTTCAGCTGGATGTCATGGGCGAGGAACACCACCGCCATTCCGCCACGTCCCAGCTCGCCAGCGATGTCATACTCCCCGAGCGTCGCTGCGCGGAGCGCCTCGAGAATGCGATCCACATGCGGTCCGGTCTCGGGCTCTGCGACCTCGGCCGCGATCAACTCGAGGGGCGCCCCGCAAAAGGCACAGAATCGATCCGACGGCTGAGCGGCCTGACCGCACTTGCTGCAACGGGCGATCGTTGGCGATGGCATTGTCGGATCGAAGCGGTCGGCGAGGCTGAGGAAGCGCCAATATTGCTGGCGCACACGGCGCGCGATAGAGTTGGGCCGTCCGCTTCGACGCACGGTCAGCCTTGCGTGATCGTCGCACGGTATAACCGATCACCTTCCTCTTCCTGGTGCTTCCCGAAGGGATACGCATCGGGTTCATCTCGGTCACGCTGCCGTTTCTGATGACGCGGGCGGGATTTCCGGTCGCACGATCCGCATCGATCGGCGCTGACGCCAACCGCCGCCGGTGTGTTGACGTTGAACGTTCGTCTCGCAAGTGGCAGCAACGTTCGTCGTCATTCCGGTTGGCGGACTGGTGGCACACTGCGTCGCGGACGACGAGAGGGGTCGCGCTGCTGAGTGGTATCAGGCCGCGAGCCTCGGCGGTTCGTCGCTTGGCGGGGAGTCGGCGTGTGGCTCGCGAGCCACGCCTCGGTACCGCTCGCGTGCCTAACGATGACCGGCGCTGGGTGAATCGCCAGTACGGAATCGAGCGTCGCCGTTAGAATCGGTGGCTGATCGCTATCGTTCATGCCGCCGTCCGCCCACCAGAGAGCAGTTCCTATTCCGGATTCCCTGTTCCCGATTCCCGACGAAGCACGAGCGTAAACACCGACCCCTTCCCCACCATCGACTCCACCAGCAGGTCCGCACCCATGCCGTGCGCCAGGTCGCGGCTGATTGCCAAACCGAGCCCGGTTCCCTCGGTGTTGCGCGTGAAGTGCCGGTGCACCTGCACGAACGGATCGAAGATCGCCTCGTGCTTCTCCGCCGGGATGCCGATGCCCGTGTCCGTCACACGAAGCAACACCGTGTCCGCGTCGTCGTTCGGCGCGACGTCCACCGTCACGCGGCCATTCGGCTCGGTGAACTTCACCGCATTCGTGAGGAGATTGAGCAGGACCTGACGGAGCTTGTCCTCATCGGCCCACACCATGGTCCCCGCCTCCACGCGCTGCTCGAACCCGATCCGCTTGGCCTCGAGCTGCGTCTCGACGATCGGTACCGTCGCCGCAATGACGGCACCCAGGTCGACCGGGCGCATGTCGTACTCCACTCGGCCGGCCTCGATCTTCACGAAGTTGAGGACGTCGTTGATGAGCGAGAGCAGATGGTGCTCGCTTCGCTGGACTCGGCGAAGGACCTCACGCTGTGCATCGCTCATCGGGCCGTGCACTCCCATCTCGAGAAGCTGCACGTAGCCCGCGATGGCGTTGAGCGGGGTGCGCAACTCGTGCGACATCGCCGCGAGGAAATCGCTCTTCGCGCGGTTCGCCCGCTCGGCTTCCTCGCGCGCCACCTCGGCGTCTCGACGCGCGCGATCGGCAGCGTCGGATGCCGCGGTGCGAACGCGCGCGAGCGACAGGTGCGAGCGCACGCGCGCGACCAGTTCCTGCGCGGAGAACGGCTTCACGAGATAGTCGTCCGCGCCGGTGTCGAGCCCCTCGACACGCGCCTCTTCGCCCGCGCGCGCCGAGAGCAGAATGATCGGCGTGGTACTCGTGCGCGGGTCCGCGCGCAGCGCACGCAGCAAGCCGAAGCCATCCAGCCCCGGCATCATCACATCGCTCAGGACGAGATCCGGCGGATCGCGCCGCGCTGCGGCCAGCGCCGCCGTGCCGTCGGCGACGGTTTCCACGACCCACCCCTGCGCGCGGAGCAGCCGCGCGGCGTAGTCGCGCATGTCGGCGTTGTCGTCCGCGACGAGCACGCGCGCACGCTCGAGCGCCAACGACCGTTCGTCATCCGGTCGCACGCCACCGAACGACGCGTCGCTGTCATCGGGTAGCCACCGCTGTGCCTCGGCGGTGAACGCCAGCGCGCCGGATACGGACGTCGCCGTCCGGGCAGCATTCCCGTCGCCGGACGATATGCGGTCGGCTGGAAGATGTGCGCGGCCTAACGGGATGCGGACGGTGAACGCGGTGCCCTCGCCAGGCACGCTGTCCACCGTGATCGCGCCGCCGTGCAGCCTGACCAGCTCCTGGACCAGGGCGAGCCCGATACCCGTGCCTTCGTGCGTCCGGCTTCGCACGTTAGGCACCCGGTAGAACCGCTCGAAGAGGCGCGGGACCTGATCCGGGCTGATGCCGATGCCGGTGTCACGGACGACGAGCTCCGCGGCGCCGTCCCGCTCGTGAAGGGCGACCGAGACGTTGCCGTCGAACGTGTGCTTGAACGCGTTGGACACGAGGTTCAGGACGATCTTCTCCCACATGTCCCGATCCACGTACGCGTTGCCACCGGTCGGCCCGAAGTCGAGGTCGAGCTTCAGCCCGGCCTTCTCGATGACCGACCGGAACGAGCTCGCGAGCTCCGCCGTCAGCTTCGAGAGATCGGTCCGCTCATACCGCGCGTCGATCCGCCCGGCCTCGATGCGCGAGAAGTCGAGCAGCGTGTTCACGAGCTTGAGGAGACGCATCGCGTTGCGATGGATCACCTCGAGGCTCGCGCGATTCCGTGGGCCGGTGTCCGGGTTAGCGAGCACGTCTTCCGTCGGACCGAGGATGAGCGTGAGCGGTGTGCGGAACTCGTGGCTGACGTTCGAGAAGAACTGCGTCTTCGCCCGGTCGAGCTCCGCCAGCGCTTCCGCGCGTCGGCGCTCGCGCTCCCGCGCGCGGGCGGTCTCCAGGCTCGCCGCGATCTGCCCGGCGACGAGGTCGATGAAGCCGAGGTAGCCCTCGTCGAGTTGCCGATAGGGGTTGGCGGCGGCAACCAGGAACCCTGCGGATCGCTCGTGTGCGGCCTGTGCGATTGGCACCACGACGGCCTGATCCGGGGCGACGTCCCACGCACCCGTTGGAATGCCATCGAATCGCTCGCTCAGGTCATCGACGATGACGCGTTCGCGGCGAGTGCGGATCGCGGTCGCAGGCCAGGGCTGAGCGGCGTCCCCCACGACGATTTCCGCGGCGGCCGCCGGATGCGACAGCTCGATGCCAGTGGCTCCGGCGAGTTGGGCCCGAACGCGCCCGCCCTCCTGAGCGTCGTCGTCCTCGTACAGGTACAGCAGCGAAAACGGGATGTCGCGCTGGTTGTCGCCAATGCCGCCGCGCATCCCGTCGATCACGTCCGCCACGGCGGTGACCGTCGCGAGTGATGCCGCGAGCTCGCGCAGCGACCCGAGCCGGCGGGCGCCAATGATGCGGTCGGTCTCCTCGGTGACGACGCACAACATACCCGCCACCGCCGTCGCATCATCCGTCAGTGGACTGTACGAGAACGTATGGTAGGTTTCTTCGACGTACCCACTGCGCTCGAGGAAGAGAAGGAGGCTTTCGTCCCACGTGGCGGTGCCAGTCTCCATGACTCGCTCGATGCGGGGGCCGATGTCCCGCCAGATTTCGGCCCAGACCTCACGGGCGGCGCGGCCGAGCGCCCACGGGTGCTTCTTCCCGAGGCTCATGCGCGCGTAGGCGTCGTTGTAGAAGAACGTGAGGTCCGGTCCCCAGCCCATCCACATCGCGAAGCGCGACGTCAGCAGGATGCGCACGGAGGTCCGCAGGCTCTGTGGCCAGGTGGAGACTGACCCGAGTGGCGTGGCGGACCAGTCGACCGAACGCATGCGCGTCGCCATCTCGGACCCCGCGGGGAAGACTTCCTCGGGGCCCACAACAACGCTTGGTTGCGACAAGCTCTCCTGGCGGGTGGTGGTCAACGTCGAAGAACCCGATCGAGCCGGGGTGGGGCGGAACGGATGGTGTCCGCCTCGGCTCATCCTTTTGCAAATTGCAGGCGCAGCCCAGTACCGGCCTGGACCGTAGACCGGCTAGCCGCCCTCGGCCACGCCTGCAGCGACCACGCGGCTGCGACGGCCGGCCAGGCCGTAGATCCCGGCGCCTAACACGTTGGCTCCCACGACGATTCCGCCGACCTTGAGCGCGAACATCTGCCAGCTCGGGACGTCGATGATCGGGAAGATCGACAGCACCGAATAGAGCACGGTCACCGCGAGCCCCGAAGCGGAGGCGATACGCAGCCAGATGGGCGGCTTCCAGCCGAAACGCCGAGCACCGAACAGCGGGATCGCGAACAGGGCGACGTAGGCCATCGCGTAGAAGATCCCGCCGGCGTTCTCGAGCAGCTGAAACGCTTCCTGCGTGCCCGTGCCGACGAAGCTACCTAACGTGAGCACCAGTGTCACCGAACCCACGAAGACGATCGAGTTCGCCGGCGTGCGCGACTTCGGATGCAGCCGCGTGAACCAGCTCGGCAGGAGGCCATCCCATCCCGCGACCATCGGGAGGCGCGTGTTGCCGGCGAAGATCATGCTCATCGCCCCGAGCTGGCGCATGAGCAGGAGCACGATGAGCACGGGCGCCATGAGCCTGGCGACGCCAAGCCCCGCGACTCCGGCTTGCAACGTCTGCGGGATCGGGCTCACGAGGTCGATCTGGTCGCGTGGCACGAACGCGAGCACGGTGGCCGTCCCAAGAATGAACATGAGGGCGATGAGCGGCGTCGAAATGACCACCGACCGTGGAATGCTCCGCTCCGGCTCGTGCGTCTCGCCGGCCATGAGCGCGACGAACTCGAACCCCGACATCGCGCCTAACGCCATCTTGCCGAAGATGTTGAGGCTGTAGAGCGACAGCTCGGGGAGCTCCGTGGCGAAGGGCTGGTAGCGCGGCAACGTTCCACGCGCGAGGGCCACCAGCGGGATAGCAATGAGCGCGACGTACGTGAGAATCTGCGCGAAACCGCCGAAGCCGGTGAACCATTTGCCGAGGCCGAGCCCGCGAATCGCGACCAGGACCAGCAGCAGAGACAGCACGACGCTGATGAGCGGCATATACCACGTCGCCGTCGCGAACGCGCTCGGCTTCAGCCCGCCGACGAGGTACCCGATGTTCTGCCCGACCATCACGTAGAACGACGAGATGACGAGGATGGCGAACAGCCAGAGGTTCCATGCGACGAGGAATCCGCCGAACTCACCGAAGGCGGATTTCGCCCATTGATAGAGTCCGCCCTCGAGCGGCATCCGCCGGTTGAGCGCGATGACCACGGCGGCCTGGGGGAGGTAGTACGTGGCGATGGCGACCAGCCAGAACACGAGCTGCGACGGACCGAGCTTCGCCGCCGTCCCCACCCATCCCGATCCAACGACGAACACGACCTGCATCAGCACCAGGTCGGCGAGACCCAGCTCTCGACGAAGCTCCGTAGGGGCACTCATGGGCGCCGAACGTACTCGCCGTGCATACGAACCGATAGTCAAAGAACAGCCACAGGTAATTGGTTACTGGAATTGGTTACAGGTAATCGAACCCTCGGGATGCCCATCTCGCATGAGTGAGTTGAGAGGCATCCCGAGGGTTCAAATCACCGATAACCAATCCCAGTACCCAATTACCAATGTCTACAATGTCACCTGCTGCGTCGTCTGCAGCGTCATCTTCGACCCGGCCGGAAGCACCGCATCGACCTCACCGGTTCCGAGCGAGATGGCCGTGCCGGCAGCCGCGCCGAGCGCGGCGCCGCCGAGGATCTTGGAGACGTCACCACCGCCAAGGACCGCACCGAGGACCGCGCCCGCGGCCGCGCCAATGCCTGCCTTCTTGACCGTCTCGTCGCGAGTGTCCTGTCCCTGCGTCTGCAGCTGCGTCGCCGTGATCTTCGCCTCGAACGGGCGCTCCACGCCGTTGATGTTGATCTTCTCGAAGTCGAGCCGGATGGCCGCCTTCTGACCCGCATTGTTCGAGTCCTGCAAGCCGGTCACCTTGCCGTAGACCTTCGCGCCGGCGGGAACTACCGTCTGCCCGTTCCCTGCCACGATCGGATCCACCACAGTCGCGCTGAAGGTATCACCGACCTTGCTGGCCTTCGTGCCGACCTGCTGATCGAGCGACACGGTGACGACGGAGCCGGTGGGCAAGCTGTTCGCGTTGACGGGCGTCGGGGTGGCGACTTCGCCGCCTGACGATTCGACGGTCGTTGCGCGCGAGCACGCACCGAGCGACGCCGCGAGAGTGAGCATGAGTGCAGCTGTCTTTTGCATGAGAGCCTCCTGGAGTTCATTGCATCGGAGAGACTCATCCAAAAGCAAACCGTACGCCGAACGGCAAACCCGAGGCCGGTAAGACTCGAGCCATCCCGAGGGAGGCTTCGGGGAAACAATCGGAGCCCCTGAGTCTCGAGACCCAGGGGCTCCGAACCGTCGATCCCGACCCTAACGAGGCTACGGCTTGGCTGGCTTGGTGGTATCCCCCACGGTTTTCTTGACGTCCTTCTTCAGATGATGGAGGTTCGTTTTCGTCGCCTTGGCGGCGTGGCTGGCATTCGTTTTCGTCGCCGATGAGGCGTGACTGGCGTTGGTCTTCGTTGCGCTTGCCGCATGCGACGCGTTCGTCTTGGTCGCGCTGGCGGCGTGCGACGCGTTCACCTTCGTCGCGTGCCCCGCAGCCTTGGCGTTATGCTCGGTCGTCTTCGCGGCCTTGTCGACCGACGTGCCCGTCTGTCGCCCAACCTTCTCTGCCGTGCTTTCTTTCTTGACCGTATCCCGCTTCACCGTATCTCGCTGCTGCGCGTGGCCAACGGCTGGCGCAGCGACAAGGGCAATTGCGAGTGCAATCAGCTTCATCCGGTTCATACTTCAGTCCTCACTGTTGAGTCGGTCCTCTTGGGACAGCAATGCAAGACGCGGACACAATTCGCGCCTGTCGTAGCACCGCGTCGATGTTTTTCGGCGAATTTCGAAGCCTCGACGTTCGGACCTTAACATTTGATAAATGGATCGGTCGACTGCGCTTCTTCGGTTCCACCTGTCCGGCGGTGCTCGTGTCGCCGCCCGAAACGCGATCGCCACGATCGGCCTCATCATCATCGTGCTCGGCTCAGCGCCGGACCCGTGGGCGTGGCTTCGCTTTCTCGCGGTGGGCGTTGCGGCACGCGGCGTAGGGAGTGGTCCACTCATTGGGCTCACGCTGATCGCGTTTGCTCTCGCGCGCGATGCCGTCCCGCGCCTAACGCTTGGCCTCGGCGGCTGGACGCGCTCGCTGCCGGTCACGGGTGTGCAGCACCGCCGCGCAGTCACGTATGCGCTGCCGATCGTCCAGCTCCCGCTCGCCGCCGCAGTCGTGGTCGGGGCCATGCTCACGGCGGCTGCCTATCACGTCCCGCTGTCAGGACCGAAGCTGATCGGCGCGCCGGTCGCGCTCGTGGCTGCCGGCGCGGCGGCTGTCCCCGCTCGTCGAGCCTTCCTCAGCACCCCGGAATTTCTCGCATCCGCGCTCGCCGCGTCGCTCGGACACTGGACGACGCTCGGCATCGCCATCGTGCTGTTCGTCGCCGCGGACCTCACCGCTGGTCCGCTGCGATTCGCCGCCCCGCGTTCGGCGGTCGCCTCGCCGGCGAGCCCCAAGACATTGCCGATGTTCAGGTTCACGTGGCGTGCAATCGGCTGGCGACTCGTCGCGCCGCTGCCCGTGCCGGTACTCGCGCTGGCCGCCGCGTGGTTCTATACGCGGAACAACGAGCTCGTGGGACCCGACGTCGGATTCGTCGCGCGCCTGTGGAGCGTGATCGCGATCGCGCTCTACGTGGGCGCAATGGCCGACATCGTCGTGACCAGACGGCCGGCGTGGCCCTGGATGCGATCGCTGCCATGGTCGAGCACCACGCGCGCAGCCGATGACGCGATGGCGATCGGAATGCCCGCCGCGGTCGTGGCGCTCGCGTCGGGCATCGTCGATGCCCGAACGGTGGTCGTGTCGCTCGCGATGCTGCCGCCGATCGCCGCCCTCGCGGTCCTGCTCTCGCAGGGCGCGCGGCGACGCCTAACGCGCGTCAGCGGTGCGCTGATTGTCATTGGCATTGGACTCGCGATCGGCGTCGCGTTCTACCCGCTCTTGGCGGTGCCGGCGTTGGCCATGACGCCCATCGTCGTTCGTGCCGCGGCCCGTCGCGATCGACGCCAGGTCGTCACCGGTTGGCACGAGCTCCATCACGATGCCAGCGGCGACTCGCTCGCCTGGAGTGCGCGATGATCTCGCTCCGCGATGTCCGATTCGGTTACACGAGGGGAACGACCGCGTTCTCCTGCGACACGATGGACGTCGGCCCGGGTGTCACGCTGCTGCTCGGACCGAACGGCGCGGGAAAGAGCACGCTGCTCAAGCTCATCTCGGGTGTAGAGCAGCCGACGGCCGGCTCCGTGTGCATCGACGGTCACGACCTGTGGCGCGAGGAGGTCGCGGCCCGTGCGGCGCTCGCATACGTGCCGGAGCACCCGGACCTCACACCGTATGCAACGGTCGGCGAAGTGCTCGGGCTCGTATGCCGTCTGCGTGGCCGACCAATAGACGACGGCACGCGTGCGCTCGAGGCGGTCGGCTTGCGAGATCTCGGAGATCGTTCGGTGCGTGAGCTGTCCATGGGACAGCGTCGGCGGGCAATACTCGCCGCGGCGTTCATCGGCGAGCCCAGCACCCTGTTGCTCGACGAACCGCTGGAGGCAATGGACCGACCGATGCGGCAGTGGCTCACATCGTGGATCAGCGACGCGAGCGCGAGAGACGCGACGATCGTGATCGCCACGCACGACGTCGAGCCATTCGTGCACCTGGCGCGGTGCGCCATCGCCGTGACCCAGGGCGGGGCGCGCGTGATATCTCCCCTGCCTGACGAGCACGATGCGAGGATGGCACTGCTGGATCGCTCGGCGCACGGCACACTACCTTAACAGGCATGATCCCGAATCCGTTCCGCATTTCCACAATTTCGATCGCCGCCGTGCTGGCCGCCGTCGCTACCGCTTCCTGCGCGCACAATCCGGCGCCGGCCCCGTCGACTACCCCGGGGAAGATCGCGGCGATCCCGCATCCGGCACCGACCGCGCTCCCGGCGCCGAGAGCCGGTGCGTTCAACCCGCGCGAACCACTCACGCCGGCGCAGGCGAAGTGGGTGGACACTACGCTCGCGACGCTTTCGCTCCGCGACCGAGTTGGCCAGATGGTGATGGTCTGGGTGCTCGGCGACTACACGAGCTACGGCGATTCGTCCTACGCCGAGGTGCGTCGGTGGATCGAGCGCGACCACATCGGCGGCGTGAGTATGTCGTTAGGTACGCCGATCGAGGTCGCGGCCAAGATCAACAACATGCAGCGGCTGTCGCGTGTCCCGCTGCTGACGTCGTCGGACCTCGAGCCTGGCCTCGGGCGGCTCGAGGGCGGAATCTTCACGCACTACCTGCTCGACGCTGGAAGCGCCACCGTGTTCCCCAGCGCGATGGCGATCGCCGCGACGGGCCGCGACCAGGACGCGTACGACGTCGCGAAGATCATCGCCCAGGAAGCGCGCGCCGTCGGGATTCAGATCAACTTCGCCCCGGTCGTCGACGTCAACAACAATCCATCGAACCCGGTCATCAACACGCGGTCGTTCGGCGAGGACCCGCAGCGCGTCGCCCGCCTGTCGGCCGAGTTCGTGCGCGGTACCCAGGACGGCGGTGCGGTGTCGACGGCGAAGCACTTCCCCGGCCACGGCGACACCGACGTCGATTCGCACGTCGGACTCCCGATCGTTGCCGCGAACTGGGCGCGGCTGGATACGCTGGAGCTCGTGCCGTTTCGCGCGGCCATCAACGCTGGTGCTGGCATGGTAATGACGGCACACATCGCGCTGCCGGCTATCGAGGGCGATTCCACGACGCCGGCGACGCTCGCACCCAAGATCATCACGGGCGTGCTGCGCGACTCGCTGCGGTTCGGTGGCATCGCCATCACCGATGCGATGACCATGGAAGGCGTCGGCAAGGGCTACAGCGTGGAAGAGAGCTCTGTTCTCGCGGTCAAGGCCGGCGCCGACATCATCCTCAAGCCGAGCGATCCGACAAAGGCGATCGACGCCGTGGTGAGCGCGGTCGAGCGCGGGGACATCCCGCGCGCCCACATCGACTCCGCGGCGCGGCACGTGCTCGAGCTCAAGGCCCGCGTGGGCGCGGCGTTCTACCGATTCGCGAATCTCGATGCCCTGCGCGAGGTCGTCGGGTCGCCGGAGCATCGCGCGGCCGCGGCCGACATCGCGCGGCGCGCCGTGACGCTGCTTCGCGACAACGGCCCGCTGCTGCCTGTGTCGGGTCGGCGCGTCGCGGTCGTGCAGTACATGCCCGAGACAGAGCTTCGCGCCGGCAAGATCTTCGGCGGCGACATCCGCTCTGCCATCCCGGGCGCGCGCGTGATCAAGATCTCCCCGGCGACGTCGGTGACTGATCTCGATTCGGTGACGCGCCAGGTAAGTGGCGCCGATCGCGTGATCGTGGCGGCGTACGTGCGCCGGATCGAGGGCGAAGGACGTCCGGCGGTACCGCCGCACATCGCGAAGTGGATCGACGAGCTCGCGCGCAAGGAGAAGGTCGTCGTCGTGGCGCTCGGGAATCCGTATTTGATTCGGCAGTTCCCGAGCGTGCAGACGTATCTCGTGACGTACGGCGTGAGCGACGCCCTCGAACGTGCGGCGGCCGCGGCCGTACTCGGGCGCGCTCCCATCACCGGTACGACGCCCGTCTCCTTGCCAGGTTTCTTCCGTCGCGGAGACGGAATCAAGCGTTAGGCAGCCTGCCGTCGTCAGTCCGAGCGGAGGCGCCGGCCGGCGCCGCAGTCGACGAACCGACACGGCGGTGTCGCCCAACGCCGGTCGCCCGTGCCCGCTTCCGTTTCTGCTTCCCAACCCGATAAGTCAAAAGCACGCATCCCCCATCGATCGCCCGCGACTCCGCGAGCTCGAGGGAAATCCGGCCGGCATCGCGGAAGAACGGCACGCCGGAGCCGAGCAGGAGCGGGTGCACGTTGAGGCCAACCTCGTCGACTACGCCGGCGGCGAAGAGCGACTGGGCGAGCTCGCCGCCACCCATCACGCAAATGCCCTTCCCGGGCTGCTCCTTGAGTCGCCGCACGAACTCGCCGGCGTCCTCCCTAACGAGTTGCGCGCCGTGACCCACGCGATCGAGCGTCCGCGAGAAGATGTATGTATTGATCCCCTTCATCCCGCCACCGCCGCCACC
>Ga0070681_10003775_pt1 | contig 14236 bp, 7 predicted proteins | sample KBSC83BmetaG_FD_65650 | JGI IMG/M metagenome (GOLD analysis project Ga0070681, IMG submission 65650) | Corn rhizosphere microbial communities from Kellogg Biological Station, Michigan, USA - KBS C8-3B metaG | ecosystem: Host-associated > Plants > Roots > Rhizosphere | place: USA: Michigan... | reverse complement strand
TCGTGACTGGCTGCCGCCGTGAAATGTGGCCCGAGTGCGCTCGGCGATTGGGCGGCAAAGCGTGCGGCGAATGACTCCAGCGTAACCCAGCGACCGATCGGCAGTTGTCGCAGCGCGGCCAGCAGCTGCTGTCGGAACGCGGGCCAGTCTCCACCCCAGACCTGCACCGTCTCGCGTTCGGCCGATTCCGGCCAGTCCGTCGCGTTCAACCAGAGATTAAACAGTTCGCGCGTCTGCTGCTCGAAGCTCTGCAACGTCCACGTGCGCATCCGCTCAGTCGTCATGCCGTGCGCGTCAACCGCGGTCAGTGACAGACCGGTCGCCAGACCGTCGAGAAAGCGGAGATAACCGGTCGGCGGCACCTCGCCCGACCGACGCCAGAATCGGGAAGCCAGGCTCCGAAGTACAGCCGGTCGAATCTCCAACGCACCATGCCGCCGTCCAAGCAGCCCGCTCGCACCGGAGCGCAGCAATGTCAGCAGATCCCATGCGGCGCTATGGGGAAACACCCAGTCCGTCGCCTCGACGTCGCTCGCTTCGACAAACTCCAGTTCGGGCGGTGGTAGCTCCGGACTCTTGCGCGGATGACGCAGAAGATCGGGGACAACAAGCCGCAGCCGCCCCTCGTCGTCATAGCCGCGCCAGAGCAGACCACGTTGCGCCAACCCCTGCACCGCCAGTCGCTGTTCGGCATGCGACTGGCCAAGCGCCGATCGCGCCGCTTCCGGTGTATCCGGGCCGGCACGTTCGATGAGATAGCGCCAGAGACGCGCCAGGCTCGGGTTCAGCCCACGGATTGTATTGCGCAGATGTTCGGGATCAGCCAGGCGTGGACCAACCTGTTCCAGAAGATCGGAACGTACGGAAACGGCCGGAATCACCGATCGCCCCATATGCTCGGCGATGTCGGCCAGCGCACCGTCGTTGAGGCGCTCGAGGAGATCGTCGATCTCGCTCGCTTGCGGCAACGGCTCCTGCTGCTCCTCCGCCAGCTTCAACGTCAATTGCGCCAACTCACGAGGCAGGAAATAACGGGGATCGTCGCGCGGCTCGACCTCCGGCTCGTCCAGTTCGATGTACAGGAAACCAATTCGCAGTAGGTGCTCGATCGTGGCACGAAGTTCCACGGACGGCATGAGATTCAGCGCGGCGATCTCGGCCATCGTCAGCGGCTCCGCCTGCGCCGCGAGCTGGTCGACAAGCGTGCGCTCAGCCGACGTCAGTCGCTCCCATGCGAGCGCGAACGCCCAGGCGTCGCTCATGGTGCGATAGAGGTGGCCAGCGATAGTAAACCGGTCGCGACCGCGCAACTCGATCTCCCACCAACGGGCGATCAGCTCCAGTTCGTGGGGTGTGCGATCGTGCAACCGGCCCAGCAAGTTGCGCATGCGTACTCCGGTCGAATCATATGCCGGCAGCACGATTATAACCGGAGCACAACGCCACCTCGCCGCCCGCGAGCGACCCATTCGTCATGAATTACTGCGAACGTACAGGACTATGAAGCGCTATTCCGGTGTACGCCAGGTCAGCCAAGCACCGGGATCAGTGAACGAGCATCGCCTTTTCGAGTGTTAACAGATGCCGCTTGATGTCGGTGCCTCCGGTGTAGCCGCCGAGCGATCCATCGGAGCGCACGACGCGGTGACAGGGCACGATGATCGGAATCGGATTGCTCCCCAGCGCATTGCCGACGGCGCGCGTCGCCCCCGGCTCCCCGATCTCGTTGGCGATCGACTTGTAGGTCACCAGATGGCCGAACGGCACGCGTGCCGTGGCTTGCAGCACACGCTGCGCAAAGGGCGAAGCGGTCGAGAGATCGAGCGGTACGTCGAATTCCTCGCGCTCGCCGGCGAAATACTCCTCAAGCTGGCGCACGTAGGGTCGGATGCTGGCCTGATCGTGGGAAGGCACCAGATCGCTCGCCTTCCCCCAGGCGACGATCCCTTCTTCCGATTCATGATAGTGAATGGCGCAGAGCCCCTGGTCGGAGACGACGAGATAGAGCGGCCCGAGCGGTGATGACATCCGGCCATAACCGGCGCGTCGTGGCAGCGCCGCAAGCAGGCGCGCCCGCAAGAGCGGCATCGCCTGGGCGATCCGCTCGTTCAATGATTCGGCACGCGGAATGTCCTCGATGACCTCGGCGAGTTTGCGACTTTCGGCGATCTCTGCGGCGCACTCGGCACAATCAAGCCCGTGCACGTCGAGATCGTGTTCTTCATCCTGATTCAGATCACCAACCACGAGCAGCGGTAGCTGCTCCATAACCTCATCGCAGCTCAGTTCTCTCATATCCCCACCTCTTTGAGCTCCTCCGAGAAACGCTTGCGCAACTTCTGGGCCGCCTGGTAGACGTGTGCGCGCGCCGTTTCCTCGCTGCAATCGAGCCGAGCGGCGATCTCACCATATGAGGTACCGAGAAACTTCCGCTGGGTGAAGGCCGCGCGCTGTTTCGGCGGAAGATCATCGATGGCGCATTGCACTTTGCCCAGCAACTGATCGTGATCGAGCCGTTCCACCGGGTCGTCCGTGTGCACCGTCGGCTGGTGATTCGCAAGCATCGCCATCGTTCGATCTCCGGTCCGGCGTTGCCGGATATGGTTGAGCGTCGTGTTGGTCGCGATCTTGTACAGCCAGGCGCGATAGTTGGGAGCGCCCTCCAACCGCTCGAAGGCTCGATATGCCCGAAGAAAGGTCTCCTGACAGAGATCTTGCGCCTCTCCATCGTGCCGAACCATCCGGATGATGTAACCGAAAATCTCCGCCTGATGCCGCTCGACGAGATCTTCGAAGATCGTGACTTCGGCCACAAGACATCCTTTCTGTCGCCATCGCCATTCGATTTATAAAGACACGCGACACGCGACTGTGTGAAACGCCGGACCGGAGAAACGTGAGGGTATTTGAGCTGAGTTCCCGCGGGAAACGGACGTTCCGCGAGCGTTCCTGAGCCATGGCCGGCCTCCATCCATGAGGTGCCAAACGGCCCAGTGAAGAGACATTTATTTTACCATTTGTCGAACGTGTGTGCTAATTTGGCTGACCTCCCGACCGGCCAAGATGACAATTATGAAAGCAACGGTTTCCGAATCTTTCAAACGTAGACGAATTTGTCATACAGATACCCCTCCCACTGTCAGGAACCTGTAACACTGGCTCGCTAGGCTGATCCTTTAGCAGGGAGGATCAACTGGAATTGCCAGGGGACCGCCAATGGGCTGTGTTCGATCCTTCCGCCTTTCCGCCATTCCCGATGCCGTACTTTGGGGGGATTTATGGCACTTCGTGAGCACGAGCCCGATCAGCCGAGCGCTTCCGCCATACCGTCCTTGGACGGGGAGCATTCAACACCGCCCGGCCCGGACGATCGACTCCTCGAAACTCGTTTCAAACCGGTCGAGGAGACGGTCAAGCCGCTCGTTTCGGTCGTCATCCCGACGAAGAATGAGGCGGCCAACATTCCAGTCCTTGTCGACCGTCTCGAAGCGCTCGCCGACAGCATGCCGCTGGAGGTCATCTTCGCGGATGACAGCGACGATGACACCGCCGACGTTATCGCCCGGATCATTCCGCACTCTTCCATCCGCATCACGCTTGTGCAACGCGCTCCGGAAGAGCGCGTGAGCGGGCTTGGCGGAGCGGTCGTCGCCGCAGCACGCGTCGCCAATGGCACCTGGGTCTGCGTGATGGACGCCGATTTGCAGCATCCGCCCGAGCGCATTCAGGATCTCCTCAATCAGGCGCTCACCACCGAATCGGATCTCGTAATCGCCAGTCGCTATCGCGAACGCGGCAGCGTCGGCGACTTCAATCTCGTGCGCAAGGGCGCGTCGCGCCTCTCGGCACTGTCGGCGCGCGTCGCCTTCCCACGCAAGCTGCTGCGCGTGACCGACCCAATGAGTGGCTTTTTTCTGATTCGCCGCAGTGCGCTCGACCTCGACGAGTTGAAACCGCGTGGATTCAAGATCTTGCTCGAAATCATGGCGAAGACGCCGAATCTCGCCATCAGCGAAATCGGCTTCGAATTCGGCAAGCGGAATGCTGGGGAAAGCAAAGCATCGCTCTCCGAAGGCATGACGTACCTCTCTCAGCTCTGCCGGTTGCGCGCTGGCGACGAATTTCTCCGCTTCGTGAAATTCATCCTGGTCGGCGCCTCGGGTTTCGTCGTGAACTCCGTCCTGATTTATCTCTTCACCTCGATGATGGGCGTTCACTATCTCATCTCGGCGATCTTCGCGAGCTGGGGGTCGACAACCTGGAATTTTGGCCTGACGGAGTTCTGGGTCTTCCCTGATCGGAGCAGCGCACGCCTCCGGCTTACCCGGTTCGCGCTCTTCTTCGGCATGAACAGTTCGCTCCTCGTCGTGCGTACGCCGATGATCTGGTTCATGACCTCAGTGCTCGGCATCTACTATGTCGCGTCGAACATTATTTCGCTCGTCGCACTCCTTTTGCTGCGCTACGGCGTGGCCGACAGTTGGATCTGGGAGCGCGCCAAGCGGAAGAACCACGCACACGGCCCGTTCTCGTACGACATCCACGGCATCCTCAGCGTCAAGTCCGAGGTCCAGCTTCCGGAACTGGAGCGCTTCCTGGTGAAGGGCTCGATCGACAGCCCGTCGATCAATGTCCACGTACACCGCTCCGGCTTCGAACAAGTGCAGGACGAGGGTGAAGGTCACCGGTTTGTCTACAACGAAGGTTTCGGTCCGCTCGGCTTCGGCATCGACATCCGCATGGGCGAGACGATCGACATTAAGGCGACGCCACTGCTCCGTCGCTCACCCCATGTTCTCTACACCAACGTCGTCGAGCCGATCCTGCGCTGGACCTTTACCCAGAAGGGTTATGCGCTGGTACATGGTGCCTGCATCGCCTTCAACGATGATGCCTATCTGCTCACGGCGCGCACCGATACCGGCAAGACGACAACGATCCTCAAAATCCTCGACCGCCAGCGGCGTGAGAGTGACACTGGCTCATTCCTCTCCGATGATCTGACTCTGCTTTCGGCTGATGGCCAGGTGCTCACCTACCCGAAGCCGATGACCATCAGCCGTCATACGGTCGCCGCGGTGCGCACGCCGCTCCTGAGCCGCTTCGAGCGCATTACGCTCTTCCTCCAGAGCCGGCTGCATTCGCGCGAAGGTCGGCAGTTCGCTTTCCGGCTCGTCGAAACGGGTCTGCCGGTCGCGACGATCAACGGATTCGTGCAGTGGTTCGTTCCGCCGCCGAAATACCACGTTCAGCGCCTGGTGCCGCATGTTCGACTGCTCGACGAGGCGCGGTTGAACGGCATCTTCGTCATCGAACGGGGCGAGGACGGTGAGAAGTCGTTGAGCGACAGCGAAGCGATCGAGACGCTGTTGAGCAATTCTGATGATGCCTATGGCTTCCCGCCATACTCGGTCATCAAGAAACGACTGACGCAGTACTACGGCCCGACGTTGGAGCAGGCTGAGCGCGACATCGTGACCCATGCGCTCTCCGGCCTTCCGGCAAACCTGGTCCGCAGTAGTTCGATGAATTGGGCACAGCGCATTCCTGAACTGGCCGGTGTCACCAGTGAGCCACGCGTGCCGCACACGGCGGCCGCTTCGGCATCGCTGGCACCGGCGACGTAGGCGGAATGGATGAACAGCTTGCTGATGAACCGATCCAGCAAGTCGTACGTGCATAAGGGGCAATGGTCGTGAACGAAACGATTGCCGCGCTCGGGCTTGGCATCCTGTCGCTCCTGCTCGCCATTCAGGGGATCATCACCCTCTACCTGATGCTCTACACCTGGATGCGACCGGACCGGCTCGAAGCCGCACGCAGCCCAAAGAACTTCGCCGAACCGATTCTGCGTTTCACGGCCCTCTTGCCCGCGCGACATGAAGAGGCAGTGATCGCCCAGACAATCGATCGTGTCTGCCACACCCGCTACCCGGCGGAGCTCATCGAGGTGGTCGTCATCTGCGAAGCGGGTGACACCGGGACGATCGCTGAGGCGACGCGCGCCGCGCGCAAAATCAGCAGTCCGACGGTCAGCGTCGTCACGTTCGAAGACGGCCCGATCAACAAGCCGCATGGGCTGAATGTCGGTTTCCGCGCCTCGGGCTTCGAGGTCGTCACGATCTTTGACGCTGAAGACGACGTGCATCCTGAGATCTTCGATGTCGTGAACACGATCATGCTGCAAGAAGACGCCGGCATCGTGCAAGCCGGTGTGCAGTTGATGGATTTTCGTTCCAGCTGGTACGCACCGCATAACGTGCTGGAGTACTTCTTCTGGTTCAAGTCGCGGCTGCACTTCCACGCCGCTGTCGGCAGTGTTCCCCTTGGCGGCAACACCGTCTTCATGAAGCGCAGTCTGATTGAGGAAGCAGGCGGTTGGGACGAGCACTGCCTGACCGAAGATGCTGACATCGGCATCCGCCTCAGCGCACTCGGCGAACCAATCGCCATTACATACGATCATGAGCATGCGACGCGTGAAGAGACGCCGCCGAGTCTCGGCAATTTCATCCGGCAGCGGACGCGTTGGAACCAGGGCTTCCTGCAGGTCGTGCGCAGCGGCGACTGGCGACGGCTGGAAACACGCAATCAGCAACTACTCGCGCTCTACACGCTCGCGTACCCACTCGTACAGGCAGCGCTGGCCGTTCTCTGGCTCCCCGCATTAGTCACAACGGTTACCCTAAAGGCGCCGGTCATCATCGCTATGCTCTCGCTCTCGCCGTTCTATTTCCTTCTCTTCAAGTACATCGCCGATCTGCTCGGTCTGTCAGAGTTCTGTCGCTCCTACGGCTTCAAACTGCGGCCGCGTGACATCGCGGTCTTCACGCTCGGTTTCCTGCCGTATCAACTGCTGCTCAACGTCAGCGCGTTGCGTGCCGTGGTGCGGCATGTTCGCGGCGATTCCAACTGGGAAAAGACGACCCATACTGGCGCGCATCGCGTCGCGCGCGATCGCTTCCAGCCACAGCCTGGCGCGGCCATGTTGCGCGGTCAGGAAGCGTTCAACGAGGTGGCGGACGACTGAGTCTGAGGTGGGATCGGTAATTCGGTCGATACGGTGATTGAGAGAGTTCGAGATTGACCTCTACCTGGGAACCGGGGACGTCAGCGCAAGGTCAACGACGCTTTTGGCAGCTGGGTGATTCGCCCGCCATCGCGAAAGTCACGCGTGGCGGGCAATGGCTACTGGTGCGACACGGAGCGCGTATCGCGCACATCGCGACGATTCTGGCGTTGCTCGTTACCGCCGATTTCTTCACTGGCTACAACATGTTCCATTACCCACAGTACGAACTGGACGAAGGGACGTATGTCGGTTCGGCCTGGGCGCTGATCAAGCATGGCAAGCCGTTCTACTATACCTATACCTACAGTCACCCACCCTTCGGCTGGCTGCTCATCGGGATCTGGACGACGATCGTCGGCGGCTTTTCGGAATTCGGCATGGCGATCAACAACGGCCGCATGCTGATGCTGGCCGTTTCGCTTGTCTCGGCCGTGCTGATCTACCTGATCGTTCGCGACGTGACGGGTCATATCGCGGCGGGTGCGTTCGCGTCAATCGTCTTTGTCGTCTCGCCACTCGGCGTCGGGTTGCACCGTCAGGTCTATCTCGACAACATCGGAACGTTGTTCCTGCTCCTGTCGATCCTCATGCTCAGTCGCGGCACTGGCCGGCTCGACCGGATTATCGTGAGCGCCGTCGCCTTCGGCCTTGCCTTCTGGAGCAAGGAAATCTTCGTCATCTTCCTGCCCGGCATGATCTATCTGGCATTCATTCACTCGCATCCTTCGAATCGACGATTTTCGATGGCGATGTGGATAACGATCGCCGGGTCGATCATCTCACTCTTCGTGCTGGTTGCCGTCCTAAAGGATGAGCTCGTTCCTCCGGGTGTCCTCTGGAGTTCGTCGTCGCCGCACGTCAGCATTCTCGGTACGTACCAGTCGCAGGCCGAACGCAGCGGCAACGGGTCGATTTTTCAGGCACACAGTGACATGCGCTCGCTCTTCCACCAATGGCGCGCGGCCGATCCACTTCTGCTCCTCGGCGGGGTCTTCGCCGCGCTGGTCGGTGCGGTCACCGCCTACTGGAACCGCTTCCTCTTCGGAATGGGAATCCTGATTCTTTGCTTCGTCCTCTTTTTCGGGCGTGGCGGAATCGTCCTCTACTACTACATTATCCCGGTGCTGGCGCTGCTCGCGATCTGTATCGGGGTTCTGATCGGTTCGGTCATGAACCTCCTGGCGCGCTGGACCCCGCAACGCTGGAGCCTATGGGCGTCAAGCGCGCTCGTACTCGCGGCCTCGGTCCTGGTTGGTCAGCAAGCGATTGCCGCCAATCACACGAACTTCACTGCCGATCGCACCACGCCGCAGGTGCAGGCCGCCAAATGGATCGTGCAGAACGTACCGAGCGGCAGCACGATCATCATGGATTCCTATCCGTGGGTTGACCTGCGCGAGCCGTCGTTCACCGGCGGCAAGACGTTCGTGGCGCACTATTACTGGCCGGCGCTGTCGGACCCGGCGATCCGCGATACGCAGTTGCACGACAACTGGCACAACATCGACTATCTCCTGATCAGTCCGAATACAACGGCCGATGCCGCTCGCAGTTCGCTGCCGCTCCTGGCACAGGCGATCCAAAACTCCGACGAGGTCGCCAATTTCGCTTCGGGGAACTGGACCGTGAAGATCATGCGCATCCGCAAGCTGACGCACACGCCGGCCGCGCAAAACTCCGTCCTGCTGTCGTCCTGGCAAAGCTACAAGACCTCGTTCATCACCAACGGTCAGGTGAAAGATCCCGAATCGAACGGGCAGACCACCTCGCAGCAACAAGCCGACGCGATGCTACGCGCCGTCTACGCCAACGATCACGCGGCGTTCGCCGCTCTCTGGGGTTGGACGCAAACCCACTTACAGCGAAGTGATAACGGGCTCTTCGCCACGCGCTGGGGAGTGCCAACCAAGAGTTCGGCTGCGCCGGCCATCCTCGAAAACAACACCTCGTCCAATGCCGACCAGACGATCGCCTACAGCCTGATTCTCGCCAGCAAGGTCTGGAATCAGCCGGAGTATTTGACGACTGCTCAACAGCTCGTACGGCATATCTGGTCGACCGAAACCTCGGTTATCAAGAGCCGGCGCGTCATCGTCGCCGGCAACTGGGCGGCAGGCGGCGGACCGAATAACGATCCAGCAACCGTTAATCCGTCCTACTTCCAGCCGTACGCGTATCGCATTTTCGCCGAGGTCGACAAGAGCCATGAGTGGATCAACCTGGTCGATTCGTCGTACGACGTGCTCGAGCAGATCCACAACGACAAAGCGTTCGGCGGGCCGGCCGGGCTCTTCCCGGACTGGGTCGCGATGGATATCACGAACGGCCATCTGAGCACGCCGTCACTCAACACGCCCGATGTCAAGCAGTCAGCGCGTGATGCCTCTCGCATCGCGCTCAATCTCTCGATTGACTGGCTCTGGAACCACGATGATCGTGCGCTCAACACGCTGCGAATGGACGACTTCGTCACGAAGCAAATCTCGAGCACCGGGCAGGCGCTGGCCGCCTACAACTTCGACGGCACTCCGGCCTCGTCGCAGCCGTCGGCACCAACGATGGTGAGTGCGATTCCACAAATCCTGTTGATCGGCCAGCAGGCAACGGCGCTCAAGCTCTATGCCACGACCGTGCAGCGAGGTTACGACAGCAGCAATGGTGGCAATTTCTGGGGCGTCGACCAGAACAATCTCTATGCCCAGACATCGTACTGGTACACGACGGCCGTCATGGACGGCTCGCTCGCCAACCTCTGGACCGGTAAGTCGACGATCGACTGGAGCCAGGCGTTCTATCGCTAGGTCGTTTTCGGTGGTTGATGAACGAAAGAGACGATCGTGACGGGACAATCGCGCAGACAACCGACGAAATCGACCAACGGAGGGCAGCGCTGGCTCACGGTGCTGATAACCATCGTCATCGCCGTGTTGCTCATCATCTTCGGGGCTCAACTTGCCCACGGGCCGAGTAACAACAATAACGTCGCAGCCTCAACGCTCGTCACGCCGGTAAGCAAGCCCGCGGCCGCCATCGCCAGTGCGGCGACGCCAGTGCCAGCCCACCAGCCAGCATCGACGGCCATCCCAGTCACCCCGACATTGACGGCTGCACCGACGACACCGACCGTCGTGACACCTTCAGGCCCGACGATCACTGAGGGTGCATCCACCGAGGCGACGAGCGCGATCGCACAGTTCGTCCAGCAAAACGGCAAGACGCTCGATCTGGGCTCCTCGACCAGCGCACCCTTCACCTCGGATGCGAACGGGGTCGTCGGTCAGTATTTCGCGAACGCCGTGCTCGAATATCACCCCGAGTTTGCGGGAACGCCGTACGCCATCGAACTCTCGCGTGTCGGGGTGGCGCTCGCCAGCGCGAACAATTTGGTTCAAAGCGTCCCCTTCCAGCCGTTGCCGACCAGCACCCAGGGCGATGCGAACTGCTGGTTCGTCCAGGCAACGCGCCATCGGCTCTGCGACGGTTTCCGCAACTTCTGGCGCTCGCAGGGTCTTGATCTCGGCGACCCCGGCGTCTCGTATCGCGAATCGCTGGCGCTGTTTGGATATCCAATTTCCGAGGAGTTCACCGACCCGGCATCTGGGCTCACCACCCAGTACTTTGAGCGTGGAGTCCTGACCTACGACGGAAGCAAAGCGCCGGCTGATCGCATTCACGACCAGACATCGACCGAGGCAATTCTGAAACGCTGGAATTTCCAGATCATTGCCAGCGCCGCATCATTCCCCGGCGGTGGTTGAGTCGCTTGACATCTCGACCGAGTTATGTTGAGACGGTTTGTTAGCAATCACACGCGGTCGGGGTCACGACCGAACAACGATGCCGCTCGAGGAGACGGGATGAGCTACTGGAAAACCTTGCGGCGGGTGATGGCCGCACTGGTAGCCCTCACTGCGATTGCGATTGTGGCCAACGCATCAAATGAGTTCGCCGTTCACCCGGCCTATGCGAGCACGATCGTACAAACGTTCAAGCCGGTGGCCGATGCTTGGGTGAACAGTACTGCGCCCGACAAAGTCTCTGGCACCGGTTACGAGCTTCAGGTCGATGGCTCGCCAGTTCAGATCGCCTATTTCAATTTCAATTTGAGCGCGCTCGCCGGCACGGTCATTAGCGCGACGCTGAAGTTGTCGGTGACGAGTAATGGCAGCGTCGATGGCGGCTCAGTCAGTACTGTCAGCGACACCAGCTGGACGGAGACAACTCTCACCTACAACAACCGTCCCGCGATCTCGGCACCGATCGTGTCGATTGGCGCCGCACCGGCCAATCAGGCCGTTACGGTGGATGTCACCTCGGCGGTGACATCCAGCGGCATGCTCGGGCTTGCGGTCGCCTCAACAAACGGCGACGGCGTTTCCTACGCCTCACGCGAGAACTCGCTCCCGCCGCTGCTGACTGTGACAGTCGGCACGTCCACACCGACGAGCACAGCGACCAATACCGCGACCGCGACGAGCACCACGACCGCTACGTCGACGAGTACGGCCACCCCAACCACCACGGCGACAAGTACCGCCACTGTGACCGCCACAACCACGGCGACGAGTACCACCACTGCGACCGCCACGACCACGGCGACGAGTACTCCGACGGCCACGGCGACCGATACGGCGACCCCAACCGCCACGGCCACGGCGACCAATACGGCGACCAGTACTCCAACCACGACCGCCACATCGACGCCCTCGCCGACGCCAACCGGCACACCGACTTCGACCCAGACCTTCATCTTCCGGCCAACGGCTGACGCCTTTGCCAACAGCAGCGCGCCAGATACCGTTTCCGGAACCGGTTTTGAGATACCGGTCGACGGCTCACCGGATCGTCTCGATTACATGACATTCAATGTGACCGGTCTCACCGGCACAATCATCAGTGCGACGCTCAAACTCACCACGACCTGGGACGGAAGCGTTGACGGCGGATCGATTGGGAAGGTCCTCGACACGAGTTGGACCGAGTCGACGCTGACCTACAACAACCGCCCGGCGATCTCACCACCATCGGTTTCGGTCGGCTCCATCGCCCCGTACCAATCAGTGACCAAGGATGTGACCGCGGCGATCACCGGCAACGGGCCGGCCGGCTTCGCGATCAGTTCAACCAACAGCGACGGCGTGACCTATGCCTCACGCGAGAACACGACGCCGCCGGTCCTGACGATCGTGACGGGCGTCTTCGGCACCCCGACACCAACGCCAACCGCGACCGCGACTGGCACCGCTACCGGCACCGCTACCGCAACGGCGACCGCCACGGCAACGGACACTCCTACGCCGACCGCAACCCCGTTCAGCGGGCCCGTCATCGCAGCAGCCGGTGATATCTCGTGCGATCCGACAAGTACGCACTACTTCAACGGCCTCGGCGATCCGACACACTGCCAGCAGATGGCGACCTCGAATCTGCTGAACAACATGCAACCGACAGCGGTACTCACGCTCGGCGATAACCAGTACACTCAGAACACGCTCGCGCAATTCCAGGCGGTCTTTGACGGGACCTGGGGGCGACTCAAGTCAATAATCCATCCTGCCGTCGGAAACCATGAGTACATGACAGCCAACGCGGCCGGCTATTTCACTTACTTCGGAGCGGCGGCCGGAGATCCGAGCACGGGCTATTACTCGTACGACATCGGTTCGTGGCATGTCATCACGTTGAATAGCGAGTGTACCCAGATCGGCGGCTGTAATACGGGGAGTCCAGAAGAAGTCTGGCTCAAGAATGACCTCGCCACGCACTCTAACCAGTGCACGATCGCGGTCTGGCACGAGCCGGAGTTCGATTCCGGGCCAAACGGCTCGGGGACTGTCTACCTTAACTTTTGGAACGATCTCTATCGTGGTGGTGCGGATATCATCCTTAACGGGCACTCGCATCTCTACGAGCGCTTCGCGCCGCAGACACCGACGGGAACGCTCGATACCGCACATGGCATCGTTCAGTTTACGGTCGGTACTGGTGGTGAGGATCTTGATACCTTCCACACCGTTCGTCCGAACAGCATGGCCCGTGATTCCAACGATTTCGGCGTGTTGCAGTTGACGCTCGGCGACGGCGGCTACAACTGGCAATTCGTGACGATACCTGGAAGCTCCGGCTTCACTGATTCTGGGAGCGCAAGCTGTCATGCGGCGCCATAACTCCAGACAATCCGCTCGTCGTTGCCGAACACTCCCGAGTGCAGTGGTGGGACTGTTAGCCGCGTTGCTGATCCTAGCCGCGTGTGGAACGCCCGCCGTAGCTCCGACTCGGACGGCGGTTAGCCCACCGCCGGCCACGACCTCGGCGCAAGCAACCATCGCTTCTAGCGTAGCGGCCGCTACGGCCCCGCCAAGCGCGACCAGCGTCGCCCCTACAGCCGTATCGGCCACTCCCGGCGCCTCATCCAAACGGCCGTTGCTCGATCATATCTACGTCATCGTCATGGAGAATAAGGAGTCGTCATCGATAATCGGAAGTAGCGATGCGCCGTATCTCAATTCACTGATCCATCAGTACGGCGTCGCGGAAAATTACACCGGCGTCGCACACCCTTCGCAGCCAAACTACCTCGCGCTCTGGGCCGGTTCGACCTTCAGCGTCACCGACGATGGCATTCACAACCTGACCGGCCAGACGCTCGCCGACCAGATCGAAGCCGCAAATATGAGCTGGAAGGTGTATGCGGAGAACTATCCAGTTGGTGGTTCCAGTGGTGCTCCAACGTGCTACACCAATGCATCCGCCAACGGAGGTCCTGACGGCTCCGGTTCCTACGCACGCAAACACGATCCGGCAGTTAGCTTCACCAACGTGAGTGGCGACGCCGCTCGTTGCAGCCAACACATCACCAATTTCAGCGATTTCGACGCGGCCGCCGCGGACTTCAGCTTCATCGTGCCAAACCTCTGCCACGATATGCACGACTGCCCGGTGAAGCAGGGCGACGCCTGGCTGCAACAGTGGCTGCCGGAAAACATACTCAACACATCAACCTGGAAAAATTCGGACAGCGCGGTCTTTATTACCTGGGATGAAGGGACAAGCGGAAATGGCGGCGGTGGCACTGTGCCGTTGATTGTCATCTCACACAAGACGCCGGCCGGCTACGTCTCGACCAAGCCATACAATCACTACGCGCTCTTACACACGATTGAG
>Ga0070681_10003773_pt1 | contig 14239 bp, 6 predicted proteins | sample KBSC83BmetaG_FD_65650 | JGI IMG/M metagenome (GOLD analysis project Ga0070681, IMG submission 65650) | Corn rhizosphere microbial communities from Kellogg Biological Station, Michigan, USA - KBS C8-3B metaG | ecosystem: Host-associated > Plants > Roots > Rhizosphere | place: USA: Michigan... | reverse complement strand
GCAGGCGCAGCAGCGCTGCCTCGTGCGGCGCCGCCGCGTCGTGTTCGACCCGGCCGAGCAGGTGCGCGACCTCGAACGCCAGCGCAAATGCGCCCGCGAACTCCGCCTGCATGTCGGCCAGCGTCTGCGCATGCAGCGGCTGCTCGAGCAATGGACGGCCAAACGCCCGGCGGCGCGCGGCGAAGTCACGCGCCAGAGCGATCGCGCGCGCCATGCTGGCAATTGCGCAGACCACGTTCCAGGTGCGGGTGACGTTGAGCATCGGCGCCACCTGGCGCACGCCGTGGGCGAGTTCGCCCAGCGGCCACGCGGGCAGGCCATCCAGGTGGATTTCCGCGGTAGGCAGCTCCTGGGTGCCGAGTTTGTCCTTCAACCGATCGATCACGAGTTCCGGCTTGCGCCGCTCGCCGTCCATCGTCTCGACATAAAACAATGCCAGCGTTGCGGTGCCGGTGCCCGCGCCTTCCGGTCGCGCCAGTGCCAGCGCCACCTCGCCGACCACCGCCGAGCTGAACCATTTGCGCCCGTACAACCGCCATTGGCCATTGGCATCCTGCCGCGCGATGGTTTCCGTGTTGCCCACATCGGAGCCGCCGGCCGTCTCGGTCATCCACTGGCCGCTGAGCCAGAACGTGGCCGGATCGCGGCTGAGGAAATGCGGCAGCACGCGCTCGATCAGCTCGCGATTGCCGGACGCCTTGATTGCGGTGGCGGCGCCGTCGGTCATCGCCAGCGGGCAGGTATAGAACTCGCTGGCCAGGTGGTACAGGTAGACGCGGGCGAATTCCTCCAACCGCGCATGCTCGCTGTCCGCATGGCCGGCAGCGAGCACCGCGTGCCGCGTCGTCAGCGCCGCGCCTTCCTGCCACGCCGGGGTCAGTTCGATGCGATCGATGCGGCGGCCCCAGGCATCCCATTGCGTCAGCACCGGCTTGCGCCGCGTCGTCGTGCACGCGCGCTGCCACGCCATCTGCGCGTAATCGCCCAGCGCATCCAGGTCGACGTCCAGCGCCGCGCGCCGTTCGGCTGGCAGCGCGCGATCGAGCAAGGCCAGCAGCGAGCGGTCGCCACGATACGGATGCGGCAGTTGCGGTGAATCCTGCAGGAAGGCCATGGCGGGCTCCGTCCAGAGTCGATGGGTCGAGTATAGGCATGCAAGCGTTCGCCGCGTTGCGCTGGCATGATCGCAAGCCATTCCCCGGTGCAGGCACAACCCATGCGATTTTCCGAAGCGATGCAGTCAGTCACGCGGGACGGCGGCGACTGGCGGGCGACGGTGAGCGACGACTGGCTGCAAGGGCGCAGCGCCTTCGGTGGCCTGCAATCGGCACTGGCTCTGCGCGCCATGCGTGAACTGGTACCGGCGGACATGCCCTTGCGCAGTCTGCAGACCACCTTCGTGGCACCGGTACCGGCTGGCACGGTGAGCATCCGCGCGCAGCGCCTGCGCGCAGGCCGAAGCGTGATCCAGCTCGAGGCCAGCCTGCATGACGGCGAGCAGACCCTGTGCCGGCTGGTCGGCGTGTTCGGCAACGCACGGCCGTCGGTGCTCGATTTCCAGCCGGTGCAGCCGCCGGTGACGAGCACGACAGCGCAGGAGCTGCACTATGTCGAAGGCCGCATGCCAGCCTTCACCCAGCACTTCAGCGCACGCTGGCTGCGCGGCGACCTGCCATTCAGCGGCGGCCAGCAGCGCGCAAGCGTGCTGCAACTTTCGCTGCGCGACGAAGGCCCCGTCGACGAAACCCACGTGCTCGCGTTCGCCGATTTCATTCCACCGATCGCCTTGTCGATGTTCGCCGCGCCGACTCCCGGCAGCTCGCTTACCTGGATGCTCGAACTGCTGCGCGACCGCTACGACGACCTCGACATGGACGACTGGCGCGTCGACGCCAACCTGATCGCCGCCCGCGACGGCTACACCAACCAGAGCGTGATGCTGTGGGGCCCGCACGGCGAGCCGGTGGCCCTGAGCCGGCAGAGCATGGTGGTGTTCGGGTGAGGGCGGCTGGAGTATCCCGCGTACGGTGATTGCACTGTGCTTATGCGCGTAGAAACTGCTTGGAAACACTGCGGGACTGGATTGTGGGATCAGACCGCAGCAAGATGACCAGATCATTGATTCATCTGGACTGTTCTTGGCAGTGCCGGCGTAGTGGACAATCCGGATCACCGACGCCAGCCCCGGCGTTCCTGAGCAACAGCAGGGTGAGGGTGATCTCGACCAGTGCCAGCCAGTGTTCGCTAGGCGAGCCCCAGCCTTCGGCGACGTCATGACAGAAATGGAACGACAGTGATGCCAGCCCCACGGCAGGGCGAGTCGCGAGTTGCGGATCAGCGCCAGCGGTAGCAGCAAGGGATGACGGCGCCAAGACCAGCCAGTTCCCGTGTCGTTCCCTGGTTGCGAGCGCCACCTCCCGCTAAAACCTCGCCGGTACCGTGACCATGGAAAGCTCACGGGCAGGCGGTCTCTCCAGCTCGACACGAACGGCGAGACTGGCCTGCGGAAGGATGGCGATGACTGCCTCCTGGGATGTCGCGTTGCGTCATATGCGGTCAATTGAGCCGCGCGCCGCGACTACAAATTGACCACGTTATCAACGTCATGGACCTGTTTCGCTACTCCCATCAGGCATGACGCGTCGCGAATTGACAGCGGTGTCAACGGCTCGCAAACTGACGCTCGTTCAGTTGCGGGGGAGGGCGATGAGCGCGGCAATCGGCCATCTGGATCGACAGGCGAGTATTTCGGCGACGCCATTTCTGGCCGCGGATGTCGGGGGAACCCACGCCCGCGTTGCGTTGATGCGGGCCGCGCAGGGCGAGGGGCGCGGGGTCGAGGTGCTGGCCTATCGCAAGTTTGCGTGCGTGGACTTCCCGGGGCTGGCGGAACTGTTGCGGGCATTCGTCGACCACGATGTGCAAACCCCGGTGCGGCACTGCGTACTCGCTTGTGCGGGCCAGGTGATGGACGACGAGGTCTTGAGCGACAACCCTGCCTGGCCAATCCGTCTGTCGCACGTGCGCCAGGCTCTTGCCCTGGATGACGTCGCCGTCCTCAATGACTTTGAGGCTCTGGGCTACGCGCTCGACAATCGCCTTGCCTGCAAGGCACGTCTCTTGTGCGGACCAGACATCAATGCCGAGGGCCCGACTCTGGTGATTGGGCCGGGAACCGGCCTTGGCGCCGCGGTGCGCCTGCCTGGCGCGGCAGGTGCCCGCGTGCTGACGACGGAAGCCGGTCAGATGGATTTTGCGCCGAATTCGCTTCGCGAGCGCGAAATTCTTGCGCAGCTGGCGCCAAATGGCGGCTACGTGGCGTACGAACGCATCGTGTCGGGCCCCGGCCTGCTGACCTTGTACGCGACCTTGTGCACGTTGCGTGGAGAAACGCCAGGATTGGCAACGCCTGCAGCTGTCACCGCAGCGGCCGCGGCATGCAGTGACGTGCAGGCCATGGAGGCCGTGGACATCTTTTGCGCCTCGCTGGGAAGTTTGGTCGGCAGCCTGGTCATGGCCTTCATGACCACTGGCGGCGTGTATCTGGCCGGCGGCTTCCTGCATTCCATGTTCGCGTTGCTTGAGCACAGCGCTTTCGAAGAGCGATTCCTGCACGGGCGAAGCGTGCGCGCGTTCCTGGCGCGGGTTCCGGTGTGGGTGACCGAGCACGGTCGCCAGGGGGTGCTGGGGGCGGCCGAGTGGTACCTCAAGCGCGGTGTACCTGGTGCAGCGACACCGTGCCATGCCGTGGCGGGCGGATTGACCCCATGACCCGTATCGCGACGTCGATACCTAAATGTTTTCTGCGCTCGGGCAAGGGACTTCCCGGGTTCGCAGGCGCGCGGGTGAAAGGCATGCAAGGGCGGATTGCCGGCACAGATCATGCCTGTGGCGCGGTAAAACAGCGCCGCTTGGGCCTCGGGAAGGGTCTTGCGGCGTTTGTCGTCGCGTGGTTGGCGATGATGGGCGTCGCCACGGCAGCGCCTGTCGCAGCCACGTGGTCGCTATTGCCGCAGCCCGCCCAGGCGCACCTTGCCGGCTCGGGTGTGGTCAGGATTGCGGATGGCGCGGCGATCGCGGTGCGTGGCGCGGATCGCCAGCAAGTGCAGCGCATCGTGGACCGGTTCGTGCAGTTGGTGGCTGACACCCGCGGCTTGCAGTTGCACACAGCGGTGGCGGCCGACGCGCACCCCGTCATCACGTTCGAAGTGGATCCTCACGCGAGTGTCGTGGGGGACGCCGGTTATCGCATCGTGCTGGGCGAACAAGGTATCCGGGTTACCGCGCGCACGCCGCGTGGGGCGTTTTATGGGGGCGTCACGCTGTGGCAATTGCTGACGCCGCCCGGTTGGACCCGCGGTGCCCCGGCCGAGATTGCCGCGGGCGTCATCGACGATCACCCGCGTTTGGCCTGGCGCGCACTGCTGCTTGATTCGGGGCGCCATTTCCAGAGCGTGGCCGAGATCAAGCAATTGATCGACTGGATGTCGCTCGACAAGCTCAACGTGTTGCTCTGGCACCTGACCGAAGACCAGGGTTGGCGGCTCGAAATCCCCAAGTATCCCGCGCTCACGAAAACCGGCGCGTGCCGCAAGGCGGTGGGTCTCGACATCGAATTGACCGGCGCTGCGGACAAACCCTACTGCGGCTTCTATACCGCAGCCGAGGTACGCGAAATCGTGAACTATGCCGCCGAGCACTTCGTTACCGTCGTGCCCGGGATCGACCTGCCCGGACACTCGCAGGCGGCGGTGGCCACTTATCCGTGGCTTGGCGTCACCGGCAAGCGCCCGTCGGTGTGGACCGACTGGGGGATCAGTCCATGGCTGCTGAAACCCGACGAGAAGACCTTGCGCTTCGTCGACGACGTGCTGGACGAGGTAATGCGGCTGTTCCCCTCGCGCTACATCTCGATCGGCGGCGACGAAGCCGACAAGCAACAGTGGAATGCTTCGCCTGAAGTGCGTGCGCAGATGCGGCGGCTCGGCCTGGCGAACATGGATCAACTGCAGGGCTGGTTCACCAACCGGGTCGCCGACTATCTCGTCAAGCATGGGCGCACCCCGGTCGGCTGGGATGACGAGGTGGTCGCTGGGGCACAGCTGCCGGCGTCAGAGGTGGTGATGTCCTGGCACGGCACGGATGACGAGCGCGTGGCACTCGAAGCGATCCGGCAAGGCCACGACGTGGTCATGACACCGCAGGAGTCGCTGTACTTCGATCATTATCAATCGGAACTGCCCGACGAATGGCCAGGGCCGTCGCCGCTGGTTACTTTGCAACAGGCCTATGCCACGGCCGTCATCCCGCCCGGTGCAACCGCGGCTGAAGCCAAGCGCGTCATCGGAGTGCAGGCTGGCCTGTGGGCCGAGTTGCTGCCGACTTTCGCGCGGGTCCAGCACGCAGCGTTTCCGCGCATCGCCGCGTTGGCGGAACTTGGGTGGTCGCCGGCGAGCACGCGCGACTGGGAAGGGTTCCTGCAGCGCATGCCCGCCGAGCTCGCGCGCTACCGGGCACTTGGTATCGGGTATGCCGATACGGCGTTCGCACCAGCGTTCGAAGTGACGACGGGTACCAGCGGCGCGCTGCACGTTGCGCTTGCCAACCAGGTGAATTTCGGCGCGATCCGCTATACGACGGACGGCTCCACGCCGACTTCGGCTTCCGCGCAGTACGTCCGTCCGCTGGCGTTTCCCGCACAAGACCGGGTGACGCTGCGTGCCGCGACATTCGCGCCCGATGGCTTCGCCCTCGCTGCACCGCGCATGCGGGTGCTGGCTGCCGCAACGTTGCTCAGCCGCGATGGCAGCGAGCTTGCATCATGCTCGAACCAGTCGGGGATGCGCCTGGGCGGCGAGCAGCCAGCGCAGGGCCTGCGACCGGTTTACCGGGTGGATGTCGGCAACATGTGCTGGCTGTGGTCGCAGGCGCCAGCGGCCGGCAGCAAGCGGGTCGTCCTGACCGTCGGGCGCGTGGCATGGCGCTTCGGCGACGAGGCCAGGGATGCCGTCATCCGTCCCAAGGCCAGCGCAGCCGGCGAGTTCGAGATTCATGCCGATTCATGCACGGGGCCGTTGCTCGCCACCTTGCCGTTGGCGCCCGCGGTGCAGGCGAAGGGGCAAACCGACCTCAGCGCAAATATTTCGCTGCCCGATGGCAATGGCGTCCGCAGTCTGTGCGTGTTCGCCACTGGCAACCCACGCGACGGGCAATGGGCGCTGGCGCGAATGACGCTTTCGAAATAGGCAGCCGCGGAATTCGCATTCCGCAGAGGAGCACGGAAAGAAATCGGTCGTGACACGCAGAGCCACGGCTGGATGGATCGAGCAGCGGCAGTGCATCAACCCGCCAGTTGGCTGGCGGCGTCCGGATACAGAGATTTGGCAGAAATCACCCAAGAGGTAAAACCCATGTCCACCGTACATCGCAAGCATCCTTTGTCATTTGCCATTTCCATGTCGCTGTTCGCCGCCGTGGCGACCTCCGCCATGGCATCGCCCCACCCGGGTGCGGAGGCGGACAACCCGGTGCCGCAGGCCACCACATCGCAGGACGCGCAGGCGACGCAATCGCCTGCTGCCGGGCAAGCCGGGTCCGCGGCCACCGACACCAAGACCGACAAAGGGAGCAAAGACGCAGTCACGTTGTCGGCAGTCAGTGTCGTCGGTGTGCGTGAGTCGCAGATCCGCGCGATCGATCTGAAGCGCATGGCGCCGAACATCCAGGACAGCATCACGGCGGAAAGCATCGGCCAATTGCCCGACGTGACCATCACCGACGCCCTGCAGCGCGTCACCGGTGTGCAGATCAATCGCGACGCCGGCGTGGGAACTTCAGTGGACGTGCGCGGCCTGCCGGAAGTCGGCACCATGCTGAATGGCGAAGCTTTCATCACGCCCGATCAGATCGATTCGCAACAACCCAACTTCAGCATGCTGCCAGCCACGCTGTTCCATGGCGTGGACGTCATCAAGTCGCCCACCGCCAGCCAGACCGACGGCGGCATCAGCGGCTCCCTGAACTTGCACACCTATCGGCCCTGGGACCTGCCCAATGGCTTCACTTACAGCTATTCCGCTGATGGGGAGCGCGGTCGCACCACCAACAAGTGGGGTCCCGAGGCCAGCGGCCTCGTCTCGTACAACGCCAATGGTCGCTGGGGCCTGCTGCTGTCCGCCGATTTCTCCGACACCACGCGGACGAACGCAACCGAGGGTCTTGACCAGTACGGCGTGGTCCTGAACGGCGAGAACGCGGCCAGCGCAGGTGGTTACAACGGCTTCCTGACGCCATGGAACGACGCGCCGATTCCTTCCCAGATCGTGCAGAACGCCGACGGCACCGTCGACGTGAACGGCGACGGGAAATCCAACGGCGTATTCATGGGCAGCCAGAACATCGGGCTGTACGACACCACCACCCAGCGGCGGCGCAGGTCTGGCAATGCTTCGTTCCAGATGGATCTGGGCAGCGGGTTCACGTTGACCAGCGATTACTTCTACGCGCACCAGAACCAGTTCGACCGTACCTTCGGCCTGCAGATCAATTCCACCAACTGGCAGGGCGCGACTTACGTGCCGCTGCAGTCGCGCAACACGGGCAGCCCCGTTGCCGGTTCGTACGGTACGCCTGAAGACGGCTGGGATGGCATGCAGCTGTACACCACTCAGGTGTACCAGAAGTGGCCGGGCGACGTGGAATCGTTCTCGCAGATCACGCGGAAGAACTCCACCGCGAGAAACTTCAATCTCCAGGTGGATTTCGACAACGGCGGCCCCTTCACGGGAAGCGTGCGTGGCATCCGTGATACGGCCAGTCAATCCAACATCGAGACCGACCTCAACATTTCCGAATCCGACGGCGCCTTGTGGCCCAATGTACTGATGCCCGGTGTCACCGAGGATGACGTGCCCCCCGGCACCTACGTCTATCCCGCCGAACTGGGCGGCAACCGCGTGTTCAACCCGGGCGGCATTGCCCAGAATACGATTCCGGTTGTCGCGAATTTCCTGGGCCGCAACATCACGGTCAGCATGCCGTCGTCACTGGCCAACCATTTCGCCGATCCCAATGGCTGGGCGCTCAAGACGCTGGAATCTGCCGGCGACTACACCCGCACGGTCGCGCTCAACGCGCTGCGCTTCGATGGACACTACAGTTTCGATGACGGCATCAAGCTTGACTTCGGGGTGCGCAACGGCATCCGCAGCGCCAACAACATCGGGTACACCCTGGTCACCCCGGTATATGCCGGCATGGGCGCCAGCGACCCGAACGGCTGCCTGGTGCGTTACGTCGGCGCCGACGTGACGCTGGACAGCGGCGCGTGCACCGCCGGCAATGCGCAGGGGTACTTCCGCGCCGGCCCCTTGTCGGCGCAACCGTTGGGCAGCACGCCACCACCGCTGGCCAGCAACTGGAGGGAATACGCCAACCTGCTCGGGTCCGGGATCACCTTCTGGGCGGTTGATCCCCATGCCATGAATGATCCCGAGGGGTACTGGAAGTCGCTGTATCCCGACACCATCAGGCAGGGCACGCCCGGGCGCACCTGGAACGTGGGATTGAAGGAGACGTCGGAGTATCTGCAGGTCAATTTCGATGGCCAGATCGCCGACATGCCGTACGCCGGCAACGTCGGCATGCGCGTGGTCAATACCGACTTGAACGTCACCCAGCATTTGACCGGTGATCCAGGCGCGTACGGTACGGAGCCGGCCGACGTCGGCACCCAGATCACCCGGCGCAGCTACCGGGACTTCCTGCCATCGGCCAATTTCGCGCTGGACCTGACCCAGGATCTGAAAATGCGCCTGGCCTATTCCAAGAACATGATGCCGCTCGACCTCGGCACCTGGGGTGGTGGCCTGCAGCTGAACTATTCGCTGGTGGAAACGCCGGAGGGGCCGTTGTTCCGCGTGGCGCAGGGCAGCTCGGCCGGCAACCCGAACCTCAACCCGTGGCGCTCCAAGAACTTCGGTGCTTCACTCGAGTACTACATCAACCCCACCAGCATGGTCAGTCTGGCACTGTTCCGCATCAACGTGCAGAGCTTCATCAAGAATGGCAGCGTGATCAACTGCGACCTGCCGGATGAGGATGGTGTCGTGCGCAATCGGTGCGTCACGATCACCGAGCCCGTCCAGGGCACCAGCAACAGCATTCATGGTGCAGAGTTTGATTATCGCCAGGGGTTCACCTTCTTGCCGGGCATCCTGTCCAAGACCGGTATGGAACTCAACGCCACCTATGCGCCGAGCAACTCGGGGGCAACCGATCTGGCCGGACACCGGATTCCGTTCCAGGACAACTCGACCAAATCCGGGAATTTCATCCTGTGGTTCGATAACGACCGGTTCCAGGCCCGCCTCGCGTACAACTACCGTTCTCGGCGCGCAGTGGCGGAGGATGTGGGCGGCATCACCGGCATGGAGATGTACGAGGCGCCGCAGAAGTACCTCGACGCGTCGGTCTCGTACAAGATCAACAAGTACGCCCAAGTGTTCGTGGACGGCACCAACCTCACCAACCGGTACCAGCGCTATTACCTGGTATGGCCTGACCAGCCGGCGCATTCGAACTTCTCCGAACGCATGTTCATGGTCGGCATCCGTGGGCAGTGGTGAGCGGGAGGGTAACTACGGGGCCGGGCGCGTGCGACACGCGCGTCCGGTGTCCCGGATCCGCGGTTGTCGCCTGATGTGCCGCGGGGCCGGTAATTGATCCCGGACTTGGGGAGCGACGTTATTCCTGCGGTGGCCGGAATCCTTGTTTTTTTCCGCATCCCGCGCATGGCCAGTCAGGCGGTTACGGCACTACCGGACGAGATAGTGAAATCGCCAACCATGGAGGCTGACCGACGCCACGGGTGAACTCCGTGCACGCGGCTCGGCACGTCGCAGCAGCAGTTCCACCACCTCCGGACCGCGTCCGACAACAGCAGGGCAGACATGCAGGATTCCCATACCACCCAACCCGCCCTTGCCGACGGCTTTCGCCGCTCCATTGGCCTGTTTTCGGGCACGGCGATCAACATGACCCAGATGTGCGGCATTGGGCCATTCATCACCATCCCGATCATGGTCGCCACCATGGGCGGGCCACAGGCCATCATCGGCTGGATTGTCGGTGCGCTCCTGGCGGGCGCTGACGGCCTGGTGTGGGCCGAACTTGGCGCGGCGATGCCGGGCTCGGGCGGCACGTACGTCTACCTGCGCGAGGCATTCCAGTACCGCACCGGCAAGCTCATGCCGTTCCTGTTCATCTGGACGGTGCTGCTGACCATTCCCTTGCTGATGTCGACTGGCATCATTGGCATGGTCGAGTATCTGGGGTTCTTTTTCCCGCACCTCAGTTGGCTGTCCGTGCATCTCATCAGCGTGATTGCATGCTTCCTGGTCGTGTTCCTGTTGTACCGGCGGATCGAATCCATCCGCTCGATCACGATCGGCCTGTGGGTCGTCATGCTGGTTGCCGTGCTGGGTACAGCCGCGGCCGGGTTCTGGGATTTCCATCCGGAGTGGGCCTTCGCCTATCCGGCCAATGCGTTTGTCGGCAGCCAGTTCTTCGTGGGTCTGGGGGCCGGACTCATCATCGGCGTCTACGATTACCTGGGTTATTTCACGACCGCGTACATGGGCGACGAGCTGCGTGATCCGGGTCGCACGATGCCCCGGTCGATCATCATTTCCGTGGTTGCGATGATGATCATTTATCTTGTCCTAAATATCAGCGTGCTCGGTGTGGCGCCGTGGCAGGAAATCGCCCAGTCCAAATCCGTTGCTTCGCTCGTGGTCGAACACAGCTGGGGGCATGCGGCTGCGTCGGTCATGACCGTCCTGATCATTGTCACCGCGTTCGCCTCGGTGTACGCCGGCCTGCTCGGCGGCTCGCGCGTGCCCTATCAGGCAGCGCATGAAAAGGTGTTTCTGTCCGTGTTCGGCCGGCTACACACCAAACATGGGTTTCCCCACGTAGCGTTGCTCACGATGGGTGTGGTGATGGCCGCCGGGACATTTTTCGATCTGACCGAAGTCATCAGCATGTTGCTGGCGGCGACGATCATCGTGCAGTCGGCCGCGCAAATCGTCGCGCTGGTGGTGTTGCGCAAACGCCAGCCCGGGCTCAAGCGGCCATACCGGCAGTGGCTGTACCCGGTGCCATGCGTCATCGCCATGCTGGGGTGGATTTACGTCTATGTATCGGCCTCGACCATGTCACTGGTCCTGTCCGGGGCGTGGATTGTCGCCGGCCTGGTGGTGTTCGTGATCTGGGCCAGGGCAAACAAGTCCTGGCCGTTTGCGCCCGTGCAAATACGGGAAGTCTATCTTGAGGACAACTGACGCCATGCGAGCTATTTCGGTTCATGCGGTTTGGTTGGTCGCGGTGGCGGCGTGGTTGGCCGCGGCAGGCGTTCATGCCGAAAATGTCTACGCGCCCACGCCAATCAACCAGGGTATCGGCCAGGTGACCGAGATCGGCCAGTGGCGAATCCAGGCGAGTGCCAAGGTGCAGCGCGGCGGCGCGGAGATCTCTGCCGCGGGATTCTCCACCAAGGACTGGTACCTGGTGAGTGGCCGCGCCACGGTCATGGCCGGGTTGCTCGAAAACGGCGTGTACAAGGACGTGTTCCACAGCGACAACCTGCGCGCGGTGGCGGTGCCCGATTCCAATGACCACCAGTTTGTCGTGCCCTGGTGGTATCGCACGGAGTTCACGCTGGCCAGGCGCGCGCCGGGTCAGCGCACACTGCTGCGCAGCAACGGGATCATCGGCGGCGCCGACATATGGCTCAACGGACATCAGGTCGCGCCCCGAGCCGATCTTCGCGGCGCGTATCCCGTGCGCGTGTTTGATGTGACGCAGTGGGTGCGTGAGGGGGTGAACACGCTGGCGTTGCGCGTGCACCCGGCCGACCCCCAGCTGGATTTGTCCATGGGCTGGGTGGACTGGAATCCGCAGCCGCCCGACAACAACATGGGCCCGTGGCGCGGCGTTGACGTCGTGCAGACCGGCTCCGTCGCGCTGCGCTTCCCCGTGGTGACGTCAACGCTTTCGCTGCCGGACCTGGCGCAGGCGGCGTTGACGGTGAAGGTGGACGTCCACAACCTCGACACCGTGCCGCACGATGCCATCGTTACCGGAGCGGTGGCCGGAGTAGCGTTGCGCCGGTTGATCCACCTGCAGCCCGGGCAAAGCGAAACCGTGGCGTTTTCGCCCAAGACCGATCCGGGGCTGGCGTTGCATCAGCCGAAGGTCTGGTGGCCGATCGGCATGGGCGCGCAGCCGCTGTATGAGGCGCAGTTTGCCGTGGCCGTCGATGGTGCGGACTCCGACCGGGCGAACACGACCTTCGGCATCCGCAGCGTGCGCTCAGCGCTGACCAAGCAGGGCCATCGCCAGTTTTTCGTCAACGGCAAACCCGTGCTGATCCGGGGTGGTGGCTGGGCACCGGACATGTTCCTGCGTCATGACCCTGCGCGCGTCGCCGCCGAATTCAGCTACGTGCGCAACCTCGGGCTCAACACGATACGCAGCGAAGGCAAGCTGGAAGACCAGTACTTCTACGATCTCGCCGATCGCTACGGCATCCTGATCCTGCCCGGCTGGGAATGCTGCAACAAATGGGAAGCCGCAGCCAAGACGGGTGGCGAGCCGTGGGACGACACGGACGCAAAGATCGCGGCGGAATCGATGGCGAGCGAGGCGCGGTTGCTGCGCAACCATCCGTCCGTCATCGGCTTCCTCATCGGCAGTGACCATGCGCCGCCGGCAGCGCTTGCCGCGATGTATGTGAACACGCTGCGGGCCGCCGACTGGCCCAACCCGATCATCTCCGACGCGGCCGAGGAGAAAACCGCGGAGACCGGCCCGTCGGGCTTCAAGATGCGCGGTCCGTATGCGTGGGTGCCGCCCGGATACTGGTACGCCGACAAGTTCGGCGGTGCCTTCGGCTTCGATTCGGAGGTGAGTGCCGGCGCCGACATTCCGCGTCTGGAAGATGTCGAGCGCATGCTCTCGCCACAGGAGCGCGAGGCGCTGTGGAAGTACCCGAATGTCAGGCAGCTCCATGCGGCGCCGTCCTGGTCGCCGTTCTCCAGCATCGAGCCGTTCGCCAAGGCGCTGGCCAAGCGCTATGGACCACCCCGGAGCCTCGCGGACTACGTGCAGAAAGCCCAGCTTGCGAATTACGACAATGTCCGGGCCCAGTTCGAGGCATTCAACGCGAACATGGACGCGGCCAATCCGTCCACCGGCGTGATCTACTGGATGCTCAACAATGCGTGGCCGTCCCTGCACTGGCATCTTTACGACTATTACCTCAATCCGGCCGGCGCGTATTTCGGCGCCAAGAAAGCCAACGAACCGGTGCACATCCAGTATTCGTACGACACGCGCGCCATCGTGCTGGTCAACCACACGCTCACGGCTGAGCACGGCTTGCAGGCGCGCATCCGCGTGCGCAACCTGGACGGCAGCGTGCGCTACGACAAGCGCCTGATGGGGCTCGATCTCGCCGGCAACCGCACGTCACGCCTGCTGACGCTGCCCGCACCGGGCGGTTTGTCGCGTGCACATTTTGTCGAGCTCGAACTACAGTCGGCGGACGGGCAATCCGTCAGCCGCAATGTCTATTGGCTTTCCACGCAGCCCGATGTGCTCGACTGGGCGAAGTCAAACTGGTACCTCACGCCGGTGACGCAATATGCGGACCTGACCACGTTGCAGTCCCTGCCGATGGCGACGAGCGAGGTGCATGCGACACTACGGCGCGAGGGCGGCGAGAACGTGGTGGCGGTCACGCTGACGGTACCTGCGTCGTCGAAAGCCGTGGCGCTGTTCCAGCATGTGGTGATCCGGCGGGCCGCGCACGGCGACCTCGCGCTGCCGATCCGCTGGAGTGACAATGACGTCACGCTATGGCCCGGCGAGTCGCTCACTTTGGTCGCGCATTACGCTGCACAGGGATCCGCCGCTCCGGTGGTCGAGGTGAGCGGGTGGAACGTTCCCGAGCGGAGCGTACCGGTGGACGCTGCGCAGGGAACGAATCATTGACTCCGGCCAGACCTTGATGACGCGCGTGACCATCGATGACGTTGCCCGCACCGCGGGCGCATCAACCAAGACCGTCTCGCGCGTGCTGAACAACGAGCCGAACGTGCGCGAATCCATGCGCCAGCGCGTCCTGTCCGCCGTCGCCGCGCTCAACTACCGGCCGCTCACTTCGGCGCGCAGCCTG
>Ga0070681_10003771_pt1 | contig 14239 bp, 31 predicted proteins | sample KBSC83BmetaG_FD_65650 | JGI IMG/M metagenome (GOLD analysis project Ga0070681, IMG submission 65650) | Corn rhizosphere microbial communities from Kellogg Biological Station, Michigan, USA - KBS C8-3B metaG | ecosystem: Host-associated > Plants > Roots > Rhizosphere | place: USA: Michigan... | reverse complement strand
CCTACTCGGCGCCGCCGGGCTTGATCACGACGTAGCCGGCGGCCTTGAGCGCGGCGACCTCGGGCGGATCGTCTGCCGGCGGCACGATCGCCGGCGGCTGCTCGGGGTCGACGGGCGGCGGCTGTAGCGTCAAGACGTTCGGCCGGCCGCGCTCGGGCCCGATCGGAATCCAGCCGCGCGAGCCGCACTCGAGGCACCCGAGCGTCTCCTGCCCGCGCACCTGCGAGCCGGTCAGCACCTCGCCGAGCCCCTGACACGAGTCGCAGCGGCGCGAGTAGGTGTCGGCTTGCCAGTTCTCAGGCTGCCGGTCGCCGATCGCCATGCGCACCGCGGCCTTGACCTCGTCGGACGGCGGCTGCGGCCAGCGGAACCCCGGCATCGACGGATCACAGAGCTCGCACACGACGAGGTGCGCGAACGCGTCATCGCCGACGAGCTCGGCGACCCGCTTCACGTGGCGCGCCGTCTCGGCGTCGAGCTTCTTGTACGTCTGCTCGATCTCCTTCTCGCTCGGCTGCTCCGGCGCCGGCGGCTGCGCGTCGTCGCTCGGCGCGTCGCCGTTGTCGACGTCGTCGCCGAGCTCGGCGTTGATCCTCGCCTCGAGCTCGTCGTCGTCGGTCGTCTGCGGCTCGCCGGCGCCGTGCTCGAGCTCGTCGCCGTGCTCGCCCTCGTCGCCGTCGCCGGCGCCCGGCTCGGGCTCGATCGGCTGCGTCTCGTCGTGCTGCTCGCTCATCTATGCCTTTCGCTTGCGTCGTAGTTCGGCCTCGCGCCGCGACACCGCGCCCCAGTCTTCGCCCCACGCGACGCGCTGGGCGTGCGCCGGGCCGGTCGTCGGGCGCCGGCGCCGCCGGCCCGCGGGGGAGAGGTGCGCGGCCGGCGGCGTCATGAGATCCTGCCGAGATCGGGCAGCTGCATGGGCGCGCTCTGCTCGAATAGGACCTGCTTGCTCGCGATCTGTTGCACGGCCGCGGCGAACACCGCAGCGCGAAGGTCGTCGGGCGGCTGCAGCTCGTCGACGATCTCGAGCGCGGTCGTCACGTAGCCGACGACCTGCTCGCGCGTGTTGAGCGGCACCTCCGTCTTGGTCACTGTTCCGAGCGGCACAGCGGCCAGTATAGGACCATTCTGCAGCTCTCGCAACCGCAGGTGCGCTATCGTCGCCGGGCCCGCGGGCGTGACTAGGGGGTTGCACCGCGGGCGATCTATCCCTCGTCGACGAGCACCTCGGCGTCGGCCTGGTCGTATCCGAGCTCGAGCAGCGCCGCGATCGCCTCGTCACGAGTCCACGCCGCGCCGGTCGCCGGATTCTTCACGCCGTCGTTTACCGCCTTGACGACTTGCTTCGCGGTCAGCTCGGCGCGGATCAGCTGCCGCTCGACCGTCCATATGTCGATCACGGTCGGCACCGCGGCCGCGGCGACGCCGGCGCGCTCGAGCACCGCGGCTTGCTGGCCGGCCGGCAGCCGATGCGCGAGGAAGGTTCGGTGCGCCGTGTTCCAGAGCTGCGTCTGCGCCTTGGCGACGTGCGCGTCGACCGAGCTGCCGCCGCCCGACGTCCACGCCCGCGCAACCTCGTCGGCGTCCGGCGGGTACCAGCCCGACCACTTGAGCCGCTCCGCGACCTTCGCCTCGTCCCACACCTTCGACTCGGCGAGCGCCCGGATCGCGAACGTGCCCGGCATCGTGTAGCGGAGCGCGTGCTGCAGGTCGTAGTACGCCGGCTTGAGGTTGCCCTCGACGATCGACGCGAGATAGGGATCGGTGATCTCGCCCGGCTCGGGCTTGAAGACGCCGCCGCGCGCCAGCGCCATCGTGATCGCGTGCACGTTCATCGGCCGGCCCTGGTTCTGATAGATCAGCGTCGCGTGCTCGGCGCTCATGCCGTGCAGCTCGGCGCCGGCGATCGCGTCGTCAAGGTTCGAGTAGCCGCGCAGCGCGTTTTCGAGGAAGTCGCGCGCCGTCGGGATTTGCCGGCTCTGAGCGAGGATCGCCTCGGCCCACTCGTTGCGCGTGTTGCCCTCGGCGATCGCGCGCAGGTAGTCGTCGTGCGTCAGCACCTTTCGGAACAGGGCTTGCGCGGCCTCGTGCGATCCCATCGGCAACCCCTGCAGCCCGACGAGCACGCCGAGCTCGTCGCGCGTGTAGCCCCAGCCGGCCGCCTCGGCGATCGCGTCGATGCCGTACACCGGGTACGCCGGCACGTGACCGACGCCGCCCGGCAGCGTGCCCTGCAGCAAGCCGGGATCGGGGATCAGCCCGCGATGGATCGCACGCGCGAGCTCGTCGGGCGCGAGCAGCTGCCGCTTGAGCTTCATGAGATCGGCGGCGGCGTCGGGCGTGTAGCCGAGCAGATCGAGCCGTGCGCGTACGCCGTCGTCGTCGATCTGGCTGCGCCGCCAGAGATCGAACACCCGGCCGACGTCGGCGGCCGAGCGTGCGATCGCGACCATCCGGTCGAAGTTGTCGCCGTTGATCCCCGAGTGAGCGGCGAGCGACGCGCCCAGGTCACGGCTCAAGCGGCCGTGCGCGACGCCGACCGCGAGCTCGCCGGGACCGATCGGCTCGACCGGATAGGCGGCGTTGATCGTGTTGCGCAGCTCGCGCAGCGGCGGCGAGAGAACGGGCCCGATCGCGTAGCCGGCGGCGAACGCGAACGACTCCGAAACGGCGTTGCCGAGGAAGCGGCCCGCGAGCCTGAGAGCTACGCCGGCGGCCACTGCTTCACCGGCTTACGCGCGACGACGAGCAGCACGTACAGCACGACCAGCGCGACGACGATCGCCCAGCGCGCCGGCAGCCACGCGCCGACGACGAGGCCGACGATCGCCGCGAGCGTGCCGCGGATCACGAGCACGTCGAGCGGCAGCACCGCTAGACCAGCCCGTCGAGCTCTTTGACGCCGGCCGTGACGAGGCCGGCGACCTCGTCGATCACGGCGAGATAGTCGTGCGCCAAGTCCTCGAGCGAGAGCGGGTACTCGACGACGACGAGGCCGGCGAGCAGCGCCGCGAAGATGCCCGACTCGAGCCCACAGATCGCGCGCGACGCGCGGCCGAGGTTGCCGCGCGTGATGCAGCGCCAGTTCGGCAGCCCGAGCGCGTTCGCCATGATCGCCGCGGCGCCGGCGGCGCCGAGCAGCTTTTCGAGCCGCTTGAGCCGCGCGTTGTGCCGCAGCCGCGCCAGGTCGAGCGCGTGCAGCCGCGGGAAGATGTGCACGTTCGGCAGCGCGTGCGCGCCGACGCCGATCGCCGCGGCCTTCGCTGCCGCCGGCCGCGTCACGACCCACTGACGCAGCGCCGCGATCTCATCCTCGAGCCGCGTGATCGCCGGCCGGTCGAGCACGACCTCGACGCGCGTCGCCTCGCCGGCGGCGACGTGCTTCGCGTGCGGCAGCTGCTTTCGCACCTCGTCGGCGATCAGCTTGGTTAGGTACGCGACCGGGAACGCCGCGCGCATCGCCCACTTCGCCCAGGTCGGCAGGTGCCGATGCTGCAGCCACTCGGCCCAGCCGTACATATCCTCGGCCGTCGCCGCGATCTCGTCGCCGATCCACGTCTGCAGGTGCGCGGCCTGCGCCCAGAAGTAGCCGACCGCCCGGTGCGTCGCGTTCGCGTACGCGCCGAGGTTCGACGTCACGACGTCGTCGAGCTTCTCGAGCGGCAGCCCCAGCGGAATCTTGACACCGAGCACCTTGAAGTCGAGCGCGGCGCCGGCGGCGCGCAGCGCGGCGCCGATCGTGTGCCGCCATGCCCAGAGCAAGCCGAGGCACACGACCCAGCCGAGCAGCACGAGCAGGTCGATGAGCAGCTCGGCGAGTACGGGCGCCTCGGCCGCGCCGGCAGCCGGGAAAGCCACTCGCTAGACCCCCGAGGCCGGCGCGCCCGTCTTCACGAGGCGGGCCCAGCAATCGGCGATCGCCTGAAACGCGCCGGGCGTGCCGAGCTGATCCATGCGCACGCTCGTCGAGTCGGCGATCGCGCCGTCGTCGGTGCCGACCGTGATCACCGCGTAGTTGTAGAGCAGCCCCGAGGCGTCTTCCTCTTTCTCGGTGCGGAACCCCTGCACGTGCGCGTCGGCGCAAATCGCCTCGACCTGCGCCGTCTTCTCGCTCGCGAGCACGTCGCCGCCGTCAGCGACGTACGTCGCCTTGGTCACAGCCCACGTGTAGGTGACGCCGTACAGCGTCGAGTACGCGCTCAGCTCGATCAGCGGCGTGGTCGTGTTGTTCTGATTGACCCTGAACGTGTTGACGACGCCGAGCAGGTTGTACCGCCCCGGCGCGCCGACGTCGCCGCCGTCCGGCTTTTGCAGCATCAGCGGCCCGAGCCTTTCAGCGAGCGCAGCGAGCGGCGCGCGTTGCGCGACCTGGTCAGGTTGCGCGGCGTCGTCTTCGCCAGAGCACGCGTGAACATGTACCAGCCCTCGGTGCCCTTGATCGGCTTCGCTCCGGTGTCAGGCGGCATGACGTCGATCCTACTCCGGTCCCGGGACGAGCACCCAGTCGCCGTGCTCGAGATCGCCGACCGTGCCCGGATCGCCGAGGTTCGCCGCCATGATGATCACCTTCGACACGTTGACGCCCGACACCTGGACGCCCGTCGTCGGGTCGACGGCCGTCACGCGCAGCGTGTAGCCCGAGTCGAGATCGAGCTGAAACGGCATGTCTGCGATCAGCGGCTTCGGCATCGCGTCGGCTCTCTCACACCCTGCCGGCCGTGTTGATCGCCGCGAGCTGCGCGATCGTCAACGGCGTGTTGAACAGCGCAAACTCGTCAAGCGTGCCGGGAAACTGATTCGTGCCGGCTGGGTCGTCGAAGGCGTTCTGCCACTTGGCGCCGATCACGACGGCGTGATTGTTCAGCGCGAGCCCGAATCCGCCCATCGCGATCGGCGTCGCCGTGTCGAGCACGCCGTCGACGACGACCGAGCCGACCGCGCCGGTGCCGTTGCCGGGATTCGTCGCGTTATAGGTGATCGCGATGCAATGCTTGACGCCGTCGTTGACCTTGACGCCGCCGCCGAACGTGTGCCCGGCCGCGGCCGTCGAGAACACGTCAGCGAAGATGTGGCCGGCGGCCGTGATCCCGATGTCGAACCAGCGGCCGCCCGCGCTCGTCGTGTCGGCAAACGCGATATAGGTCGTGCCGGCGGCCGCGATCGTCTTGATCCACACGAGCGCCGTCATTAGCTGCGTCGACTGATCGACCGGCGTGTCGGTCTTCCGGCCCGCCATTCCGCCGACGAACGTCGCCGAGAGCACGTCGGCGAGCGGCGCCGTGCCCTGATTCACGAGGCCGTACACCGTGCCGTTGTTACCGCCGGCCGAGTCGGCGATCGTGCCGGCGCCGGCGGCCTCGTCGAGCTTCCAGTACAGCTGCAGCCCCGGCGTCGAGAAGATCAGCTCCTCGTACGGCGTCACCGGCGACGAGCTCGCGCCCTGAGCGTTACTCAGCTGAAACCAGCTGACATCGGCCGAACCTCCGGCGGCCACGAGTGTAGAAGTGGGCGACCGAAAGACGACCTGCCCGGCCGGCGAGAGCAGCTCGAGCATGGGCAGGTACGCGCTCACGCTCGCGCTGCCGTCGAGCGACGCCGTCACACACTTCGGAACGATCTCCTGCGCCGGCGGGACGTCGTAGTCCATCGGCACCGCGACGACGTCCGGCGCCGAGAGCACGACGTCACTCGAGGCCACGAGCGGCTACTCCCACCAGGGCGCCGGCAGCCCGACGCCGTCGAGCGGATACCGCTCCATGACGCCGCGCACCAACGTCACCTGATCTCCGGCGTCGACCGAGGCGATCGTCAACACGAGCGTATCCCCCGGCGAGAGGAACACCGCCGGCAACGGCGCGAACGCATCGGTGCCGGTGTTCCACGCCTGCGCGGCGTAGTTGGTCGCGAACACGTACCGCTGCGTGTTGCCGGCCGTCAGCGTCGCCGCGACCGCGGCGACCGCGTACGCGTTGCCGTCGCCGCCGCGAAACTCGAGCGCGGGATAGCGCGAGGCGACGACCGCCGAGGCGGCGAGCGTGAAGACGAGCGAGCTGAGGCGCCGCTGACCGCGGCCGTCGCAGGTGAACGTGAACCCCGCGCCGGCGGCCGGCGTCTGCATCGAGAACGGCTCTTGTACGCCGAGGCCGATGCCGATCGGCTGAGTGAGGCTGAGCCCGCTCATCGGGCTCGACTCTACTGCGCCGGCGGCGTCTGCTCGTTCTCAGCCGGCGGCCGCTGCTCGAGCTCGGCGATCCGCTGCTCGAGCTGCGCGATCCGCTCGTCGCCTGCCGACGTGTCGGGCTCGCCGCTCGAGCTCGAGCTCGTCGACCCCTCGGCCGGCTTGCCGGTCGTCGGGTCGCCGTTCTCGAACAGGTCGGTGTACGCGCCCGCCTTGAGGCTCGTGAGCACGATCCGATTGTCGCCGACGTAGAACCCGATCTCGAGCATCCCCGCGCCCGTCTCGACGCTGCCGGGATTCTTGTGATCCGAGTCGGGGCCGGCGTCCGGCACGTGCTCGGCGAACGGCTGCACGTTGAACGCGAGGTTGCTCATACGAGTGACCCTTCGAGGGGGTTGCGCGAGAGCTCGTACATGACCCAGTCGACCTTCGGCGAGGTTGACGCCGCGCTGTCGGCGACCTGCACGAGCACGTTGCCGGCATCGTTCGCGTTGATGATCGGGATCAGCGGCTTGCCGCTCGCGATCGACTCGGTCACGAACCACATGTTGTTGTCGAGATCGAGCGCGCCGACCGGGATGCCGATCCGCTGACCGCCCCACGTCGTCGACTGCAGCGAGATCGTCGTCACCTGCGTCTGCACCGAGCAGCCGAGGATCGCGTAGTACTTGTCGGCCGAGAGGCGCGAGTCGTCGGCGTTCAGCGCACGCGACGCGCCGTAGGCGCCCTTGGTCGCCGAGGCGACCGGAATCTGATTGAGCCCGATCACCGTCGTCTTGACCGCCTGCACCTGATCCCAGGTCGCGAACGTCGCGCGCACGCCGGGCAGGTCGTCGTACTCGGCGATGTAGGAGACGACCACCGCGTCGGCGGCCGTGCCCGTCACCTGGATCGTGACCGTGTCACCGGAGAACGCCGCGATCTTGAACGGCGGCCGGAAGATCGTATGGGCCCCGACCGCGCCGGCGCCGCCGGGCGCGAGCGACGGAATCTCGAACCGATAGCCGTGCGACTGATCGTGCACCGACTCGTACCGCGTCATGAGGATCTGACCCTCCATGACCGAGGCCGAGTCGATCCCCCACGCGTGCGTGAGACGAGCGCCGCCGTTGACGTAGTTCTGGATGCCGAGCGAGTCGCCGGTGTTCGCCGTCAGCGAGTCGGCGAACGATCCGCCGGTCAGCGATGCCTTCGACGCCGTGACGAGTAGGCGCGCGTAACCCATGCCGGCGGCCTAGCCCGCGTACTGTTGCTTGAAGGCGATCATGCCGTCCATCCAGGTCGTGAACCGCTGCAGCGAAGCTGCACGCGACCCGCGCGGCATGGACTCGATCTGCTGCTGCAGCTGCGACTCGTACGGATAGAGCTGAGCAGCTGCGCGCTCGTAGTTCGACTTGCCGGTCGTCGCAGCGTTGCCCCAGTTGTCGGCCTTGGCGACCGTCTGCGACTTCCAGTACTGCGTGCCGCGCGCCAAGACGCGCGACTCCCACAGACCCGAGTCGACGGCGGCGTTGAAGTTCGCCTTGAGCGCGGCCTTCTGATCGACGGCGCGCTGCGCCTGGTCCTTCGTCGACCCCTGCACACGGCTCTTGTACTTCTCCGTGTTGTTGCTGATCCCGGCTGCCCAGGCATCGGCACCGGCTGAGGGGGTCGGAAGCGCCATGACTCTGCGCGGCAAGCTAGACGTGCATCGCGTCGAGCGCAACGGTTTCAGGGGGGTACCCACCCCCCTGACAGCCTGAGCCGCGATCCGGGCCGCGTCGGTCTATGCTCGAGCCGATGGGCGATCGGCGTCGAGCTCACTGCCAGGGCTGCGGCAAACACCGCGACCAAGTCGAAAACATCAGCTGGACTGGGCTTTGCCGCGACTGCTCGATCGCCGCGGTCGACGCAAACCTCGAGGCTCTCGAGACGCAGTCGGGGTACAACTACACCCGTTGGCTGCGCGGCATGGGCCGCTTCCTCGAGCGGGCCGCCCTTGACGCCGAGCTCGCCGGCGCGCACACTTCCCCGCGCGATGCCTGATCCGATTCAGCTCACCTCCGGGGTCGTCGATCTCTCGGCACGCTTCAAGCGCAGCATCACCGTCGCCGGCTCGCCGGCAGCCGCGGCCGAGACGATCATCGCCTCGATCACGATCACCGACGACCTGGTCGTCGCGCAGGGCGTCAGGCTCGACGGCTGGGCCGCGTTCACGGTCGGCACGAACGGCACCGCGACGCGGATGCGCATCCGATCGACCGACGTCAACGGCACGGTCAAGGCCGACACCGGCGCAGTCACCGGCGGCGTCGCCGCGGCCGCGCTGCTCGCCCAGGACGTCAGCGGCTTCGACGCCGCGCCCGTCCTCCCAGGTCAGGTGTACGTGCTCACGCTGCAAGTCACCGCGGGCTCGGCCGTCTCGACCGTTTCCGCCGTCTCGCTGTTCGCCGTCATCGTCTAGCCGGCACGACGCCGAGGTAGCCTCGCGCCGTGACCCTCTCCCCCGCATCGAACGCCGCGAGCTCGACGCCATCCGGCCGCGTCATCGTCTTCGACAGCACGCTCGGCGCGAACGCCGCCTCGATCGACACCGGCGCCAACGGCATCGCTGCCGGGTACGGCGTGATCACCGTCTACGTGATCGGCCGCTCGACGATCGCCTCAGTCGACGGCGGGATCTTTGTCCGGGTGAACAACGACTCAGGCGCGAACTACGACCAAGCGTATGTCGGCCTCGACGCCGGCGCCGCGACGAGCGGAACCGCGCTCGCGCAAACGCAGTGGTCGGTCGACTTCGCCGGCGCCTCACTCGATGCGAACTCGGCCTCGATCCTCTCGATCGTGATCCCCGGCTACGACAAGACGGTCTTCCACAAAGAAGGCACGATCTTCGAGTCAGGCAGCTCCGGGACGGCCGCGAACAACTGGCAGCTCACCGCCGCGCTGCGCTGGCGGAACACCGCCGCGATCTCGCGGATCGCCGTGCTGCCGTCGTCCGGGCAGCTGCTCGCCGGCTCGCGCCTCATCGTCCTCGGCGGCTAGAGCTCGAGCTCGCCGCTCAGCTCGCGTGCAGCGCGATCGCCACGTACGGCGCCGCCGCGATCGCCACGCTCACGATCGCCGCGAGCCACTTCTGCCCCGACGTCCACCGCTGCCGCTGCGACCGGCGCACCTCGCGAATCGCCTCGGCGAGCGCCTGCTCGCTTGCCTGAGCCTCGAGCACCCGATGCAGCCTACCGCGGATCGAGTCTTCCCAGCGCACACGCGGCCCGCTGTTCACGAGCTCGAGCAACGTGTCGAGCTTGACCTCGACGACCGCGAGCCGAGTCTCGAGATCAGGCACCGGCCGAGAGTAGCCGCGCGCCCGCTCAGCGTCTACGATCCGAAACCGTGGCAACCGAGGCGCAGCGCAACGCGATAGCCGGCGTGCTCGACTTCCTCGTCGAGAACCGCGCCCAGGTGCACTACCCGCCGATCATCCACGGCCAAATCATCCGTCGCGAGATCGTGCACGACATTCGCACCGTCGTCGAGCTCAAGCGGCGCGTCCGCCGCAGCGAAGGCTGGACGGTCGACTGCTCCCAGTGTGTGACCGCCGTCCTGCTCGCGGTCGGCTGCCGCAACCCGAACGGGACCAACAGCGACGGCTTCACCGGCACGCTGCTCGAGAACCTGCCGCACTATCACGACGCCCGCGCCAGCTACATCGGTGCGCTCGCCGTCTTCGGGCCCGGCAACGGCCACCACGTCGCGATGGTCAGGCACCGCGACACCCACCACGGTAACCCGGTGCTCTGCTCGCAAGGGCAGGAATCCGACCCGCGCATGATCAACCTGCTCACCGAGGCCGCCTACCAGCCGGCCCCGGTCACGATGCTCTCGATCGCCCACCTCTAGCCGGCCCGCACCCGCCCGCATCCTGGGTTGCATCGCATCCTGGGTTGCGCTAGGATCGTGGCATGGCATCCACCCGCAAGACCGTCCCGCCGCTCGAGCTCGTCGCACGCGCCGAGAAGGAACGTGCCGCGATCTTCGCCAGCCTCGGCCGGATCGACCGCGTGCGCTACCTCGCGATCGTCCACGCGCTCGACGCCGGCGAGAGCCTGACCGCGATCGCCCGCGTGCTCGGCGTCAGTCGGCAAGCCCTGACCAAGTACCTCGACCGAAGGGAGACACCGTGAGCTCGATCGTCTGGGACATTCTGCTCGGCGCCGACGCGCTGCTGCTCGTCGTCGGCCTCGACCTCGCCGTGCTCGGCGGCCTCAAGTGAGCGCCGACGAGCACGTCGCATCCGTCGAACGCGACACCGCGCTACTCGAGCGGCTCGGCACCGTGCTCGAGATCGTCGACCGCCTGATCGACCGCGTCGCCGAGCTCGAGCGTGAGCTCAGCGACGAGCGGATCGCCCGCGAACGGCTCGAGCTCCGCGTCAACGCCGAGTGGCTGCGCGAGCGCGGCTACACGATCTCGACCGCCGGCGAGCAGGCGTTCGCCGACGAACACCTCGGCTCGCGCAACGTCGTCCCGATCACCCGCAAGCCCGAGGGAGGCGACACCGTTGCCTGAGCTCTCGTTCCCGCTACGCATCGTCATCCCCGAGCACGTGCACGCCGGCGTGCTCCGCGAGATCGACGACGACGCCGCACCGCACGACCGCACTCAGGCCGACGCGATCGCGCGTTGGCTCGGCGGCCTGCTCGAAGACGCCGTCAACGACCTCGCCGCCAAGCTGCCCGAGGGATTCGAGGCGCGCATCGGCGGCCACTTCTTCGCCTCACCCTCGCTCGAGGTTGCCCGTCACGTCTACCGCGAGCGCCGCGAGCGCGGCCTCGTCGAGTAGCGCGATGGACGACCGCGATCGCCGGCCCGGCCCTGACGACCCGCTCGCCGCCGCGATCGGCTGCCTCAACGCGATCGTGATCAGCGCGTGTCTCGCCGGCGCCGTCTTCCTGCTCGTGCTGCTCGTCACCCGCTAACGAACCAAGGAGGTCCACCGCATGACCAGCATCGCAACCCGCGCCGTCTCGATCGCCAACTACCGCCGGCGCGCCGAGTCGTACCGCGAGCAAGCCCGCCAGGCGCGCGACGCCGGCTCGACCGACGTCGCCGAGCAGCTCGACCAGGTCGCCGTCGACTACGACGCGGCCGCCGAGCAGCTCGAGTTCGCCGAGACTGCGGTTGACGAGGCCGCCAAGCCGAAACGGATGACGATGGGCCGCGTCGTCGAGCAGCTACTCGAGAATCGCGGCCGCGGCGGCGCGAAGACGGGCGCCGTCACGATCGGCCGCTCGGCCCGCGGCATCGTCACGTGGGAGATCACCGCAACCGCCGACCCCGACGAGCTCGAGCACCTCACCGCCGCAGTCGACGCCGCGATCGAACAGCACAACCGCCTCGACGGGCTCTACCCGAACACCGAAGGAGTCTGACGATGACCGACACCGCGAAGACGCCCGACGTCATGGCCGTGCCGCTGCTCGAGCTGCGCGACCGCGCCGTCGACGCGATGCTCGCCGGCTCGTGCGGCTGGCTCGTCGTACCCGCCGGCGGGACGGTCAAGGTCGAGAGGCTCGAGAGGAAACGCTGCTACCGCGTCACGCTGGACGTCCGGCCGCTCACGCGACTCGCCGAGCCCCGGGCCGTCGACGAGTACCTGACCGAGACACGGCGACTGCTCGCCGACCTGCTCGAGAGGCTGACGTCATGAGCGCCGGCATGATCACCGCGGCCACCTTCCTGACCGCGCAGCGCGAAGCGAACGCGCTCGGCGAGCTCACCATGCGCGAGCAGCTCGCCGCCGCCGGCATCGACGCAGCCTCAGCCGAGCGCGAGGCCGCACTCGTCGCCGACACGTACCAGGCGTACGGCGTTCGCGACCGGCCCGCCGTCATGGCCGCCTTCCTCTCAGGGCTCGAGCTCGGCGCCCGCTGCGCGAGGCTCGTGCCATGAGGGTCGACCCTGAGAGCGTGTACCTCGAGCTCGACGTCGCCGCGACCCTGATCAACATCGGCACCGGCAAGATGCGCACCGCCTCGGCCGCAATCCTTCACTGGAAGGACGGCCGCAAGTGGCACCGCCGTACGTTAGCCGGCGGCGAAGGCGAGACGCTCGGCGACGTGCTGCGCGGCTTCGCCGGCTACGTCGACGAGCACGGACTCGACGAGCTGCTCGCGAAGGCGGCAGCGCAATGAGCGAGCCGCTGACGTTCACCGTGTACGGTCACGCCGCGCCGGCGGGCTCGAAGCGGGCTCTACCGTTCGGCGGCCGCGCCGGCGGCCGGCCGATCATCGTCGACGACTCGAAGCGATCGCGGCCGTGGAAGCAAGAGATCGCCGGCGTCGCCCGCGAGACGATGGACGGGCGCGAGCTCTACGACGAGCCGCTCGCCCTCGTGCTCGTGTTCTACGTGCCGCGGCCGCGATCGCACTACGGCGCCCGCGGCCTTCGACCGACCGCGCCCGAGTACCCAGCGAAGCGGCCTGACCTGCTCAAGCTGGCCCGCGGCGTCGAAGACGCGCTGAGCTCGATCGTCTACCGCGACGACGCCCTGATCGTCGACGAGCACCTCAGCAAGCGGTACGGCGAGCCCGAGCGGCTCGAGGTGACAGTCGGGCCCGCCGCGATCCTGCCGATCGACGTCGACGTGAGAGAGGCCGTCCGGTGAACGAGACGCGCCCACAGTACGACGCGCAGCAACGGCGTCGCGCAGTCAGAGGCGGCCGCCAGCGCGGCTGTTCCATATACATCGCTTCTGACGAGCTCGAGGCGGCCGGGATCGACCCAGCCGGCCCGCCGCCCTTCTACCGAGTGTGGGGCCGCTCACGCGGCAGCGTGCTCGTCCGGCTCTACACCGACCGATGAGCCGCTCCGATCACGTCCGGCTCGAGCAACGCACGCCGCTCCCCTCGGTCGGCCTCGTGTGTATCTGCGGCAAGGCCGTCGCGATGACCGAAGGGGTATGCGGCCGATGCACGTGCGGCCGCGTGTGGCTTGTTAGCGCGATGCTGCTCGTCGACGTCGACGAGGCCGAGACGTGACGCGCGGCGACTGCGTCTACTGCGGCGGCGTTGGCCGGCGGCTCGTCGGCCGCGGCGTCGTCGTCTGCCCGTCGCATCGCGATCTCGTGCGTGTCGATCCGGCCTACGTCCTACGATCTGATCATGGCGTCGCGCGAGCGACACGATCCGAAACGGGGCCGGCACCGAGCGCGGCGATCGCCCGAGACGCGCGCATGGGAAGCGATGCACCTGATCCCCGAGCAGCCGCCGCACCTTGACCGCGCCACGTACAACGAGCTCGTCAGGCTGCGCAACCGGCTCGAGCTCGAGCACGGCGTCGGCCCGTAGACACCGCGCGCCGGCCGCGCTATCGTCGCGACCCTGCAACCTCCATCCGACAAAGGGGCTCAGATGACCACGCCCGCACCGTCGCCGGCGCCGCCGGCGCCCGGCGATCAGCTCAAGCCCGGCTACAAGACGACCGAGCTCCTGATCGTGATCGCGACCGACGTCGCCCTGATTGCCTCGAGCGCGGCCGAGTGGCTGCCGCCGAAGTACGCCGCGATCGGCGCCGCGATCGCCAACGGCGCGTACGCGATCGCCCGCGGCCTCGCGAAGATCAACCCGCCGAAATCGGCGGCGTGAGCCGCCCGTCATTCAAGCAAGACTTGACCGCGGCACTCGAGCTGCGGATCGCCGAGCTCGCCCGTCGACGCGCCACAGGTGACGCGCCGGCCTCACTAGCCGCGCTCGAGTCTCGCTACCGCGACGACCTGAGACGCGCATCCGAGCTGCGCACCGGCCCGACGCCCGCCTGGGCGATCGAGCTCGCGCTCGAGCTCGGCCTACCTGGACCGAAACGGAGCTCGACGACGAGCTCGACATAGCCCCGGATCACCGGCCGCCGACCAGCTCGGCGCCAGAGCGTAAGGCCGACCGCCGTCCCTCGCCCACCCAGGTAGAGCACGACGGTCGGCCCAGCCCGATCCCGTCAGTGTAGGGAAGCGGCCGACCCGAGTGGCGAACTATCCCCAGCTTTGTCCACAGCCTGTTGGCGGGATGGGCGAGGTACGGCCAGCCGCCG
>Ga0070681_10003768_pt1 | contig 14241 bp, 15 predicted proteins | sample KBSC83BmetaG_FD_65650 | JGI IMG/M metagenome (GOLD analysis project Ga0070681, IMG submission 65650) | Corn rhizosphere microbial communities from Kellogg Biological Station, Michigan, USA - KBS C8-3B metaG | ecosystem: Host-associated > Plants > Roots > Rhizosphere | place: USA: Michigan... | reverse complement strand
CGCGAGATCGGCTCGCGTGGCTTCTCCACGATGCGCGTCATGTGCCCGGCGTCGTCCGTCACCACGACGCCGAAGCGCTGATAGTCTTCGACTTCCTTCACCCAGATGATGCCATCCGCGTCCGTCGTGTGGATCACTGAGAGATCGGCGTCGAAGATCGTGTCCACGAAGATGATCAGAATCGGCTGGTCGACGTACGGACGCGCGAGCTCGATCGCGCTCGCCGTACCGTTCTGCACCTCTTGCTCGATGAACACCGACGGAAAGTCGTATTCGGTTTTCGCGAACGCTTCGACTTTCTCCTTGAGATGGCCGGTGATGTAGATGATCTGCTCCACTCCGCCTAACCGCTCCAGATCATCCAGGATGTACGCCATCACCGGCTTCCCCGCCACGCGCAGCATTGGCTTTGGCGTGACGTGCGTGTGTGGCCTGAGCCGCGTCCCCTTGCCCGCGAGCGGAATGATGACCTTCATGGCGCGCTCGTCCCCTCCCGTCCGTAACGGTCCTTGAGTCGCACGACGTCGTCGAGGTGAGGCGTCGATGCTTCCAGCACGTCGCAATCCGTAACCGCTTCCATGTAGTGGATCGTGCCCGGCGTGATACGGAACGCCTGGCCCGCTTCCAATCGCATGTCCTCGAGCTCTCCATCGCCGAGCTTCACCCAGTAGATGAGTTTGCCCGACAGCAGGTACACGGTCTCGTCCTTCACGTTGTGATACTGGACTGAGAGCGCGTGGCCAGCTTTGATGTGCAGAATCTTCCCGACGTATTGGTCGGTTCGCGCCCAGATGATCTCGTGTCCCCACGGCTTGGGGACCACGGTCACCGCTGCCGGTCCGGACATGCGCTGGCTCGCCTGTAGTGGAGTCTCAGGATTCTAGAGCACTGCATGTGCCGCGCAAGCGCGGTTGGGCCGTTGGACGCGCGGCGCAGCCGCCGCGTTCGCATCTCAGCGAATCGTGCCGAGCATTCGCGAACGCAGCACGCTCAGTCGGCGGCGCACTGACCCATCCATGATCGTGTCGCCGACCCGCACGATGGTGCCGCCGAGGATCTCGGGACGGACCACGAAGTGCGGCACCACCGTCTTGCCCAGCACGCGCGACAACCGCGCGGTCACGTCGCGACCGAGCGCCTGATCGGGCTCCCGCGACACCGTCACCGACGCGTGCACGCGGTTCTGGATCTCGTCGACGATCGCGTGGTACTCGACCGCGATATCGGGAATGAGATGCTGGCGGCGATGCGTGATCACGGCCTGGAGGAATCGCACGAACGGACGCGGCAACCGATCCGCGAATGCCGCCGCCACGATCTCGTTCTTGCGTTCCGCGCTCACACGCGGCGATTCGAGGAATCGTGCCAGGCGGACGTCCGCTTGGATGGCGCCGGCCACCTCGTCGATCAGGCCGCCCCAGCCGTCGAGATCCGACGCGCGGCGCGCGAGCTCGACGAGCGTCTCGGCGTAATTGCGCGCGATCGTCGGTTCTTGCATCAGCGGCTGCCCACCGGTTCCAACGATGCCAGGAACGACTCGACCACTTTGCGATTCGTCTCGTCGTCGAGGTTCTTCTCGATCACTTTGCTCGCGCCACGCACGGCGAGGTTCACCGCGTCACGACGCAGCTCGACCATTGCTTGCTGGCGCTCGGACTCGATCTCTTGCCGCGCGCGATCGAGCACCTGCTGCTGCTCGCGGTGCGCCTGCTCCAGAATCTCCGTGCGCACCTTCTCGCCGGCGACTCGGCCCTCCACGACGAAGCGTTGGGCATCGGCGTGCGCCTGCGCGACAAGTTTCTTGTGCTCTTCCAACAGGCGCGCCGCCTCTTCGCGATCCTTCTTGGCGCTCTCGATCGAATCTTCCAGCGCCTGCTCGCGTGCCTCGACCGCTCGCGTAATCGGCTTGAACGCGAACTGCGTCAGCACGATCAACGTGACGATGAAAATCGCCAGCGTCCAGACCATCAGCCCGCCATTGGCGGTAAGCAGCTTCGGCGGCTCCGGGTGCTGCGCCTGGGCGGCGAGCGGGAGCGCGTTGCCTAACAAGAGGAGGCAAGTCGCCAACGACGTGCGCATGAGAACGATCCTCGAGAAGTGAAACCGCATCGGAAGCCCGGGCCTCCGATGCCGGTCGGATACTAGAACGTGAACTTGTTCTGAATGACGAACGCGACGACGACCGCAAACAGGGCCACGCCCTCGATGAGCGCCGCGAGAATCAGCCCCGCGGTCTGAATCGAGCCCGACGCCTCGGGCTGCCGCGCGATGCCGTCGGCCACCTGCCCGCCGATGCGTCCGATGCCGATACCGGCACCGATCGTCGCCAATCCCGCGCCGACGCCTGCGCCTAACATGGCCCACGCACCCGCGTACTCGCGCGTGAACGAGCCGGCTGCCTGCAAGAATGCGAACATGTGCATGGTCGATGAACTCCGTTCCGTTGACTGACCGTCGCTCCGCGCCGGCCTAAAACGCACCGCCGCCGCTCGCCCCCGAGGCCCGGGCCCCAACGAGCTTCCCCAGTCGCTCGACTAGGTACGCACCTGCAGTCGGAGCACCTTCTGCAGGAGTACAACACACCGGAGAACCATCCTGCCTGTCTAGTCTTCTTCTCGTCTCTAGTGCGCTTCGGACCTGATCAGCCCGATGAACACGCACGACAAAATCGTGAAGATGTATGCCTGCAAGAACGCCACGAAGATCTCGAGAAGACTGCTGCCCACGCCCATGAGCACAGACGGAAGGCCCACCCAGTAACTGGCGAATGTGAAAATGAGGCTGATCAATGCCAGTAGCACCACGTGTCCGGCCGTCATGTTCGCGAACAATCGAATAGCGAGCGCGAACGGCTTCGTGAACTTGCCGATGATCTCCACGACGGTCATGATCGGCACCATGAAGATCTTGACCCAGAGCGGAATCTCCTTGGGTGGCACATAGAAAATCGTGCGCAGATAGCGCCAGCCTTGCGTCTTGATGCCCGTCGCTTCCACCACGACGAAGGTGATGATGGCGAGCATTGCTGTCACCGAGATGTTGCCGGTGGCCGTCGATCCGTAAGGCACCAAGCCTAGAAGATTCGCGAACAGAATAAAGAAAAAGAGCGTGAGCCCGAACGGCACGAATGCGTTGCCGTGCGGCCCGACGTTCGCGAGCACGACGTCGTTCCGGATGTACAGCACGACTGCTTCGATCCCGGTCGCGAACCCTCGCGGCGAACCGCGCTCGGTATGGTGGCGCTCGTGCGCGATCGCCGCTGGAATGAGCACCAGCATGCAGAGCACTGCCGCCACAGCCAGCATCACGACGTGCTTCGTCGGCGAGAAATCAATCTCGATCGACCCGATGCGCACGGGCGCCCAACGCGGAAGCTCCTTCTCACCCCAGTACGGGAGCTCGATTGAGTGCGAGTCGGTGATGTGCGGCATGATGATGTCGACCGGCTCCGCCTGTGATCCCGTTAGGCGGTCGCCCCTCGGACCCACGTGGATCTGCTCGGCCGGCGTCGTGCTCGGCGAGGCCTGCGCCTGGGCAGCCAGCGGCGCCGCCGCACATGCGAGCGCGAGAAGGAGCGAACGGAAGGTCATCGTTTGAGAAGCAGTGGTTCGACCAGCGTCGTCACGAAAAAAAACGTCGCTAAACTGATCAGCGCCGGCTCCGCGCGCAGCCCCAGCGTCCTCACGAGCCAGAATCCCATCACCGCCAACGACGCAAGCCTGAGCAGCATCCCCAATCCCCACGCCGGAAACACATTCGTGCCCGTACCCGCAACCACCAGCACCACCGCGAACGCAAAAACCTGCACCGCGAAGGCGATCACCGCACTCACTCGAATCGCCTGTGCATCGCCGGGCAATCGGAACAAGAGACCGAGCAAGAACGCAGCAAGGACGATCAAGACCGCACTCGCGGAGACGAAACGCATCACCCGCTTCACCGCGCGCCTCCGCCTCGCTGCCCGTCGTCAGTCGAGTCGCTTCCGTCCTTCTGTTTCGTAGTCGCCATGAGCGCGCGATACAGCGAATAGAACCCGGCGAACGCGCCCACAAACGCTCCTAACACCAACAGCCACGGCGAAGTACCCAGCTTCCCATCGAGCCAGCGCCCCACGTACACAAACAACAGGATCGACACAACCAGCTGGATCCCCGACCCCGCAAACACCATCGGGGACGGCCCACGCGTCGATGACCCTCGCTCCCCGCGCCCAGTAGCAGGCGCGCCCGGTCGCCGCTCTGGATCTCTCATGCGCGCGGAAATGTAGGAGCTTGTGAAATTTTTCGCAAGCTAAAGAAGACCCCGCTCACACCCACCGGACATAATAACCGTCTAATCGCCAAGTTTCGGTATCAACATAACTTACGAGTTACCCCACCCTTGACTGCTCGTCCCGGTGTTGATAACTTCGAGCCAGATTCCGTGTTCCCTTTTGCCAGCTGCGACCGCCCCGTTCCCGCGCCAGCCCACGCACCACGGCCGGTCTCTATCTCATGAGCTCCCGCTTCGTCATCTGGTTACTCTGCGCCGGCGCCGTGTTCGTGGCCTGGAGCCCCCACGCCAAACACAACGAATCCGCCGCCAGCACGACGAACGAGCATCGATCAGACACCGTCCTGAAGGAAGTCGCTCCCAGCGCTGCCCTCACCTCTGCCGCGCAAGTCACGGTCGACCACACTGTCAAAGTCAGCCTCCACGTCACCAACGTGGCCGATCACGCCGTCGAAATCGACTTCCCCAGCGGCAAGACCCACGACGTTGTCATCCTCGACTCGACCGGCCACGAAGTCTGGCGCTGGAGCGAAGGCCGCATGTTCACGCAGGCGGTCCGCAACACACTCCTCGGCGCAAACGAGACCGTGACGTACGAGGAGACATGGAATCCCGGTCATTTCACTGGTGATTTCACCGCGGTCGCGCGACTCGAGAGCAACAACCACCCGATGCAGCAGCGCACGGATTTCACGCTGCGATAGTCGAGCGCACGCGCGACCCCGCTCGCCATAGTCCGCGCCACCCTTAACGCCTCCCGCCCCCGCCGCTACCTTTCGCTCAAACCTGCGGCGAAATCGGAGGGCGCGTTTGGCGACACCGGCTCGATCTTCCACACACGATGACACGCGTGACGTCCAGCTCCTCTCCGAGCTGGCCAACGCGCGTCGGTCACTCGTCGATCAGATCGGCCGCCGCATCGTCGGCCAGAAAGAGGTCGTCGAGAATCTCGTCGCCGCGCTGCTGAGTGGGGGCCACGCCTTGCTCGTCGGCGTACCCGGCCTCGCGAAGACGCTTCTCGTTAGGACGCTCGCCGATGCGCTCGACCTCTCCTTCTCTCGCATCCAGTTCACCCCCGACTTGATGCCGAGTGACATCACCGGGACCGAGCTGCTCGAGGAAGACCACGCGACCGGGCGTCGCGTATTCAAGTACGTGAAGGGCCCCGTCTTCGCGAACGCCGTATTGGCCGACGAAATCAACCGCGCGCCTCCCAAGACACAGGCCGCGTTGCTCCAGGCCATGCAAGAGCACGCCGTGACCGCCGCGGGACGCACGCACCCGCTGCCGGAGCCGTTCTTCGTGCTGGCCACGCAGAATCCGATCGAGCAGGAAGGCACCTATCCGCTGCCCGAAGCGCAGCTCGACCGCTTCATGTTCGAGCTCCGCGTCGGCTATCCGACCGCCGACGAAGAGGAGCACGTCGTCGCGACCACCACGAGCGACACCGAGGCGACGATCACCCCGGTGCTCGACGCGGCGCAACTCATCGCGCTGCAGCATCTCGTACGACGTCTCCCGGCTCCGCCCACAGTCGTGCGCTACGCGGTCGGCCTCGCGCGGTCCACCCGCCCCGACGCCAAGGAAGCGTCGCCCGACGTCCGCAAGTACGTAAGCTGGGGCGCCGGCCCGCGGGCCTCGCAGTATCTGGTGTTAGGCGCGAAAGCGCGCGCGGCCATGGACGGACGTGCCGTGCCCGACCTCGACGACGTCCGCTCGGTCGCCCACGTCGTGCTCCGCCACCGCCTCGTGATGAATTTCCAGGGCGAGGCCGAAGGCATGACGCCGGAACGCCTCATCCGGCTCGACGAGCGTTAGGCGGCCCTTCGGCCTAACCAAGTTAGTCGTCGTCCGCCTCGCCGTCGGCCTCGCCGACCCACCAACGGCGCCACCACGGCGGCCGCGACTCCGGCGCCAACGCCCGGTCCACCGCCGCCCGCCACGCGTCGCGCATCTCCGCCGCGTCCCCGAAGCGCTGCTCCGCCACCGGCGCCAACCCGCGCTCCAACCACTCGGCCACCGGCTCCGGATACGCGCTCAGATCCACCTCGCCCGACAGTTGACGGCCGAGGATCGCCCGCCCGTCGCCGGTTCCATACGGCGGCTCGCCCGACAATAGGTACGTGACGATCGCCGCCAGCCCGAAGCAGTCCACCGCCGGCCCCTGCGCTTCGCCTAACAATTGCTCGGGCGCCGCGAACTCCGGCGTCCCGGTCGTTCCGCTCAGCAGCTCCTCGCCCGAAATCTTCGCCACGCCGAAGTCCGCGATCCGCCACCGCCGATGCCGGTCGATCAGAATGTTCTCAGGCTTGAGATCGCGGTGCACGATCCCGATGGCGTGCGCCGCCGCGAGCCCGTCCAGCACCTGATCGACGTGCGACGCAATCTGCTCCACCGAGCGCGGCCCGGATCGCTTCACCAGATCCGTGAGCGAGCCGTTCTCGGCGAGCTCCATCGTGTACCACGACACGCCGCCGTTGCTGTCCCAGTCATAGATCGGCACGATCGCCGGATGCGCGAGTTGCGCCGCGAGCTGCGCCTCACGGCGGAACCGCCGCACCGCGATCTCGTCGTTCGCCACCTGCGGGTGCAACATCTTGAGCGCCACCTCGCGCTCGAGCGTCAGGTCGCGCACCCGCCACACCGATCCGAACGTACCGGAGCCCAGCCGCGCGATCACTTCGTAGTCCTCCCCGGTCGCCCATCGAAGCCGCTCCTCTTCCGCGTCGCCTAACGGACGGATCGCCGGCATCGAGCCGCTGATGTACACGGAAGACCGCCCGCCGCCGCCTACCGCGCGATCCAGCTCGCGCAGCATCGCCGCAACCGAGTGATACCGCTTCTCGGGATCGCGCTCCAATGCGCGGTTGAGCACACGCGCCACCGCCTGCGGACAATCCGGGCGCACCAGCGGAAGCGGCGGCACCTCCGGCGGAGGATACTCGCCCGTAAGCGCCGCGAATGCCGTCGCCGCCAACTGCCATTGGTCGCTCTCAGCCGTCGGCAGCCATTCGCCGTCGGGCCATTCCGGCGCGCACGGAAGACGTCCAGGAAACGGCGTCAGCTCCGCCGGTATCAGGTTGCGCGGCAACACCCACTCCCACGCCAGCAGCCACAGCTGACCCGTCGGCGTCAACCAGATCGACTCGCCGCACACGGCGCCGTGCGCCGTACCGGTCGTGTGCAGATACGCGAGCGCCTGCCCCGTGGACCGCAGCAACTGCAGCGACGTGCTGAGATCGTCTGGTCCCACCCGACGGATCCGCCCTGCCACACTCTCGCCCGATATCCACCGCCGCACATACGCGGGCCCGCGGCGACTCTGTGCACCGCCCGGCCACCAGTCGTACGCCGTCGGTATCGACGCGTGCGCGCGGTGCGCCAGCGCACGCGCCTCGGCGCCCAGCCACACCGCGTGCGCAGGTTCGGGAACCGTCACCAACGACAGCGACCGCCCCAGCGCGTCCACCACTTCCTGGTAGTGACGGAACTCGGCGAGCACGCCCTCCGCGCCCCACGACCAACCGGCGGGTAGTTGCCAGCCCTCGATGTGTGACGGAAGTTTCGCCGTCACGCTATTCGGCGACGGTGCGCCCGGAGCCAAAGGCGAGACGCCCAAGTCGGGCGCGGCGGCCGGTGACGCCGGCGCCCCTCCGGGACGCGAGCCGGCGCCGGCGGGCGGCGTGACGGTCACGAGCCAAACCTACAGTCGGTGCCGGTCACGGCCAAGCACACATTCAACGAGCGCCATGGACACCATCATCGCCGCACCCAGCATTGTCTTCGAGCCCCTCTTCGACGACGTGACCGTTCCTTCGCGCGGCACCACTGGCGCTGCCGGCTACGACGTGCGTGCTCACTTGCACGGCCGCGCCGTCCGCACGTGGCGCGATGGCGCCGAAGTGATGCTTTCGGCAAGTGCGAATGGCGCGTTCACCTTGGAACCTGGCGACGTCGCCCTCATCCCACTCGGCTTCCGCGCACGGCTCCCCGCTGGCTACGAGGCACAAGTGCGACTCCGCAGCTCGATCGCGTTTCGCCGCGGTCTCGTCCTGCCCAACGCACCAGGAACCATCGACGCCGACTACCCCGACGAGTGGTTGGTGATGGTGCGGAATGTCTCCACCCAGCGCATCACGATCGAGCACGGCGAGCGCATCGCACAGATCATCCTGCATCGCTACGCCACCCTCGACTGGTCCATCGGCGTCGTGACGCGATCCACCGATCGCAGCGGCGGCATCGGCAGCACGGGCTAACGAAACGTTGCCTGCCTAACTGAATCGTATGACATTGTAGTACGAATGACGCTCGCGTGACGAGCTCGGCGTTAGTACCTTGGTCGGGCGCGAAACAAGGGCACAAGGACGCGTCACATGATTCACTTGGTGGGACTCGGTCACGCCGTCATCACCATCGGCGTCACTCGCCTTACGCAAGCCAGCGAGACGTTGTTCGCCTCGGCACTGCTGTTCGTGTCCGAAGCCGGTCGGCCCATCGAGCGACGCCGCCTCATTGAGCTGCTGTGGCCGCGCGCGTCCGCCCAACGCGCAAACCACCGGCTCCGCCAAACCCTCTATCGCCTCAACACCCTCGGCGCCGCGCTCCGATCGGATCGCGGCCACATCACCTTACCCGCCCGCTCAGCGCAGTCCGACTTCGGTGAAGTGATCGCCGCGGGACGCAGCGCCGACCCCAATCGCGTCGCGGAGCTCGTCCAAGGCCCGTTTCTCCCAGGATACGCACCACGCTTCTCGCCGACGTTCAGCGAATGGCTCGAGCGTGAACGCGACGTCGTCACGTCTGGACTGCGGCGCGTGCTCATCGCCGCCATCGCCGCGCAGCGCGAACGAAACGATTGGGCAGCCGTCGAGCGCCTGGCCACACGATGTCTGCTGCTCGATCCGCTCAACGAGGAAGCGACACTCGCCCTCGCCGAAGCTGCCGCACTCCATGGCAGCAAGGTTCGCGCGCTCGAGATCCTCGATTCCTATCTGCGCGAGCTCGGACCAGGTGCGGGCGACATACGCGTGCCCGCCACACTCCTCCGACGACGAATCGCCGAAGCCTATCGCGCCGCGCCCGAGCAGCAACGTGCATCGCAAGTCGGGCGCGAGCAGGAGATGCAGGACGTGAAACGCGTCTTGCACGGTCTGTTCGCTGCGCACGGTGAGACCTGCCTCGTCTGCGGCGAAGAGGGCATCGGCAAAACGCGATTCGCGACGGAAATCGCGTGCGCCGCCCAACTCGACGGCATCAAGGTCGTGCGGGTCGAATGCCAGGCACACGACGTCGAGCGCCCGCTCGCCGGTATCATCGAGGTCGTCCGGCGCGTGCGCGCGATGCGCGGCGCGATCGCCGTCGGCGAGGCGTCCAAGCGCACGCTCGATGCCGTCCTCGTCGCCAGCGAGCCGGCTGCCGGGCCCGACATCGCCGACATGGACCAGCTGTGCGCGCGCGTCCGGATCGCGCTCATCGACCTCCTCGATGCCGTGTCGCACGAACAACCGGTTGTCCTCATCATCGAGGACGCACAGTGGCTCGATCGCGCGTCGTGGACGTGCGTTCGCGCGTTGTCCCGTTGGGCACTCAAGCATCGTGCGCTCATCGTCCTCACCGCCAGGCAGAACGACCTCGCCCGGCAGTTCGATTGTGCCGACGATGTACGTCCGCGTCTCATGCGCCTCAAGCCGCTCGACGATCTGGCCAGCCGCATGCTCGTGCAACGCGTCCTCGGCGGCTCGTCCCGCGAGGGAAACGAGCCCTTCGCCGAGTGGTGCGTCGCCCGCGGCGGCGGCAATCCATACGTCCTGACCGAGCTGGCCGCGCGCGCCGAAGGGGACACCGAACCGTTCCGCGCGCCTGCAGCCCTCGAGCGCATTGCCGCCGAGCGCCTCGACGGGCTGAGTGACGTTCCGCTGAGGATCCTGCAGGCCATCGCCGTCCTCGGCCCGGCCTCGTCTACTCGGCGTGTGGAAGAGCTGTTAGGCACCACTCGGTTAGGCCTGCTCGATGGGCTGGACACGCTCAGCACCGCCGGCATGATCGGGCTCGAGGGCGACCGTATCGTCCTCCGTCACCGCCTCACCGCTGAAGCCGCGCTCGAGCGCCTGTCCAAGCCGGCACGCCAACTCCTCCACCGGCGTGCCGCCGAATTGCTCGAGCGCGAGCGCTCGACGGACGCACCGGGCGTGCTGGCCGGCGAATGCGCCGAGCACTGGCAGTACGCGGGCGAACACACACGCGCCATCGAGCTCCTCACGGGCGCGGCCACGCGCCTAACGGGACTCGGCATGCCGATCGAGGCGGCGCGCCTCTACGAGCGTGCGGCACAGATGACGACGTCGCCGCCGGACAAGCTGCACCATCTCGCTGCGCGCGCCCACGCGCTCTTCCTCGGCGCCGACTGGGAACCGTTCGTGCACGTCGCAACCGAATTTGGAATCGTTGCAGCGCCACACCCATGCGTCGCCGGACAACCACGACGACACCGAGCTCGAGCTCTCGCTCGCCAAGTGGCGTCTTGGGGCCGACCGCCGCGAGCTGCTCGCCGACGCCACGCGTTGTGCGGCCGCCGCCTCCGCCTCGAACGCGCATCGCGTGCTCGCCGCCGCGTGGGCGCTCATGATCGCCGACAATCTGTGCGACGAGCGCGCGGCGACGGCCGTGATGCGCGGCGTCACCCCGGCCATCGACAAGCCCGGCGTCGACGAAAGCGCGGCCGCGTGCCTGCACATGGTATATCACACCGCGTTCGGCAACCCGCACACGGGCCTCGACGCGGCGCACCGCCTAACGGACTCGCAGCTCGCAGCGCCGGACGGCGGCAACAAAGCGAAGTACCTCTCCCATGCGGCCGCGGCGCTCCGACTCTGCGGTGCCCCGATCCTCGAGGCTCGACAGGCTGCCGCTGCGGCGCTGGAGATCGCACAACGCCTCGGCCTCGCCGCCTATGCGGCACCCGCAGCCAACCAGATCACGCTCACGTTTCTCGCCGAGGGCGACACCGCCACCGCCCGCGCATGGTTCGAGAAAGCCCTCTGGCTCATGGAACGCAGCGCCGACACCGTCGGCCGGTCCACCATCTTGAGCAACGGCGCCGAGATCGCGCTGCGCGAACGTCGGTTAGGCGATGCCGAGCGCCTGATTACGGAAAGCGAGAAGGCAGTCGGCCCCGCGCGATCGCCTCGCTCGGACATTCGCCACGTCTCGTTCCGCTGGCGGCTCGGTCTCCTTCGCGGCGACGCCGATCCCACCGACCACGACCTCACGCACTTCGCGCACTTGCACCGGCGCACGCGCAAGGCGAACGGCCAGGACTTCGCTACCGCGGTGCTCGTGGATTTGTTGCTGCTCCGCGGCCGCCGCCGCGACGCGTCGCGTCTGCTCACCGCCTACGTGAGGCAGTTCCGACGGCCGGGCGCCTCGCTCGAGCCCGACCTCGAGCGGCTGCGTGGTGAGTTAGGCGTGGGGTGACGCCAAGGCGACAGCCTTGGCCTAGGCGAGCTGTGCGACCGACAGATCCTTGGGTCGGGACGCCGGCGCGGCGTCGCGAAGCGCCGGCGAGGCGAACAACAGCCCGAACATCGGGCTCGCGAGCAGCTCGTCGCAGATCTTGGGATCGAACTGCCGCCCGCGGTACTTGGCGAGCTCGGCCCGCACCTGCACCTCGCCTAACGCCTTGCGGTACGGACGGTCCGTGGTCATCGCGTCGATGGTGTCCGCGATGAGCACGACGCGCGAGCCCAACGGGATCTGCTCACCGGCCAAGCCGTCGGGATATCCGCTCCCGTCCCAGTTCTCGTGGTGATGCCGCACCGCTTGCACCAGATCGCGCAACTGCGACACGGTCGACACCAGCTCGGCGCTCTTGATCGGGTGCGTCTGCATCACCGCCCACTCGTCCGCCGTGAGCTTGTCCGGCTTGCGCAGGATCGGCGCATAGATCTCGTGGATCTTGCCCACATCGTGCAGCAACGCCGCGGTCGCAACGCGCTCGATCTCACGCGATGATAAGCCTAACGCACGGGCGATGAGCTTTGCATAGTGCGACACACGCCGCGAGTGACCGGACGTGTACGGATCCCGCGCTTCGATCGCCTTGACCATCAGCTCGAGGAGTTCCTGGTTGACGCGCTCGAGCTGACGGTTGGTCTTGTACAGCTGGCGCACACCCAGGAGCGGGAGCGCCAGCACGAGAGCGCCGAACGCTCCGAAGCGCGCATAGCACCACGCAAGCAGAAACGCGACCGGGCTCGCCAGCACGTCGTACGCCAGGCTGCCGAGGTGGTTCTGCCGCCAGACCTTCAACAGGTTCTTGCTGTCGTTGGTCGCGATCGCGCCGCTGACCGCCAGCGTGTTCACGGCCACGAACACGATGACCATTACCGAGAATGGCACGCCCACCGTGGCCAACGCCTGCGGCGCGCTCATCCCCGTGTACTGCAGCAACGGTTTCCCGCCCAGCAGCACGTACGACAGGACCGCCAGCGACGTCGCCAGCGACATCTGCACCACGTTGAAGACTTTCTTGACGCCGTCCCGCGTGCTGATGATCTCGGTGATGATGTTGGTCACCGAGACGGCGAGAACGGCGATCCAGTTAGGCGAGAGCAGCGCCGTGGCCGTGAACGGGATGAACCCGATCGACCCACCGGCGCCGGCCGGCAGCTGGTACACCAACAGCAGCGCGAACACCGACAAACCGGACATCCACAGCGCAGCGCGGATGGATCCCGCATCCACCACCGGCGCAACCCAATAGACGCAAATGGCAGTCGCCACTGCGCCCAACGCCACACCCGACACATACAGTCGCACCCGGTTCATTCGCACCGCTTGCGAAAAAGAGGAACCCCCGTCCCCGGGTCTTACCACCAGTGTGCGGTGTCAGTAGCAACGACCGCGTACAACGACGTAACGAGCTGGGTCAAGAACGACATTTCGCGTCACCTCCCTTTCGTGAAGTCACACCTGGCACCTGCCAGTTGTGCTAAAGGTCGGCTCCGCTCAACTACATGGCCCTGCCCGCTCAGCTTCGCTCAGCCGAGGATCGGGGGTTGTTAGTCGTATTGATCGATCGTGTTGTCAGACGGTTGAGAGTCGTACAGCAGGAATGAAGCACCAGCGACAGCGTCCCTACCACCGACGATGCGACATCGCAGGCACCCGGGATCGGCCGGGCCCTGCGATCACACGCCTCACCGCTCCCGCCCAATCCAACGATTCGTCGCGTCGAGCACCGCGAGCACGCTCGCCGTTTCCGGGCTCTCCTTGATCTCGCAGCTGCCCGTGAGGAGCATGGTCTCACGCCCAACGCGAACGGTGATGCCGGCGAATACGAACTCGCGCTCGAAGGCGTCGATCAAGCGGCACCCGTCTAACGACAACGCACGCGTGTCGCCTTCCGCCTGACTGATCGCGACGACAGCAGCTCGCGCGGCCAGCTCGGCGCGCGAGCGTTCGGATTCTGAGCCTTCAGATTCTCCGATGTAAGACTGCTCCGCCTTGCGGAGCGTCACTCGACACGTCACGCCGCGGCTCCGTGACCGCCGAACTTCGACGTCCTCGAAGTAGAACCGCCGACGCACCGCAGCCGCTAAAGCTTCTGCCGCTGCGCTCTCCGCCAGGCCCTTCGCCTCCACGGTCTTCTGCGGTTCCACCGTCGTCGCGACCGAGATCTTTCGATGATCGACCCGCATGCCGAGGTGCGCCAGCAACGCACTCTCGACGTTGCGCACCGTCTGCTTTGGATTGACTTCCGCGCTCGTCAGCAGATGCACCTCGCTCACTGCGCCACTCTCGCTCGCGACGATGCGCGCTGCCAAGACGCCCGGCAGCGTGACCAACAACTCCTCCGCACGTCGGATCGGCAAGACACTGCCGGCGATGGGTGACACGGGCTGCGACGACGGAGTCGGCGCGTTGAGCGGCACAGACACGAGTACCTGACTTGGCGAGCGCGGGAGA
>Ga0070681_10003763_pt1 | contig 14243 bp, 15 predicted proteins | sample KBSC83BmetaG_FD_65650 | JGI IMG/M metagenome (GOLD analysis project Ga0070681, IMG submission 65650) | Corn rhizosphere microbial communities from Kellogg Biological Station, Michigan, USA - KBS C8-3B metaG | ecosystem: Host-associated > Plants > Roots > Rhizosphere | place: USA: Michigan... | reverse complement strand
GTACTTCGACGCATCGTCGAGCCCCGCGTCCGTCATCGCCTGCACCGAGGCCGCGATGGCGTACTGCGCGAAGAGATCGGCGCGTTTGGCTTCCTTCCGCTCGAGATAGATCAACGGATCAAAGCCTTTGACTTCGCACGCGAAATGAACGGGGAACGTGCTGTGGTCGAACTTGGTGATGTTCGCGCCACCGGACACGCCCGCGGTAATCGCGCGCCAAGTCGTCGCCACGTCGTTCCCGACTGGCGTGATCGCCCCCATGCCGGTGACGACGACCCGACGCTTTAGCAATGGTGCCTCGCTTTGCCCGCCGCGCTCATTACGCGTTGCTCCCCATCTTCTGGTTCAAATAGCCGATCGCATCGCCAACCGTGCGAAGCTTCTCGGCATCTTCGTCTGGAATGTCGATGTTGAATTCCTTCTCGAATTCCATCACCAGCTCGACGATATCCAGGCTGTCCGCGCCAAGATCCTCGATGAAGCTGGCCTCGTCGGTAAGCTTCTCGCGCTCCACCCCGAGCTCTTTCTCGATGATGTCGCGGACCTTCTGAGCGTTGTCGGCCATGGGGGTCGTTCCTCTGTGCTATGTAAAGGTGAGAGTGCGTGAGTAATCTAGCGGGCAGTGCCGAGGCTTGTAATGCTTGTAACTCGAACCATCACATCACCATACCACCGTCTACCACGAAAACTTGCCCTGTGATGTACGCGGCGTATTCGGATGACAGGAACGCGACGAGACTCGCCACATCGCGCGGGGTGCCGAGGCGCTCGAGCGGGATCTGCGTGAACAGCGTTTTTTTCGCCTCGTCGGTCATCGCGGCGGTCATGTCCGTCTCGATGAATCCTGGAGCGATCGCGTTCGCCAGAATGTTTCGCGAGGCAAATTCCTTGGCGACCGACTTCGTGAGACCGATCAATCCCGCTTTGCTCGCCGCGTAGTTCGCCTGCCCCTTGTTGCCGACGAGGCCAACGACGCTCGCGACGTTGATGATGCGGCCCCATCGTCGTTTCATCATGCCGCGCGTGACGGAGCGAATGGCGACGAATGCGCCTCGCAGATTCGCGTCGAGCACTGCGTCCCAGTCGTCGTCCTTGAGCCGGAGCAGGATGTTGTCGCGCGTCAGACCCGCGTTGTTGACCAGGATGTCCACCTGACCGAGCTCGGCTTCGGCGCGTTCGACCAGCTTGGCCACCGCTGCAGCATCACCGACATCGCAGGCGAAGCCGCGTGCTTCCGTCGAGATTGCCGCCGCGGTTTCCTTCGCGCGCGCTTCGTCACGACCGACGATGCCGACACGCGCGCCGCATTCACTGAGCGTTTCGGCGATCGCGCGACCGATGCCGCGCGTGCTGCCCGTGACGAGGGCTGTGCGCCCCGAGAGATCGATCTTCATACCGGGAGCGCTCGCAGGGCCGCGACGTCCGCCGCGGTTCCACACGCCATCGTTTTGAGCGACGGCGCGATGCGTTTCACAAGCCCGCAGAGCACGTTGCCGGGGCCCATCTCGACGTACAGCGCGTCAGGAAGGTGGGCAGCAATCGCGAGGATTTCGTCCGCCCACCGAACCGGCTTCGACAGCTGCTCCATGAGCAGCTCTTTCGCTCGGGACGCCTTCCGCACCGGCTCGCAGTTCACGTTCGCGTAGACCGGGAAGTGAGGGTCTCCAAACGACGTCTTTGCAAGAGTTTTCGCCAAGCCATCTGCGGCGGTCTCCATGAGGGGCGAATGAAACGCTCCGCTCACGTTCAATCGCACGGCTCGTTTGGCTCCAGCATCCTTCGACAGTGCCATCGCGCGCTCGACGCCTGCTTCTTCCCCGCTCAGCACGACCTGTCCAGGACCGTTGTAATTGGCCGGCACGACGAGGCCCGCGTCGCGCGTTGCGTCGGCGCAGATCTCTTCGATCGGGCGGCGCGTGTCGCCGAGGATCGCCGCCATCGCGCCGGGGCGCTTGATGCCGCTCTCGTACATCAGCTCACCGCGCCGACGAACCGTCCGAACAGCGTCGGCAAGGCTCATCGATTCAGCCGCGTGATATGCCGTCAGCTCGCCGAGTGAGTGTCCGGCAGCGGCCATGACCGATGCGCCGATCACGTCGCGCGTGGCAGCCCACACCGCGGCGCCGTGCGTCAGGAGGGCCGGCTGCGCGTTGTGCGTCAGCGTGAGCTCCTCAGCGGGACCCTCGAAGCACAGACGGCTCAGCGGAGCGCCCAGGGCTTCGTCGGCGGCCTCGAACACGAGCCTGGCCGCGGGGAATGCCTCCGCCACGTCCTTGCCCATACCCGGCTTTTGCGAGCCTTGGCCCGGAAAAAGAAGCACGACGTCCATGACCGTTCTTAGAGGCGCACGACCATCGAGCCCCACGTGAACCCGGCGCCGAACGCCACGAGCAGCACGGTCGCTCCTTCGCCGACCACGCCCTTTTCGATCGCTTCGTCGAGGGCGATGGGCACCGATGCCGCGGACGTGTTCCCGTAGCGGTCCACGTTCACGTAGACCTGCTCCATGGGGATGTTCGCGTGCTTCGCCGTCGCTTCGATGATGCGAATGTTGGCCTGATGCGGAATCATCAGATCGATGTCGGCGCCAGTCAGCTTCGCGGCATCGAGCGCGCGCGTCGCCGCGTCGGACATCGAGCGCACCGCGTTCTTGAAGACCTCGCGGCCGTTCATCTTGATGTACTGCGATCGCTCCGCGAGCACCGCTTCGTCGACCGGGCGCGCGACGCCGCCCGACGGACGGCAGAGCAGATCGCCCAACGTTCCATCACTGCGCAGGAATGACGACAGAATACCTTTGTGCTGCTTGGAGCGCTTGAGCACCGCTGCGCCGGCGCCATCACCGAACAGCACGCACGTGGACCGGTCCTTCCAGTCCATGATGCCGCTCAGCTTTTCGACGCCAATGATGAGCGCCGTGTCGGCGTTACCCGCGCAGATCATGCTCTCCGCAACGGACGCGGCGTAAATGAATCCCGAGCACGCCGCGCCGACGTCGAATGCCGCGGCTCTTCCCGCGCCGATCGCGGCTTGAAGATCCACGGCGGCGCTGGGCAGCAGGCGATCGGGCGACGCGGTGCCGAGCACGATGATATCGAGCTCGCCCGCGGACACGCCGGCTTTGTCCATCGCGGCGCACGATGCTTTCGCGGCCAGGTCGGTGGCGCTTTCGGTGCGCGCGATGTGCCGTTCTTTGATACCGGTGCGCTCGACGATCCACTCGTCGGTCGTCTCGATGCCCATCTTCGCGAATTCATCGTTCTTGAAGACGGTGGCAGGAACGCCGCGACCGGTGCCTGCGAAATACGCAATGGGACGTTTCACGCGGACTCTCCAACGCCGGCATCACTCAACCGACGTCCGATGTGTTCGTCCATCTTCGAATCGACGGCCTGCACTGCCACCTTGATCGCGTTCTTGATGGCGCGCGGCGACGATTTCCCATGTGAGATGATGCTCACGCCGTTCACGCCGAGCAGCGGTGCGCCGCCATGCTCGGAATAGTCGAGCTGTTTGAGCGTTCCCATCATCGTTTTCTGATCGAGCCCAGACACGTCGGCGAGCAGGCCGGTGATGAACGGCGTGATCGCCTCGTAGAACTTCAGCAGCACGTTGCCGACGAAGCCGTCGCACACGACGATGTCGATCGGACCGCGATCGCACTGGCCGGCGGGCAGATCGCGCCCTTCGACGTTGCCGATGAAGTTGAGCCCCGACGCGTCGAGCAGTTGATGCGCTTCCTTCGTAACGGCGTTCCCCTTTTCCGGCTCTTCGCCGATGCTGAGCAAGCCCACCGCCGGATTCTGGCGTCCGAGCAGGTCCTCGGCGTACACGCTGCCGAGCCGCGCGAACTGTACCAGCTCGTCGGCGCCGCAATCGACGTTCGCGCCTGAATCGAGAACGACGACCGGCTTGCGCGCTGTCGGAAACAGCGTGGCGATGGCGGGCCGCTTGAGACCGGTGTGCAGCTTGAGCACGACCATCGACGCGGCCATCTGCGCGCCGGTGTTGCCGGCGGACACGAAGGCGTCGGACTCTCCGGCGGCTTGCAGCTTGAGGCCGACGATCATCGAGCTTTTCGGTTTGCCGCGCACCGCGGCGCCCGGCTTGTCCGTCATCTCGATGACTTCGGGCGCCTCAACGACGGCGAGCCGCTCGCGATGAACGCCGAGCGGCTTGAATTCAGCGTCGGCCAGGAGCGCGTCGAGCTGCCTGGCGACGACGTCCGACTGGCCGACGAGCTGAATGGAATGTGAGGGGTCGAGCTCGCCGAGGGCGAGCAACGCGCCGGCAACGGTCGCCCGGGGAGCGAAGTCGCCCCCCATAGCGTCCAACGCGATGCGCGCCAAGGCTACGCTTCCCTGGCTGCGACCCGCTGCTTACCGCCGTAGTAGCCGCACTCTTCGCACACATGGTGCGGCCGCTTCATCGCCTGGCATCGCGGACACTTCTGAATGGCGATGGACGGGGCGGTCTTGTGCGTGTTGCGCGCGCGCTTTTTCCGCTTGGAGGTTCTTCGCTTGGGGACGGCCATATGTGTTGGATGCTTGGAGTGCGAGTGTTCGTGACGAGCGTCCTACTGTGACTGACCGAGCTTGCGAAGCGCGTCCCACCGCGGGTCGGATTCGCCTGTGCTGCAGTCGTGCGGACCCGCGTTCAGGTCCGCACCACAGCGCGGGCAGAGTCCCTTGCAATCGGGCCGGCACAATCCGTAGGTCGGCGCCGCGAGCAACCACTCTTCCCTGAGGGCCGGGCGGAGGTCGAGGTCGGGCTCCTTCGGATCGAGCCGATAGACATCGGAATCATCGGTCTCCTCATCGCCGACATCGGCAAAGATGAGGTGTGTTTCATCGCTCACGTGCGCCGTCGCGTCTGCCAGACAGCGACTACACTCGAGGGCGACGTCCCCGTCGATTCGGCCGTGCCAATAAAACCGGCCCGGTCCAGCGGCTGAGAGGCGCCCAGAGACGTGCATGGCACCGATCGGCCTCGGATCACCCTCTTCCCACACGTCATCGTCGGCGGAGAGATCTTCGTCAACGACAACGGCATGAGCTTCGAGCGACCGAATGTCAAAGGACAACATCCCGTAAGAATAGCCGGAGAACGAGCCGGTTACAAGTCGCTGAATCGACAGAGGTTAGCGGGCGATGTCCGGAGACGGCGATCCGTACGCCGACGGTGCGGCCAGGGGAACCCGCATTTGGCGGCGCGCCGGGTCGTGCCCGCGAATGAGGATTCGCTAATGCGATCGGATGTCGGGTTTCTCCCCCGTTTTGTCATGTCGCGCGATCGCATCGCCGGTGTCGGTGCAACGCCACAATTCGTGCCGGCGCCGCGACGCCGAGGTTTACACCACCCAAACCTTCGAGCGCGCTCAAGCCAAAGTGAACCCTGCACATAGCCGGGACGAAGCGCGTCGGTACGATTGGCACAAAACATGGCCCCCGAGTTGCAGCGCGCGCCCGCCATAAAACTAGCGTCGTTGCGTCTCGCCCTCACGAGGGAGCACTCGCGGATGCTGTCGCGTCGCCTTGGACTCGTTGGAGTCTTCGGACTCACTCTGCTCGCCGCGTGCGAGCGATCCGTCGTCGCTCCGCCAAACTCGAACGGCGCCCCGCGCGCGCTCGGCGACACCGCGCGAGTCGGGCCTTCGTTTTCCTACGCCGCGCTGGCGTCGGGGCTCCTGATAACGCCGATCGGATTGGATTTCGGCGATATCCAGGTGGGCACCACGGCGACGTCGCAGACGGTGACGATCACGAACATTGCCGGCACTCCGGTGACGATGTCCGGGGTCGGTGGTGCTCCGCCGAGCGGGTTCTTTGGTGCGTCCCAGGGTTGCCAGGGATTGACGCTCGCACCCGACGCATCCTGCACGATGACCTTTGATTTCTCGCCGCAGGCCGCGGGGTTCCAAACCGATGCGTCGATCGGTACATGGAACGGGCAGGCCTTCAATATCCAGCTCCGCGGTACTGGAGTGGCGCCCAAGCTCCAAGCCGTACAGACGGGCCTCGACTTCGGGTACGTCCAGGTGGGCGCGTCCGCCCCGCAGCAGTTCGTGACATTCAAGAATGTCGGAGTTGCACCGATCGTCATGTCCGGTTCGGGCGGTGCGCCGCTCCACGCCGAGTTCGGCGGAGCGCAGTCCTGCCAGGGGCTCACGCTCGCCGTTGGTGCAACCTGCACGATGCAATTCGGGTTCACGCCGACCACGCCGGGCGAGTTGTTCGATGATTCGAAAATCACGTGGAGCGGCCAGCCGTTCGACATCAAGCTGCACGGCATCGGCGTGTTACCCAACTTGCAGCTCTCGCCGAGTGCGCTCGACTTTGGTGAGGTTCGCGTCGGCACCACTGCACCACAGCAGCTCGTGAAGATCACCAACCGGGGCACCGCACCTGTGACGATGTCTGGTTCTGGCGGCGCGCCACTTCACGTCGAGTTTGGCGCATCGCAGTCGTGCCAGGGGCTCACACTGGCCGTCGGCGCGTCGTGCACGATGCAATTCGACTTCACGCCGAGCGCTCCGGGCGACCTGACCGATGCGTCGAACATCACATGGAACGGGACTCCGTTCAGCATCGCACTCCACGGCATCGGCTTGTCCGCGACTGCCACGCCAAGCGTGCCGCTCCGGCTTACGCCGACCGGTCTCGACTTCGGGCAAGTCACCGTTGGCGGCAGCGCGCCGCAGCAGTTGGTGACGATCACCAACGTGAGCAGCGCGAACGTGACGATGTCGGGTTCGGGTGGCGCTCCGCTGCACGCCGAGTTTGGTGGATCGCAGTCGTGCCAGGGTCTCGTGCTAGCGCCAGGCGCTTCGTGCACCATGCAGTTTGGGTTCACGCCGACGACGCCGGGCGCGCTCAGCGACGATTCGAAGATCACCTGGAATGGCCAACCATTCGATATCAAGCTCCACGGCGTCGGCGCTGCGCCCATGCTCCGCGCGAGCCCGTCTTCGCTGGACTTTGGCGACGTGCAAACCGGGAGCACCTCGGCGCAGCAGATCGTCTCGATCACCAATCAGAGTCCCATTACGATCACGATGTCCGGCGCAGGCGGTGCTCCACTGCACCCCGAATTCGGCGCCTCGCAGTCGTGTCAGGGGCTGGCGATCGCTCCGGGTGCGTCGTGCACCATGCAGTTCAGCTTCAACCCGACGGCAGCCGGCAACCTGAACGACGACTCGAAGATTACCTGGAACGGACAACCGTTCGACATCGCTCTCCACGGAAACGGCGTGGCGCCAAAGCTCCTCCTTACACCGTTCGCTCTCGACTTCGGGCTCGTACCACTGGGCGCGAGCGGCCCGCAACAGTTCGTTCACATCACCAACATCGGTCTCGACGTTCTCAAGATGTCCGGAGCGGGTGGTGCCCCGCTCCACCCCGAGTTCGGCGGCGCGCAATCGTGCCAAGGCTTGACGCTCGCGCGCGGCCAATCGTGCACGATGCAATTCGGCTTCACGCCCACGGCGGCCGGACTGCTGACGGATGCTTCGCAGATAACCTGGAACGGCCAGCCGTTCAACATCGCACTTCAAGGAACGGGCTTCTCGGGTATCGCCGATGTCGACATGGATCTGAGCCCGGGCGCCATCAGCCTGACCGGCACGCCCACAACGAGCGCCGTGCTATTGTCGAGCGCGACGTTCGACGCCACCACCGTCACGCTCGCGAACGTGCGTATGCAGGTGAACGGGATCACCGATGTGGCGCCGGTGAGCCGTGGTGGTGTTGTCGTTTCCTCGGTGCGCGACTGGAACGGCGATGGTCGGCCCGACCGAATCTTCAGCTTCCAGACCAGCGCGTTGGCGGCCGCCGGCCTCGCGCCCGGCGCGGGATCGAACGCGCTGATCCTTCGCGACAACCTGAGTGCGTCGAAGTGGCGAGCTCGCGATGCCGCACCACCGACGTTCGTTCCATGATGTCACGGCGATGATCAACACTGCACCCCGAGACAGGATGAGTGATCTATGACGATGCGGCGACGAATTATCGCGATGGCCGCTGGCGCGCTGCTGGCTGCATCCGTGCGCGTCGAGGCGCAGGTGAATATCTCGGCCGCGTGTTCGCCAGGCATCCCGGCGTGCGGATCGCTGCGCTTCTTCCTCGATGCGGTCGGCGGGGTTGCTGTCGATCAGGTCTTCATCACGCTGCTCACGTCGTCGTGGCAGTTCACGCCTGGTCCGTCCTCGACGGTCGGCACCTACTCCGCCCAGGACAGCTTTGGTCCGTTCAGCGGATTCACGACGATCGGCGGTGGGGGATCCACGCTGTTCATCGATTTCCTCGAGAACGGATTCCCGATGACGGTGCTCCCGACAGACACGGGGGTCATCGACGTGGCCGCGACGGGCACTGGGAGCGTGAACGGCCTGTACTACTCGCTGGTCGGAGTCGCGGATGACGGCACGCAGTTCAGCGCGACGGTAACGCCCGAGCCGGCAACCCTCACGCTCCTGGGAACAGGCCTGGCTGGCCTGGCGGCACTGAGACGACGGAAGAAGAAGGTCGCGATCTGATTGTTCTCAATGACGACCGCTCGGGACGCTTCGCGAAGCATCCCGAGCGGCGGTCATGGATAGAGCTGGCTGCGCGCGGCGCTCGAGCCTATCGCGCGCTCAGCACTTCAGTCTCCGAGAAGAAGAATCTCGACTCGCGCGCGGCGTTCTCGTCAGAATCGCTCGCGTGAATTGCGTTCCGCTCCTTCGATTCCGCGAACAGCTTGCGCACAGTGCCCGCGTCTGCTTGCGCGGGATCGGTCGCGCCGATCGCGGTGCGGAGCGCCGCGACGGCATCTGACTTCTCGAGGATCATCGGCATGCACGGACCGGACGTCATGAACGTCACGAGCGAGCCATAGAACGGCCGTTCTCTGTGCACCGCATAAAATTCGCCGGCTTCCGCCTGCGACATGTGCATCACGCGCGATGCAAGAATCTTGAAGCCCTGTTGCTCCAGGTGCGCGATGATCTTGCCGGCCTTGCCCGCGCCGAATGCGTCGGGTTTGACGATCGTGAGCGTGTAGTTCCCAGCCATTGGTTTCAGGATCCTATGAGTTTGCGAACGATGTCGCCGCGGGTGAGAAAGCCGACGAGTTGGCCCTCCCGCACGACGGGCACGCGCTCGACGTCCTTGTGGCTCATCAACGCCGCCACTTCGGCGACGGGCTGCTCCGGCGCGACGCACAACACCTGACGGGTCATGACGTCGCGCACGGTCTTCTTGCTCTGGACTTGCGGCGCATGCCGCGTCGTGCCGTCCGAGAGCACATCGGTACTCAACAGATTTTGCATCAATTCGCGTTCGCTCAACATGCCGAGCAGCCGCTGTTCGTTGTCGACAACCGGCAGCGCGCCGAGTCCCGTGCGAATGAGGTCCGCGGCGGCCTGCCTGAGCGGCACGTCCGGCATCGTGGTGCGCGGAAGGTCCGTCATCAGATCGCGCACGAGCAGTTGCTCGGCAATCTGATACTCGGCGAACACCGACAGGCCGACGACCGACTCCGGGCTTGGCGAATTCACGAGCGCGTCGATCACTTCGGGACGCGGCAACAGCCGGCTGAACGCACGGACCACCTGCAGCTGCCGCGCGGCGAACTGCCGCGGCCCAACGACGACGACGACGACAGGGGCGCGCTGATCCGTCCCATCTTCGAATGCGCGGCGAACGCCGCTCTGCGCGACGCCGATCGCTGCCTGGAGCGACTCGGCGGTGTCGGTGCGGTAGTGCAACAGAAACGCGCATCCCGACATGGCCACCATGTCTTCGCCTCGCTCCTCCGCGACGCGTCCACGCAGGCTCTCGAGATCCGACAGCGCGCCCGATGCCGCAAGCCGATCGAGCAGCGCCGCGCGCGCCGCGTCGAGCGTCTCGCACTCGAGCGGAACGAGCGTGCGGGACGGCGCGAGAAAATCCGTGAGTCTCATGGCGCCGATTCGTGGACGCCAGGCGCGGCGGCGCGTAGCGAATGAGCCACGACGACAGTAAGTGCGATGAGCAGAAGGTTGCGAGCGGCCTGCGCGGCAATCGCCGACGGAACCAGCCCGAGCAGGTCGTTATAGCGCAGCGGATAAATGTAGTATGTGAGGAGCCCGGCGGCCCCGAAGAGAAGCCAGACCAGCCGCCGGTAGGGCTGCACGACCAACGGCAGTAATGGGAGCAGCCAGACGAGGTACTGTGGCGAGAGGACCTTGCTGGTAATCAGGCCCGCGAGCAGCACCAGCGCCGAGCTTGTTGCAATCACCCGAACATCTCGCCCGACGCCGGCGCGACGATACCGAAACACGAGCGCATACGAAACCAGCAGCGCGGCCGCGAGCAGCGGTGTGCTGATGGGCAGCAGAGCCCTGACGGCATCCCCTTCGATGTTCATCGAGCGGTACGCGTACACGACGCGCACCAGCGTGAGCCCGAGCGCGCGCGCGGCAAACGCGATCGTCGCGTAGATGCTGTCGAGGTGAATGCCTCGCTCCGCGTGGAACGTCACCATGCGGCCGAGGCTCGTGGGCGCGATGATGAGAAGCGGGGCAAGAACGACCAGACAGGTGGCGCCGAACGCCGTGGCCGCGCGCCCGATTCGCTGGCGGATCGGTGCATCGTCGAGGATGAGAAATACCGGTCCGAGCAGCGCCGGATACACTTTGGTCATCGTGCCGAGGGCGAGCAGCACCCATGCGGCGGCGTCCCGCCGCCGCGCGAAGCACGCGATCGCGAGCAGCGTCAACGCTGCCGCAAAAATATCGAACTGCTGCAGGGTGATCGGACCCACGGCAAGAACGAGAGCGGTGTACGGCGCCAGAACGCGCCACGGCGCCGAGTCACGCTCGCGCGCCGCGTACAGCGTGCCGAGGACGATGAGATTCGCGACGACGACCTGGACCTGAAACCAGACGTAGTACCAGCGAAAAGACGTGCCGAGGATTCTGGGCAGCACGAAAAACACGAGCGCGAGCGGCGGGTACTCGACGAATACATCCCGGTACGGGATCTGACCAGCAACAAGCGCCGAACCATAGTCGAAGAACAGTCCCGTTCCCGATTGCTTCATCGAGTACACGCCGCGAAACAGGCCGGCGAAGATCGCGACGTGTACCAGCGCGAATCCCGCGAGTTGCCATCGCGGGTCGCGCCAACGACCAGCCCACCGCATCACATGCGCGCCTTGATGAGCTCCACGAAATCGATGGGGCGCTTCGCCACGCCCATCCCCGCCGCCTCGAATGCGGCAATTTTCTCAGCCGCGGTTCCCGCGGACCCGCTGATGATGGCGCCAGCGTGGCCCATGCGCCGACCCGGCGGCGCGGTCTGGCCCGCGATGAAGCCAACGACGGGCTTCTTCATCTTCGTCTTCACGAAGTCCGCGGCGTCCTGCTCGTCCGTACCGCCGATCTCACCCATCATTGCGACGGCCTTCGTGTTTGGATCCGCTTCGAACGCGGCGAGGCAGTCGATGAAGTTCGTGCCGTTGATCGGATCGCCGCCGATGCCAACGCACGTCGATTGCCCGAGCCCGGCGCGAGTAAGTTGATATACCACTTCGTAGGTGAGCGTTCCTGAACGGCTCACGACGCCCACCGAGCCCGGCGTACAGATGCGGCCGGGGATGATGCCGACCTTTGATTGTCCGGGGCTGATGAGCCCAGGGCAGTTCGGTCCAATGAGGCGCGCGCCCTTCTCCTTCACGAACGGATACACGCGCGTCATGTCGAGCACCGGCACGCCTTCGGTGATCGCGACGATGAGCTTCACGCCAGCATCGGCCGCTTCGAGAATCGCGTCCGCGGCGAACATCGGCGGCACGTAGATGACGGAGGTGTTTGCCCCCGTCGCGGCGACCGCATCGGCCACCGTGTTGAAGATCGGCACCGCGTTCTCGAACGTCAGCGTGCCTTTGCCCGGCGTGACACCGGCGACGATCCTCGTGCCGTACTCGAGCATCTGCTTCGTGTGGAACGAGCCATCGCGGCCGGTGATGCCCTGCACGATCACCGTCGAGCTCTTGTCGATGAAGATGCTCACGCGGCCTTTCCTCCCTTCGCGAGCTCCACGGCCTTCTTCACCGCTTCATCCATGTCCGACGACGCCGAGAAGCCGTTCTCCTGGAGAATCTTCATCGCGATCTCTTCGTTGGTGCCGGTGAGGCGAATGACGATGGGAACCTTGAGCGGATTTTGCTTCGTCGCGGTGACGATGCCGTTCGCGACGTCGTCCGTGCGCGTGATCCCGCCGAAGATGTTGAACAGAATCGCCTTCACGTTCGGATCTTCGGTGATGATCTTCAGCGCGTTCACGACCTTCTCGGGGTTCGACGATCCGCCGATGTCGAGGAAGTTCGCGGGGTCGCCGCCGTAGAACTTCACGAGATCCATCGTCGCCATCGCGAGGCCGGCGCCGTTCACGACGCAGCCGACGTTGCCGTCGAGCTTGATGAACGTCAAATTCGCATTTCGTGCTTGCACTTCGCTGGGCGCCTCGGCGCTCTCGTCCCGCAGCGCGGCGATGTCGGGAAGCCGATCGAGCTCGTTGTCGTCGATCACCATCTTGGCGTCGAGCGCCACGACGTCGCCCGACGCCGTGGTCACGAGCGGGTTGATTTCGGCGAGCGAGCAACCGGACTTCATGAACGCCGAATAGAGCTGCTGCATGATCTTCGCGGCGGCGCGCACCTTCTTCACGTCGTCGAACAGGAAGAAGCCGAGCCGGCTCGCTTGATACGGCTGCAAGCCGTATCTCGTATCGATGGGCAGCTTGAGAATTTTCTCAGGCGTCTTCGCCGCGACCTCCTCGATGTCGATGCCGCCCGCGGGACTCACCATGAAGACGGGCTTCTTCGACGCACGGTCCAGAATGATGCCGACGTACGCCTCGCTCGCGATATCCGCGGCCGGCGTGACCAGCACTTTCTGCACGGGCAAGCCTTTGATGTGCAGCGCGAGAATCTTCGACGCGAGCTCCTTCGCTTCGCCGGGATTTTTCGCGAGCTTCACGCCGCCCGCTTTGCCGCGGCCGCCCGCGTGCACTTGTGCTTTGACGACGACCGTGCCGCCGTATTGCCGCGCAATCGCTTCCGCGCCGTCCGGCGTCGTTGCCACTTCGCCCGGAGGAATCGGCACTCCTTCGCGGCGAAGAATGTCTTTCGCCTGATACTCGTGAATGTTCACTCGGTCTCCGCTGTTGCGGTTATGGTCGTTCCCGCCGTGCCCCGGAGCGCCTGCAGCCCGTGACGCAGCGACGTGATGATCGCCCGCCCCTTCGTGCGGCGCACGAAGTCGATGGCGGCGCGAACTTTCGGCGCCATGCTCCCTTCGCCGAAGGCCTTCTCGGCGTCCATGCGTGCCGCGTCGTCGGCGGACAACGTGCCAAGAGCGCGCTGCTTCGGCGTTCCCCAGTCCGCGTACACGGCGTCGACGTCGGTCATGATCATCAACAGCTCCGCCCCGACGTCGCGAGCCAACACGGCGGCAGCCAGATCCTTGTCCACCACCGCGTCGATCCCCTCCCAACCTAGCGCCGGATGGTCATAGACGGGTGCCCCGCCACCCCCGGCAGCGATTACCAGCATGCCCTTCTCAACGAGCGCCTTGATGACCGGCAGCTCGACGATTGCGAGAGGCTTCGGGCTGCCAACGACGCGGCGCAGGCGCCCGCTGCCATCCGGCCTCACGATGTGGCCCTCCGCCTGGATCTCCTTCGCCTGTTCCGGCGAGAGCCCGCGTCCTATGAACTTCGTCGGATTGAGCAGCGCTGGATCGTCGGCATCGACCTGCACCTGCGTGACGATCGTCGCGACGCTGCGCGGGCTGCGGGCACGAAAGAGCGCATTCTCGAGCGACTGCTGAATCATGTAGCCGATCCATCCGGACGTCGCCGCCACGAGCACGCCGAGTGGCAGCGGAGCCGCTTCGTCGCGAGCGACCTCGTTTCGCACGAGCTCATCGCCCACCTGCGGACCGTTGCCATGGACGACGCACACGCTCCATCCGTCGAGCGCGAGATCCACGATCGGGCCCAAGCTCTCGCGCGTGTGCCGAAACTGGTCGTGGATCGTGACCCGTTCACCGGCCGGCGCGAGCGCGTTTCCGCCGAGCGCGATCACCGCGGTTCGTCGATGGCGGTAACGGGCGACCGAGAGCGGCGTAAGAAGCCGCTTTGGGTTCGTCATGGCGTGCCGCCGTTTCGTGCGATGGCGCGGCCGAGTGCTTCGAACGCGCGGCCGAACGCGGCCCAGTC
>Ga0070681_10003762_pt1 | contig 14244 bp, 10 predicted proteins | sample KBSC83BmetaG_FD_65650 | JGI IMG/M metagenome (GOLD analysis project Ga0070681, IMG submission 65650) | Corn rhizosphere microbial communities from Kellogg Biological Station, Michigan, USA - KBS C8-3B metaG | ecosystem: Host-associated > Plants > Roots > Rhizosphere | place: USA: Michigan... | reverse complement strand
GTAGTGGCCGCGAAGGATCATCTCGCCGGAGCGCAGCGATGGCGCCAAAGGGTCTCGCACTGGCTGGATACATCGACGGTCCATCGATCCGACGAATGATCGGGCAGGTAAGCCGCGGGCAACATCACCGGCGTCGGATCGTGCGGGAACGCGGCGGCCTCTGCTTGCGCTGTTGCAACCGTCACAGGTATTGGCTGAGCGCGACCGACATGGGCGACCAGCACGATACCGGTCACAAAGAGAACACTGCCGTGACGCATAGTCTGTTTCCGGAGATTCGGGTTGGCTAAGCGGCCAACCTACTGTGTACCGCGGTCAACCTCTGTGCCACAAAGGCGCACCGATTCGAAGACTTCGCGCTCCAAAGACGGAAATAGATCCATCGCGACGCTCGTGGACGGCCATCCGCCTTAGCTGGATGGGTGCAGCGACGCGAGCTCGCCGCACGGACTGGGTCCGGGCATCGCACCGCTCCACAACGCGTTAGACAACCCCTCGCGCGCCATGGTCGGCTGCTCGGTTTCTCGCCGACTCGGCCACTAGAGGTGAGGCACGCCGAGCACAATCGTCACGATGTGTCGCGCCCCATCGTCAATCAGACTGATCCACGGTTCCGTTGCCGCCACTCCGTCAACGCTGATCGACGCCACGCCGCCTGACACACTCCGCGGATTGCTCACGGTGATCGCGTAGACGCTCTCGCCGTACCGATACTCGAGGGCGAACCCCGGCCACGCCGTCGGGATGCATGGATTGAGACGCAGGCGGTCACCTCGTTTGTCGAAGCCGAGGATCCCCTCGAGCGCGACGCGATAGCTCCAGCTCGCCGCTCCCGTATACCACGACCATCCGCCGCGGCCGGCGTGACCCGGCGCGGCATACACGTCGCCCGCCACGACGTAGGGCTCGACCATGTACCGGCGTACTTCGGCCGGCGTGTGCGTGCGCGACAGGGGATTGAGCATTCTCATAAGCTCGGCCGCCCGGTCGCCGTCGGCGAGCCGCGCTGTCGCGAGGACGGTCCACAACGCGGCGTGCGTGTATTGCGCACCGTTCTCGCGGATGCCCGGCAAATAGCCCTTGATGTAGCCCGGATCGCGCGTCGACCGATCGAACGGTGGAGCGAGAAGGAGGAGCAGCCCGACGTCGTCGTGGATCAGGAGCTCGTTCACGGAACGCATGGCCGTGCGCGCGCGCTCCGGATCGCCGGCGCCCGACAAGACGGACCAGCTCTGTGCGATGGCATCGATCCGGCATTCGTCGTCGGCGGAGGTTCCGAGCGGCGTGCCGTCGTCATAAAACGCGCGGCGGTACCAGGCTCCGTCCCACGCCGCGCGTTCAACGGCCATGGCATAGTCGTCGGCGCGTCCGCGCCACCGCGCCGCCGAATTCGCATCGCCGCGCGCATCCGCGTATACCGCGAACGCGCGCAGCGTCGCCGCGAGAAACCAAGCCAGCCACACGCTCTCGCCCTTCCCGTGCAGCCCGACGCGATTCATTCCGTCGTTCCAGTCGCCAGAACCGATGAGCGGCAGGCCATGATCGCCCACGGTGCACGCGCGCTCGATCGCCCGCACGCAGTGTTCGTAGAGCGAGCCCGTCGTATCGCTGACGGTCGGCAGGTCGTACGCCTCTTGCTCGCCGGCGCCCAACTGCCGCATGTCCAGATATGCGGCGTGAGCATTCAACACCGTGCTGTCGCCCGTGACGCGAATGTAGTGATCGGCAACGAACGGCAACCACGCGAGATCGTCGGAGAAGCGCGTTCGGACGCCTCGCCCGGACGGCTCGTGCCACCAGTGTTGAACGTCTCCCTCGGTGAACTGGCGGCTCGCCGCGCGCAGCAGATGAGCGCGGGCCAGGCCCGGCGCCGCGTACACGAGCGCCATCGAATCCTGGAGCTGGTCGCGAAAACCATACGCGCCACTGGATTGATACAGCGCCGACCGCGCCCACATTCGACAGGAGAGCGCCTGATACAGCGCCCACCGATTCAGCATCACGTCGAACTCGGGGTCGGGCGTTTGAACGTTGACGACCGACAACCGGGCGTCCCAAGCACTGGTGCTATCGCGGATCGCTCGCGCCGCCGCCTCGGGCGTCCCGTAACGCTCGATCATCCGACGCGCCTCGGTCTCGTCCACGGCGGCGCCGAGCAGCACGACGACGTCGCGAGTCTCGTCGGGCTGGAGCGTGATCGAGCACCGCAGCGCCGCGCACGGATCATAGCCGGCGCCGCCTCCGCCGGAGAGCCGCGCCGCCCGCAGACCCTCCGGCGCAGCGAGGTCGCCGTTCCGCCCGATGAACTGATCGCGCCGCGCCGTGTGACTCGTCACGCGCTCGCTGATCCACGAAAATGCCACACGCGTCGTGAAATCCGGGGCGAAGAAATTCTGCGCGAATAGCGCCCCGGACGTCGCATCATGCCGCGTGTGAAGATGATGCCGCGTGTGCTCACGCTCCGCGCCGAGAACCCACTCGACGTAGCTCGTCAGCGACAGTTGGCGCGGCGCGTCACCTCGATTGACGATTCGCAGGTGCGCGATCTTGACGGCATCGGCGACAGGCACGCCGAGCGTCAGCTCCGTCGCGATGTCGCCGCGCGTGTGCGAGAACCGCGTCACACCGGGGGCGTGCGTCACTGCGTATCGCGGCGCCCGCGATCCGTCGCCAATGGCAGCCGCCGGCCCAGGCGTCGGCGTCCACGAGGCGCCAGTGTCTGAATCTCGGAGATACAAAACCTCGCCGCACGGGTCGGCAACCGGGTCGTTCGACCACGGCGTCAACCGAAAGAAGTGGCTATTCTCGACCCAGGTGAAACCGCCACCGCGCTCGGTGACGCAAAAGCCGATCGATGGATTCGCGATGATATTCGCCCACGGCGCGGGTGGCACTCGCTCGCCGGCAACGTCGATCGCGTAGTCACCGGACGCGGTGAGGCTGCCATATCCATTCGCGGGCGCCGCGACCGCAGACATGTCGGGGACGAACGGCGACGGCTCGCGATCCGCTCCCGCGGCCAAGGTCGGCGGCTCGTCGAGCAATCCGGTGGCGTGGCTGAGGAGATTTGCCGCCACGATCTCGCCGAGCCCGACACCGTCGCACACGACGTGAATACGCGCGACCGTGCGAAGCAACGCGGTGTCGTCCGACGACAGCAGTTCGGCGCGACGAACGAACACGCCTCCCGGTCGCTCGAGAACGCCGCCCTCGCCGGACGACATCGCGATGGTCATGAGTTGATCCTGAAGCTCCTGCGCGTACGAATGCGTCTTCGTGTTCAGGATCACGAGATCCGACCGAATGCCCTTGATGCGCCAATACCGGTGGGCGACGAGAAGTTGCCGGACGCTCGCCAGACCTGCTGCCGTACGGATCGTCGCGAGCACGATCGGCCAGTCGCCGGAGATTCCCTGCGCCCATAATGCGGACTGACCGCGCCTGACGGCTTCGCGCTCCGTGGCCAAGGCGCGAAGCGCTTCGCGCGGGTAGATGAGGGCGCCGGCCAACTCTTGATAGAGCGCGACGTCCGACGGTGCGATGTCGAGATCGCGTAGCTCGACCTCCGTTTCCGTCCGCGCCAAGTTCAACGCGCGATCCCCGGCGACGCCGTCGCGATACCGATCGGCTATCTGAAGCGCCGCTTCGCGCGTCGCGGCGACGGCGGTGGTGAACGCGACCGCCGCCGAGCGGCCCGGCTCGATTCGTACCCGCACACGCAGGGCGACGATGGGATCCAGCACGGCGCCGGCGGTTCCTGACAGCGCGCCATCGCTATCGAGCGCGCGCGGCGCACGAGCGGTTCTTCCGCGTCCGAGGAAACGGGCGCGATCCGTTTCACAGGTTATCTCGCCGAGGCGATCTGGGCCGGCCGCGACGACGTGGACGCACCACGGCCACGCTTCACCCGCGGAACGCGGCCGACGGCTGGCGAGTAACGCGCCATCATCGATGCGTTCGGTTTCTACGAACAGCTTCTGGAACGCCGGATGCGCTCGGTCCGCGTCGGCGGGACAGAGCACGACCTCACCGTAGCTCGTCAGCTCGATCTCGCGCCTCACGCGCGACCGGTTGACGAGCGTTACACGACGCACCTCGGCCTGCTCGCTGGCGACGACGACGATTTCGGTATGCGTATCGACCGCGCCGTCGCGCCGCGCAAAGACGACGCGGTCGGCAGAGAACGTCGCCCGATACGACACGGGAGTCGCGCAGGTCGGCTGGTACGCCGCCGACCACATCGCGTCGGCAGTGAGATCCTTGATGTAGATCCAATGACCCGTATCGTCACGTGTTCCGTCGGCGCGCCACCGAAGGACATCGACCCCACCGGCTCTGCTGTACCCGCTCCCCGCATTCGTGAGCAGTACGCTGTAGCCGGCCCCGCCGAGCAGCGCGACGTGAGGCTCTGGTGTGTGCGGTGTGCTGACCTCGTGCACCGCGATACGCGTCGCCGGAGCGGCCGCCGGCATCGCAACCGGCGCATCGGACTGCGCGGGACGCGGGACGTAGCGGCGCGGAATGCGCTCGTCGAGCAACAGTGCCGTTGCCCGAACCGCGGCGTCGGCCATGAATCGGCGCTGCCAGACGCCTTGATTCTCCGCTGCGCCGATGCTCAGCGCGTTGTCGAACGCGACCAAACTCATCCCGACATGGTGCGCCATGTGCGTTCGGACGACCACAGCGCGCTGATCCTCATCACACCGCGTGTAGTCCAGCGCGTCGTAGAAGCCGTACGGGCCGAGTGCTCCGCGCGCCTCGAGCGCCGCGAAATTGCTCAATGCTTCATGGGCGTCGACGGCCAGCGCGAGAGAGGTCGCATACGGCGCGACGACGAGATCGGACGCGAGGCCTCGTTTGAGGGCCAGGTCGGGCACTCCGAAGGCGCGGTACTGGTAGGTACCGTGCCGGTCGCGAAGATTGTACGCCGACTCGGAAATTCCCCAGGGAACGCCGCGCGTGCCGGCATACGCCACGTGCCGTTGCACCGCCGCGTGACACGTCTGGTCGAGCAGCGAGTTCGGCCTGGCCGGCATGACGAGCAGCGGCATGAGATACTCGAACATCGTCCCGCTCCACGACGCGAGCGCCGTCGCGCCGTCGGCGACGGTGAGCGATCGCCCCAGGTGGAACCAGTGCTCGACCGGCACGTCGTCTTTCGCGATCGCCATGAAGCTGGCCAGGCGCGACTCCGACGCGAGCAGATCGTACGACGCTTCGTCACGCGTGGCGGAACGCGCGTTGTAGCCGATCGAGAACAACCGGCGGCGCTCGTCATAGACGAGTCGGAAGTCCATTGCCGCCGCCATCTCACGCGCCTTGACCGCCAATGCATCGAGGCGCGCAACGAGCGCCGCCGCGACCACCGACGACGACGCTATCTCGCGAAGTGAAGTCGAAGCGTCGCATTCGGCATCGAGATCGAGGCGCGAGAGCTCGTCGGCAGTGGCTTGGAGACGGTGCCGTCCCCAGAGCGTCGCCGCCGCAACGTCGGGATCGTTGGTCGCGGCTCGGTGGCGAAGCTCGAGAAGGGCCGATTGATACTCGAGAAGACGTTCCCCAACCCAGGTGCCGCCCTCCCCCGCGCTGGGGTTCACGCGAGGACCCATCTCCGTTTCAATCGCCGCCCAGACGCGCCCATCATCGACCGGCGCGCCGGCCATCTCCAGACATCCCTGAGCGAGCGCGACGAGATGGCCCGCGAGGTTGCCCGAGTCCACCGTCGAGACGTACGGCGGGTCGAGCACCGTCAGATCGGCCAGGCTGTACCAGTTGAAGAAATGGCCCTGAACTCGGGGCATCCGGTCCATGGCGTCGAACGCGTGCTCGAGGCGATCGATCGTCTCGCCGCGGGTCAGAAATCCAAGATCGGCGGCCGACACCGTCGCGAGGAGCTGCAACCCGATGTTAGTCGGCGACGTGCGCGACGCGATCAGCGGGTCGGGCGTCTCCTGAAAGTTGTCCGGCGCGAGCCAGTGCGTTTCCGCGGTGACGAACCGATCGAAGTATCTCCAGTGACGCAGAGCGTAGCGCAGCGCCGCCGCGCGCTCGTCGACGTCGAGCATGAGGGACCGCCGACGGACCGGTGCGCTCAGCGCTAGCGCGACTTCCGGCACGAGAAGCCACACAGAGGCGAGCACGGTCCACGCGGCCGCGGCCGACAATTTATTGGCGGCCGGGCTGGCGTTCGCCCAGGCAACGACGGCCATGATCCCGGCGCCGAGTAGCACCGACGGCCACATGCGGCGCCAGACGGAGCGCCGGCCATGGCCCGTCGTCGCTTCGGCGTGCGAAGCGGTTTGCCACTCGAGCATGCCACGGCGCGTCCAGCGCACACGGATCACGGTCCGCACGATCGCGTCCGTTGCTAGCAGCGCTTGATCAGGCAGCAGCACCACCGCCAACGCGAGCTGTTGCAGAACGCGCGACGCATCGCGCGCGATCGCTCTGTAGTACGGCCCCCACGCTTGATCGCGCGGTGGTCGAGCTGCCGCGAACACTAGCGGGGCAATCCATGGCGTCGCGAATGCCACAAGGACCGCGGCCGTCCAGGCCGCCCAGGATCCGGGGAGTACCGTCAAGCCGGCGAAGAGCCAGAGGAGGAGCGCGATCGGCGTCGTGCTGCGGCGAAGGTTGTCGGCGATCTTCCAGCGCGAAAGCGCCGAGAGCGGATCGCGGTTGGCGCCCTTGCGCCCGGGGACGCGCGGCGTCAGCCAGCGAAGGAGCTGCCAGTCTCCGCGCATCCATCGATGGGCGCGCCGGCTCGACGTGAGGTACCGCGTCGGGTAGTCGTCGAACACCTCGACGTCGGTGACAAGGCCGGCGCGCGCGAACGTTCCCTCGAGGAGATCGTGGCTGAGCAGGCTGTTGTCGGGGAACCGGCCGTCGGTCGCGCGCCGAACGATGTCGACCTCGTAGATCCCCTTGCCGGTGAACGTGCCCTCGCCGAACAGATCCTGGTAGACATCCGACACGGCCGTCGTGTACGGATCGACGCCCGGATGCCCCGAATAGATCGCGGCGAATCGCGACTCACCGGCGCTGGGAAGCGAGACGCTCACGCGCGGTTGCAGAATGCCGTAGCCGCGCACGACGCGGCCGCGCGCCGGATCATAAACGGCACGATTCAGCGGGTGGGCGATCGTTCCAATCAACGCCGCCGCGGCGGATCGCGGGAGCATCGTGTCGGCGTCCAGCGTGATGACATACCGGACGCTCCGTAGCCACGAGACGTCGCCTTCGGCGATCGCAAAGGCTCCATCGGCGGCGCCGCGAATGAAGGCGTTGAATTCCACGAGCTTTCCGCGCTTCCGCTCCCAGCCCATCCAGATCGAATCCGCGGCGTTCCATCGGCGCGAGCGCTGCAGCAGGTAGAACGGCGCGTCCGAGTCGCCGCGATACGCTTCGTTCAACACTCGGATCCCGGCGACCGCCGCGTCGACGATTGCCGCATCCTCGGGCGTGTGCTCGGTTGCCGCGTCGAGAAAGTCGCCGAGCAACGCGAACCGGATCTCGCGGTCGCGATTGGCGAGGAATTGGACTTCGATGTGATCGAGCGCCCGCGTCACCGCCTCGGCGCTCCCCAACAGCAAGGGCACGACGACGACTGTCCGATGCTGCGCGGGAACGGCGTCCGCGTAATCGAGTCGCGGCAGACGCGACGCGGGAATCACGAGGTTGACGACCTGATGCACGATCGCGACCGCCGCATCCGCGGCGGGAAACGCCGCGAACAATGCCGCAAGCACCAGCCACGCCGCGCCGCCGCCCGGCGTCGCGACCCACAGCGGCGTGAGCAACGCGGCAAGAATCAGTACGAACACGACCACCACGGCGCCGAAGTACGACGGGGCGGGATGCGTGAGGACGGATTCTCGCATGCGCGTGGCAAGCGTCGTCCGCAATCCGCAGGCACGCTCGAATTCGCGCCGTCCTTCCCCAATCAGGTAGTGGCCAACGTGATAACGGCGGGCGTCCGCGCCATTCTCCGTGGTCGTCGCGCGCGCGGCGCGAACGGCTTCGAGGGCGACGTCGCCCTCGCTGAGCGCCGAGCCCTTGGCGATCCGTTCTACAGCGTGGCGGTACGCGTCGCGCGTCGCGCGCGTCATGCCCGCGTAGGCGTGCGCGGGGTCCTCGCGCAGCCTCACCTCCACCGTGCTCGCCGCCTCCACCACCGTCGTCCAATCGATGTTGGTCACCAAGCGCAGGCTCGCGATGGAGTTGGCCATCACGAGTTGTGTCAGCGCAAGCTCTTGCGACGAGCGTTGTGCGGCGTCCTCCACCGTCATGACGTCTTCGGCGAGCCACTGCTCGAGCCACAGCAGCGGCGTGAAGTCGGATCGCCGGCTGCGAATCTGCTGGAGAAACCTGGTGAGAAACGCCGGAGTGAGGTGCGGACTGTGATGCACGAAGCTCGCGAGATCGTCACCGTCCGACGGACTCGCGGCGATGAGTCGCGACACCCAAGCATCCGCCAGGGCCCGGTCGGCGACGTCGCGCGACGCACGGTGCGCCATGCGTCTGACGTTCTCGAGATAGCCCATGCGCAGCATCGCCGGAACGGCCCACAGCTCGCCCAACGTGAGCGCCGACACCTGTTGATACTCGGCGAGGGTCAGGGACACGCTCGCTTCATCGAGGCGCCCATCAGTGTGGGCGATCAGCTCCAGAATGATGTCGTAGATCCGCGGATACCCGGCGCGAGGTCCGTCGCCGGCGAGCTTCGGCAGCTCCTGGTAGTAGCCCGCCGGAAGCATCGCGCGGATCTCCGGGAGCTGTTCCATGACGACGAAGAAATTGTCGAGCAGCCATGCGCCCGCGGGGCCAACGTCCGCGCCCGCGGTGGAGGCGGCGGCGAGCGTCTCACGCGCGGTGGTGAGCGCGCGCTCGGTCGCATCGAGGCGGGCGATCAGCGGCCCGCGATCTCGGCGATGGAACCATCTCGTCCGCTCGGTCGGCGCGAGGGTGTGTCGGCGCGCCAGTTTCTGGGCGTGTGACCCAAGACGCGCTGCACCGAACATCTCGCCCTTGATCGGGCGCCGCTCGAGTGTGTCCGTTCCAGCCGACGTCAGCGCGTTCGCATCGAGCGTCACGCGTTGGTAACGCTTCGTCGGACCATCACGATGGTCTCGATGACGAGATCGTCGCGCTCACTCGTCGCCGACAGAGTCCCGCCGCGCACTGTGAACGTAGGTCAACGGCTCCCATCGGCCGTCGCTCCGGCGCGAGAGATTCCGCGCCAGCCGCTCGCGCCAATCGGAGAACGACCTTTCAGACGGACGGGCCGCGTCGGTGACGGGATACGCCGGATCCTCACTCGCGATCTCCGATGGCGTGGCGAGCGGGCCTCGCACGAATCGGCGGTGTTCGTCGCGCGGGTCGTCGCTCATCGGTTGGACGACGGCCGCGGCAAATCCGCGTACGCGTCGGCCTCTCGCCCGAGAACGTCGCCGCCTAACTGGCCGAAGTACGCCTCGACGCACCAGAGAATCACGCGTCGCAAGCGCGCCCGTTGGACGGCGACCGGCGCCGGTGGAGCTTCGTCGACGAGATCGGTCAGCGCCATGATGACCTGACCTGGAGACGCGCCCGCATCACGCTCGGTGCCGACGAAGGTCCAGATCCCGCGCCGCAATGCATCCTCATCGACCGGTGAGGCAGCGAGCGCCGCCGTGATCACCGAGCGGAGGTCGGCTGCGTCGGCCAGTTCCGTTGCGTCGCGCGCGACGGGGGCGGATGCCGCGGGGAATCGGCTCATCGGCCACCCGCGGTCAGCCTGCCGGCGACATCGAGCAATCGCGCCTCGCCGTTCCTTTTGAGCACGTAACCATCCGCTCCCGCGGCGACGGCCCACGCTCGGTCCCTCGCACGGCCGTGTCGCGTGTACGCCAATACCTTGGTGCGCCCGTACGGCGACGACTCGGCGATCGCGTTCAGCAGACAGCGGCTTTTGCGATTTTCGAGGTACAACTCCGTGACGACGAGCCTGATCCGCGCCTTGCCGACGACGGACAGCGCCTCATCGCCGCTGCTCACGGCGGTGACGGAATACCCTTTGGCTTCGAGCGTCGCGCGAAGCTGCGCGCGGGCATCGGAATTCGGCTCGACGATGAGGACCGTCCGTTCTGCGACTCGAGGCATAGGCGCTCACGATCAAAGAAAAGCTGGACCGAGAGGCTCTCGAGTCGGCGGGCCATTCAGGCCGCTCGACCAGGGGGAGGTGGCGCAGTGGCCACACACCAGCATCTGTAACATACACTGGCGGCGAGCTTCGCGCCCGAGTACGCGGGGTCTTTAGAAAACTCCGAAAACGCCGCGATGCCGCCCCTCTCGAGGATGCACTCACAGCCGGACCCATCGGGCGCGGGCGTCGTTTGCATAGCGCATGTGGCGCGTTTTGCCGGCTGACGAGAGCGACCCAAATCGTTATCCTTGCGCGCATGGTCCCGGATGACTCCGATTGGGAGAAGGGCAGTGCAGAGCCTAAACCCCGTTTCCCGCAAGGGAGCGCCAGTTCGAGTCTCGGTCAGGGCACCGCATGAACTGGCTCGCCGTCGCGATCGGCGGAGCACTCGGCTCGCTTCTCCGTTACGGGATCGCGGGCGTTTGGCTTTCGCCGGCGTCGCTCGATTTTCCGTGGGGCACGACGGCCGTGAACATCACCGGATCGTTCGCTCTCGGTTTCCTCGGCCGGTACTTCGCCCCTCCGAACGCGACGCACGCCTGGTTCCTGTTTTTCACGGTCGGTATCTGCGGCGGCTTTACCACGTTTTCAACTTTCGCGCTCGACGCGTTCACGCTGGTCGAACGCAGCGCCACGCTCCGCGCCCTCGGCTACATCACCATTAGCGTTCTCGGTTCATACCTTGCCGTAATCGCCGGATACGCGACCGCTCGAGTGATGCGACCTCTGACATAAGCCCTACGAACAAGAAACGAGCCCCGATGTTCCAGGGCCCGTTCCCGTTTCGCGACCGCCGACTTGCCGAGTTGCCGAGTTGCCGAGTCGCCGAGTCGCCGAGTCGCCGAGTCGCCGAGTCGCCTAGAACGGAATGTCGTTCGTGCTGTCGAAATCATCGAGCGTCGGCTCGACTTTGGCTGCAACGCTCGCGACACGTGACGGCCAGATCACGCCGTCGCACGACCGATTGCGACACTTGAAGTCCGGCGCTTTCGGATTGCGCTTCGACAATCGGTTGTCCCACATCCGCCCGCCGCACTTCGGACAACTCGGTTCGTCGCTCGCCAGTGGCCCCGTCGCAGCGGGAGGTTCGTCGGCGACGTCAGCCAGCTCGCTGGCGCGCGCCACTGACCACTCAGATTGCGAGCTCCGGCTCACGCGTCGGGCGTACGCTTCCGCCGGGTCTTCCAGCGATTTGGCGTATTTGCCGTCGCCGTCGACCTGCACCCAATTCTGCTCGTACGCGTACAACTCGTGCGCGATACCGAAACGGACCGCGGCGCGCTTGAACGCGTCGGTCGCCGCCGCCTTGTAGTCGCGGCCCGTCCCCACGTCCTCGCGAATCACGCCGAGGATCTGCAGGCGCGCCTTGAACGAACAGGTCGACTCGTCTTGGTCGTCCGACGTCAGAGTGGGGAGCAGCTCGAGCGTCAGATCCCACTCGCCCGCCACCACGCTGTCCAGTCGCTCACGTACCGTGTTCGCGTCGACGTATGCAACGAATCGCGCGAAGTACTTCCCGTCGCGCTGTACCGCGCGACCGTCCTGCCGCCACGCAATCACTCCCGTCGGGAGTGGCGCCGACAGCTGTGCCCAGATGTCCATCTTCTCTACCGTCGCCTCGTGTCTCGCAATCATGCTCTCATCCTTCCGTTGTTAGTCGGTCCACGTGTTCGTGCACCATCACTAGTCGTGCGGACCTGCGATACCGCGGGACAATCGCGGCCGTGCTCGCAGTACCACCCATGCCGGTCGAGAAAGACCATGTGCGGCCTCACTGCACCGTCCACATGTTCGTCGATGCGAAACAGCCGTCGAACGGATGTCCCGGAGCCGCACTTCGCCACGGGATCCAGTTCCCGCACTTTGAAAGTCGCCACGACCTTCTCTCGTGCACCGGATGGTGCATGCTTTTTCCGCCCAGGCTTCTTCGCTCTGGACTTCCCAACTCGGCCCCGTTTCTTGACTTTGCCCACCTGCGCTCCTAATCTCAGCGGTAACAGATGTCGTTGAATTCGGGGTCTGTTCGGTAATTCAAATGTAGCATTTGTTGCAGGGACGGTCAATGGAAGCCCAATCCGAGAAGCTGCCAGCGGGCGCTCCCGAGTTCACCGAGCTCGGCAAGCGGATCGAGAAGCTTCGCATCGACCGCGGCCTGTCAAAGCAGCACCTCGCGCGGTACGTCGGCACTTCGCGTCAACAGTTGTGGCGCGTCATGACCGGAAAATCGGAGCTCACCGGCGCCCTCGGTTCGCGCCTGTCTCAAGTGCTCGGCGTTGCGGTGCTGTCCGGCCCAATCACTCAGCCTGCCGACACCGCGTCGTTCGTCGCAATCGGTCGCACCAACGGATCGCCGCCGGTTTCGTTCGCCGCGTACCTCGGCGGTGCATCAGCGGTCGCGCGTACGTTGGAAACGATTCCGGGCGGCGCGGAAGGTCGTCGGGTCAAACGTCGTCTGCTCGACGCGCTCGAGGACGAAGCGATTGCCCGTGGCATCGAGCTCGATCCCGCGTTCTTCGATCTGCGACGCCGCGTGCTCGCCGGAGAACTGTGAGGGGCTAACCGGATCGGCTAGCTTTGCCGCATGACCGACGTCGTCGCGTTGGCTGCGGAGCTCCTCACGATCGATTCCTCCACTGGCGCCGAAAGCGCGGCGGTGGATTTCGTCTCGAAGTGGCTCGTCGCCCGAGGGTGGAACGTGACGCTGCAGGAAGTGTCTCGTGGTCGCGCCAACGTCTGGGCTTTTCGTAGCGGCGGCGGAGTGACCCTCTCGACGCACCTCGACACGGTCCCGCCCTACATCGCGCCGAAACTCGAAGGCAACAAGCTCTACGGCCGCGGCGCCTGCGACGCGAAAGGCATCGCCGCCGCGATGATGGTTGCCGCCGAGCGACTCGCCAACGCCGGCGAACAGCGCGTCGATCTGCTGTTCGTCGTCGGTGAAGAGAAGGGGTCCGACGGCGCGCGCGCGGCGAACCGGTTGGCGTCGACCAGCCGCTTTCTCGTCAACGGTGAACCGACAGAGAGCAAGCTTGCCAGCGGAGCCAAGGGCTCGTTACGCGTCACGGTTCGGACGACTGGACGCGCGGCGCATTCCGCTTACCCGCACCTCGGCGCCTCGGCCATCACGCCAATGCTCGGGTTACTGCCGACGCTGAGTCAAATCGAGCTGCCAAAGGACGACGTGCTCGGCGAGACGACGTACAACGTCGGCACGCTCCACGGCGGAACCGAAGCCAACATCGTTCCGGCGTTGGCCGAAGCCGAAGTCATGTTTCGGCTGGTGAGCGATGTCGCGCCGATGCGCTCGGCGCTGCAACGCTGGGCGAAGGGAAAAGCCGAGCTCGAGTTCGGCTCGCACATCCCGCCACAGCATTTTCACACGATTCCTGGATTCGAGATCGCGCCGGTCGCGTACACCTCGGACATCCCGCTGCTCGGCCGATGGGGAACGCCGCTGTTGTTCGGACCCGGCTCGATTCACGTCGCGCATACACCGGACGAGCACATCGACGTCAAGGAGCTACGCGGCGCGGTCGGTGCGTATGAGAAGATCGTGAAGGCCCTGCTCGCCACATGAGTACACGACCAGAAGGCCCGCCGGGGGGCGAACGTCGCAAGGTTGCCGTGCTCGGTGCGACGGGAGCCGTGGGGCAGGCGTTCATCCGCCTGCTCGAGCGTCATCCGTGGTTCGAGCTGACGGAGATTGCTGCCTCCGAGCGCTCCGCCGGCAAGCCGTACGCCGAGGCCGCGCGTTGGATCGGAGCCGACGCGATGCCTTCGCGCGTGTCCGGAATGACGGTCCGTGCCTGTGATCCCTCGGAGATCTCGGCGAACATCGTCTTCTCCGCGCTCGACTCGAGCGCCGCGGCGACCGCCGAGCCGGCGTTTGCGCGCGCTGGCAAGATCGTGCTCACCAACGCCAAGAATTTCCGGATGGAGGCCGACGTCCCACTCGTCATCGCTGAGGTAAATCCGGAACATCTCGACGTCATTGCCGCGCAGCGAAAAGCGCGCGGGTGGAACGGCGCGATCGTCGCGAATGGCAATTGCTCGGCGATCGT
>Ga0070681_10003761_pt1 | contig 14244 bp, 10 predicted proteins | sample KBSC83BmetaG_FD_65650 | JGI IMG/M metagenome (GOLD analysis project Ga0070681, IMG submission 65650) | Corn rhizosphere microbial communities from Kellogg Biological Station, Michigan, USA - KBS C8-3B metaG | ecosystem: Host-associated > Plants > Roots > Rhizosphere | place: USA: Michigan... | reverse complement strand
GCGGCAGAATGGTCCGCAAGGAGTCTGACCCCAAACGCATCGTTTCACGGCGCGCGGCTTGCTCGAAATACCGTCGTGATCCCGCCCGTCCTCTGCTATCACAAGGTCGAACCGCGTCGAGAGCTTGGCGTCACGCGCGTCGCCCCGCATCGGTTCGCGGCGCAGATGCACGCCTTGGCCGCTGCCGGCTGGCGAGGCATCTCGCTCCTCGAGCTCGAGGCGTGCATCCGCGGCGATCGGCAAGCAGGCGATCGCGAGCTGTTCATCACGTTCGACGACGCCTACCGTGGTCTTCGTGACTATGCGTTCCCCGTGTTACGGAACGTGGGGTTCTCGGCGGCGTGCTTCGTGATCACGGATTTCGCCGGCCGGTTGAATCGGTGGGACGTCGCCTACGGAGGCCGACGGTTCGCGCACCTCGCCTGGCGCGACATCGAACGATGGAGCGCGCACGGTATCGCGTTCGAGTCGCATACCGCGACGCATCCGCGACTCTCGTGGGTCGACGGCGGACGGCTGGTCGATGAGCTCGAGCGGTCGCGATGTGCGCTCACCTCGGCGTTAGGTGCCGCGCCACGAGCCGTCTCGTATCCGTTCGGTGCTGTCGACTCGCGTGTCGGCGCAGCCGCCCGGGAGTGTGGCTACTCGATGGGCTTCGCGCTCGGTGGCCGCTGGCGGGGCGACGCGCTTCGCGTCCCGCGCCACGCGGTTCACTGTTGGTCCCCGGAGCTGCCAGTGGTCGGCCGACTTGGACAACTGGAGCGTGTGCTGTCCGCGATCGCGTCGCGGTGCTCGGTTGGAACATCCCTCTGGCAAGGATTTGCTTCGTAAGGGGAGGATTTGCTAGGTGAAGTATTTCGCGACGACAGGCAGCAGGGCGGGGTGCCTGACGAGTGCCTCGCCGAAGATCCGGCGCAGCGTTCGCCGGGGCTCGGGGGTCCGGTTCACTGTGCGCGCGAGCTTATCGAAGAACGCGTCGTCAAAGCGTGCGAGCGCTTCCTTCACGCGGTAAAACCGGACGTGATCGTCGCCGAGGAGACGCATCCATCGCGCGTGATACGATTCGAGCGCGCTCGCGCTCGTGTTGCCGGATCGGAGCGCCGCAACGGTCGTCTCCGCCGCCAGGCGACCCGACTTCATCGCGTTCACGATCCCACCGCCCGACAGCGGGTTGATCATGTGGGCCGCGTCACCACAGAGCACGAGGCCATCGGCAAACGTGCGCGCCATGGTGGCGGACACGATCACGCCACCAACGGTGCGGCTCGACACGCTCGCGTTAGGGAAGTGCCGCGCCACGTAGTCGTCCAACCACGCCACCGCTGATCGTCCACCGGCACGCAGCCCGAGAATACCCAGCCCGACGTTGGCCGAGCGCGTCCCTTTCGGAAACACCCATGCGTAGCCGCCGGGTGCAACGCGGTCGCCGAAGTGGAGAACGATCGCGTCGGCGTCGATCGTGGGATCATCCACGACGTACTGCGCGCAGCTCTCCATATCCCGGGCGCGCACGCGGGTATCGAGACCAGCCCATCGTCCCACGGCGCTTTCGACTCCGTCGGCACCGATCACGATGCGCGCGCTGATCTCCCCGCGCCCACCACTCTCATCGACCGCGACGGTCCACCGCTCACCGTCGCGTCTCATCGTGATCGCTTCCGCGCTGGTGCGCACGTCGGCGCCGGCGTCCAGCGCCTGAGCGGCGAGTGCCGGTTCGAACCGCGTGCGATCGAGGATGTAACCAACATCACCTTCGGCGACGCGCACTTCGTCGCCGTTGGGCGCGCGAAACACGACACGACGAATGCGACGCGAGATCCACGGCGCGAGACTATTCGGAGGTCCGGGATCGAGAAACTCGGACAATCCCGCAGAGCCGACGCCCTCGCCACAACGAACTGGTGTACCCACGGCGGGGTCGCGTTCGAGCACGACAATCGAGAGCGCCCGGTCTCTTCGCGCCGCGTCGCGTGCGGCGACCAGCCCGGCCGGTCCGCCGCCAATGATGAGAAGATCGCAATGTGCGACGTGCACGCGACGCTACGAGGTGCTTGTGGCAGCGCGATCGACCATCGAGAGCGCGAACACGGGGCAGGGCGCGATGCACTTTTGACACCCTGTGCACACTGGCGCGTCTATATGCAGTCCGGTCCGTCGCAAGTCGATTGCGCCCGGCGGACAGAGCGGCACACAGAGGCCGCACTCATCGCACCGGTCACGGGCAACGACAGCAACACGCAGGGAGGTAGCTCGCACCATCGCGCGCGACGTTACGAAGATGCCTAGGTTGTGTCAAGCCAATGCCTTGCTCGCTATTACCCGCTCTACTACCTTACGCCCCGATGCACCGTTTCACGATCCCTCCGTGCCTTCGGCACGCCTCGAGCCCCTGCTAGATGCGCTGGCCTTTTTTGAAAGCGGGAAGATCGTTCTTCCCGGCGAACGCGATTGCCGTTGATCTCGGTACGGCAAACACGCTGATCTACGTCAAGGGCGAAGGCATCGTACTCAACGAACCCTCGGTCGTCGCGATCGATCGCGAGTCCAAGAAGATCAAGGGCGTCGGTCTCGAAGCCAAGCGAATGCTCGGTCGCACGCCGGACGGGGTGCTCGCCGTGCGTCCGATGAAGGACGGCGTCATCGCCGACTTCGACGTGACCGAGAAGATGCTGCGCTACTTCCTCACGCTGATCATCGAGAACCACGTGTTCAAGGTGAAACCTCGCGTGATCGTGTGTGTACCCTCTGGTATCACCGAGGTCGAGAAGCGCGCGGTGCGAGACTCGGCGCTCGGTGCGGGTGCGAAGGAAGTCTTCATGGTGGCCGAACCGATGGCCGCGGCGATCGGCGTCGGCCTTCCGGTCGAGACGCCGACCGGCAACATGGTGATCGACATTGGTGGCGGCACGACAGAGATCGCGGTGATCGCGCTCTCCGGCATCGTGAGCGACACGTCGATCCGCACGGGCGGCGACGAGCTCGATACCGCCATCGTGCAGTTCATGCGCAAGAACTACAACCTGCTCATCGGCGAGCCGACGGCGGAGCAGATCAAGATCAACATCGGGTCTGCTGCTCCTGTCGGCGAGGAACGCGAGATGGATGTGAAGGGCCGTGACCTCGTCTCGGGCATTCCGAAAACGGTGCGCGTGCACTCGAGTGAAATTCGCGAGGCAGTGCAGGAACCCATTCAGCAGATCGTCGATGCGGTTCGTCGTGCGCTCGAGATCACACCGCCCGAGCTCGCGAGCGACATCGTCGATCGCGGGATCGTGATGACGGGCGGTGGCGCGCTCATTCGCGGTCTCGATCTCATGCTGGCGCAGGAAACGGGGCTGCCCATTCATGTCGATGAGGATCCGCTGACGTGCGTCGTTCGCGGCACCGGGCGGATTCTCGACGACGAAGAAAAATACTGGTCCGTCCTGAGTAGCTGAGGCTGCCAGTGGCTCGCGCCGTGCGGTCCGGCACACGCGTGGACACCGTTCTTCTGGTGGCCTGCTGTGTGATGGCACTGCTCGCGACCGTGCTTCCTCTCAACCTTCGCGAAGCAATTGCCGGTGGTCTGCGGCGTACGGTCGTCGCTCCGCTCGTGTCGCTGCAGGAGCAGGCCGTGCGCGGCCGATCCGCGTTCCTCTCTCGCGACGCAACAACGAGCCGCCTCGACAGCGTCGCACTGCGGAACATGCAGCTCGCGAAGCTCGAGACCGAAAACGAGCGCCTGCGCGCCTTGTTAGGCTTGGGGCGCGAGCTGCAGTGGGGCTTCGTCTCCGCCGAAGCGCTGCGGATCGCGGATATCGGTGAAGAGCACTCGCGGACGCTGACCGTGGGCTCGCGCGTTGGTGTCGAGCCCAAGACGCCTGTCGTCGCGCCGGAAGGACTCGTCGGCATGGTTCGAACCGTCGACCCCAACAGCAGCATCGCCATTCTCTGGTCCCACTCGGACTTTGCGGCGAGCGCCATGTCCGCGGATCGCAGCGCGTACGGGATCGTCTATCCGCACCTCTCGGAGTCCGGCCGTGACGCCGAGATCCCGCCAGAGCGCTACCTCATGGAGATGCGCGGTGTGGCGTTCCGTTCGGCGCTCAAGCCAGGAACGCTGATCGTGACGTCCGGCCTTGGCGGCGTGTATCCGGCAGGCATTCCGATCGGCACCGTTCTTGGCGAGCTGCGCACGTCCGAAGGGTGGGCGCGTACGTATCTCGTTCGACCTGCCGTTAGGCCACCCGACGTCTCGAACGTGATCGTCCTCCTGCCCAAGCGGATTCAGGGACAGTCACTCGAGCGCGTCTGGCGTTCCGCAGCGAGCGCGGACTCTGCCGCGCGGCACATCGCCGCCGCGGGTGACTCGCTCGCGCGCCGCGCCGCTGCCGATTCGGTGCGGGCCGCAGAAGCCGCGGCCGCGCGTCGAGCGGCCGATTCCGTCAGCGGACAACCGCTGCAGCCGCCCGCCGCGCGACCGCCCGCAGCGGACACCGCACGTCGCACCCAAGGCAGGGCCGACACGCCGCGCCCGGCGCCGCGAAAACCGGACGCGCCGAGACCAGGAGCTGAACGGTGAGTTGGACGCGCAGTGCGCGAGCGGTCCTCGCGTTCAGTCTCCTGGTGCTGCTCCACTACACCATCCGGCCGTTCCTCGGGTGGCGGACGCCTGTGGACTTCCTCGTGATCGCAGTGCTACTGTCGGCAGTGCGGGTTCGACCGGGAGCCGCTGCGCTGATTGGCTTCTGCACCGGGCTCGTCGCCGACTCGCTCACGCCAAGTGCGTTCGGAGCCGGCGCGCTCGCGATGACAGCCGTCGGCGCTGCGGCGTCGTGGCTCAAAGCGGTGTTCTTCGCGGACAATGTGGTGTTGCACGGCTTTTTCTTTTTCGTTGGCAAGTGGGCATTCGATATCGTGTACGTGACCGCTGAGCATCGCATGCACGGCGTGGAGCTCGCGACCCAGATGCTTCTCTGGTCGCCACTATCGGCTGCGGCAACAGCGGTTGCGGGAGTCGTTCTGCTTCTGATGTTGCGGCCGGTGCTCGAGCCGCAAGCGGCATGAGCTTTCATCCTAACGAGGTTCAGCGGCGCGGCCGTACGGCGTCGTTTCTTCTCGTTGGCGCGTTCACGTTCCTCGCGTCGGCGTTTTTCCGCACGCAGATTCTCGAGCACGCGGCGTACAATCTTCAGTCCGAGACCAATCGCCTGCGCGAGGTGCCGCTCCCGGCTCCGCGAGCGATCATCTATGATCGTCATGGCGCAGTCATCGCCGAGAATCTGCCCGGCTACTCGGTCTCGATTCTATCGCGGACGTCCGATTCGCTTCGGGTTGCACTCAAGGGTCTCGCGGGCGTCATCACGCTCTCGCCGGAGCAGATGGAGGCCGCTGTCCGCCGCTTCAAGCAGGCGCCTAACAGGCCGACCGTCATTCTCGCGGACGCGAGCTTCGACGTCGTTTCGGTGCTCGAAGAGCATCGCGTGGATTTTCCCGGCCTGATCATCCAGGCTGCGCCGAAGCGATACTATCCCGACAAGGAGGCCGTCGCTTCGTTTGTCGGCTACACCGGCGAAATCACCGAATCGGAGCTCAACCAGCGTCAGTACCGCGGCTACAAGTCGGGACAGGAAGTCGGCAAAGCGGGCCTCGAGCGACAGTACGAGGAGCAGCTGCGCGGTAAGGAAGGGACGCATTTCGTCGAAGTAGACGCGCGCGGACGTGTCGTGGGCGAAGCAGGTGGCCGGGGCGACATCGCGCCAGAGTCGCCGGATCCGCTCTACACGAACATCGACCTGGACCTGCAGCGATTCGCGGCGTCGCTCTTTGGCGACACGCTCCAGGGCGGCGTGATGGCGGTGGACCCGAAGACGGGCGAGGTGCTCGCGATTCATAGCGCGCCGAGCTACGATCCCAACCGGTTCATCGGTGGCGTATCCACGTCGTATTACTCTCAACTCCGCGACGATCCGCGCCGCCCGTTGTACAACAAGGTCATTCAGGGATTGTATCCTCCAGGCTCGACCTTCAAGCTCGCTACGGCGGTCATGGGACTCGAGGCTGGCATCGTTGGCCTCGATGACCATATGCCGACGCCGTGCACTGGCGGCTACTTTTTCGGCAACCGCTACTTCCGCTGCTGGGACAAGCGCGGGCACGGCGACGTCAACCTTCGCCAGGCGATCGAGAAGTCCTGCGACGTCTACTTCTACCAGCTCGGTCTGCGACTCGGCATCACGCGCATGCTGGCCGGCGGCGTGACGCTCAAGATGCGCGACAAGAGCGGCATCGACCTGCCTAACGAAAAGCAGCCGCTCTGGCCGTATGCACAGGAGTACTTCAACAAGCGGTACGGCCCGGGCGGATGGAGCAACGGCGTCCTGTTGAGCCTCGCGATCGGTCAGGGGGAGAACTCGCAGACGGTCGCCAACATGGCGCGGTTCTACACCGCGCTCGCGACCGATGGGTCCGTCGTCCGGCCGGAGATCGTCAAGCGACAGACCGAGCGCACGCGCCTGTTCCAGCTCACGGCTGAACAGATGGACGGCCTCAAGAGCGCGATGGCCGGCGTGGTGTCGTCACGCGGAACTGCCGCGAGCGCCCAGATCCAGGGCGTCGTCATCGCGGGAAAGACCGGGACCGCACAGAGCGGCGTGTTCCGCAACGGCGTCGAGTTGAACCACGCGTGGTTCACAGGCTACGCGCCTGCCGACGACCCGAAGATCGTGGTCGCGGTGATGTTGGAGCAGGTCCCGTTTCACGGATCGGTCGCGGCACTCATCGCGTCGAAGATGATCGAGCACTACCTCAAGCGTCCGACCATCCAGGGTGCACAGTTGGAGGGTGATTGATCCGTAAGTCCGAGAGCGATTACCCGCTGATCATCATCGCGTTGCTGTTGTCCGCGTACGGCATCGCGATCGTGTATTCCGCCGGGCAGACCGATTTCCCCGTGCCGTACATCGTCAGCGCGTGGAAGCGTCAGCTCGGGTGGTTCGTGCTGTCGCTCGCTGCCGGTTACACGCTCTTTCGCGCGTCGGTACGCCTCGTCGAGTGGATGACGGTGTACCTCTACATGCTCGCCATCTTCCTCCTCGTCATCACGCTGATCTTCGGATCGGGAGCCGGGACCGCGGCGAGTGTGAAGGGATGGCTCACCATCGGCGGCATTCGCATTGGCCAGCCATCGGAGCTCGCGAAGCTGGCCGTCGTCCTCATGCTCGCGCGGGTGCTCGCGGCACGAAAGGAAGCACCGAAGTCGCTGCTCGATCTCTGGAAGCCCGCCCTCGTCGTTGGCGGTCCCTGGCTGCTCATCATGGCGCAGCCGGACCTCGGAACGGGCATCGTCTTCATCGGCATCTTCTTCGCGCTGCTGTACTGGTCGGGCGTGTCATGGCAGCTGCTGGCGCTGATCGCGAGCCCCGCGGTGAGCTTGATCCTGGCGTTCAACACGGGACTCTGGGGCGCATGGTTCCTCATTCTCATCGCACTGGTCCTGTACTACCGCCCCTACATGGTCGAAGGCGTGGTGCTGGTGCTTGCGAACGTCGCGATGGGCGTGATTGCGCCACTCCTATGGGAAAGGCTGGCCCCGTATCAACAGCGACGCCTGCTGGTGTTTCTGGATCCCTCCGCGGATCCTCGCGCGTCCGGCTACCACGTTCTGCAGTCGCAGGTCGCCATTGGATCGGGCGGGTGGTTCGGTAAGGGGTACACGCTCGGCACGCAGAAGCGGCTCGCGTTTCTCCCCGCGCAGCACACGGACTTCATCTTTTCCGTGGTCGGCGAGGAGCTCGGATTCATCGGCGTCACCATCGCGCTCGCTCTATTCCTCCTGCTGTTCATGCGCGTCGTACGGGTCGCCTCGCGAGCAAACGATTCGTTCGGGAGCCTTGTCGCGTTCGGCCTGGGAGCCAGCTGGTTCGTTCACGTGGTGGTCAACGTGGGCATGACGCTCAACCTCATGCCGATTACCGGCATTCCGCTGCCGTTCTTCAGCTACGGTGGTTCGTTCATGCTGGCGAGCTGGTTGGCGATTGGGATGCTGGTTCGAATCTCGAACGAAGGCCGCGGGAGGGCGGACACGCTCGCCGTGTAGCACTGGTCTCCCTTCCGCCAAGTCTCGGTGTGACTCAAATTTCCCGAATGGCATGGTGGAAAAAGGAGAAAAAGTCTCGCGTCCCGCGCACGGAAAAGCTGGAGATTCCGGCCGATGCGTGGGAAAAATGCGAGGCCTGCGGGCACACTGACATTCGCGAGAAGTTCGTTCGCAACCTCAATGTCTGCCCGAACTGCGACTACCACCGCCGCATTCGCGCCGGCGACTACGTCGGCATTCTTCTCGATGACGGGTCCGCCGAGGAGACCGAGGGCGAGCTGAAATCGACGGACCCGCTCGGGTTCCCCGAATACCCGCAGCGACTGAAGAAGGCGCGCGCGACCGCGGGTGAGGGCGACGCCATCATGACCGCGACGGGAACGCTTGCCGGCGCTCCGCTGAACGTTGGCGTCATGGATTTCAGCTTCATGGGTGGGTCCATGGGCTCCGTGGTGGGCGAAAAGATCGCCCGACTCGGCCAGCGCTCCCTCGAGCGGAAGTATCCGCTCGTGCTGATCTCCGCATCTGGCGGCGCCCGCATGCAGGAAGGCGTGCTCTCGCTCATGCAGATGGCAAAGGCGTCCGCCATGCTGTCGCAGCTCGCCGAGCGGCGCATCCCTTACGTGTCGATTCTGACGAATCCGACGACGGGCGGCGTGAGCGCCAGCTACGCGATGCTGGGCGACGCGATCCTCGCCGAACCCGGGGCAGTGATCGGCTTCGCCGGCCCTCGCGTGATCAAGCAGACGCTCGGGCAGGATTTGCCGGAGGGATTCCAAACTGCGGAGTTCCTTCTCGAACACGGCATGATCGACCGCGTAGTACACCGGCGCGAGCTCAAACAGACCGTCGGCCAACTCCTGCGCCACATGAGCGGGAAGCCGGCAGCTACGGGGTGGGCATCGCCCTGAGCGACAACGCGCGCGATTATCGCGAAGCGCTCGACTATCTCTTTGCGCGCACGACAGGGAAGTCGAAGCTCGGCCTCGAAAGGACCGCCGCCCTGCTCCATGAGATGGGCAACCCTCAGGAGCGCCTCCGCTCATTGCACATTGCCGGCACCAACGGGAAGGGCAGCGTCTGTGCGACGCTCGACTCGCTCTTGAGGGCGAAGGGACTTCGCGTCGGCAAATACACGTCACCACACCTCGTGGATTTCCGCGAGCGCTTTCTCGTCAACGGCCGGCCGGTCGACGGGCAATTCGTGGTTGACTTCATCCAGCGATGGACGCCGACAGTCGAGCGAATCGGCGCAACCTTCTTCGAGGCGACGACCGCAATGGCGTTCGATCTGTTCGCGCGCGAGGAGGTGGACGCGGCAGTGATCGAAACGGGGCTCGGTGGTCGGCTCGATTCGACCAACGTTCTCCGTCCGCTCGCGTGCGGCGTCACGTCCATCGGCATCGATCACACCGAATACCTCGGCGACACGCGAGAGCAGATCGCGGCCGAGAAGGCAGGGATCTTCAAGCGAGGGGTGCCTGCGGTGATCGGCGAACCCGACCCGGCGATTCGCACGCTGCTCGCTGACTTTGCCATTGAGCGCGAAGCCAGTCGAATTCTGGACGTAGCGGTCGACGCAGTGCCTGACGAGGTGAGTGTTGGAGTGGATGGAACCACGTTCACCGTCACGATCGGGGGCGAGCGCGGACGAGTTCGCACCGGGTTGGCCGGTGCGCATCAGGCGTCGAACGCATCGCTCGCGCTCCTCATGCTGAACGCCGCGGGCGGCCCGTTCTCGACGACCCTCAACGAGGCGCGTGAGGCGCTGCCGGCGATCCGCTTGCCGGGGCGGTTTCAGCGTGTGGGACCATACATCTTCGACGTTGCACACAACCCCGATGGCGCGGCGGTGCTCGCGGTGACCGTGGACGCGGTTCGGCCGCCGACGCCTCGCGCCGCGGTGCTGTGTGTGCTCGGAGACAAGGACTGGCGTGGGGTGATGACCGCGCTCTCCCGCGTGGTCGACACCTTCATTCTCACCGACGCGCCAACCGCGCCGACCAGTCGGGCGTGGGACCGAGAGGCCGCGTTGGCGTTCGCGGGCGAGCACGGCTGGGCCGCGATGTCCGAGCCGGACTTCGACCGCGCGCTCCTGCGTGCGACCGAAGTGTCGAGCACCGTGATCGTTACGGGCTCGTTCCATACGGTAGGCGATGCCATGGCGCGCTTGAACGTCGATCCCGTGGACGGGTAGATTTCGCGGATGTCCACAGGAGCACTGCCCGGGTTTCGAGATTTTTACCCCGCCGAGTTTGCCGAGCGATCCCACATCTTCGCCGCGTGGCGAAGCGTGGCGCGCCGGTTCGCGTTCGCCGAATACGACGGTCCTCCGCTCGAGCCGCTCGACCTCTTCACCAAGAAGAGTGGGGACGAGATCGTCGGGCAGCTCTACAACTTCGAGGACAAGGGCGGTCGACAGGTGGCGCTGCGTCCGGAAATGACGCCAACCGTCGCGCGCATGGTGGCCGCGCGCGCGAACGCACTGCGAAAACCGGTGCGCTGGTTCACCATGCCACAGCTCTTCCGCTACGAGCGTCAGCAGAAGGGCAGGCTTCGCGAGCACTATCAGCTCAACGTGGACATTTTCGGCGAGGCCGACGTCTCGGCCGATGCGGAGGTGCTCGCGGTCGCCATCGAGATCATGCGCGCGCTCGGCCTCGGACCCGATGCCGTGCGGGCTCGCGTGTCAGACCGACGCTTGCTGAACGCGCTCCTTCGCGCTGCTGGTGTCACGGAAGAACAACTTCCCGCAACGTACGCCGTCATCGACAAGATCGAGCGAGTTCCGCCGGAGGTCTCGCTCGAGCGGCTGGCAACCGCCGGCCTCACCGGCGACTTGCCAACGGTCGTTACCACGCTGGTCACAGAAGCAAAGACCCTGGACGCGCTGCGCGCGCAGTTTCCTGACGACGCCCAGTTGGGCGAGCACCTCGCGCGCTTCGAGCAGTATTTTGCACTCCTCGACGCCTTGGGTGTGAAGGAATACGTCGACCTGGATCTGCGGATCGTGCGCGGGCTCGCGTATTACACGGGCATCGTGTTCGAGCTGTTCGACGCGACCGGCGAGTTTCGTGCGATCTGTGGCGGTGGCCGCTACGACAACCTCCTGCAGGCGCTCGGCGGAGTCGACATGCCGGCGCTGGGTTTCGGCATGGGCGACGTCGTGCTCGGCGAATTGTTGCGCGCGCGCGGACTCATGCCGGCCGGCGCACAGCGGATCGAATTCTGGGTCGCGCCCGTTGCATCCACGAACCGACTGCAGGCCGTTCGCGTCGCCAGCGCGCTTCGAAAAGCGGGTGCCTCCGCCGAATATCCGCTGCGCGAACAGGCACTCGGCAAACAGATCAAGGCGGCCGGCAATGCCGGCGCCTCGAAGGTCGTGTTCGTGGGGCCCGAGCTCGAATCGTTAGGCCGAGTCGAAGTGAAGACGCTCGCCGACGGGTCCCAACGCCAACTTCCGCTCGACGAGCTCATTTCCCAGGTTCGTGATCATTCCAGTGGCAGCTCCGATCGACCGTGAGAGACCGAGCAGGACTGACATTCGTGCTCGATATCCCTTTCACGGTCCTCCATACAACCAATGCCCGACGACAAGAAACTGACGACCCGCGCTGCTGACTTCAGCGCGTGGTATAACGAAGTGGTCCTCCGCGCCGAGCTCGCGGACTATTCGCCCGTACGCGGATGCATGGTCATTCGCCCTTCCGGCTATGGCATCTGGGAGCGCATGCAGCGCGCGCTCGATGACATGTTCAAGGCGACGGGCCACAAGAACGCATACTTCCCGCTCTTCATCCCCGAGAGCTTCCTTCACAAGGAGGCAGAACACGTCGAAGGCTTTGCGCCCGAAGCCGCGGTCGTCACCCACGGCGGTGGCAAGAAGCTCGAGGAGCCGCTGGTCGTTCGGCCCACGTCGGAGACGATCATCTACTCGATGTTCGCGAAGTGGGTCCAGAGCTACCGCGACCTGCCCATCCTCATCAACCAATGGGCGAACGTCGTTCGGTGGGAGATGCGGACGCGTCTCTTCCTCCGGACGCTCGAGTTCCTCTGGCAGGAAGGCCACACGGCCCATACCACCCATGACGAGGCGGAGGAGGAGACGCGGAAGATTCTCGGATTGTACCGCGACTTCATGGAAGGCTGGATGGCCATGCCGGTCGTTACGGGGCTGAAGACCAACTCCGAGCGATTCGCGGGCGCGCTTCGTACGTACTCGTGCGAAGCGATGATGCAGGACAACAAGGCGCTGCAGTCCGGCACGTCGCACAACCTCGGGCAGAACTTCGCGAAGGCGTTCGAGCTCTCGTATCAGAGTGAAAGCGGAGCGCAGGAATTCGCCTGGAACACCAGTTGGGGCGTCTCGACGCGTCTCGTCGGCGGGCTCGTGATGACACACGGGGACGACGCCGGCCTCCGCCTGCCACCCCTCCTCGCGCCGACCGAGCTCGTGATCGTCCCCATCTATCGTACGGACGAGGAGCGCTCCGCCGTGCTCGAGGCCGCGACACGCATCGAGCGTGAGCTGAATGAATGGGAGCGGCGCGAGCCTAACGCGCTGCGAGTCCACGTCGATCGGCGCGACGGAATGAAGCCCGGCGCGAAGTACTACGACTGGGAGTTGCGCGGCGTACCGCTGCGGCTCGAGCTCGGACCTCGCGACCTCGCAAATCAGCAGGGCGTTCTGGTCCGACGCGACACGAAGGAAAAGAAGCCTGTGTCGCTCGGTGTCCTCGGCGAGGAAGTCGAGGAGCTGCTCGACCGCATCCAGCAGGACATGCTCACCGCCGCGCGCGACCGGCGCGAGGCGAACAGCGTCCGCGGCCCCATCACGTACGACCGTTTCCGCGAGATCATGGACGGTGAAGGCGCGTTCGTCTACGCCGGGTGGTGCGGAAGCGCCGACTGTGAAGCACAGATCAAGGAAGAGACGAAAGCCACGATCCGTGTGCTGCCCGACGAGGAATTTCGATCGGCCGAAGCGCCGCGCACGTGTCTCAAGTGTGGTAAGCCTGCGACCGACGAGGCGCTGTGGGCGAAAGCGTATTGATGTCGACGTTCGCGCGCGTAGACGGCCGGCTCGTGTGTGAGGGCGTGCCGCTGTCTACGATCGCGAGAGCCGTCGGCACGCCAACGTACATCTACAGCACCAACGCGGTGCGCGAGCAGTACGCGCGCCTCTCTGCTGCGCTCGACGGCGTGCCGTTCCGAATTCACTACAGCCTCAAGGCGAATTCGAACCTCGCGCTCCTTCGGTTGCTCCGCTCGTTGGGGGCAGCGGCTGATGTCGTGTCGGGCGGGGAACTGTTCCGCGCGCGCCGGGCCGGCTTCGAGCCTCACGACATCATCTTCGGTGGCGTAGGGAAAACCGAGCGCGAGATCGGGGACGGCATCGACGCTGGCGTGCTGCTGCTGAACATCGAGTCCGACGATGAGCTTCGAATTGTCGATCGGCTTGGGCGCGAGCGCGGCGTGGTCGTCCCGGTCGCGATTCGCGTGAATCCCGAGATCACCGTCGAGACGCCACACTCGTACATCCGCACCGGCGAAAAGGGGCACAAGTTCGGCGTCCCGTACGACGAAGTGCGCGACGTCGCGCGCGCAGCGGCGTTGCTGCCTAACGTCATGCTGCACGGGTTGGACATACACGTCGGCTCGCAGCTCTCGCGGCTGGATGCCTATCGTCACGGGATCGAGCGGGTGCTCGAGCTGCTCGCGCAGCTCCGTGCCGATGGCGCGCAAAATCTCCGCTATCTGGACATCGGTGGCGGGCTGGCCGTGACGTACGACGCCGAGGAGCCGACGGACCTGGAGCGGTTCGCTCAGATCGTTGTCCCGGCCGTGCGATCGACCGGCCTGCAGCTCATCGTGGAGCCCGGCCGGTTCATGGTGGGCAACGCGGCCGTGCTGATCAGCCGCGTGCTTTATCGGAAGCGCAGCGGCGGAAAGGAGCTGCTCGTCATCGATGCCGGCATGACCGATCTCCTTCGGCCATCGCATTACAACGCCTACCATCGCATGGAGGCGGTGGAATCTGTGGAAGGTCGTTCACGTGTGGATGTCGTGGGACCGGTGTGCGAGAGCGGCGATTTTCTCGGACTCGATCGCGAGCTCGAGGACATGCGCCCCGGTGACCTGCTGGCCATCCATTCGGCTGGCGCGTA
>Ga0070681_10003759_pt1 | contig 14249 bp, 12 predicted proteins | sample KBSC83BmetaG_FD_65650 | JGI IMG/M metagenome (GOLD analysis project Ga0070681, IMG submission 65650) | Corn rhizosphere microbial communities from Kellogg Biological Station, Michigan, USA - KBS C8-3B metaG | ecosystem: Host-associated > Plants > Roots > Rhizosphere | place: USA: Michigan... | reverse complement strand
ACTTTCTACAAGGCCGACGAGATCAGCTACGAGGAGCCGGGCGGGCACGTCGTGACGTTCGCGAAATTCGACCGGTGATGCCCTCCCGCGGGGCCGGGCTCGCGGGGTTGCTCCTCACGATGGCGGTGGCGCACGCCGCGCCGCCGCGCGCCGAGCCGCCGCCGGAAGCGACGCAGGCCGCGAAGGACAGCGCGTTCATCCAGCGGCTCCTGCGCGAGCCCTTCGGGGGCAGCCACGACCAGGCCGAGCTCGCCGTCACGGTGCTGCGCATGAGCGGCGCGGCGCGCGACGAGGCCGAGCGCCTGGAGCGCGCCGAGCAGCGCCGGCTGCTGGCACGCGTCACGGGCGAGCCGTACGCGCGGCCCCGCACGGTCGGCGAGGCGATCGTGCTCGAGGCGGGCGGCGAGAAGATCGACGGGAAACCGGCGCTCGCGCGCGTGACGATCGACTTCGCCGCGCCCGCCGCGGCGCGCGCGATCGGCGTCCCGGCCGGAGCGAAGGACGTCGGGCACGGCGTCTGGACCGAAGACCGCGGCCAGATCTCGAAGGTGCACGTCGCGCTCACGATCCGCAACGCCCTGGCGCTACCCGTGCGCGAAGCGGGCTTCCAGTTCGGCCGCCAGGCCGACGGAAAGTACCTCGTCTCGCTCTCCTGCGAGATCCGTCCGTCGATCGGGCCCGGGCAGGCCGCGACCGTGCCCTGCATGGGGATGGATCGCGCCGAGCGCATCGGCCCCGCGCTGCAGGCGCTCGCCGCCCACGCGCCGGCCGGGCCGTTCACGGCGGACTGGGTGCGCACGACCGAAGCCAGCGTTCTCTTCGGCCACGTGGACCGGGAGATCTCGGGCGACGGTCCCGGGCGGCGCGCGCGCCAGATGCTCGTCGCGGCGAGCTGCGAGGACAAGGGAACCTGCGCCGTGATCGCGAAGGCGGAAAGCGACCGGCGGCGCGCGGACTGGCACGAGCGGCGCGGCGGCATCGTAGTGACGTTCGGCGCGGTGCTGGCCCTCGTGCTCGGGATCGTGGCGGCGCTGCGCGTGCGGCAGCCCGGCCCCGGAGGGTGGGCCGTTTCCACGCTGGCCGTGGTCGCCACGCTCTATGCGGGCCTCGCGCTCGCCGCGACCTACATCGCGGTACGGCCCCACGCGGGATACGAGGCCCTCCTGGCGTTCGTCGTGATCTACTTCGGCGCCATCCCCTTCCTCGTGGTCCTCGCCATCGTGGTCGCGAGCCTGCGGGACAACGCGACGCGGCCGCGCGCGTTTGCGGCCGCGTTCTGCGCCGTGGCGACCGTCACGATCGCCGCGGCGATCTTCCTCGTGCGCTGAGGCGCCCTAGGCCGCGACGATCGCGTCGATCTTCGCCATCGCCTCGCCGCCGAGCTTCGGGATCACCGCCGCGGCGGCCATGTTCTCCTTCACCTGGGAGACGCGCGAGGCGCCGGTGATCACGGTGGAGACGTGCGGGTTGGCCGCGCACCACGCGATGGCGAGCTGCGCCACCGAGCAGCCCAGCTCCTTCGCCACGCCGTCGAGCTTCGCCACCCGGGCGTTCTTCGCCTTGTCGGTGAGGTCGTCCAGCAGGAACTTCATGCGCGGGATGGCCCCGCGGCTGTCGGCCGGCACGCCCGCGCGGTACTTCCCGGTGAGCAGGCCCGAGGCGAGCGGGCTCCACGTCGTGAGGCCCAGGCCCATCGAAGCGTAGAGCGGCGCGAACTCGCGCTCCACCTTCTCGCGGTGGAACAGGTTGTACTCGGGCTGCTCCATCACCGGCTTGTGCAGGTGGTGGCGCTCGGCCACGTCCCAGGCCGCCTGGATGGCCTCGGCGCTCCACTCCGACGTGCCCCAGTAGAGCGCCTTGCCGCGGGCGATCATGTCGTGCATCGCCCACACGGTCTCCTCGACCGGCGTGTTGGGATCCGGGCGATGGCAGTACACGAGGTCCACGTAGTCGAGCTGCAGGCGCTTCAACGACCCGTCGATGGCGTTCATGAGGTACTTGCGGTTGAGCGTGTTCTTCTCGTTGGGGCCCTCGGTGATGCCCCAGAAGAATTTCGTCGACACGACGTAGCGCAAGCGCGGCCAGCCGAGCTTCCTCAGCGCCTCGCCCATGATCTCCTCGCTCTTGCCGGCGGCGTACACCTCGGCGTTGTCGAAGAAGTTCACGCCGGCGTCCCACGCCGCGGCCATGCATTCGCGCGCGGCACCCGTGTCGAGCTGGTTGCCGTACGTCACCCACGAGCCGAACGAGAGCTCGCTCACCTTGAGGCCGGAACGGCCGAGTCGCCTGTAGTTCATGTGGGAATCGAAGGAGGAAGGGAAGGGGAACGCGAATCGCGGCCGCATATGATAATCCCGGGATGGACAATCAAAGGGCCAACGTCGGATTGCTCGCCTGCTGCCAGGCGCTGCTCTTCACCAACAACGTGACGCTGGCGGCGGTGGGCCCCCTCGCGGGCTACGCGCTCGCCGCGGACAAGCGCCTCGCCACGCTGCCCACGGCGGCGTACGTGATCGGCGCGCTCGTCTCCACGCTCCCCGCCTCGATGTGGATGCGGCGCGTGGGGCGGCGCAGCGGCTTCCTCACCGGGGCGCTCTTCGCGCTCGCCGGATCGGTGGTGGCCGCCTCGGCCATGCTCGCCTCGAGCCTCGCGCTGCTCTGCGCCGGCACGCTGCTCTTCGGCGTCTACAACGCGTTCAGCGGCTACTACCGCTTCGCCGCGGCCGACGTCGCGGCGCCCGAATTCCGGGCGCGCGCGATCTCGTACGTGCTCGCCGGCGGGCTCGTGGGCGGCATCGTCGGCCCCGAGGCGAGCAAGTACACGCGCGACTGGGTGGCGCCGACCTACGCCGCCACCTACGCGTCGCTCTTCGTGTTCGCGCTCGCCGCGATGGCGATCATCGCGCGGCTGCGCATCCCGCCGGCGCAGGACAGCGTGTCCCACGACCCGGCGCGGCCGCTCTCCGAGATCGTCGCGCAGCCGGTGTTCCTGGTCGCGGCCGGGGTCGCGGCGCTCTCCTTCGGCACGATGAACCTGCTCATGACCGCGACACCCCTCGCGATGGGCTTCTGCGGGCTGCCCTACGATTCGGCGGCCACCGTGATGTCCTCCCACGTGATCGCGATGTTCGCCCCGTCGTTCTTCACCGGCTCGCTCATCAAGCGCTTCGGCGTGCCGCGGGTGATGCTCACCGGCGTGGCCGCGATGCTGGGCTGTGTCGCCATCGCGCTCTCGGGGCAGCTCTTCGCGCACTTCTGGCTGGCGCTCGTGCTGCTGGGGATCGGCTGGAACTTCATGTACATCGGCGGCACGACGCTGCTCACCGAGGCGTACAGGCCGGCCGAAAAGGCGAAGGCACAGGGCGCGAACGAATTCACGGTGTTCGCGGTGCAGGCGGTCTCGGCCTTCTCCTCGGGCGTGCTGGTGAACACCCGGGGCTGGCACACGCTGCAGCTCGTGGCGCTGCCCATGATCGCCGGCGCCGGGCTCGCGATCCTCTGGCTCTGGTGGGGGCCGGGAATTCCACGTCCGAAAACGGCGAGCGGGGCGGGCTGATCGGCGGATAATCGGGGGCATGCTTCTCGACGCCGACCAATGCTACAAGGCCCTCACCGCCCATGACGCGCGCTTCGACGGGCGCTTCTTCGTGGGCGTGGCGAGCACCCGGATCTACTGCCGCCCGGTGTGCACGGTGCGCACGCCGCTGCGCCGCAACTGCCATTTCTACCCGAGCGCCGCGGCGGCCGAGGCCGAAGGCTACCGGCCGTGCCTGCGCTGCCGGCCGGAGCTCGCCCCGGGACACGCCGCCGTCGACGCCAACCGCCGCCTCGCGCAGGCCGCCGCCGGCCTGATCGACGACGGCCGACTCGCACCCGAGGCGCGCCTGCCGGAGCTCGCGCGCGCGCTCGGCGTCACCGACCGCCACCTGCGCCGCGTGTTCGGCGACGAGTTCGGCGTCTCCCCGGTCGAGTACGCGCAGACGCAGCGCCTGCTCCTCGCCAAGCGGCTGCTCACCGACACCGGCATGCCGGTGATCGACGTGGCGATGGCGAGCGGCTTCTCGAGCCTCCGGCGCTTCAACCACCTCTTCCGCACCCGCTACCGCATGACCCCGGGAGCGCTGCGCCGCACCGCGCCCGCCGCCGCCTGCGACGCCCTCACCTTCGACCTCGCCTATCGCCCGCCGTACGACTGGGACGCGATGCGCGATTTCCTCGCGCGCCGCGCGGTCACGGGCGTGGAGGCGGTGGAGGGCCGCCGCTACCTGCGCACGGTGCGGATCGAGCGCGGCGGCAAGCCCGTCACGGGCTGGATCTCGGTCACGCCGTCGAAGAAGCCGCGTGCGCTGGCGGTGACGGCGAGCGCTTCCCTCGCGGGAGTGCTCCCCGCGGTGCTCGCGCGCGCGAAGCAGCTCTTCGACCTCGCGTGCCATCCCGACGACATCGCCGCATGCCTGGGGCCGCTCGCCAAGGCGCATCCGGGCCTGCGCCTGCCCGGGGCTTTCGACGGCTTCGAGATCGCGGTGCGGGCCATCCTCGGGCAGCAGGTCACGGTGAAGGCCGCCGCGGTGATCGCGGGCCGCTTCGTGGCGAAGTTCGGCACGCCCGTCGCGACGCCGCACGCGGCGCTCACGCACCTCTTCCCCGCGCCGGAGCGCATCGCCGCGCTCGATCCCTCCGAGGTCGCGGCGACCGGCATCATCGCCGCGCGCGCGAAAGCGATCGTGGCCCTGGCGGCCGAGATCAGCGCGGGCCGCCTGGGACTCGATCCGGGCTGCGATGTCGAAGCCACGTTGGCGGCGCTCGAGGCGCTTCCCGGCATCGGGCCGTGGACGTCCCACTACATCGCCATGCGGGCGCTCGCGTGGCCCGACGCCTTCCCCCATCCCGACGTCGCCGTGCTGAAGGCGATGAAGGAGACCGATGCGCGGCGCGCCGCGCGCGACGCGGAGCGCTGGCGCCCGTGGCGCGCCTACGCCGTGCTGCACCTGTGGAAATCCCTGGAGACGAAACCATGACACGCTACCTGCGCTTCAACACCCCCCTGGGCTCGATGTACGCGGTCGCCAACGGCGACGCGCTCGCGGGCCTCTACTTCGACGGCGCGCGCTGGGCGCCCCCCGTCGCCGGCGACTGGACGGAAGACCGCGGCCACCCCGCGCTCGCCGCATGCGCCGCGCAGGTGACGGAGTACTTCGCCGGCAAGCGCCACGCGTTCGACCTTGCGTGGGCGCTCGACGGCACGCCGTTCCAGCGCCGCGTGTGGGACGCGATCGCGCGCATCCCGTTCGGCGGGACGCTGAGCTACAGCGAGCTCGCCGCGCAGGCCGGCGCGCCGGGCGCCTCGCGCGCCGCCGGCGCCGCCACCGGCCGCAACCCGCTCACGATCGTGATCCCGTGCCATCGCGTCGTCGGCGCGCACGGCGACCTCACGGGCTACGCGGGCGGCATGGCGCGCAAGGTGGATCTCCTCACGCGCGAGGGCGTGCTGCAGGAATCGCTCATTTGAGGGCGCAGGACCTCGCGCGCCTCGTGGCGCTCGCCGCGATGTGGGGCGCCTCGTATCTCTTCCTGAGGTACGCGGCGCCGTTCATGGGACCCGTGCTGCTGATCGAGCTGCGCGTGGCGCTCGCCGGCGCGGCGCTCCTGGCGTTCGCGCTCGCGAGCGGCGGCGCGGTGGGATGGAGGCGGTTCTGGCGCGAGTACCTGTTCGTCGGCGCCGTGGGCCTGGCGCTGCCCTTCACGCTGATCGCGCAGGCGGTGACGGTGATCGACGCCTCGACCGCCGCCATCCTCAACGCGCTCTCGCCGCTCTTCGCCTCGGTGTTCGCGGCGATCTGGATCCGCGACCCGATCACGCCCGCGAAGGCGGCGGGCATCGCGCTCTGCCTCGTCGGCACCGCGGTGCTGGTGGGCTGGGTGCCGGTCGCGATGACGCCGCGCGAGCTCTTCGCCGCGTCGCTCTCCATCGCCGCCACCGCGCTCTACGGATACACGATCGTCTACACGAAGGTGAAGCTCCGGGACGCGAAGCCCATCGCCACCTCCGCGGGCACGCTGCTCATGGCGGCGGCGGTGCTCCTGCCCTTCACGCCCGTGGGGCGCGACTTCGCGGCCATCCCGCCGCGCGCGTGGATGGCCGCCCTCGGCCTCGCGATCTTCTCGACCACGTTCGCCTTCATCCTCTACTACCGCCTCATCGCCGACGTGGGACCGGTGAAGGCGATCACGGTGACGCTCCTCGTGCCCATCTTCGGCATGGTGTGGGGCATCGCCTTCCTCGGCGAGCCGCTCACGCCCGGGCGCATCGCCGGGTGCGCGATCATCCTCGCCGGGTGCTCGCTCATCCTCGGGCTGGTGCGCCTTCCCGTCCGCCGCCCGGCGGGTCAGGGCGGGAACGCAGATGAACGCGGATAAAGGCACGCAGATGAACGCAGATAGGACTCGGTTTGTCATAAGCTAGTCCTGGCTGCGGTCCGCGATTCACGCGGAACGTCCGCTTCAGATACCCTATCCCCCTGCGTTCATCTGCGTGCCTTTATCCGCGTTCATCCGCGTTCCAGGGTTTTCACCCGCATCACTCCCAAAATGAACCGACTCGCGAAGGAAACCAGCCCGTACCTGAGGCAGCACGCGGAAAATCCGGTCGACTGGTACCCGTGGGGCGAAGAGGCGCTCGCGGAGGCGAAGCGCACGGGCAAGCCGATATTGCTGTCGGTGGGCTACTCGGCCTGCCACTGGTGCCACGTGATGGCGCACGAGTCGTTCGAGGATCCGGCGATCGCGGAGGTGATGAACGAGCTCTTCGTGAACGTGAAGGTCGATCGCGAGGAGCGCCCGGACATCGACCAGATCTACCAGACCGCGCAGGCGATGCTCACGCAGCGCACCGGCGGCTGGCCGCTCACGATGTTCCTCACGCCCGACCAGATGCCGTTCTTCGGCGGGACGTACTTCCCCAACACCCCGCGCTACGGCATGCCCGCTTTCGGCGACCTGCTGAAGCGCGTGCGCGACTACTACGACCGGAATCCCGAGGACATCAAGCTCGGAGCGGCACAGCTCTCGGCGGCGTTCGAGCGCACCAACCCGCGCGCCGCCCCGGATGAAGCCGCGCTCACGCGTGCGCCCCTGGACCTCGCCGCGCGCGAGCTCGCCGAGTCGTTCGATGCCGACCACGGCGGCTTCGGCGGCGCACCCAAGTTCCCGCACCCGCACAGCATCGAGCTCCTGCTGCGCCGCTACGCCGCCAACCCCGATGCGCCCGATGCGGCGAAATCCCTCGAGATGGCGACGCTCACGCTCACGCGCATGGCCGAGGGCGGCATCTACGACCAGGTGGGCGGCGGATTCGCGCGCTACAGCGTCGATGCCGAATGGGCCATCCCGCATTTCGAGAAGATGCTCTACGACAACGCGTGGCTCATGGACGCTTACGCCGACGCGTGGGCCGTCACGCGCGACCCGCTCTATGCCCGCGTGTGCGCCGAGACCGCGGGCTGGGTGATGCGCGAGATGCAGGCGCCCGGCGGCGGGTACTACTCGTCGCTCGATGCCGATTCGGAAGGCGAGGAAGGCAAGTACTACGTCTGGAGCGTGGACGAGATCCGCGCGCTGCTCCCGAAGGAGGAGTTCGAGGTCGCGTCGTTCGTCTACGGCCTCGACCGCCCGCCCAACTTCGAGCGCCACGCCTGGCACCTCACGGTCGCGCGCCCGCTGGCCGAGCTCGCGCGCGGCATGGGCCTGAACGAGGGCGAGGGGCAGGTTCTGCTCGATTCGGCGCGCCGGAAGCTGCGCGCCGCAAGGGACAAGCGCGTGCGTCCCGGCCTCGACGACAAGGTGCTCACGTCCTGGAACGCGCTCATGATCGCCGGCATGGCGCGCGCCGCGCGGGTGTTCGGCGAGCCCGAATGGCTCGCCTCCGCGCGCCGCGCGCTGGACCACATCCGCACCACGCTCTGGCGCGACGGGCGGCTCCTCGCCACCGCCAAGGACGGGCATGCGCACCTCGACGCGTACCTCGACGACCACGCCTTCCTGCTCGCCGCGCTGATCGAGCTGCTGCAAGCGCGCTTCGAGCCGGGCGACCTCGCGTGGGCGATCGAGGTCGGCGACGCGCTGATGGACCGTTTCCACGACGCGGCCGAGGGCGGCTTCTTCTTCACCGCCCACGATCACGAGACGCTCATCCACCGCCCCAAGCCGGGCGCCGACCTCGCCACGCCCTCGGGCAACGGCATGGCCGCGTGGGCGCTCGCCCGCCTCTCGGCGCTCACCGGCGAGGCGCGCTACGAGGATGCGGCGCGCGGCACGCTCGCCCTCTACCGGGCGCAGCTCGAGCGCATGCCCTCGCCCTTCGGCACGCTGCTGGCCGCCCTCGAGGAGCAGCTCGCGCCGCCGCGCAGCGTGGTCGTCACCGGCCCGCGCGAGGCGTTCGGCCCGTGGCGCGAGCTGCTCGATGCCGCCTACCTGCCCACCACGATCGTGCTCTTCATCCCGTCGGCAACCGCGGGCCTGCCCGCCGCGCTCGCGAAGCCGCCCGCCACGGCGGTGAACGCGTGGGTCTGCGAGGGCGCCGCGTGCCTGCCGCCGATCGACGCGCCGGACCGATTGCGCGACGCCCTCGCTTTGCCCAAAATGCGCGCTTCCGCGCAACCCACCATCCCGCACAGGAGCCTCACATGAAGATCCTCGTCCCCGCCTTCGCCGCGATTTTCCTCGCCGCCCTCGCCGTTCCCGCCGCCGCCGCCGACGAGAGCGAGCTCGCCGCCAAGAGCGGCTGCCTCGCCTGCCACTCGGTCGACAAGAAGATCGTCGGGCCCGCCTACAAGGACGTCGCCCGGAAATACGCCGGCGACAAGGGTGCCGAGGCCAAGCTGATCGAGAAGGTGAAGAAAGGCGGCGTGGGCGTCTGGGGCAACGATGTCCCGATGCCGCCCAACAGCCCCCTGGTGAAGGACGCGGACATCAAGAAGCTGGTGGACTGGATCCTGTCGCTCAAGTGACGATGCATGCGCGCGGGTTCGCGCGCGAGCATCGTCATCCCGGCGCAGGCCGGGATCCGATGATTGGGCCCCGGCCTTCGCCGGGGTGATGCGCGTCCCGGGTGATGCGCGTCCCGGGTGATGCGCGTCCCGGGTGATGCGCGTCCCGGGCGCCGGGGTGACGCGCGCCCCGGGCGCAAATTGACTTCCCGCGCGGCACATCCCCATAATGCGCCCCTCTCTGGCGCCCTTCGCGCGCCCGCCCCGACCCAAAAAAACCCCAAGAGGAGAATCACGATGAATCGCAAGCAATCGCTGGGCCTTGCCGTCGCCGTCGTGGCCGCATTGGGCCTGGGGGCGTGCGGGAAGAAGGAAGAGCCCGCCAAGACCGCCGAGGCGCCGGCCAAGGCCGCCGAGCCCGCCGGCACCACCGTCACCATCGCGCACGCCGGCCCGCTCACCGGCTCCATCGCGCACCTGGGCAAGGACGACGAGAACGGCGTGCACCTCGCCATCGACCAGGCCAACGCCAAGGGCATCACCATCGGCGGCAAGCCGGTGAAGTTCGTGATGGAGAGCGAGGACGACCAGGCCGACCCGAAAGTCGGCACCACCGTGGCGCAGAAGCTCGTGGACGCGAAGGTCGCCGCGGTGATCGGCCACCTCAACTCCGGCGTCTCGATCCCCGCCTCGGAGATCTACGCCAAGGCCGGCATCCCGATGCTCTCCGGCTCGGCCACCAACCCGGCGCTCACCGAGCGGGGCCTGAAGACCGTCTTCCGCACCGTCGGCCGCGACGACCAGCAGGGCCCGGCCATCGCCTCGTACATCGCGCACGAGATCAAGGCGAAGAAGGTCGCCATCATCGACGACAAGACCGCGTACGGCGAGGGACTCGCCAACGAGGTGGAGAAGACCCTCAAGAGCGACAAGGTCAACATCGTCGGGCGCGAGCGCACCACCGACAAGGAAACCGACTTCAAGGCCATCCTCACCAAGATCAAGGCCAAGAACCCCGACGTGGTCTTCCACGGCGGCATGGACGCCACCGGCGGCCCGCTGCTCAAGCAGGCGCGCGAGCTGGGCATCAAGGCTGTGTTCGCGTTCGGCGACGGCGCCTGCACCGACGAGATGGGCAAGCTCGCGGGCCAGGCCGCCGAAGGCATGGTGTGCTCGCAGGCGGGCCTGCCGCGCGAGGCCGCCAGCAAGGACTTCGTCGACGCCTTCACCAAGAAGTACGGCGACATCAAGCAGTACGCGCCGTACTTCTACGACGCCACCAACGCCGTGATCGAGGCGATGAAGAAGGCCGACTCGGTCGACCCGGCCAAGTTCGGCCCCGAGATCTTCAAGGACGACTTCACCGGCGCCACGGGCAAGGTCCAGTTCGACGACAAGGGCGACCGCAAGGACGCCGAGATGACGATCTTCAAGCTGCAGGGCGGCAAGGTGGTCCCGATCGCGATCGTGAAGAACGGCGAGACCAAGCCGTTCACCGGCGCGGCCGCGGCGCCCGCACCCGCCGCGCCGGCCGCGCCGGCAGAGGACAAAAAGGGAGAAGCCAAGCCCGCCGAGACGAAAAAGTAACAACAAGAACAAGAAAGAAGAACAAGGCACTCAGCGGGCCCGGCCCGCTGGAATGAAAACGGCACCTCCGGGTGCCGTTTTTTTTGCGCCCGGGTCGCGATGTGATTCAATGCCGGCGGTGGGCACCGCGGATACCGACTCTCCCCTCTGGCGAAATCGCGACTACCTGATGCTCTGGGGCGGGCAGGTGGTCTCCACGCTCGGCTCCACGGCCTCGACCGTCGTCTATCCGCTCCTCATCCTGGCGCTCACCGATTCGCCCCGGGCGGCCGGCATCGCGGGCGCGCTGCGGGCGCTTCCGTACCTCGTGCTGAGCCTGCCGGTGGGCGCGCTCATCGATCGGTGGGATCGCAAGCGCGTGATGATCCTGAGCGACATCGGGCGCTGCATGGCGACGCTGAGCATCCCGGTGGCGATGGCGTTCGACGCGCTCTCGCTGTGGCTCATCTACGCCGCGACCCTCGTCGAGGGCAGCCTCTTCGTGTTCTTCAACATCGCCGAGGTGGCGGCCCTGCCGCGCGTCGTCCCGCCGCACCAGCTGCCCCAGGCGGCCGCGCAGAACGAGGCGGGCTTCGGCGCGGCGACCATCGTCGGCCCCTCGTTCGGCGCGTTCCTGTACCAGTCGTTCGGCCGCGGCGTGCCGTTCATCGCGGACGCGATCTCCTACACGGTCTCGGTGGTCTCGCTGCTCGGCATCCGCACGCCTTTCCGGTCCGAGCGGCCCGCCGAGCGGCGCGAGCTGCGCCACGAGGTCGCCGAGGGGCTGCGCTGGCTGTGGGGCAACCGGCTCATCCGCTACATGGCGCTGCTCACCGGCGGGCTCAACGTCGTCTACGCGGCCACTCCCCTCGTCCTCATCGTGCTCGCCAAGCAGCTGGGCGCGGGCGACGCCGAGGTCGGCGTGATCTTCAGCATCGCGGGCATCGGCGGCATCGCGGGCTCCCTCGTGGGCGGGATCATCCAGCGCCGCTTCCGGTTCGGGCAGGTGATCGTGGGGGCGGTCGCGCTCGAAGCGCTGCTCCTGCCGCTTTTCGCGCTGGTCCCCTCGCCCCTGCTGCTGGGCGCGGTCGCCGCCGGGCTCGCGTTCGTGGGGCCGGTCTACAACGTCGTGCAGTTCAGCTACCGGCTCTCGATCATTCCCGACCGGCTGCAGGGTCGCGTGAACAGCGTCTTCCGCCTGCTCGCCTTCGGATTCATGCCGATCGGCGCGGCGCTCTCGGGATTCCTCATCGAGCGCCTGGGCGTGGTGCCGGCGCTGCTCGCCTGCTGGGCGCTGGTGCTGGCGCTCCTCGCGGCGACCGCCGCCAACCGCAGCGTGCGCTCCGCCGCCCCGATCGGGCGCGACGCCGCGTCCTGACTTAGAATCGCCGCGATGGATACCTTCCTGCAGCAGGTCGTGAACGGCCTCACGCTGGGATGCGTCTACGCCGTCGTGGCGCTGGGCTACACCATGGTCTACGGCATCATCCAGCTCATCAACTTCGCGCACGGCGAAGTGGTGATGATCGGCTGCATGGTGGCCTTCACGGTGATCGTCGCCGCCGCGGGCCACGGCCTGCCGCCGCTCGTCGTGGTCGGCCTGGGCACGCTCGCCGCGGTGCCCGTGTGCATGGCGGTGGGCTACGCCGTCGAGCGGATCGCCTACCGGCCGCTGCGCAACGCCCCGCGCCTGGCGCCGCTCATCACCGCGATCGGCATGTCGATCGTGCTGCAGCACCTGGCGCTGCTGGTGTGGAGCCGCAACATCATCGCCTTCCCGCAGATCATCGAGCTCAAGCTCTACCACCTGGGCACGAGCGACACCGCCGCGGCCATCTCCAACGTGCAGCTCTTCATCGTCGGCACCTCGATCCTGATGATGGCGGGCCTGCTCGCGCTCGTCTACCGCACGAAGATCGGCATCGCCATGCGCGCCACCTCCCAGAGCCCGCAGATCGCGGGGCTCATGGGCATCGACGTGAACCGCGTGATCTCCTTCACCTTCGTGATCGGCGCGGCGCTGGCCGCCGTGGCGGGCGTGATGGTCGGCACCTACTACGGCATCGCGCACTACCAGATGGGCTTCCTGCTCGGGCTCAAGGCCTTCTCCGCCGCGGTGCTGGGCGGCATCGGCAACCTGCCCGGCGCGGTCCTGGGCGGCGTGCTGATGGGCCTCATCGAGGCGCTCGGCGCGGGCTACGTGGGCGACTGGACCAACGTGTGCTTCCTCAACCAGTTCCTGCCCGGCTTCGCGGACGTCTGCGCCGCGAGCCCCGAATCGAGCCTCTTCGGCAGCAACTACAAGGACGTGTATGCGTTCATCGTGCTGATCCTCGTGCTCGTCTTCCGCCCGCAGGGGCTGCTGGGCGAGCGCGTCGGCGACCGGGCGTGATCATGCGTTACCAAGCGATCCAGGCCAAAACCTTGGGAAACGCAGATGAACGCAGATGGAACGCAGATGAACGCGGAAGGGCAGGAGATGAATGTCCTTTCGGGCGCGGTCATCGGCGCGGCGCAAACTGTCAGCACGAGGCTTGGCTTTGGATTCCTGGAGAAGGTCTACGAGAATGCCCTCGCATACGAGGTTCGGAAGCTGCGGCTCCTGGTCGAGCAACAGCGGCCCGTTCACGTGTACTACGAGGATCAGGTCGTCGGGGCCTATGTGCCGGACCTGACCGTAGAGGGGCGCCTCATCGTCGAGATCAAGGCGTTGCCCGGTATCGACCGCGCGCACCGCATGCAGTGCCTGAACTATCTTCGGGCAACCAATCATCGGCTCTGCCTCTTGCTGAACTTCGGTCGTCCCCGCCTCGAAGTCGCCCGAATCGTCTGGCACCTTTGATCTGCGTTCATCTGCGTTCCATCTGCGTTCATCTGCGCTTCAAAGACTTTTGCCTCGATGGCCACGCTGCCTAGTCTCCGCGCGGACCCGCGACTCAAGTGGCTCGGGGTCGCGTTGATCGCGATCTGCCTTCTGGCGCTCCCGTTCGCGCTCGCGCAGGTAGGGACGGCGTGGGTGCGCATCACCAATTTCGCGGTCCTCTACATCCTGCTGGCGCTCGGGCTGAACATCGTCGTGGGGTTCGCGGGGCTGCTGGACCTGGGATACATCGCGTTCTATGCCGTCGGCGCGTACGTCTACGCGCTCCTCGCCTCCCCGCACTTCGGGCTGCACCTGCCGTGGTGGACCATCCTGCCGATCGGCGCGGCGGTCGCTTGCCTCTTCGGGGTGCTGCTCGGCACGCCCACGCTCAAGCTGCGCGGCGACTACCTCGCGATCGTGACGCTCGGCTTCGGCGAGATCATCCGCATCTTCCTGAACAACCTCTCGGACCCGTTCAACCTCACCAACGGCCCAAGGGCATCACGACCATCGATCCCATCCATTTCATGGGCATCGATTTCGGCAACCTCACGCGGCTGGGCCCGCTCCACTTCTCGGGCACCATCAAGTACTACTACTTCCTGCTCGCGGTCCTGCTGGTGGTGATCGTCGTGAACCTGCGCCTGCAGGATTCGCGCATCGGCCGCGCGTGGGAAGCCATCCGCGAGGACGAGCTCGCCGCGCGCTCCATGGGCATCAACACGCGCAACATGAAGCTCCTCGCGTTCGCGATGGGCGCGTCGTTCGGCGGCGTCGCGGGCGGCATGTTCTCGGCGATCCAGGGCTTCATCAGCCCGGAGAGCTTCGTGCTCACC
>Ga0070681_10003754_pt1 | contig 14255 bp, 8 predicted proteins | sample KBSC83BmetaG_FD_65650 | JGI IMG/M metagenome (GOLD analysis project Ga0070681, IMG submission 65650) | Corn rhizosphere microbial communities from Kellogg Biological Station, Michigan, USA - KBS C8-3B metaG | ecosystem: Host-associated > Plants > Roots > Rhizosphere | place: USA: Michigan... | reverse complement strand
CGGGCATCGCCATGAACCTGGAAGAAGACCAGGTCGGCGCGGTGCTGCTCGGCGACTATACGCACATCCGCGAAGGCGACGAGGTGCGGCGCACGTCGCGCATCATGTCCATTCCGGTTGGCGACGCAATGATCGGCCGTGTAGTGGACTCGCTCGGTGCGCCCATCGATGGCAAAGGGCCGATCAACACGAAGGATTTCAATCAGGTCGAACGCCTGGCGCCTGGAGTTGTGGACCGCCAGCCCGTGAAGGAGCCGTTGCAGACCGGTATCAAGGCAATTGACGCCATGATTCCGATTGGCCGCGGCCAGCGCGAGCTGATCATCGGAGACCGGCAGACCGGCAAGACCGCCATCGCACTTGACACTATCATTAATCAGAAGGGCGGGGACATCATCTGCATTTACGTGGCGATCGGCCAGAAGCGATCCACGGTGGCGCAGGTGGTGAAGACGCTCGAAGATTACGGCGCCATGGATTACACGATCGTCGTTTCGGCCAGCGCCTCGGTTCCCGCGCCCATGCAGTATCTGGCTCCCTACGCGGGTTGCGCGATGGGCGAGTTTTTTCGCGATAGCGGCCGGCACGCCTTATGCGTGTATGACGATCTCTCGAAACACGCCGCCGCATACCGTGAGATCTCGCTACTTCTCCGGCGCCCGCCGGGCCGCGAAGCGTTCCCGGGTGACGTGTTCTTCCTGCACAGCCGCTTGCTCGAACGCGCCGCCAAGTTGAATAAAGAAAAAGGCGGCGGTTCTTTAACCGCGCTGCCGTTCATTGAAACGCAGGCAGGCGACGTTTCGGCGTACATTCCAACGAATGTCATCTCGATTACCGACGGCCAGATTTATCTGCAAACCGATTTGTTCAACTCCAACATCCGGCCGGCCGTGGACGTAGGCATTTCGGTAAGCCGCGTGGGCGGCGCGGCGCAGATCAAAGCCATGCGGCAGGTGGCCGGCACGCTGCGTCTCGAGATGGCGCAGTACCGCGATCTCGCGGCTTTTGCGCAATTCGGCTCCGACCTGGATAAATCGTCGCAGGCACAGCTCAATCGCGGCCGCAGGCTGGTGGAGGTTTTGAAACAGGGACAATTGCAGCCGCTGCCGGTCGAGAAGCAGGTCGCCATCATTTTCGCGGCTACCGGCGGCTACCTGGACGATCTGCCAGTCGAGCGCTGCAGAAAATTCGAGCAGGATCTTTACGCGTTCATCGACAACGCGCATCCCGCAATCTGGAACCAGATCCGCGAAAAGAAGGTGCTCGACGACGCCCTTCGCGGGGAATTGCAGAACGCTTTAAAGGAATTCAAGGCGCGGTTTACTGCCGAGGACAAAAAAGCCGCCACTACCAATGCCTAGCCTGATCGATATCCGGCGCCGCATCAAGTCGGTGCGCAATACGCAGCAGATCACCAAAGCCATGAAGATGGTTTCGGCTGCGAAGTTGCGGCGCGCGCAGGATCGCGTGATTGCGGCGCGTCCGTATGCCTCGCTTCTCGGCAAAGTACTGGCCAATCTGGCGGTGGCTGTGGCTGCTGATGAACAAGCTGTGTCCAACCCATTGCTGGCGAGGAGGCCAGAGCAGCGCATTCTTCTATTGCTGGTAACCAGCGATAAGGGCCTGGCCGGCGCGTTCAATTCCAATCTCATTAAAGCTGCGCAGAAATTTATCGACGAGCATCGTAACGCCGAACTCGAGATGGTGGCGATCGGCCGCAAGGGCCGTGATTTCTTTCGGAAGCGAGGCGTGAAAATTCGTGCGGACCACGTCGGCATTCTGGCGAATCCGCGGTTTGATGAGGCCGCAGCCATTGCTCGTGACGCCATCGAGCGCTTCCGCGCGGGTGAGCTCGATGCCCTTTACGTGCTGAACAATGAATTCAAGAGTATGGTTTCACAGCGGCTTTCAGTTGAGCGGCTGCTTCCTGTAGAAATCCCGCCTCAGGCTGAAGCGGTCGATTATATTTTTGAGCAGCCGCCGAATCAGATGCTCGAAGCCATACTGCCCCGGTGGGTTGAGATTGAACTGTACCGCGCCATGCTCGAGACGGCCGCGGCGGAACATGCCGCTCGCATGATGGCGATGGAAGCGGCGACGTCGAACGCAAACGAGATGATCAGCAAACTGACGTTATATATGAATCGCGTCCGGCAGGCGAGCATCACCAAGGAAATTATCGAGGTAGTGAGCGGCGCCGCCGCAGCAGGGTAAAAAGTAGAGTAGGCATTCATGCCTGCAAATTAAAGTAGGACAGGCATTCTTGCCTGTCGATTTTCAGAGAGAAATCTTATGGCAACAGTTATCGGTAAGGTGGTGCAGGTGGCCGGTCCGGCCGTGGACTGCGAATTTCCTGAGGGTCAAATTCCGGAAGTGCACACGGCGATTCGGATCACCAGCGAAGGTTTTAACGTACCGGACCCCATCGACATTATCTGCGAGGCGCAGCAACACATCGGCGAGGGACGCGTTCGCAGTATTGCGATGAAGCCCACCGAAGGTCTGGTGCGCGGGATGCGGGCCGAGAGTCTCGGACATCCCATCATGGTTCCGGTGGGCAAAGAAACGCTCGGCCGCGTGCTGAACGTGATCGGTGAGCCCGTAGACAATATGGGTCCGGTGAATGCCAAGAAGTTTTATCCGATTCACCGGCCGGCGCCGTCATTCGAAGACCAGTCGACGAAACTCGAGATGTTCGAGACCGGCATCAAAGTCATCGACCTGATCGAGCCCTATCTGCGCGGCGGCAAGATTGGACTGTTCGGCGGCGCCGGGGTAGGGAAGACCGTCATCATTCAGGAGCTCATCAGCAGCATCGCCATGAAACACGGCGGTGTTTCGGTATTCGCCGGCGTGGGCGAGCGCACCCGCGAAGGCAACGATCTCTGGCTCGAAATGCAGGAGTCGGGCGTCATCGATCCTCACGACTACACCAAATCGAAATGCGCGCTGGTCTATGGACAGATGACCGAGCCGCCAGGCGCGCGTTTGCGCGTGGGTTTGACGGGCCTCACCGTCGCCGAATATTTCCGCGACGAAGAACATCAGGACGTTCTGCTATTCATCGACAACATATTCCGGTTCACGCAGGCGGGATCGGAAGTTTCGGCGCTATTGGGCCGCATGCCATCGGCGGTAGGCTACCAGCCGAATCTGGCGAGCGAGATGGGCGAACTGCAAGAGCGCATCACTTCGACCAAATCGGGTTCGATCACGTCGGTGCAAGCTATTTACGTGCCGGCCGACGATTACACCGATCCCGCGCCCGCAACTGCTTTCGCGCATTTAGACGCCACGACCAACTTGTCGCGCGCGATTGTCGAACTGGGGATTTATCCGGCGGTCGATCCGCTGGCTTCGACTTCGCGCATTCTCGATCCGCGCATTCTGGGAGACGAGCACTACAATTGCGCGCAGGCCGTGAAGGGAGTTCTGCAGCGTTATAAGGACCTGCAGGACATCATTGCGATTCTGGGCATCGACGAATTATCGGATGAGGACAAGCTGATCGTGGCGCGCGCGCGCAAGATCCAGCGGTTCCTCTCGCAGCCGTTCCATGTTGCCGAGCAATTCACCGGCCTTCCTGGAAAATACGTCAAGCTCGAGGACACCATCCGCGGCTTCCAGGCAATCGTGGACGGCAAGCACGACGATATTCCCGAGCAGGCCTTTTACATGCAGGGAACCATTGAAGACGTACTCGAGCGTTCAAAAGTCCTGAAGGCTGCTGCCTAAATATGGCGGACGCGTTCCAACTCGAAGTGGCCACACCCGAACGGTTGATCGTGGAGGAGAGCGTGACGGAGGCTCAGATCCCGGCGCGCGACGGTTACATCGGTGTGCTCGCGGGACATGCGCCGCTGGTGGCCGAACTCCAAACCGGCGTGTTGAGCTATGTGGCCGGCGGCCAAACCCGTTATCTCGCCATCCACTGGGGATTTGTCGAAGTGCTCGGCGATCGTGTGCGGGTTCTGGCTGACTTTGGGGAGCGAGCCGAGGAGATCGACGTGAAGCGCGCGCAGACCGCGCTCGAGCGCGCACAAAAGTTGATGGAGGAGCCGCACGTAGACCTCGATCCAGCCGCGGCGCTGGCAGAAATGCAAAAAGCGCAGGCGCGCCTGGAAGCGGCGGCAGCGCAAAAATAGTGCGCAGGGTACAATAAAAAGATTCGGGCCGTGGCGCAGCCTGGCTAGCGCGCTTGCTTGGGGTGCAAGAGGTCCCGGGTTCAAATCCCGGCGGCCCGACCAAAATTCCTCAAAGACTTACAGCCAGCAGACCTTCTGAAAACGACGTTTTGGAGTCCAACTGGAGTCCAAAATGGACGCCGGGGGCGCTCCGCCCGGTTCAGAGCGAATTGATAGTACTTGATTTCCCGCAGGCTCTCTCCTCCTTTATAAACCCGACATTTCCGACGATTGGCACCTAAGCTCTTGATGCCAATAGGCGGATGTTTGTCGGTCTCCCGCTTTCCCGACAAACGACCCGACAAAATCAATCAACAACCCGCATTTGCCCAGAGCTCCTGCGGAATGCGATTGTCGGAACGCACCCGCGTTTAACGCACCCGCGCTTTATGATGAAACGCGCAGTGGCCGCACATCGAGCATGGCATCGAACTCGACTCCGGGTGCCGTGACCGCGGCGGTTTGAATGGCTGCGGTGCCGCCGAGGCCAGTTACATGAAGAACCGCACCGAGGGTCACACCAACACCTCCATCTCGTCCGATACTCGGGCCGACGGGTCCGAGGCGTTCGCGTTGGTGCCGAGCCTTGGCGTAAGGTTAGCCCGGCTTGCCACGGAAATATAAGCGGTCGGCCGTCTTGCCGAGGATGGCTTCTTTAGCGGTCGCCCCAAGGTCGAGCTCCTCAGTGAACAAGCGCAGGTTCTGGCTGTAAGTCGCTTTCGGAGTCCAAAGCTCGCACGGAAAGTCACTGCCCCAAACACAACGGTCGGGCGTGTAGGCGGCGATGATCTTACGGCACGGTTCCTGCATGTCGCGGAACGGATAACGCTCGGCACTGCCCATACCAAGAAACGTCAGCTTCGCGTGTGCATTGCTGTACTTAGCCAGACGGAGCATATCGGCAACAATCGCGTTCTGCTCGGGACCAGCCTTAAGATTCAAGCAGTGGTCGATGACCACGGGATGGCGGGGAAATGTCTCAAGCATGTGTGCGAGCGCATCCGCGTTGTCGCGATCGCAGAGGACGTTCACGACCGTACCCGACTTGACGCAGGCCCTCCATAACGCCACGACGGCGGGGCTGTCGATTCTGCGGTCTCGCGCGGGAACGCTGCGCATAGCGCGAATCCCGTACTTGTTGACGTAGTGCTGGATTAGTCCCGGTGAATGCGGATCGTCGGGATCAATGGTGCAGACACCGGCCGTCCATCGCCGTGTCTTCACCGCCGTGTCGCAGATGAAACGGTTGTCCCAGCCATAGAACGTGCTGGGCTGCACCACGCAGACTCCGGCGACACCGTTGGCTTTGGTTACACGCTCGAGGTTAGTCACCGAACCGGTGTCTCGAGGCGGACGGAGCGGAGAAGCTACGGGCGGGTAGCGCGCTTCGTCTTCGGAGTAAATATGAGTGTGCGTGTCAACAATCAGCATAGTGAGTCTCGCTGTTCGATTGTATTCTACGGCCCTCCGGTGCCACCCGGCTGATGTATACTTGGCCTGCCCGTATAGACCGCAAGCCGGTTCTGGCAAGCGCGCAAGAGAATTCCAATTTCCAATGTCGGTCTCTCGGACCTCTTACATCTGCTTTATCACCTTGGCTCCCCTGCTCGCATCGCCACAGCGTCACATTGTGAATGACGGCTTTGTCGGGGCGGGGACGTGTGCAGGATGCCACAAGGAGATTGCGGATGCACAATCGCTCACACGCATGGCGCGCACTTGGCGAGGGGCATTGCCGATTGGTTTGTCGTTCAATTTCGACGAGCAGAAGACGGAAGGGTTGGTCCGTTACCATCTCCGGCGCACCGGCAATCACTTCCGGTGGAGGATGGAAGTCCCCGGCCGTTTCTCACGAGAGGCGCCTGTGGAAGTAGTGGTTGGTGGCACAAGACAAGGGCTGAGCTTCCTGGCGCGAATCAACGAAATTGACGGCGAGAAACTGGAGCGTTCACCCCTTGTGGAAGTTCGATTGCTGCACGGCGCACACCAGCAAGGCCTCGTGACACCCCCTGGATTTACGCCCCTGCGAGCAGCTTCGTATGAAGCCGTCCTCGGGCGCGTGCTCGGCCCTCAATTCGAACAAAGATGCCTCCTGTGCCACGGTGTTCCACGCGACGGTGTCGGCGAGAGCGGCATCCGCTGTGAATCCTGCCATGGGCCGGGGCAGGCCCACTTAATGGCTATCGCGCGCGGTAATCCCAAGGCGGGCATCGTTAACCCGGTTAAAGTGACCCCGGATGAAAGTCTGGATCTGTGTGGGCGATGCCATTCCGGTTTCCGAAAGCTGGCCGCTCCAGTACCTGACGAGTTGTTGATCTCAAGCCAGGTGGTGGCACTCCGAAATACAGAATGCTTCAAGCAAAGTCGAACAGGGCTAACCTGCACAACCTGCCATAACCCACATCACGACGCCAAAGAGTATGATGCGGCTTATAGCAGGGCGTGCCGCAACTGTCACGGCCTCAGCTCAGCGAACCATGCCGAAATCTGTCCCGTGAACCAGAGTGACGGCTGCATCGGCTGTCACATGCCCAAACAAATCGTGGGTGGGTTCCCAATGGCCGATCACTGGATTCGTGTCCATCCCGAACGGACAGCGCCTCCGCATAAGTGGATACCTTCGTTGCGCTCCCGTGTCATCCCAACCAGCGAATTTCTTCGCGTTATCTCGGTAACGGACGAAATGGCCGGCAACCAAATTCTACGGCAGCTTCAATCAGGTGCGTCGTTCTTTGAATTGGCTGCCAAGTATTCATCAGACCCTTCGGCGGCGAATGGCGGCTATGTAGGAGAAGCGCAGTTGAAAGACCTGGATCGCGTTTTGGCTGACAGCGCCAAGACCTTGAGATACGGTGAGGTCTCTCCGGTCCTCTCAACCTCTGGAAAATTTATGATTCTCGGCCGTATGCCCGTCGATTTTCGCTACCGCGCCGTGGAGCTTGAGCGCGAGGCTGGTGTTCTGAGGACAAAGGGTGACCTTCGCGGGGCGTTGGAAAAATATCAAGCCGCCGTTCGTGTGTACCCCGCTTTTCTTCGCGCGCTGATTCTGATGGCGCAGGTAGAAGAACAGCTTGGAAATACGAATCGAGCGTTCGAGCTCCTCGAGTACACCGGAAAGCTTTATCCGAGCGATGCAACGGCGCAGTTTAATCTCGCCATCGCGTACGGCATGAAAGGAGCAAGCGAGGATGGGATTGCCGCCTACCGGAGAGCTATTGACGTGGAGCCGGAGTTCATGCCTGCGTACCTGAACCTGGGTTTATTGTTGTTGTCGACGGACCGCCTCTCAGCGGCAGCCACGGTCTTTCGAAGCGGCTTGGATATCGATCCTATCTCGGCGCCCATGTACTACGGCCTCTCCCTCGCCGAACAGAAACAAGGGCATATAGCAGACGCCAGACGCGCCATGGCACTTGCAGCGAAGATCGATCCCGAATTTGTTAAGCGGCAGCAAGCTAAGTAACGCAGTTACTGACGCGTGAAATCTTCTAATTCTGCGGGAATTTGATGGCCGTGGGCTCTTTGGCTTTTGCCTCCGCTTCTTTCCGCTTAAAGAGAGTGAGTTGTTCCTCCGCGGCAGCCGAATTGTTTAATCGGTGGAAAATCTGCTGAAGGAGATAGTGCGGCGTCGGATCCTCAGGGGCAAGCGCGGCATAGCGCTGAAGTATCGGGACCGCTGCTTCGTACTCTCCCTGCTGGTACAGCGACTTTCCAACTCCCAGGTAACCGTTGACCAGACCTGGTTGCCCGTTGAGCGCTGCACGAAATTCCTTCAGTGCCTCCGCCGGGTCGTTCTGTTCGAGCAAAACCATTCCAAGCTTGTAGTGAGCCATGAAATGTTGCGAATCGAGCGCAATCGCCCGGCGAAATTCCGTCGCGGCCTCTCCCAAGTGTGACCGTTTCCAATAAGCGCTTCCCAGCACGTAGTGAAGGGATGAAAGATCCGGGCGCAGTTGAACGGCCTTTTCATATTCTTTGATAGCCTGCTCAGGATCATTCTTGAGGTCGAAGTACTCTCCGCGTACCTGGCGCATGCGGTACGATTCTTCTCCCAATGCTGCCAGCCGGCTCAACATCGCTGAGGAGACACGGGAGTAGCCCTTGACCAGAAAATACAACTCGTCGATGTTCTCCGGAATACCAGCCGCCAGTCGATTGAACGCTTTGTTGGCTTCATCTTCCCGGTCCAGCGCCAGGTAGCAAAGGCCGAGGTAAAAGCTCGCCTCGTGATCCTTCGGGTCCCCCTGGGCTGCCACTCTTAAAGAATCGAGTGCTTCCCTTGGCTGACCGGTGTGAAACCAGTTGATTCCAAGAAGTCGCTGTGCCTCCAGATCGCCCGGCGCAAGCACGACAAACCGTTCCAATAACGGCAAGGACTTGCCGAATTCGCCTTCCAGCTGATAAAGCTTTACCAGGCGCATCAGGACTTGCGGGTCTTGGGGCCGTTGCGCCGCGGCGGCTTCGGCAACCGAGATCTGTTTTGACAAACTGTTCTGCGCAACCGGATTTGGTTTGTCCGGCCGTTGTTGGGGTGCCGCGCCAACCGGCCCGCCCAGTTCCAGCAGCAATCCCAAAATGCACGTTAGACGGCGTCTCGGGGACCTTTTATCAAGGCTTCTCAATCTGGACTTCCAAGCGCTGAATGAGATCTTCCGGTTTTGCCTTCTTGTTTGTCTCTTCGTACAGCCGAAGCTGCTCCGAGAGGCGGAGTTGGTCGCCGAGTTTCTTGTAAATGCGGGCGAGCTGATAATGAGATTGTGCCAGGTCCGGATCGAGCTCCAGACTCTTGTTAAGCTCCTGGATGGCTTCTGATGTCTGGCCTGCCTGTGCGAGGGCTTTGCCCAGTTCGTAACGAGCCTGTGGAAAGTTCGGGTTAAGGCTAGTGGCTTTTCGCAGCTTCGCGATCGCATCTGCGCTGTTTTCGTTCCCCTCTTTCGAGACTAACTTCCCATAATAATAGTAGGACAAATACAGATCGGGACGCATTTCCATGGCCTTGCGAAAGACATTCAGGGCGTCGGCTGTCCGGTGGCTCTGCTCGAGTAAATCTCCCAGCACAACATAAGCCGCGTCGTATTGCGGATCGAGCGCGAGCGCTTTCCGTATTGCCTGCTCAGCTTCGTTCAGCCGGGACGCGAAGTATTGGCTCAACCCCAATCCAAACCAGAGTTTTGGAACATCCGGCCGGCTCTTGAGCGCGGTTTCGTACACGTAAATCGCCGGATCAGCCGTACGATGTTTGAGGAAAACCATGCCCAGCTTGAAATAGTGCTCGGGATCAGCCGGTTCCAGCCGCACGGCTTCCTGAAACTCTTGAGACGCCTTCTTCGGATCGTCGACCGCGTAGTATGCAGATCCAAGCAGGTCGTGGAAAGCCGCATCCGGTATCTGCAGATCACGAATCGCCTCCAGAATCTTTCGGGCGTTCTGATACCGTCCGGCGTCGAACTCGGCTTCAGCTCTCTCATATCCCAATCTGTAAAACTGGGCGGCAAGACCTGGATCGTCACGCACAAGATCGACGGCATTCCGCGGCTCACTGTTCTCAAGCCAGAGCAATCCGAGAGTCTCTCGGTTCTTGGGTCCAAGCCTACCCGCCATCGCCAATTCGGCGATGACGCGTCTGGCTTCTAGTGCTTTGCCTGCGCTGATCTCGGCTCCCGCTAGCGCTACGTTGACTTCCGGGTCTCGGGGTGCGAGCGTTCGCGCCTGTTCCAGGTACTTCATGGCCAAATCGAATTTTTCCTGCCGGCCATAGATCAATCCCAGGTTCTTCAGAGCCAGGAAGTCATTCGGTTGCATCGCGATTGCGACCAGGAATTCCTTCAGAGCGGTATCGTCATGCCGGAGAGCCACGAGCGCATTGGCGATGTTTACATGCGCCGGCACGTACTTGGGATTGATGTGAATCGCGCGCTCAAACGCCTGCCGGGCTTCTTCATATTTGCCGTCACTCATCAAACAAAGGCCGAAAATGTTGAACGCCGAATAGGATGCCGGGTCGCGGACAAAGATCTCGGGGTCAGTGGCGATTGCTGCTTTGAATTGCTGCATAGCAGCGGCCTGCGCGTGCATCCTGATCAGCAGCTTCCCCAGGTTGACATGCGCAGTCGCAAGTTGGGGGTTCAACTCGAGCGCTTTTTGAAAAGATTCGCGGGCCGCTTCGATTTCGCCGGTTTGCGCCAGGCAGACACCAAGCAGGTTGTAGGCGACGAAAGAGTTCGGGTTGTTTACTAGAATCTTGCGGACAAGATCCGCCGCACCTGCAAAATCGCCTCTCTCGACGTGTTGGGCCGCAACCTGAAGTGACTGATCTTCGGACGGCCCCTGTTGCGCGAGCGCGAAACCTGAAAAGGTGATCGCAAGAAGTACGATTTTCACGATGCAAACTGCCCGTCGTCGGACCCTTTCCCGGTGAATGAATTTGTACCAGAAGACATGCGTTGCCTATTCAGTGCCCGGACGGCGCCGCGTTCATGTCGACGCTCATTGTATTATGCATACCTGATCGAACTCCAGGGAGCGTGAGCAGGGGTCACAACATGTCGATGATGTGCAGAAGGCAGTTCTTGAGCCAAGCTGGTTTGACTGCGGCCGCTTTCGCGGGAGCGTCCTCGGAAGGGTCGGGACAGGTGCAAACCGGCACTTTCAGCCGCGCCCGGGTCATTGTAGACCCAGCGCGTACCATAGCGACGCTGGACCGGCGGCTCTTCGGCTCGTTCGTGGAACATATCGGACGCTGCATTTATGGGGGCATTTATGACCCGGGTTCGAAGCTCGCCGGCCCGGATGGATTCCGCACAGACATTCTGGCCGAGGTTCGTCAACTCGGTGTTCCCATCATCCGCTATCCGGGCGGTAACTTCGTGTCAGGGTACAACTGGCTGGATGGGGTCGGACCCAAGAAAGAACGGCCGCGCGTCCTGAATCGCGCCTCGAATTCGATGGAATCCAACCAGTTCGGAACCAACGAATTCATCACCTGGTGCCGGGCTGTTGGGACCGAACCGCTGCTGGCGGTGAATCTCGGCACAGGGACACCGGAGAGGGCAGCGGATCTTGTGGAGTATTGCAACGTGGAACGTGGCACGCGCTGGAGCGATCTGCGTCGCCAGCACGGGGTCGAGAAACCGTACAACGTCAAGTACTGGAGTCTTGGGAATGAAATGGACGGCCCATGGCAGCTCGGCCACATGCCAGCCAAAGAGTACGGCTTCAAGGCTCGGGATGCCGCTTTGCAAATGCGCACCGTTGACCCTTCGATTCAGTTAGTCGCTTGCGGGTCGAGCGAGGTTACTACGCCGACATATCTTGAATGGGACCGCCAGACACTGGAGGAGTGCTACGACGATGTGGACGCGATTTCGCTTCACCATTACTTCGGCAACGGCCCTGAGACAGGAGGCGATAGTTCGAAATTTCTTGCCGCAAATCTGCTGATGGACCAACAGATTGGGGAGATCCTCGCCGTGTGTGACATGGTGCGGGGCCGCAAGAAGCGTAAGAAGCAACTCTGGCTTTCTTTCGATGAGTGGAACGTCTGGTATCGCAAGAATACCGAAGCGGACATGAACGGTCAGCGAAAAGAAGCGCCTCACCTTGTCGAGGAAGTGTACAATCTCGAAGACGCGTTGGTCGTGGGCGGCCTCATCATCTCCCTATTGCGGCATTGCGATCGCGTTCGTCTGGCGTGCCTTGCGCAACTGGTGAACGACATCGCGCCGCTCGTGACCAACGCCGACGGCGTGCTGCGTCAAACGATTTATTATCCATATGCCTGGATCTTGAAGTACGGCCGGGGCAACGTGCTTAATCTGGCCGTGGAAGCGGAGAGCTACGAGGTACCGGAGATCGGGAGAGTGCCATATATCGACATCGCGGGAATTTTCGAGCCTGCGAGTGGTTCGACGACGCTGCTGATCTTGAATCGCGATCTCGTCAAGGCTCGCGAGTTGGAAATCGTGTGGCGGGAGAGCGCGCCCACACGGACCGGCGAATGCCAGGTGATGACGGGACCGGACTTGAAGGCCTTTAACAGCTTTGAAACTCCGAAGCGCGTAATCCCGCAGCCCTTCGATTCGCCCAAGGCTGGAGCTCGTATGACGTTCGAGCTGCCCGCGCATTCGTACACAATGGCTTACCTGCCAGGAAAGTGATAAGGAACTTTGAACAACCAGGAGGCTTCCATGAACTGCGTTAAGGGTGTGAGGCTGAATGCTCGATCGCGTTCTTTGATTCTGTTCTTTTTGTGCGGAGCCGCCGCCGGCGCTTTCGGGCAGCCTCTCCCCCGTTTTGACCGAATCGAGATCGGCGCTCTGGATCCGGATGCGTGGAACGGCATCCTATTTCTTGCCAGGGCCTTTAACCAGCCCGCCCCATTTGCTTTGCGGATTGGGTCGCGAAGCGGTGGCTTTTTGGATGGCAGCGAGATTTTTGATGCGGTGCACCAGGTTGGACCCCATGCTCCTGACTCTTCTTACTGCCGCCTGGGCTGGCGGCATCGCCCCCGCGCCGCGCAGATCACGCTTGAATGGTCGCGCATCGATGAAACGACCGTGGTTGGCCGTCTCACCGCGGCCCGTGATTTCCAGCTTGTGCTCGAAACCTATTTCCCTTACCTCGAGGTCACTTGGGGGACGCAGGGCTTCTATTCGGTCGACGAATCGCGCCAAGCCATCGTCGGGGAAAGATACTTTGACAACGTCTTTGGCCACGCTGCGCGCTTCGTGCTTATGGTGGACCAGACGACCATCGGCTCCGGGCTCTATCCAACTACCGCGCAATTGCACGAAAACATGAACGGGTCCGGCAAGCTTGTATCTTCTCTCGACACGTATCCCACAGCCGGAGTAGCCGGGCTGGAATTCAACACGGATAAATCAAATTCTGCGCGCTTCGTGGCAACGTTGGGTTGGGAAGAAGCCAGTCTAATCGGTAAGGCAAAGGAGTTATTCAACTCCGGAAAAATTGATGCCATCCTCAACGAAAAGGCTGCATCCTATGCCACAAGCCGTCCCAGGGTTCAAGGACTTTTTGAGGGGGCGCCGGAGGCTATCGGCAACTCGATGTTCTGGAACACGGTGTATGCCCCATCTAACGGCCTCATTTTCCCCACCATCAGCCGCCACTGGTCGCAACGCTGGGGTGGATGGGTGGTGGGCGAATGGGATTGCTTTTTCGGCGCTTTGCTGACCAGCCTTGAAGATAAGAGACAGACGGCAGCGGCCATCCGGGCGATTCTGCTGGCCCAAACCGACACCGGCCTTGTCCCCAACATGGCCTCGGGCGGGGGAACTACACCAGATCGCTCCCAGCCCCCCGTGGGCTCCTATGTTATGTGGAAGGTCTACCAGAAATCGATGGATCGGGATCTGTTGGAGTGGGCTTATCCCCGCCTCAAGAAGTGGCACGAATGGTGGCTTCGCGACAGAGGTGACGGGCAGCCCTGGCGGGACGGGAACAGAGACGGACTTCTCGAGTGGGGGAGCAACCGGGGTTCGGCCCCTTCCGTCGGCGGCCGCGGTTTTCTGCAGGCAGCCAAGTGGGAGTCCGGAATGGACGACAGTCCCATGTATGACGAGGTTACCTACGATGCGAACACATACACCATGAACCTCACCGACGTCGGCCTGAATTCTTTATATGCATTGGACGCGGAGTGTCTGTCCCGAATCGCCAGGATTCTCGATAAGGACGAAGACGCCACGAAGTTTTTGGCTGAGTATGAGCACATGAAGCAATTGATCCGGGAAAAATTGTGGAACGAGGAAGACGGCATCTACGAGAACCGGTTCTGGAATGGTCAATTCTCCAAACACCTCTCACCCACAAACTTTTATCCCATGTTCGCCGGGATCGCATCCCCGGAGCAGGCGAAGAGAATGGTCGAGCAACACCTGCTGAACCCTAAGGAGTTCTGGGGAACTTATGTAGCCCCGTCGATCGCACGCAACGATGCGGGTTTTCCCGACCAGTTCTACTGGCGTGGGGACATTTGGGGCCCGACGAATTACATGCTTTATCAAGCCATCAATCGCTACAAGTTCGATAAGGTGGCCCTCGAATATGCTC
>Ga0070681_10003751_pt1 | contig 14263 bp, 10 predicted proteins | sample KBSC83BmetaG_FD_65650 | JGI IMG/M metagenome (GOLD analysis project Ga0070681, IMG submission 65650) | Corn rhizosphere microbial communities from Kellogg Biological Station, Michigan, USA - KBS C8-3B metaG | ecosystem: Host-associated > Plants > Roots > Rhizosphere | place: USA: Michigan... | reverse complement strand
GGCGAGGTGCCGTTCACGTCATGTTGCCAGGAAAAATGCGGCAGCACGTTCCACGCGCCGAACAGACCCGGATACTCCAGCCGGCCGGCCAGCACGTAACCCCATGAGGTCGCTGTCGGAAAACGATCGGCGGGCTCGACCTCATTGAACTGGAAGCCGGCGAGCTGCGGATTGCCGCTGACGAAGGTACCGGGCCCTTCATAGCGCAGGCCCCGTCCCACGGGACCTCCGGTGAACTTGTCCTCCAGTCCCGGGATATAGTCCACCGCACTCTCGAGCACCAGCACGAGCTGCGAGGCCTTGAGAACGTTGGCGACGGTCTGGGTGGCGGTGAATTGCGCCTGCCACATGTTTTTCAGCCCCCAGCCCTGCACGACCTGGTTGAGACCGAACGAGCCGAGCTGGTTGCAGCGGGACAACGTCGCACCCGCGCCGGACAGGCAGGTCGGCGGCAGCGTCGCGCCGGTCAATTGAGCGAGATTGGCCTCGAACGGAGTGAGCGCCGCGTACAGAAGCTCCACGTCATCGAACTGAAGCGGGATGTCGTGGTGGTACGTGACCTCACCCTGCAGCGCGGTGCCGGTGTGCTGGAGCTGTGTATTGAACGACAGCCCGATCATCTTGATGTTTTCCGGGAACTGGTCGAAATAGCCCGCGCTCCTGGCGTACTCGTGCTCCGCGAGGTTCTTTGCCTGCGTGGTGACATCGCCACCGGCGAGCAGGGTATTGGCGCCGATGGTTGCGTATTGCCGGGCAAGCGCGGCGCTCAGACTCCCTCCGAGCTGAGCGGCGCGCTGAGCGCCGACGGTCGCGCCTGTCGCAACGGCCGCCGCGAATGGCAGGCCCGCGGCCAGCGCCTGTGCGGCCGCGCCGGTCGCACTCAAAGCTCCGAAGGCGTTGCCGATACCCGCCTGGGTGCCCGTGATGCCCGAGATGACGGGCAGCCGGCTGTGATAGTTCAGGAAGTACAGCCCGATCTCGGTGCCGTTGCCGAAGTTCGGCAGATAGAACTTGAAGTTGAAGCCGAACTGGCCGGTATTGCGCGGCGTGCGGTCCGGCTGACGCGGCACGGCTTGAAAGTCATCGATGACGGGGCCGCCGAGCGGACGGAAGTCCACGCCCTGATCGGCGAACTCCCCGAAGCCCAGCACCACTTTCCGGCCGCCCGGAGTGCCGAAGTCGTTGGTGCTGAAATAGGAGCCGGCCGGTTCCGGCCTGGTCTCGTTCCACCGGAACAGATACAGGAACTGCCCGCTCACGCGCTCGGAGAACTGCAGGTTCAACACGGCCATCGAATCCGGCAGCAAGGCCTCCTTGAGCTCGGAACCGGGCACGCGCAACGCGGAGACGTCATAGTGGTTGACGGTGTTGAGGCCGCCTTGGATGAACGTGCTCTCTCCCCAACTCACCACCTGCCGCCCGAGCCGCAGCTCGGCAGGGACGCTCCCCAGATCGAAGCGCAGGTAGCCGAAGGCATCGAGCAGGCGCGTATAACCGCCGACCAGTTGTTTCGCCTCATACGACAACGGAGTGCGGTTCGTATCTTCGTCCTCCACGGCGAAGTCGTAGAGACCGTCGGCGCGGACGAACAGGCCCGCGGTGTCTTTGAACTTCAGGGAGAACTCGGTGACGGCCTTCAGGGCCTTGCTGAAGGCGCCCTTGCCGTAGTTGAGGTCACCGTCGTCGTTGTTGGGGGAGCGGCCACAGCCGCCATCCGCGGTGCCGATGAGGCGGCAATCCTTGTCGGAAACCCGCCACGCCTCGCCATAGCCGATGGTCGTATCCCAGCTGCCCGTCACGGTGCCCGAGGCGTTCTGGAATCCGATGGCGTGCGCGCCCGGGCTTGCGCCCCAGCCGAGCGCGGTGAGAAGGGCTACCGCAACGGGCACCGCGCGACGTTCAATCGAGTGCCGAGTAAACCTGCACTGGCTCATGTCACCCCCTGCCGCCGCGTCAACTCCATGGGCACGTTGTTTTTTCGCCCTCGTTGGTGTCCGGCAGTCTACGACTCGGCCCGGCGAGGGGGCAAGCGAGATGGTGCGCCGAGCCGCAGGCGTGAGACTCTTTGCTCAGGAGTGAGTGACCTGCAGGATGCTGTGGCGGATCTGCTCGCTGAGCACGAACTGCGCATCCGCGGCCACCCGGATGAGCACGTCGTCGAAGACGATGAGCCCGCCGGAGGAGACACGGATGACCCCGCGGGCCCGCAGCAGATCGAGGAAGTTCTCGAACATCGTGCGGTCGAAAAATTCGGGGGAGTTGAGTCCATACAGCATGGTCATGCGCTGCGCGGTGAGCTGGCAGCGCTTCTCGAGGTCCGACTGGTTGATCTGGCCGCTGCCCGCCCGCAGCAGCTGTGCGATCGCCAGGTAATAGCGCTCGATGGTCTGGATGGTCGCCTGGGCCAGCAGCGACAACTGCATCGCCCTGGCGTCCGTCGGCGGCGGGCGGCGCCATTCCGATCGATCCTCGTTTGCGTGAATCAGGCCGTGCCGCTCGAGGCAATCGAGCACCGCGTTCACCACCGACGGAACCTCATCCTCGCGCCAGCGGAGAAACAACTCGGCCGCGATGTACGGATAGATGCGCCACGCGAGACGCTGCATGTCCTGCGTCCGCACCATCGAATTGCCGACGAAGGCGCAGGCGATCAGCGAGGGCATCGCAAAAAGATGCAGCACATTGTTGCGGTAATAAGTCGCCAGGACCGCCGCCTCGTCGCTCATGCGGACGATGTTGCCCAGTGCGTGCTCCTGGCGCGTCAGCACCTTCATGGATTGTCCGTAGGCGATCATCTCCGCGCCCGACAGTCCGGTGAGAGTCACGCGATCGCTGTAGGGAAAGCCTTGAAGCAACGCGCGATAGAGCTCGATCTGGCGCACGAGCTCCACCTCGGGCAGCGCCTGCCGGGGCGTCGCCAGCAAAGTGACCGCAAGCAGGTTGATGGGCGTGACTGCCGCCGCGGAATTGATGTTGCGCATGATGGTCATGGCCAACTCGTCCACCACCGCGCCCACCCACGGCATGCGCAACTCCTCATCGGGCGACCGTCCGGCGCGCCAGTCCGCGTCATGGCGGTCGAGAACCTCAGCGAGCGCAATCGGCTCGCCCAGGTTGACGTGGACCTTCCCGAATTTCTCGCGCAGTCGCCGCAGCGTGCGCACGAAACCCAAAAAGCTCTCTTTCTCCTTGGGCTTGCCGGAGAGCTCTCCGATGTAAGTGTTCCCCTCCACGATGCGCTCGTAGCCGAAGTACACCGGGATGAACACGACCGGCCGGGAGGGATCGCGCAGGAAGCTGCGCACGGTCATGGCGATCATGCCGGTCTTCGGTTGCAGGAGACGGCCGGTGCGGCTGCGTCCGCCCTCCGGGAAGTATTCGATGGAGTGGCCCCGCGCCATGATGGCCGCGAGATAGTTCATGAAAACCACTGTGTAGAGCGCACTGCCCCGGAAGCTGCGCCGGATGAAGAACGCGCCCCCCTTGCGCAGGAAGCGGCCCACGATCGGGATGTTCAGGTTGATGCCCGCCGCGATATGCGGAATGGCGAAGCCGTACACGTAGATGGCGTAGTTCAGCAGCAGGTAGTCCATGTGACTGCGATGGCACGGCACATAGACGATCTCATTGCCCTCGGCCACGGCCTCCAGTGTCTTCACGTGGCCGAACTCGACACCGTCATACAGCCGGTTCCAGAGCCGGGTCAGCGCGCTTTCCATGAATCGCACGAAAGCATGGGAGTAGTTGGCTGCGATCTCCTCCGCATAGCGTCGGGCCTGCTGGATGGCCTGGCGGCGGGTGATCTTCTTCTCGCGCATCTCCTGCGCGATCGCGGCACGTACCGCACGCGCCCTGAGCAGCCTTGCGACCACAGTCCGTCGATGCGAGAGATCCGGCCCGATGCGGGCGGCGCGAGTCTTGGAATACACCGAGCGCAGGGCGCGCGTGACGCGGCGGCCGAGCGCTTCGACTCCCCCGCCGGAGCCCAGCAGGGAACGCAGCGACACGGGCTCTTCGAACTCCAGCAGGGTGTCGCGCCCGTTGAAGATCACCTGGAAGAACTTCCGCGCGCGGCTGGTCAGCGCCCAGTCCTCCACGAACAGCAGGCGGAACCAGGATCCCTCCTTCTGCGGCGCGCGGCCGAAGAAGACCGACACCGGCACGAGGTCGACGTCGAGCTCGGGATGCTCCCGCAGCAGGGCGATGATCTCGCGTAGCTGGGGCGGCGTGCGGCGGTCGAGCCGTTCGTCCCAGAACCCCCGCGGGCGGGTCAGATAGAAGGACGAGAGCAACTCGCGGGACTGGGGAAGGAGCCGCTTGCCGGGGCGCGCCAGTTTGAGCTGCACACAGGCATTCTGCAGTACCGCCAGATCCGTCACGCTGCGCGTCTCGAGCACGTAGCAGACGGGGTTATCGAGCTGGTGGAGGCGCGCCGCCGGATCCTCGGGGCGGGCCCGGAAGCGCACCCACAGCGCGAGCAGCCGGCGAAGCAGCCAATTCATAGCGAAAGTATGCGAGGCCCGGAGGCGCTAGACAAACGCGCTACTCAAACGGCGCTACTCAAACGCGATGGGGGGCAGGTCGAGCGCGATGAGGAAGTATTCGAACAGGTACTGGATGACCCGGATCTGGTTGTGCAGACGATGATCGCTCTCCACCAGATGCAGGGCGGAGCGGTAGGCCTGAGCGAACCTGACGCTGTGCTCGAACGGCACCACATCGTCGCGCCATCCGTGAACGATCGCCGACGGGCAGTCGAGGACCCCCTGGCGCAGCTCCGGCAGCCCCTGCATGTAAAGAGCGGGCGCCATGAGGAACACACCCCGGGCATGGAGGAGGGACGCCGAGGCCACCGATACGTAACCACCCATGCTCGATCCGACGAGCACGAGGTCTCCAGCGAACTCCTTGCACGACTCGACGAGCTTCGCGACGCGTGCGCGCGGCTCTTCGATTCCGCGATAATCCACGGAGTGCACTTCGTATCCTTCGCTGCGCGCCACCTCCGCAAGAGCCGAGATCTTGCGCCCCCAGGGACCGCTCTCCTGTCCATGAGAGAACACGACGTAGCGCTGCGTCACGCTCGGCTCCAGAGTGGTCTGGTGCACATGCACAACCTCATAATGCAAGCAATGCAATCCATTTGCTGCGTCCAACGCAGGCGCTGTGGTCGCATCCCCCAAGGACCGCAAAGGCAATGGCGACCCCGACGCAGCGGGACTTTAGCGAATTTTTTGAATTCATGACCGCAAGAATCTTTGATAACGGCCGGAGGCCGGCCCGGAGGGCGAGGGGCGGAGCCCCGAGTAATGCATTCAATGCTCATTCGGTCGCCTGAACGGCTTGAGTGTGGACGCGCGCTCGCATAAATTTCGGCATCGCTCTCCGTCGGTCTCAATAAGAACCGGCCCCGGGGAGCCAACCTGTGTCGAGCGTTCACTCATCGAAGGCGCGTCCTTCGCAGGAGCACGGTTATCGCCGCGGATCCCGTCGCCACCCGTCAGCAGATGGACTGGCTCAGCATGACTCACACCAACGCCGTCGGCCCCACGCTGCGGGCCTGGCAGAAATGGTCGGGCTCAGGCTTCGGACGCTGGCTGTTTGCCCGCACCGTCGCGCGGCGCGCCCCCTACTTCGGCACCATCCGCCCGCGCTTCCTCGAGTTGCGGCCGGCGCTGTGCAAAGTGTGGATGCCGAAGAAAAAGCGCGTCCTGAATCACCTCGGCACGATTCACGCGCTCGCCATGGGAAACCTATGCGAGCTGGCGGCGGGAATGGTGACGGAAGTTTCGGTGCCTCCGACGCTGCGCTGGATTCCGCGCGGTATGACCATTGAATACCTGCGCAAGGCGCAGACGGCGGTCACCGCGACGGCCCGGCTCGACAAGAGCGAATGGAGCGATACTCAGAATGTCGGCGTTCCGGTAAGCGTCGTCGATGCCAACGGCGCCGAGGTGGTGCGGGCCGTGATCAGCATGTACGTGTCGGTGCGCAAACCCGACGACAAGCAGTAGGGCGCCGGCTAAAAATGAAAGCCGTAGCCGAAGAACACCGTCTGCACGCCCATCAGTGACAGCCCGCCCAGGGCGAGCCCCACGGCAATCAGCACCAGGGGCACCTGCACCAGCACCCGCACGATCGCGGTACCCCAACTGCAGTGGTGCAGGAGGGGGAGCATCAGGTAACCGAGCGCCAGCCCCAGGAAGGGGATCTGCACGGTGACCAGAGCCAGGATGACCAGCATGGCGCCGCAGGCCAGCTCGAGCGTTTGAACGAGTACATCGTCGGGATGGCTACGGAGGGCGAACTCCGCCAGCGCCCGTTGCGCCTGGCCCATCGCGGGGCGTTCCCCGCTACCCGCGTCGCCCGTAACGTGGAACACCGCCCGGCGAGTCAGCGCGAACAACACGACCCCAATCGAGGACAACGGCCCGAGCGCGCCATACAGGGCGGTGCTCCGGGCCAGAAAACCCCAAAGGCGGCGGGGTCGACGAGCCATGTCGATCATGAAGCACAGCAGCGGCGAGACCAACGCAGCGAGCGTCACGAGAAACAGGTCCGGCCGGTTGAGCACGGCGAACGCAGGGTCCAGGTGCAGCACCGGAACGCGCCATTCGCGTCCGCCGATCAGCCACGTCATCGTCTCCATGTGGCCGTACAGGCTCGTCAGGACGAGGTTGGCGTCCAGAACGAAAAGAAAGAACAGAAACGACAGTGGCAGATTGAGCGTTGGCAGCAGGATGTCGATCTTCTCGATCCAGCTGATTCGCCGCGAGCGCAACAGCCGGCCGGTCTCGCGAATCAGGAACTCGCAGGTGCCCCGCGTCCATTTCATGTGCCGCACCCGAAACGCGCGCACGTCCTGGGGAAACTCCTCGAAGCACACCACGTCCTCCGCGAATCGGCCCCGCCAGCCGGCCTCGCGGGCGCGCAGGGCAAACGCGAGATCCTCGCTGACCAGCTCGGGAAACCCGCCGGCATCCAGCCATGCCTGCCGGCGGATCAGCGCGCCGTGACCCAACAGCATCACGAAGCCGTACTCATTGCGCAGCGGGTGATACCAACGCCAGTGACTGTCGACGCCCGGACCGAGATCGCGCGCCAGCGAGCTGGAAGTCCCCGGGTTGCAGCGATGGTTCGCCTGGATGAAACCGCAATCCGGCATCTGGAGGACCCGCGGCACGAGCGACCGCAGAAAATGCGGTGGCAGGAGCTCATCCGCGTCCACGAGGGCGAACAGGGGCTCGCGGGCGATGCTGGCGAGGGCGTGATTGAGGTTGCCGGCCTTGTAGGCACGTCGGTCGGACCGGCGGACGACCTCGACGCGATCGGCATGCGCCAGAGCAAATGCATCGATACGTGCCCGACAGGCGGCGTCCGAGCTGTCATCGAGGATGTACACGCGGTGCGCCGGGTACGACTGTTCGACACAGGACAGAACGCCGGCTTCGACGAAATCGTTACAGGTTGTATAGAGCAACGCGACCGGCGGGAGGTCGCCCGTGTATTCGGGGACGGTCTGCGCCCGCGCCCGGCGACGGTAATACGCGCCGAATCCAACGACAGCGACGTTGTAAGCCGCGTAAACCCACGCGAGATCGATGAACAGGACGAAGAACCACAACGCGAACTTCGATCCCACGGTCGTGCCCAGATCCGGCAGGGACGCCAGATGCGGATGGAACCAGGCGACCGCGCCAAGCCACAGGGTCAGAACGGTGACGTAGAAGTGCGGCTTGGGTCGCCATCCGACGGCGCCGACGGTGGGCGCGGGCGCCGCGAGTGCACCCGCCAGCGGCTCCGGTGTCATAGGTAGACCGTCGCTCCCAGCGCGAGCACGGTCTGAGTCGGGAGGCCCTGATCCGATTCGCGCCACCCGTAGAATAGAACAGTCAGCCGGTTGTTCACTGGCCAACTGACATTGCCAAACAGTCTATTGACGCTGCGGCTGCCGCCGACGGTCTGCTCTTTCGACCCGGCCGCATAGCCCAACCCAAGCTGCAGGTGAGCGCGCGTCTCGTATGTTCCCAGTACGGCGCCGCGGTATTCCTTGTTGATTCCGTCGTCGCCGACGTAGACCGCGGGCTCGAGCGAGAAGCTGTTGCTCAACCGGTGAAAGACGCTGGCGTCAACCACCCACTGGTTGTTCTGTTTCCCATGCGTCCACCAGAATCCAACCTTCGGAATCGTCGTTCCGGAGACGAAGAAGACCTGCTCGCCGGTCACGACGGGATCGGTCTCGTCGGGAAGCTTGCGCTCGCCGACTTCCAGGCGCGCGGCCAGATGCGGACTGTAGTTGTAAAACCCTCCCACGGTAGTGGTCGAGGCGCTGAGCTCGCGCCCGTCGGGAGCGAATACGTCGAACGCGAGGCCGCGATCGTGGATGATCCACAGCCGCAGATCGCCGGTGACCTGCATGGACAGTTGCGCGAACCGCAGGCCCGCATGACTTTCCCCCGACTCGTCCGTGGAGCCTCCCAACAGTGTCAGCGCGGGGCTGCGTTGCACCTGAGCGGTCTCGGTCGCCTGCAGGCCCGACCTCGCGGCCTCGAAGCCCGGCTTCAGCTTCAGCGCTTCCGCGTAGGCCGCGTGCGCGGCCGGCAGGTCTCCCTCCAGATAGGCCGCCTGCGCGATCGCCAGCACGTACTCAGGATTGCCCTGATCCTCGCGCGAGAGTTGCTCGAACTGCCGCCGGGCCGCCTTCGCGTTTCCGCGCCACAGATCTACATAGGCGAGTCCTTTTCGCGCATCCAGGTAATACGGCTCTATTTTCGCGAGGTGCTCGAATTGGGAGCGCGCCTCATCGAAATGGTGGCTCCAGGCATACGTCCAGGCGAGCCCGCTCGAGGCCTGCGGATTGTCAGGCTCCCGCTTGAGACCTGACTGGTAGTCGCGGATGGCATCCGGAAACGCGCCCAGCCACGAGCGCATCCGCGCACGGCCGAACAATGCCGCGGTGTTGGTGGAATCGCTCGTGAACGCCTGATCGTAAAGCGTTTCCGCGCGATGGTAGTCGCCGCGCGCCTCGGCACGCTGGGCTTCGATGAAAGGTGTTGATGGCGTTTGCTGGGCTCGCGCAATGCCAACTATGCACAGCGTGGCGAACAGAACGCCCGCGACGCCTCCCACCCGCCCCATACGGGGCCCTGCCCTGCTGCACATCGGTGACGAAACAGCACGGAACGTGCCTGTCTCGCGTCAGCCCGAGGTTCAGCCCCGCAGAATGCTCGTTTCAATCTCCCAGCCGACGCGCTGCCGGGAGGTCGCGAGGCGATTGACGGACACCGGGCGTACGCGGCTCGACCCCGCCTGGTGCGTGACCAGCCAGGTGTCGTACGCGCCGGGCTTGCTCGTGGCAAATCCGTACAACAGGTTGAACTTGCCTTCGAGGAGCGTCTGTTCCCGGTTCACGCGGTCATCGCAGATGACGAAATGACTCTCTTCGGGGGTGGGCCCGGTGAAAGCGCCGCCAGCGCCGAGGGAGCCGAGGAAAGCATCGACCCGAGCGTGGACCTTCTCCCAGGTCGCAGGGGTGTTGGGCTCCAGAAGCACCCAGCGGGTTCCCTGCTCGACACTCGAGGCGATGAACAAGGCAAGTCGCCGTGCCGAGAGGTATCTCCAGTCGGAAGTTCCGGTGCCACCGGCGGCGAGCGTGCGGGGGCTCACGCCCGCCCGATAACTGGTGCGGACAGAAGCAAGCACGTTGACACCGGTCTGAATGAGGCGAGTCCGCTCCGACTCCGAAACCGGCACGGCGGGCCGCAAACCGGGGCGCAGCACGGCATCCTCGCTCTCCGCGGCGGCCCAGACAGGCCAGATCTCATCGGAGCGTGCAATCATCCCCGCGGCAGCTCCGCAGGAAGCGAACGTTTCGACGCGGCCCCGAAGGCGATCGAACGCCTGGACTCGCGGGAAGTACATCACCGCGCTGTCGCTTCGGAATGGCCATGCGCGCATGGCATCGAGCGCCGTACGCGGGGAGATCCAATTCATCGGTGGATCCACGATCAACAGCGCCTGCCGGTCGCGGCAGAATCGCGCAGCGACGAACAGTGTGCTGGAACCGACGTCGTGCTCCCTGGCGAGCGGCGGAATGCACAGGAAGTTGAAATGTTGAACCGCGTTCAGCGCGAACAGGCCGGTGCAGTCCACGGCCGAACCGATCACATCGTAGTCAGTGATGGGAGCGCCGTCGTCACCGTCCGGATTGGAGACGGTGTACCCGACCCCGGCGCCGCCCGCCTGCGCCACTGAACGGTTCGGCCGTTGCGCCGGCACAGGTCCCAGGACGCGAGCCAGGCGCGATTCCGCGAGCACGCTGCTCACCAACCGCCCCGATTCCGGCAACACCGACACGCGCCGGAAGATCTCCTGATCCTCGATCAGCTCCGAGCCGGCCGAGCGCACGCGTTGCAGTACCAGGTTGAAGCGGTCCGGCTCGCTTTCCTCGATGCCGTCGTAGTCGATCGAGGCGCGCAGGTACTCGCGCGAGCCTGGATTCAGGGCGATCAGCCGCAGCGGTCCCGCCTTCGACGCCAGCGTGATGGTCGGCGGACGCGCGGAATTGGCGACGCGCACGATGTAAGCGCTGCGTCCGCCGTTCTCGAAGAACTGCTCGACGGCGTAAGAGAGGGTCGAGGGCTGCCACAGCCCGCCGAAGTGCTGTTGGAATTCGGCGAAACTCGAGACGAGTACCGGATGATTGACCGGGCCCTTGAGTGTGCGCCCTACGAAGGCGGCGATGGCCGTGGGCACGCGCGAGATCGCGTACTCTGTTCGGCTTTGTTCTGCGAGTTCTACGCCGGACGGTCGGCTTTCTGCCACCGCGAGCCTTTGTGCGGCCCAATAATGACCGCGCTTTTCTTAAGACCGCGCGGACTCTAACACAGCGCGCGACCGCGCGTCGTCATCTTGCGACAGCGAGCCGCCTTCGCGGCGACGCTGCGAATCTTCCTCCTGCGCGCGCTCGAGCTCATCCCGCTTGCGCGCAATCTCGGCAAGCATCAGTTGCAGCCACTCGGACAGCGCGGGCATGGCAAAGGATCCGGGTGAAGCGCTCTTCAGGTGCCGCTCTTCGCCGCCGGCGCAGTCAGCGCACTGCTGGCCGGTGGCGGCGAGCTCGCCTTGGTGGTCGGCTTGCCCGCGACGGGCGGGGCCTCGGCCTGATTCGCCGCGGACGGGTCGATCTCGGAAAGCATCTGCCGGAAGGTGCCCTCGTCCATCGGCAGATCGGTCTTGCCGTCCCAGGTCGAGCCGTCCGGCACCTGGTTCAGGACCAGGGGCGCCGCAGCAAGGACCTGATCGATGTTCGAGTCGGCGACGGACACCGGCACCGGCACGCCGCGCGGCGCCTTGGCAAAAGCGCTGACGAGCGTCCAGTTCATCTCTTCGTTGTGGGCCTTCAATTGCTTCTGCAGGGTGGGAGCGAGCGCTTTGGGCACCAGCTTTTGAGGAGTCTTCTTGCTCGTATGAGTGTCGTCCTCGAGGACGTCGTACGGCTGCATGTAAAGCTGACCGTCACTCCACCCGAAAACGTACGGCTGGTTCACCACGCGCACCTGAGTACCGATGGGCACCATGTCGAAGAGCTGCGCGATGTCCTCTGGATAGAGGCGGATGCATCCATGGCTGGAGCGCAGGCCGACGCCTGCGGGCTTGTTGGTGCCGTGAATCAGGTAGCTGGGCCACTGCAGGTAGAAGGCGTGCCGGCCCAAAGGATTATCCGGCCCGGGACCGATCACACGATCGAGCTCCTCGCCGTTCTCGCGATGCTCCTTGATCACCGAAACCGGGACGGTCCACGTCGGGTCCTTCTGGCGGCGCACGATCTTCGTGACACCCTCGGGGGTGGACCAGCCGACCTTGCCGATGCCGATCGGATGTGTGATCACGACCTGCGGCTCGCCCTTCTTGTGCGGCGGGAAGTAGAACAACCGCATGGCGGCGATATTGATGACGACCCCTTCGCGAGGAGCGTTCGGCAGGATGTACTGCGTGGGCACGACGATCTGTTTATCGGCACCGGGCAGCCACGGGTCGACGCCGGGGTTCGCGCGGACAATCTCCTCGTATCCCACGTTGAAACGGCGCGCGACGTCGGTGAGCGTGTCTTCCTTCGTCGTCTTCGTGGTCTGAATGGCTCCGACGATGTCCTGATCGGGAGCCAGCTCGAAGCGCTCCGTCTGGACCGGCGGCGGAGTGGCGGGGACGACGGGTGCCGGCGGGGGAGGCGGCGGCTCATGGTGCTTGGGCTGCAGAAGCGAGCAACCCGCGGCGGCGAGAATGAGGGACGCCACCACCGTGGCCCGGAACAAGAAGAGGGATCGTTCGAGCTTCATGGGCGGCAAGATATATGACATGGATCGTGGCATCGCAAGATGGCGGGATCTAAGCAGCTTGCGGCTGTACGGCGGCTGAAGCGGTGAGCGCGGACAACCATGCGGTCAGCGTGGGCGGTGAGCGCGGGGCAATCATCCCGGCCCACGCGGCCGAGGGCGATGTGCTGCGGCGGCCGGCGGCTAAAGCAGCACGGGCTGGTTCGGAAGCTCGTCCGTACCCTCGTCGGTCGGGCTCGCGGGAAAGTGCCGGGCGATGAGCCGCCCCACGGCCTGGACGGCGCCGACCGCCCCGCCCTCAAACTCACCGGCGCGGAACTGACGCTCGATTTCCCTGCACACCTGGTCCCACTCCGGCTGAGGAATGCGCGCTGCGATCCCACGGTCCGCCACTATCTCCACGACATGGTCCGCCATCAGGACGTAGATCAAAACGCCGTTGTTCTCCGCCGTATCCCAAACGCCGAGCTGACCGAATACCTGCGTGGCCCGGCGCCGCGGCGGCAGATCGTGCCAAAGCGAGGTGAAATGGAGAGCCGATTCGACCGCGAAGCGGATCTCTCCCGTGTGACGTTTCTCCACCTCGCGGATAGAGGATTCAATGGCCTCCAGCACCGGAGCGGTGAAACGCCGCCGGGTACTCCAACGCGTACTGCCGAGGTGACGAATCAGCCGGACGAGGTTCATGGGACGATGGCGAGCGATGCGAAGCACATGAATATCACCATCGCCCGGAGGCGCCACCGCCTCCGAAGCCACCGCCCCCACCGCCACCAAATCCGCCTCCGCCACCCCCGAACCCGCCACCGCCGCCGAATCCCCCACCACCGAGCCCGCCACCCCAACCACCGCCCCATCCTCCGGAGCGCGGGTAGTTGGACCAGCTGCGTCCAGCGCCCAGTCCGAAGATCAGCGAAAGTACGAAGGCCGCGAGAGCGCCGAATGCCGCAAGCAGCAGTGCGTGACCCACGAGCCACAGCACTCCGCCGGCGGCCGCGCCGGTGAGCGCCGAGCCGAGCGTGCGGCCGAATATCCCTCTCAGCAACGCCGACCCGACGAGAACACCTACAAAGAGGAACGGAAGCGCGCCGAACGTGTTCTGCACATTCGGGTGCCACTCCTCGTCCGGAGGCGGGAGCTGCTCGCCATCGACAACGCGAATCATCTGATCGAGACCAGCGTTGATCCCTCCGTAAAACTCCCCTTGCCGGAACAGCGGAGTGATTGTCTCGGAGATGATCCGGTGGGTAATCACGTCCGTCAGAGAGCCTTCGAGCCCGTAGCCGACCTCAATCCGCATCGTGCGATCGTTCTTGGCGACGAGCAGCAGTGCGCCGTCGTCCACCTTCTTGCGGCCTGGCTTCCATTGATCGACGACGCGGATGGAGTACTGCTCGATCTCCTCGGGCTTGGTGGTCGGCACGATGAGCACGGCGAGCTGTGACCCCTTGCGCGCTTCGAATGCGCGGAGCTTCTCCTCGAGAGCCGACTGCTGCTCGGCTGTCAGCGTTCCCGTCAGATCGGTGACCCGCGCTTCATAGCGGGGGATCGGTTGGAGGTTCTGGGCAATAACGGGCGCCGGGGCGCCTAGCGCCACAAGCGCGAGCCACGCAGTCAGCCAGCGGATCACTTCTGCTGTGGCTTTGACGTGTCGAAGTTCACCGTCGGAGCAGTCGAAATCTGCTGCTCGTTTTCCACGGTGAAGTTGGGCTTGACCTTCATGTCAAACATCTTCGCCGTCAGATTGGTGGGGAAGGAGCGCACGTTGTAGTTGTATTCCTGAACCGCAGTGATGAAACGCATGCGAGCGACCGTGATTCGGTTCTCCGTGCCCTCGAGCTGCGACTGCAGGTCGCGGAAATTCTCGTTCGACTTCAGGTCCGGATAGGCCTCCTTCACGGCGATGAGGCTCTTGAGCGACTGAGTCA
>Ga0070681_10003742_pt1 | contig 14275 bp, 12 predicted proteins | sample KBSC83BmetaG_FD_65650 | JGI IMG/M metagenome (GOLD analysis project Ga0070681, IMG submission 65650) | Corn rhizosphere microbial communities from Kellogg Biological Station, Michigan, USA - KBS C8-3B metaG | ecosystem: Host-associated > Plants > Roots > Rhizosphere | place: USA: Michigan... | reverse complement strand
CCCGGCATCGGCAGCAGGATATCCTTGATCTCGGTCGCCTTCGCACCGCTCCGGCTGCGCACAAGAATATTGAAGCGGCAGACACCGCCCTCGAGATTCACATTGATCAGCCGCACATCGGCCTGCGGATTGACGCCGTAGGTGATGACCTGCCGGTCCTCGATCTTGCCGACGAGCGCCTGCACCACCGGATGATCGATGCACATCACGGCAAAACCATAGAACGGCACATTGCCGACGAAAGAAACGAACGCCTCCTTCACCGCGTCGAAGGTCTTGAAATGATCGAGATGCTCGGGATCGACATTCGTGACGATCGCGATATCGGCGGGAAGCTTCAGAAACGTCCCGTCGCTCTCGTCAGCTTCCACCACCATCCACTCGCCCGCGCCGAGCCGCGCATTCGTGCCGTAGGCATTGATGATGCCGCCGTTAATCACGGTCGGATCCATGCCGCCCGCGTCGAGCAGCGCTGCGACAATCGAAGTCGTCGTGGTTTTTCCGTGCGTGCCGGCGATCGCGACACAGGATTTAAGCCGCATCAGTTCCGCGAGCATCTCCGCGCGGCGCACGACCGGCAATCGCTTCGCGCGTGCGGCCACGAGTTCCGGGTTATCGCGCAGCACGGCGGACGAGACGACCACCACGCCCGCGCCGTCCACATTCTTCGCGTCATGGCCGATGGAAATCTCGATGCCCTTCTCGCGCAGGCGCTTCACATTGGCGCCGTCGGCGGCGTCCGAGCCGCGCACCTTGTAGCCAAGATTGGCGAGCACTTCGGCGATGCCGCTCATGCCGATGCCGCCGATCCCGACAAAATGGATCGGGCCAAGTTCGTGGGGGAGTTTCATTCCGCTTCCTTCTTAACCTCCCCCTTGTGGGGAGGTCGATCGGCGGAACGCCGATCGGGTGGGGGTATAAGCCGAAGCACCGCAGAGATCACCCCCCACCCCGGCCCTCCCCCACAAGGGGGGAGGGAGAAATTTTAGCAACGCGCAAAACGAGGTCGGCGAGACGCTCGGCGGCATCGGCATTTCCGCTGCGCCTGGCGGCGCTCGCCATGCCGGAAAGCGTATCCGGATCGGTCAGAAGATGCGTGAGTTCCTCGGCGAGTCGCGCGGAGGTGAACTCGTCCTGCCGGATCAGCATCGCCCCGCCCGCCGACGCTAGCGCCATCGCGTTCGCGAGCTGGTCGTTATCGAGCGCATGCGGGAGCGGCACCAGGATCGCCGGACGGCCGATGGCCGCGAGCTCCGCTACCGTCGAGGCCCCCGAGCGCGCAATTACAAGCTGGCTTGCGGCCATCCTCAAAGGCAAATCCTTGAAGAAAGTCGCGACGTCGGCAGTGACGCCGAGCCGCGCGTAAACCGCCTTCACTTCGGCGACATCTTCCTCGCGGCACTGCTGCACGACCCGAAAACGCGACCGCACTGCCGGCGCGCAGAGTTCGATCGCACCCGGCACGATTTCGCTCATGATGCGCGCGCCCTGGCTGCCGCCGAAAACGAGAAGATGGACCGCACTCGCGCCTTGCGGCGCTACATAAGACACGGAAGCCGCAGTGCGCACCGCCGCCCGCACCGGATTGCCCGTATGCGTCGCCTTTGCCGCAAGATCGGGCCTGTTCGTGAAGATATTGGGATAGCCGGTCGCGATTGCGGTAGCGCGCGAAGCAAGCGCGCGGTTTGCGCGGCCCATCACTGCGTTCTGCTCATGCATGATGCGCGGCGTGCCGGTGAGCCAGGCCGCGATCAGCGGCGGAAAGGTCGGATAGCCGCCAAAGCCGACGACCGCATCGGGACGAAGCCACAAGAGCAAAGCCGTCGCCTTCAGGATACCGATGGAAAGAACGATCAGCATCCATAGAAGCCGGATCGGATTCCCGCCGCGCACTGTGTCGGAAGGGATGACATGAATTTTCCGTGCGGGAAAATTGCCGGCGTAAGCGGCCGCGCGGCTGTCGGTCGCGAGGTCAACTGTAATGCCGCGCGCGGCGAGCACATTCGCGAGCGCCTCTGCCGGGAACAAGTGGCCGCCCGTTCCTCCTGCCGCGAGTAAAACCAGCGGCGTGCGCTTGCTCATCGAGCAGGGCTCTCGGCGTAAAAATTTGACGCCGGCTGTTCGGCGTCGACCCGCGCCTGCGGGCGGCGGCGCGTGAGCGCGATCAGCATGCCCATGCCGAGCGCGAGCGAAATCAGCGAAGAGCCGCCATAGGAGACGAAGGGAAGCGTCATGCCTTTCGACGGCATGAGATACAGGCTCACCGCCATCGCGATCGCTGACTGCAAGCCGAACAGAAGCGCGAGTCCCGAGATCGCGAGCCGCGTGAACGCATCTTGCTCGCGCATCGCGTGACGGAGCGAACGGATCACGATGAACGAAAACAGCGCGAGAATAATGAGACAGAGAATGATTCCGAATTCCTCCGCCGCCACCGCGTAGATAAAGTCGGTGTGGCTGTCCGGGAGAATGCGCTTCACCGTGCCTTCGCCCGGCCCGCGACCGAACCAGCCGCCGCGCATGAACGACTCGAGCGACGTGTCGATCTGGAATGTGTCGCCCGACGCAGGATCGAGAAAGCGCTGTAAACGGCTTGTGACGTGTGGGATGAATTTATACGCGCCGAAGACCCCGGCGAAAGCCGCGCCGAGAAATCCCGCCGTCCACATCCAGCGCAGCCCCGCGAGAAAGAACAATGCGCCCCAAGTGATGGAGAGCAACATCGTCTGCCCGAAATCCGGCTGCAGGATGAGGAGTGGAATGCAAGTAAAGAGCATCGCGAAAGCGAGCATCGTCGCCGGCATTTCCGGGCGGCGCCCGCCTTCGGAAAACGCCCAGGCCGCGAGCACGACGAAAGCGGGCTTCATGAATTCGGAAGGCTGAATGTTGACGCCGAGCAAGGTGAGCCAGCGCCGCGCGCCTTTGATCTCCGGCCCGATGGCAAGCGTCGCCATCACCAGCACGAGGCTCACACAGAAAACGACGATCGCGAGCCGCCGCACGCCGCGCGTCGAGAGCATCGAAGTCGCGAGCATCACGGCAACCGCAGGCATAAGAAAAAGCGCCTGCTTGTGCACGAAGTGGAACGGATCGATGCCGAGCCGGATCGCGACCGGCGGCGAAGCGGCCAGGAGCAGCACGATCCCGATCAGCATCAGGGTCAGGATCGCACCTACCAGAAGCCGGTCGACCGTCCACCACCATTCGCTGAGCGGAGTGCGCTGGGCGCGCGAAATCATGCGGTTTTTCCTATCCCGTGGAAGCCAGGAATAACCCTTACAAGTTCACGAAACCTTTCCCCGCGGATTTCGAAATTGCGGAACTGGTCGAACGAGGCGCAAGCGGGCGAAAGCAGCACGACCGGCTGCTTTTCCTTGCTTTTCAAGGCGTCTTCCGTGGCCTTCGGGATTGCGACATCGAGCGTGCCGCAGCGGGTATAGAGAACCTTGCCCTCTAACGTCGCCGCGAAGGCGTCGCTCGATTCGCCGATCAGATAGGCATGCGCGATCCGCGGAAAAAAGGATTTGAGCGGCGCGATCCCGCCTTCCTTCGCCCGCCCGCCGACGATCCAAAAAATTCCGCGTTCAAATGATGAGAGCGCTTTCTCGGTTGAGTCCGCATTCGTCGCCTTCGAGTCGTTTACGAACAGGACTTTTTCTTTGTGACCAAGTTGCTCCAGCCGGTGCGCGAGGCCGGGGAATGTCGCAAGCCCGTGACGGATTTCTTCGGGCGAGAGCCCGAGCGTGAGCGCCGCCGCGATCACCGCGGCTGCGTTCTGCGCGTTGTGACGGCCGCGCAGCGAGCCAATCCCGGTAAGATCGGCAATAGGCTTCGCATTCTTTTCCGTCGCGCGAACAATATATGTCCCGTCGAGAAAAAATCCGGGCGAAACCGGATGCCGTGACGAAACGCGAATGACGTTGCGGCCCGCCTGCTCCAGGCGCTGTGCAATCGCGCGGGTGTAATCGTCTTCGACCGCGATGACTGCCGTATCCGCTTTCGCGACCAGCCGTTCCTTCACCGCGGCGTAATGTTCCATCGTGCCGTGACGGTCGAGATGATCGGGCGTCAAGTTGAGGAGAATGCCGACCGTCGGATCGAGCGTCGGCGATAGATCGATCTGATAGGACGAGCATTCGATCACATGCGTGCGGTTCATCGCGGGCGGAGCAAGCTCCAGGATTGGCGTGCCGAGATTGCCGCCGGCCTGCGCGTCGCGTCCGCTGCTTGCGATCACATGCGCGAGGAGTGCTGTCGTCGTCGATTTTCCGTTGGTGCCGGTGATCGCGGCAAACGGCGCGCCCTTCGCGATTAAACGCCGCTCGCGGCAGAAGAGTTCGACGTCGCCGATCACCTCGACCTTTGCCGCTTGCGCAAGCTTCACCGTCCAGTGCGGCTCGGGATGCGTGAGCGGCACGCCGGGCGCGAGCACAAGCGTCGCGATATTCTTCCAGTCGGCTTCGTGCAGATCGCGAACCTCGAAGCCTTTCGCTTTCGCGGCGTCGCGCCCCGCCTGCTGATCGTCGAAAGCGACGACTTTCGCGCCGCCCAATTGAAGCGCATCGCAGGTCGCGAGCCCCGAACGGCCGAGGCCGAAGACCGCGACGTTTTTTCCGGAAAAGACGCTGACGGGAGTCATCGCGTCCTCTTCTATCTCACCGCAGTTTCAGCGACGAGAGCCCGATCAGCGCGAGTACGATGGAAATGATCCAGAAACGAATCACGACCTGCGCCTCGGTCCAGCCCTTCTGCTCGAAATGGTGATGGATCGGCGCCATCTTGAAGATGCGCTTTCCCGTGAGCTTGAACGAAGCCACCTGCACGATCACCGAAACCGCTTCCAGCACGAACAGACCCCCGATCACCGCGAAGACGATCTCGTGCTTGGTCGCGACCGCGACGGTGCCGAGAAGGCCGCCGAGCGCGAGCGAGCCGGTATCGCCCATGAAGATCGAGGCGGGCGGGGCGTTGAACCACAAAAATCCGAGGCTCGCGCCGAGCACGGCGCCGCAGACGACCGCGAGTTCGCCCGCTCGCGAGACATGCCGAAGCTGGAGATATTCGGCGAAGACCAGGTTGCCGGCGAGATACGCGATGATCGCGAGCGAAAGCGCGGCGATCATCACCGGCACGATCGCGAGCCCGTCGAGCCCGTCGGTGAGGTTCACGGCGTTGCCCGCGCCGACGATCACGAAAGCGCCGAGGAAGAGGAAGAAATAACCGAGGTCGAAGACATAGAGCTTGATCAGCGGGAATGCGATCGAGGTCGAAAGCGGCGGGCGTCCGACGCGCACCATCACCGCCACCGCCACCATCGCGATGATGAATTCGATCGCGAGCCGCGCCTTGCCGGAGAGCCCGTTATGGCTCTGCTTCGTCACCTTGAGATAGTCGTCGTAGAACCCGATCGCGCCGAAGCCGAGCGTCACCAAAAGCACGATCCAGACATACGGGTTCGTGAGGTTCGCCCACAGAAGCGTCGAGACAATCAGCCCCGACAGGATCATCAGCCCGCCCATGGTCGGCGTGCCTTGCTTGGCCATGATGTGCGACGGCGGCCCGTCGGCGCGGATCGGCTGGCCCTTGCCTTGCGATAGGCGGAGTACCTCGATGATCTTCGGCCCGAACAGGAAGACGAAGAAGAGCGCGGTCAGAACCGCTCCGCCCGCGCGGAAGGTGATGTAGCGAAAGACGTTCAGCGCACTGAACGTGTCGGCAAAACCGGAAAGCCAATACAGCAACCGAACCTCCTACGCCGTCGCGGCTTCGCGCGCGGAAAATTTCTGCATCAACGTCGCGGCAATCGCATGCATCCGGCTCGCGTTCGAACCCTTGATCATGACGGCGTCGCCCGGGCTCAAGGCCGAGAGAACCTCCGGTTCGATTCGCTGAGCACTCTCGGCATAGCCGCCGCGGCGCGCGGGAGGCAAGGCTTCATAAAGCGCCTTCATCAAGGGTCCGGCGCAGAACACAAGGTCGATCTTGGCGGCCGCGAGGCTCTTAGCGAGACCCGCATGCAGCGCATTCGCTTCGGCGCCAAGCTCCAGCATATCCCCAAGAACCACGATCCGGCGGCCCTTCGGCCCCACCGGCGCGCGGCCCAAGACTTCGATCGCCGCGCGCATCGAGGCGGGATTGGCGTTGTAGCTCTCATCGAGCAGAAGCGCCTCGCCGCCGGAAAGCTTCAACAGGAGCCGCTGGCCGCGCCCTTTGGGCGGCGTGAGATTGGCAAGCGCCCGCGCGGCGAGTGCGAGATCCGCGCCCGCGAGCTTCACCGCCGCGAACACGCCGAGACTGTTCTGCACCACGTGCCGCCCCGGCGTGCCGAGCTTGTAAGCGACCTCGTCACCCAAAATATTGGCACGAACCGTCGAGCTATTCTCGCCGAGCGCCACATCGAGAAGCCGCGCGTCGGATTTTGGATTTTCGCCAAAGCCAACAATCCGTTTCACGCCCGCCTCTTTGGCAGCACCGGCAAGCCGTTCGAAATATGAATTGTCGCGATTGAGCGCTGCAGCGCCGTCCGGCTCGATACCCGTGAAGATTTCCGCCTTCGCGTCGGCGATCGCTTCGATGCTCGGGAAATATTCGACATGCACGGGCTCGATCGTGGTGATCAGCGCCACATGCGGACGCACCAGCGCCGAAAGCGGCGTCAATTCGCCCGCGTGATTCATCCCAAGCTCAAAGACGCCATAGCGCGCGCTCACGGGCAGCCGCGCGAGCGAGAGCGGCACGCCCCAGTGATTGTTGTAGGACGCAGCGGACGCATGCGTCTCGCCGTCCTGCGCGAGCGCAAGCTTCAGCATTTCCTTGCTGGAGGTTTTTCCGACCGAACCGGTGACGGCGATGATCTTCGCGCTCGATCGCACCCGCGCCGCGCGGGCGAGCATCCGCAATGCTTCCAGCACGTCCGGCACGACAATGAGCGGCGCGTCCTTTGGCATTTCTCCGAGCCGCGCTTCGGAAACAACCGAAACGCCCGCACCCGCCGCTGCGGCATTCGCCACATAATCGTGGCCGTCGACGCGGTCGCCTTTGATCGCGAAGAAGGCTTCGCCTTTGCCGATCGTGCGGCTGTCGATGGAAATGCCGGTGATCGCAGGCGAAGGCTTGCCCTGCACACGGCCTTTCACCGCCGCGAGCAGCGCATCGCATGTCCAGAGCGGTGTTGGGTTCATCCGGCGATTCCGAGAGCTGCGCGGGCGGTTGCCTGATCCGAAAAGGGCAAGGTCCGGTCGCCGACAATCTGGCCGGTTTCGTGGCCCTTGCCCGCGATCAGCAATACATCGCCGTGCTGCAATTCGGAAATGGCGCTTTTGATCGCCTCCGCACGGTCGCCGATCTCGGTGGCGCCGGGCGCCGCCGTCAAAATCGCCTGCCGAATCTTGGCCGGGTCTTCGCTGCGCGGATTGTCGTCGGTGACATAAATCTTGTCGGCGTGTTCAAGCGCCGCCGCGCCCATCAACACGCGCTTGCCGGGGTCGCGGTCGCCGCCTGCGCCGAACACGACGACGAGTTTGCCGGTGACGTAAGGCCGGAGCGCTTCCAGCGCGTTCTCGAGCGCGTCGGGCGTATGCGCGTAATCGACGAATATGGGCGCGCCTGACTTATCCCCAACCAATTCGAGCCGCCCGCTCGCGCCCTTCAGTGTCGAGAGCGCATGAAGTGCGGCCTCTGCGTTTGAACCGGTGACAATCGCGAGCCCCGCCGCGACGAGCGCATTCGCGATCTGGAAATTGCCGACCAGCGGCAACCTCACCCGATGCCGTTTTCCGTCCGCCCCGAGGGTGAGCGTCTGCGCGAAACCCTCCTGCTTCGCGTCGAGGAGCTTCAAGTCCCGTCCTTTGCGGCCGACGCTCAGGAATTTCAGCTTGCGCTTCTCGGCGATGCTCGCCACCGCGAAGGCTTCGCGCTGATCGGCATCCACCACCACGCCCGCGCCCTGCGGCAGCAGCACGTCAAAGAGGCGGAGCTTCGCCGCGAGATACGCATCCATCGTCTCGTGATAGTCGAGATGATCGCGCGTCAGATTCGTGAAGGCGGCGGCGTCCAGTCGTACGCCGTCGAGGCGGCGCTGATCGAGCCCGTGCGAGGACGCTTCCATCGCAAGATGCGTGACCCCTTCGTCGCAAAGATCCGCAAGCAGCCGGTGCAGCCCAACCGGATCGGGCGTCGTGAGGCTTCCCTTGATGTCGCCCTTCGGCGACGTGACGCCGATGGTGCCGATGCTCGCGGCGACATTCCCAAGCGCGGCCCAGATTTGCCGCGTAAAAGAAGCGACCGAGGTTTTTCCGTTCGTGCCGGTGACCGCGACAATCGTCTTCGGCTGATGCGAATAAAAACGCGCCGCCGCAAGCGCCAGCGTGTGCCGCGCGTCGCGCACGCTCGCGAACGGAATTTCCGGCGGCAGATCGGAGGGCGCTGCCCCCTCGCCCGCAATCGCCACCGCCCCGCGGTTCGCGGCATCGAGAATGAAAGCACGCCCGTCGGCGCGGCTGCCCGGCAGCGCGAAGAATAAATCGCCCTTCTTCACCTTACGGCTGTCGGCCGAGATCCCCGTCACCAGAACGCCGGACGGCGGGTTCACGGCGTCATTGCCGAGCAGGTCACGAAGATCGTAGCTCGTCGGCATTCGGAATTTCCAAATAGCGCGGCGTCAGTTCGCCACGCGCTGCGATACGGTCAATAGCTGGTCGGCCGCCGGCAGGTCATGCCGCGGCTCGACGCCCAGTAACGGGCCAATCCGGGCAATGATTTGGCCGGTCGTGGGCGCGGCGTTCAGGCCCGCCGTCGAATGTCCCGCGTTTTTCGGCTCGTCGATCATCACCAGCACAAGATACTGCGGATCGTTGCAGGGGAAAACGCCAGTGAAGACCGTCAGGAGCTTGTCGTGCGAATAGCGCCCGCGCACGACTTTTTCCGAGGTTCCCGTCTTGCCGCCGACATAATAGCCATCGACTTCGGCGCGCTTCGCCGTGCCCTTCTCCACATTGAGGCGCAGGAGATAACGCATCTTGTCGCTCGTCTCCGGCTTGATGACCCGGGTCGCGATCTTGTCCGCTTCCGCCTTCGTCCGCTTCAGGAACGTCGGCGGAATGAGAAGGCCGCCGTTCACGAGCGCGGCGGTCGCCATCACCGCCTGCAACGGCGCGACCGCAAGGCCGTGACCGAAGGAAATCGTCGCCGTGTTGATCTCGCCCCAGTTCTTCGGCACGAGCGGCATCGCGCTTTCGGGAAGCTCCGTGCGCAGCCGGTCGAGCTGCCCCATCTTTTTCAGGAACGCCTTGTGCCCCTCGACGCCGACGGCGAGCGCCATTTTCGCGGCGCCAATGTTCGAAGAATAAGTGAACACTTCCGGCACCGTCAGCATCCGCCTCTGCGCGTGGAAATCCGTGATCGTGAAACGGCCGTAATGCAGCGGTGCGGTCGCGTCGAACTTCGAGGCGAGCGTCGCCTTGCCGCTGTCGAGCGCCATCGCGACCGTGAGCGCCTTGAAGGTCGAGCCCATCTCATAGACGCCGGTCGTGAGGCGATTGAGACGCGAGAGGTCCGTGGGCTTCCCCGGCTTGTTCGGGTCGTAATCCGGAAGCGACACCATCGCGAGGATTTCGCCGGTGCGCACGTCAAAGACCATGCCGGAAGTCGACTTCGCCTGATAGCTCTCCTGCGCCTTCATGAGCTCGTCGCGCATCGCATGCTGCACGTCGAGATCGAGCGAGAGTTGCACGGGCTTGAGCGAACGCCCGGTCGCGAAGCCCGCCATGTGCAGATCGGCAAGCCCGCCCGAGTCGACCCACTTTTCAAGTCCCGCGATGCCGACGCTGTCGACATTCACGCCGCCGAGCACATGCGAGGCTTCGTTGGCGGCGGGATAGACGCGCTTGCTCTCGGTGAGAAAGCCGACATGCGGAATGCCGAGCTTGCGGATTTCGTGCTGCTGCTCGGCCGTAATCTCGCGCTTCAGCCGCACAAAACCTTTTCTCGAGGACAACTTCTCGCGCAGCTCGCGCTCGTCGAGGTCCGGCAGCACCGTGCGCAACTGATCCACCGCGTCGTCGACGTAACCCACGCCCTTTTTCGGCTCGGCATAGAGCATCGCCGACTGCACGTCGGTCGCTAACTGCTTGCCCTCGCGGTCGAGGATATCCGGCCGCGTCGAGGTGAGCATGTCCGGGTTGCTCACGCGGCGCGCGATCTGCGTGTCCGACTTCATCCCGATCAGCACGAGCCGTCCGCCGATCACGAGATGCACGGCGGCGAATGCGAGCACTAGAAGCGCGATGCGCGGACGCGAAACGCCGCCGTCGGTGAAGCGCAAAGCGCGAAGCGTCGCGAGCAGGCTTTTCATTGCGCGGGCTCCGGCTCTTCTTCGCCGCCGCCGATCGTCCCGGTGGGTTCCGGAAGCTCGGTCGCGCCGATCGGCTCGGCGTCGGCGGGCTCCGCCGGTTTGATCGAGCCTGTGGTTTCGGGCTCCTCGAGCCGCGTGGATTCGAGCTTCTCGATGATGTTCTTGATCGGGTCGCTGCCGTTCTTGTCGAGCGAATTGATGATGTCGCCGATCGGATCGCCGCTGATCTGGAGGCGCTCCGGAAGCGACGCGAACCCGCCGATATGCGTGACCGGAAGCGGCTTCATGCCGAGATATCTCATAGCGAGCCGCTGGATGCGGTCGGGCGCCGAGAGCACGCTCCATTCGGCCTTCAGCGTCGCGATCTTTTCGCGCTCGTGACTGATCTCGTTGTTCAGCCGCGCGACCTTCTGCGCTTCATAAGTGGCGCTGTATTTCACGTCATAGACGACGACCGCCGCAGCGACCAATCCTCCGATAGCGACCAGGTTGAGCCCGCGCAGCATCACGCCTCCAGGCGCGGCAGGCGCGCGGTGAGCGTTGCGAGCGGATCGTCGGCGCGTGCGGGCGCTTCCAAGCGCTCGGCGGCGCGAAGCTTGGCGGAACGCGCGCGCGGGTTCGTAGCCGATTCTTCTTCCATGGGCGCAAGCGGCTTTTTGGTGAGCAATTTGAACGTCGCGGGCTTCGCTCTCAGAGCAGGTGCGTGGCGCGAGACGGCGGGCGCTGTCGAACGCGCCGCGAGAAATGTCTTCACCAAGCGGTCTTCGAGCGAATGGAAGGAGACGACGACCAGTTTCCCGCCCGGCGCGAGAATGCGCTCGGCGGCCAAGAGCGCCGCCGAAAGTTCAAACAGTTCGCCGTTCACATAAATGCGGAGCGCTTGAAACGTACGCGTCGCCGGATCGATCTCGCCGGACTTCCCGCGCACGACGGAGCGCACGATTTCGGCAAGCTTGCCTGTGGTCGTGATCGATGCGTCTTTCCGAGCTTCGACAATCGCGCGCGCGACTTTGCGCGCGAATTTTTCCTCGCCGAGAAGCGAGATGATGCGGAAGAGCTCGCGCTCGTCCGCTTTGTTCACGACGTCTGCGGCGCTCGGCCCGCGCGCTTCCATCCGCATGTCGAGCGGCCCGTCGCCGCGAAAAGAAAATCCGCGCGCCGCCTCGTCGATCTGCATGGAAGAAACGCCGATATCGAGCACGACGCCATCCACCTGCGCATGCCCGAGATCGCGCGCAACTTGATCGAGATTAGAGAAGCGATCCTCGGCGAGCGTGAGCCGCCCGGAAGATTCCTCGACCATCGCGGCACCCGCCGCGATCGCACTCTGGTCGCGATCGATCCCGATCACGCGGCAGTTCGCCGCCTGCAGGATCGCGCGCGTATAGCCGCCCGCGCCGAAGGTGCCGTCGATATAGAGAGCGCCGTCTTTCGGATTTAGCCGCGAGAGAACCTCGCGGAGCATGACAGGTACATGGCGGGCCAGTCCGCCAGCGGCCTCCGGTTTCCCGGGACCGCGGCCCGCAATCATCCCGATGCTCCGGAAGGTTCTCCCGCGCCGCCCGAAGAGCCGAGCGATTTTTTCAACGCGCGGATTTTCTCGTTGGCCTCGGCGAGATGCGCGTTGAGCCGCTCCGGCTCCCAAATCTGAAACTTGTGTCCGAGCCCGACGAAGCTCGCCGAATCGGAAATCCCCGTGTGAGCCTTCAGGTTCTCCGACAAAATAATGCGGCCCTCGGAGTCGGGCTTCATAGTTTCGCTGCGGCCGTAGAGAGCGGCGGCGAATTGCTCGCGCTCCTCCGAATACGGCGGATAGCGATCGATCAGTGTCTCGATCTCGGAAAGAAGTGCGTTGCCCCCGGCATCGAGCGCCGGCCGGTCGAGCGCCGGATGACAATAAAGTCCTTCGAAGCCGTCCTTCGCGAGAACCGCGCGGAAGCTCGCTGGAATCGAAACTCTGCCCTTGGCGTCGAGGCGCATGGTGAAGGTCGATACAAAGCGGTTCATGGATCCGCCCGACGCGTGAACTTGGGCCCTCCCGATACGCCGACGCTGGGAAAGACCTACACCGGTACGGGATTTCTTGGGATATCATGGGAAGTGATGGTCCGTCAACGAAACCGGTGTAATTGTCCACGGCGGCGCATGCGCCCCGCTTCGCGCCGTCCGATTAACGCCCTGTGAAGCTTAAGATTTTGTTGCTCGCAGCCGCGTATGGCGTGAGGAATAGAGAGGCCGAACCGAAATCCAATGCTGCCGCCATTTCCCGCCGATAGCCGCCTGGTGACCGCGGTTCATCCCTCGCCCAATTTCGGCGAGCGGCGCGGCGCGAAGCGGCCGGACATACTTCTTCTCCATTACACCGGCATGCAGGATTCGAGAGCGGCGCTCCGCCGTCTCTGCGAGAAAAGTTCGGAAGTCTCCGCCCACTACCTCGTCTTCGAGGATGGCCGCATTGTGCAGATGGTGCCGGAATCAAGCCGCGCCTGGCACGCGGGCATCTCCTCATGGGAAGGCGAGAGCGACATCAATTCGCGCTCGATCGGAATCGAGATCTGCAATCCCGGCCACGACTTCGGCTATCCGGATTTTCCGAAGCGGCAGATCGATGCGGTGATCGCGCTCTGCAAGGACATCGTGAAGCGCCAAAAAATCCGCGCCGATCGCGTGCTCGCGCATTCCGACGTAGCGCCCGCACGCAAGCGGGATCCCGGCGAGAAGTTTCCATGGGGCCGATTGCACAGAAAAGGCGTCGGCCACTGGGTGCGGCCGGCGGTCACGCTGCGGCGAAAAAGATTTCGTCTCGGCGATAGCAGCGAAGAAATTCGTGCGGCGCAGGAGCAACTGCGCGAATACGGCTACGAAATTACCGCCAGCGGAAAATTCGACGCACAAACGAAGAGTATCGTCGCCGCATTCCAACGCCACTTTAGTCCAAGACGCGTCGATGGCACGCTCGACGCATCGACGCGCGTGACGCTCGCCAAACTTTTGTCTAGCCGCCGTTTCATTCGCGGCTAGCTCACCGCTTCTTCGCAAGAATATTGTCGATTTTTGAATCGCGCGAACGATGATTCCGCCGCGTGCGCGAAATTCGCCCGATCCGTGCGTGCATAATTTATATTTTGCCCGATTGGAGACGCATTTGCCGTGACTTCTCTGGGGCTCATCCCCACATCGAGAAGGACTTTTCTGAAAATGCGGTTCTCGCTTCGCGCGCTTGCTTGCACGATGATCGTCTCGTGCAGCGCGCTCTACTCGCTTCAACTTTCCGCTCATGAACGTTCGCAAATCCAAAATCCAAATCGCATTCCGCGCACACAAGGCATCGAACCCGATTTCCTTGCGCGCATGAAGCTCGTGGAAATCGCCGACCGCTACGCCCACTTGGCCGGCATCCCCGCCGAATTCGTTCGCGCGGTGGTCCGCGTGGAAAGCGACTGGGACTCGGACCTCACGGGCTTCGCCGGCGAAATCGGGCTGATGCAGATCAAGCCGGAAACCGCGCGCGACATGGGATTTCGCGGCGAGGATTCGGCGCTCTACGATCCCGAGACGAATATCCGCTGGGGCGTCGCCTATCTCGCGGCGGGTTACAAACTCGCGGGCGGCGATCTCTGCCAAACGGTTTTGAAATACAACAGCGGGCATCAGGCGACAAAAATGACCGACGCCGCGGGCGCCTATTGCGGCCGTGTCCGCACCATCATGGCGGCGAACTGACGAGAACAAAGTTCTCGTCATCCCGGACGCGATGCAGCGCACCGAAGTCGGGTTTACCCAACTTCGGCATTTCGATGTCGCAAGCCGGCTAGAGCCAGCTTGCGATGCGGTGCATCGCTGATCCGGGATCCCCATCCATCTGCTCAACTCGTTCGAGTCAGATCGCACGGAACGGTCCTTTCTTCCGCGCGTTGAATGCGC
>Ga0070681_10003738_pt1 | contig 14282 bp, 10 predicted proteins | sample KBSC83BmetaG_FD_65650 | JGI IMG/M metagenome (GOLD analysis project Ga0070681, IMG submission 65650) | Corn rhizosphere microbial communities from Kellogg Biological Station, Michigan, USA - KBS C8-3B metaG | ecosystem: Host-associated > Plants > Roots > Rhizosphere | place: USA: Michigan... | reverse complement strand
ACCATCGGTAGCGAGGACGGAAGAACCGCTTGGAGCAGTCGCACGCCGGCAGCACCCGAGAGGATGCCGAGAGCACCGCCCACGACAGCGAGCAGCACGCTTTCGACGAGCAACTGCCCGGCAATACGACGCCGGGACGCGCCGAGGGCACGCCGGATGGCGAGCTCACGGCGGCGGCCGCTGGCGTGTGCGAGCATGAGGTTGCTCACGTTCGCGACGGCGATGAGCACGAAAAGCGCGACCGCGCCGAGCAGGATCATGAGCGAGCGGCGCACGTCCCGGACGAGATTTTCGTGAAGACTCATCACCGTCGCGCCCCGCGCGTAGTCGTCCGCGTAGTTGAATGCGGTGCGCATCCGCGGCGCGAGCGCAGCGAGCTCCGAAGTGGCGGAGGCGAATGTGGCGCCGGGCGCCAGGCGGCCGAGCGCAATCGAGAGGCCGCCCGTGTGGAAGGGAGACGAGGGATCAATCATCAGCGGCAGCCAGGCGTCGACTCCCGACTGGAAGGCCTCGAAGGCGATTGGCATTACGCCAATGATTCGCGTCGGCCGGCCGTCCATGTCGACGACGCGACCCAGCACGGTGCTGTCGCCGCCAAACTGCGTCTGCCAGAGCTCGTGGCTGAGGATAGCGACGTCCCACGCCCCTCGCTCCGACTCGTTAGGCGCGAAGTCGCGCCCGAGCACGGGACGCACGCCGAGGGTCCTGAAGAAGTTCGTTGACAACCGCGCGGCGTGCAGCTGCCGTGGGTCGCCAGCACCGGTGAGCGCCACGCCCCAACCCGGGCTGAAGGCCGCAACCGATTCCAGTGACCTGGATTCCCGTTGGAGGAAAAGCAACTCGGCGTTCGAGATCGCCCGGCCCGGCCAGATGGCGGCGAGGCGGCCTGGATCGCGGTAGGGCAGCGGCCGAAGGAGAATGCCGCGGACCACGCTGAACATCGCCGTGTTCGCGCCGATGCCGAGGGCAAAGGTGAGGAGCGCGACGATCGTGAACGTCGGCCGGCGCCGGGCCTGGCGCATGGCGAAAACGGAGTCATGCCATGGGACGACCCATGTCTCTCTGTTCATCCCTCTCTCGCTCGAGTGGAGGCGAGAGTGTAGACACGGCCACGCGTGGAAGAGTTGTTGTCAGGGACGAAGCGTACAGCGCGGGGCCGACCGGCTCCGGGTACGCTACGGCTTCCCCGTTGCGTGATGCTCGCCCCGCTGGAAGGCCATGAACTGGTGGATCGCGCTGCGGGCAGACGCGTCGCGGGTGCGGATGTAGAGCTCCGCCCCTCGCGGCAGATCGCGCGCTTCGTAGGTGATGAGAGCCCGGCGCGCCGCCATAACGCTCGCGCCCGGCACCTCGCGCAGGTGGACCATCGCTGGCGTGGAGAAATCTCCGGACTTGAAGGCATCGGCAATCTCGCGCATGTGCGCACGAATGCGCGCGACTCCGACGGAATCGTCGACGTCCCGCTGCAGCTCGATTCGCCCGCCGTCAGGGAGAGCGTCGAAGTGATGAGTGGATGTATACTGGTCGACGCCCATAGCCGTTCGGCCGCGCTCCTGCATCGCGGTATAGGCGCTGTCGTGCTTGACGGGAGGCGCCTTCTGACCCGGGAGGGTGATCGGGAGAAGGAGCATTGCGAGGATACTGATAGAGAAGCGATACATGGAGAGCGCTCGGCTGGTATGTCCCGGAGAGATGATGTCGCTCTGGCGTCGCCGGCCGCTGGAACCCTGGTTCCAATGAGGACGGCTCTGGCGATATCACTGGAAGAGTTGCGCGCGAAGGTCCCGGCACTCGAGCGGGTAGCCGATGCGACGCTGCGGCGCATTGCGGCGCACGCGGTGGAGCGGCGCTACGCGAAGCACGCGACGCTCTTCCGCGCGGGGGATCCTGCGGACGGGTTGTACATCGTGCTCGGGGGGCGCGTCCACGTATCGCGCGAGAGCGCGGCCCACGTCGAGCTGCTCCACGCGGAGGAGGTGGGTGGCGTGCTGGCCGAGATCCCCGTCTTTGGCGGTGGCCCCTTCCCTGCCACCGCCGTCGCGCAGACGGCGACGCGATGCGCGCACCTTGCCGTCGCAGCGGTGCAGCGTCTCCTCGCCGAGGACCCCGTGTTCGTGGCCTTCGCCCTCGCCCGGCTTGCCGAGCGTTCACGTGCCCTCCTCCGGCGGATCGACGAGCTGACGGCAACGACGATCACGGCGCGCGTTGCCGGCTACGTCCTAGAGCGTGCGGGCGAGGCGTCGAACGGACCGTTCGCGCTCGGCATGTCGCAAGAGGAGCTCGCACGGGAATTCGGAACGGCGCGTGAAGTCATCGTCCGCGCGCTGCGCGCGCTCGTTGACGCCGGGGCCATCACGCGTTCCGGACGATCGCGCTTCGTCATCGCCAACCAAGCTGTGCTCCGGGCGATGACAGATCGTTAGGCGCGGAGGGCGCCGCGGGCGCTGCTGAGGATGGCACTTGGAGTCATCGTACCCCGCGTCCCGCGCCCCCGCGCCCCGGGTCCCACGCGCCCACGCGCCGCGCCCCGCAGTCAGCTCTCGTTCAGCGCGATGATCGGCGGCACTCGCATCGCACGCCTTGCCGGAACGTACATCGCGAGCACGGCGATCACGAGGAGCAGTGACCCAACACCGCCGAGCGTGAGCGGATCGTGCGCTGTGACACCGAAGAGCTGCTGGCGGATGAGTGACGTCGTGAGGAGAGACAGCGTGATGCCAATGGCGAGCCCGGCGACGATCGGTGCCAGGCCGCGCCGCATGACGAAGCCCCAGATCAATTGCGGCGACGCGCCGAGCGCAAGGCGGATGCCAATTTCGTGCGTGTGCTGGTTTACGAAGTACGAAACAACGCCATAGATCCCGACCATCGCCAACACGAGCGCAATGCCGCCGAGAAGCGAGAGCAGGACCGTGTTCATGCGCGCGGTGGCGAGGGACGCGCGCATGAACTGGTCCATCGACTTCGCCTCCGTGAGCGGGAGCGACGCGTCGACGCGCGCGACGGCGCGGCCGAGCGGACGCGCGAGTGCTTCGGCCGCGCCCTTCGTCGCCGGGCCGCGAATCACGACGACGAGCGAGCGCTGGATGAGCGGCCAGATCAACTCGGGAGCCTGCGTGTAGGGGACGTAGTACTCCGGCACAGGCTTCTCGCTCAGCGCGCCGTCGTGGACGTTCGCCACGACGCCGACGACCGTGCGGTACTTGGGACCGTTTTTCGGGGCGACGCCGGCGATGCGACGCCCGATCGCCTCACGAGGATCGCTGTCGGGCCAGAGCATGCGCGCCAGCGCCGCGTTGATCACCGTCACCCCCGGCGCGCTCGCGTCGTCGGTCATCGCGATATCGCGCCCGCTGATGAACGGGATGTGCATCGTCGCGAAGTAGCCGGAGCTACTGAACCGCAGATTGGTCTGGGGTGCTTTGTCGTCGATCGGCCCGCCTTCCGCCTGCACCGACGATTGCATCGCCGATCCGGAGAGAGGCACGACCGACGTGAGGGCCGCGGCGGTGACCCCGGGAATGCGCGCCGCCTCGTCACGAATCGCGCCGTAGGCGCGAATGATGGTCTCCGGTGTGGGATAGCGCGCCGCGGGCAGAATCAGCCGGGCCGTGAGCACGCCGCGCGGATCGAACCCTGGATCGACGCGCTGCATCTTCCACGCGCTTCGAATGAGGAGTCCCGAGGCCACGAGGAGCGTGATCGCCAGGGTGACCTCGGCCGCCACGAGCAGTGGACGCAAGCGATCCCGCGTCACCGAGCCGCGGCCGCCTTCCCGTAACGTCTGCTGGAGCTGAGGGCGCGCCGCGCGCGCGGCGGGCAGCAGCCCGAAGAAGAGCGCGGAGATCACCGCGGTGCCTAACGTGAAAGCGAGTACGCGCCAATCGATGTTGGCCTGATCGAGCCGCGGGATGTCCTCCGGGCTCACGGCGAGGATGACGCGCAGCAGCCCGTATGCAACGGCGAGACCGGCGACGGCTCCGGCCATCGCCAGCACCACGCTCTCGGTGAGAAGCTGTCTGACGATCCGGCCACGGCCCGCCCCGAGCGCGGCGCGAATAGCGAGCTCCTTGGTGCGCGCGCTCGCACGCGCGAGCAGAAGGTTCGCGACGTTGCCGCAGGCGATGAGCAGCACGAAGCTCACCGCGCCGAGCAGCACGAGGAGGAGCGATTGATAGTTGCCGACGAGATCGTCGCGATAGCGATGCACGTCGATGCCGTAATCGCTCACTTTCATCGAGCGGGAGGGAATGCGCTCGGCGACCGATCGCTCGGCGGGGATCGTCGCGGCACGCGCCTGCTGGAGGGTGATCCCGGGCCGGAGACGCGCATAGACCTTGAGATAATGCTCACCGTACTTCGTCGCGTCGTCGGAGGAGAAGGCGATCGGCGTCCAGATATCCTCGCTGCCGCGGGTCAGATCGAACTCCTTCGGCATGACCCCGAGGATGGCGTGCGGCGCGCCGTCTATCTCGACGATCCTGCCAACGGCGGCGCGGTCGCCGTTGAAGTGGCTCATCCACAACCGGTAGCTGATGACGGCTACGTTGGCGCGTCCCGGCGCGTCCTCTTCGGCGGTGAAGGTGCGTCCCACAAGCGGATGCGCGCCGAACACAGCGAAGTAGTCCGCCGAGACGCGTCCACCATTGAGCATCTCCGGGACCTCGCCGAGACGCAGTGTAATGCCAGCCTGCAGGACGGAGGCAGCGACATGCTCGAAGGCCGCGACCGTCCGATACGCGAGATACTCCGGCGGCGACGGGTCGCCGTTCTGACCCTTGCGTGTCGGATACAAGGCGACGATGCGGTCGGCGCCCGCGTACGGCAGCGGCCGCAGGGCCACGGCATCGAGGGCGCTGTAGACGGCGGCAGTGGCGCCGATGCCTAACGCGAGCGTGAGGATGGCGACAACGGTGAAGCCGCGGGCGCGCAGCAGCTGGCGGATGGCGAAGGTGGCGTCCTGGCGCAGCTCGTCGAGGTACTCGGCGCGGACGGCGCGACGGTCGCGCTCCGTGCCATAGCGCTGACACTCGGCGTTGATCGCGGCGCTGTCACCGAAGCGGCGCTCGGCTTCGGTGCGGGCGTTCGTTAGGCTCATCCCCTGCTCCATCAGCTCGCGGGTGGTCATCTCGAGATGGAAGGCGAGCTCGCTCTCCACCTCGTCTTCGACGGAGGTGCGCCAGAGTCGCGGCCAACGCCGTCGGCCGGTCACGCGGGCAGCAGCAGCGGAGCGACGGCCTCGACGAAGCTCGCGAACTCCTTCGTCTCGGCGCGCAGCTGGCGGCGGCCCTTCTCGGTGATCTGGTAGAACTTGGCTTTCCGTCCGAGCTCCGAGGTGCCCCAATCGGCCTCGATCCACCCGTCGCGCTCCATGCGGTAGAGGGCGGGATAGACGGAGCCTTCCTCGACACTGAGAGCGTCGTGGGTCTGCTCGCGGAGCCAGCGGACGATGGCGTAGCCATGCCTCGGCCCGAAGGTGAGGGTCTTGAGGACGAGGGCGTCGAGGGTGCCGTGCAGGCGGTCTTTCGTGGGCGGCATCGGAGGCTGGTCTAGGCGTCTAGGGTATGAATGGCGTGTGGAACCCTAGATGTCAAGGTATTGGGGGACCTCTCTGTCATCCCGAGGAGCAAAGCGACGAGGGATCTGGGCGCAAAAGCGCCCAGATCATCTTATTTGGAGTCGCTCGCACTCCGTGCTCGCTCCTGCTCCTCGCGCCAAGCGGATCAGGAGCGAGCGCAACGCGCGAGAGACTCAGAATCAAGAAAGGAATGTGCGAGCGAAGCGAGCTCATTCCTCGCTACGCTCGGAATGACAGCCGGCTTGTCAGTAGACTTCTGGGCGCCGAAGCCTGGGGAGATTTCATGACGGAAGCGGCAATCGTCGTCGATCGCCTAACGAAGACGTTTCGTGTCGCCCAGCGGCGGTCGGGGGCGTGGAACGCGCTCGCGGGGCTGGTGCGACGGCACTACCGCGACGTGCGGGCGATCGACGACATCAGCTTTCGGCTGGCCGAGGGAGAGCTCCTCGGCTTCGTCGGGCCTAACGGCGCGGGAAAGTCGACGACGATCAAGATCCTCTGCGGCATCCTCGAGCCGACCGCGGGCCAGTGCATCGTCGGCGGCGTCGTCCCATGGCGCGAGCGCGTCAGGCATGTCGCGCGCATCGGCGCGGTCTTCGGCCAGCGAACACAACTCTGGTGGGACCTTCCCGTCATCGAGAGCTTCGAGCTCCTCCGCGATATTTATCGCGTGCCGCCGGCGCGTTATCGGCAAAGAAGCGACGAGCTGATCGCGCGCCTCGATCTCGGCCGACTGCTCGGCACACCCGTGCGTCAGCTCTCGCTCGGCCAGCGGATGCGCTGTGAGATCGCCGCGAGTCTGCTGCACGAGCCGCGCGTTCTCTTCCTCGACGAGCCGACGATCGGCCTCGATGCCGTCGCGAAGCTCGCCGTGCGCGACTTCGTGAAGACGCTCAATCGCGACCACGGCGTCACCGTGATCCTGACGACCCACGACATGCACGACATCGAGGCGCTGGCCGAGCGCGTGATCGTCATCGGCAAGGGCGTCATCCTCGCCGACGGCAGCCTCGCGTCGCTGCGGCGCGGCGCACTCGCCGAGCGGCGTCTCTGGGTGCACTTCGCGGGCGAGCCGCCGACGGCGATCGAGTTGCCCGGCGCCGTCGTCAGGCAGCGGCAAGCGCGATCCATCGAGCTCGCCTTCGATCCACGGACGACGTCGGCCCACCAGCTCATCGCTTCGGTTGCATCGACGTTCGAGGTCGAGGACGTTCACCTCGAGGAGCCGCCGATCGAGGAGGTGATCGCTCGCTTCTACGCGCAGCACGAGGTGGACGGGTGATAGCAGGCGTGGTGCGGCCGTATCACGCCGTCTTCCGGGCGCGCTTTCAGCTGCTGCTGCAGTATCGCGCCGCGGCGCTCGCGGGCTTCGGGACGCAATGCTGGTGGGGCGCGATCAAGGTCATGATCTTCGCCGCCTTTCTCGCCGGCCCGGTCGCGAGCCCGATGACGCTGCGCCAGACGATCGACTACATCTGGCTCGGCCAGGCGTTCCTGATGCTGCTTCCCTGGTCGGCGGATGCCGAACTCGCGCGGATGGTGCGATCCGGCGACATCGCGTACGAGCGGCTGCGCCCCGTTGACGGGTATGCATATTGGTACGCCCGAGCCGTCGCGCGGCGCACGGCAACTCCCCTTCTCCGCGCCACACCGATGGTGCTCTTGACGGGGGTAGTGCTTCCCTCGTTAGGCCTCGGAAAGTGGGGACTCGGACCACCCGCGGGAGTCGAGGCCGCGCTCCTCTTCGTCGCGTCGATGGCGCTCGTCGTGGCGTTGTCGAGCGCCTTCTCGACGCTGCTCGACGTGCTCGTCGTCATCACGCTCTCCGAGAGGGGCGTGAACATCCTCGTCGCGCCGCTCGCGATTGTGTTCTCGGGCAGTCTGATTCCGCTGCCGCTCCTTCCCGACTGGCTCCAGCCGTTCATGCAGTATCAGCCGTTTGCCGGCTTGATCGACTTTCCCTTTCGCATCTACGGCGGTCATCTCATCGGGTGGTCCGCCGTCGCGGCGCTCGGCCGGCAGGGTGTGTGGACTCTGATCCTCGTCGTGTTAGGCAGAGCGATCATGCGCCGCGCGATGGCTCGGCTCGAGACGCAGGGTGGGTGACGCGTGAACGCTGTTCGACTCTACGTCCGGTACATTGGCGCGTCGCTCCGCTCGCAGATGCAGTATCCGGCATCGTTTCTTCTCACGTCCGCCGGGGCCTTCGCCGCGACGGGCGTCGATTTCATTGCCACGTGGGCGCTCTTCCTGCGCTTCCGGCAGGTGGCAGGGTGGCGCATCGGCGAGGTGGCGGTTTTCTACGGAGTGATCGGCGCATCGTTCGCGCTCGCCGATGCGCTCACGCGCGGCTTTGACGTCTTCGGCGAGCAATTCGTGAAGACGGGCGACTTCGACCGTGTGCTGGTACGGCCGCGGTCGACGGTGCTGCAACTCCTCGGCTACGAACTCCGCGCGACGCGGGTCGGTCGACTCGCCCAGGCGCTCCTCGTCGGCTACATCGGCATTCGCCTGACGAGCATCACCTGGAGCTGGACGGCGTGGGCGACGCTGCTCTTCGCCGTCGCGGGCGGGATGGCGCTCTTCTCCGGAATCCTCGTGTTGCAGGCGACGCTCGCCTTCTGGACCGTGGAGAGTCTCGAGATCGGCAACGCACTCACGTACGGCGGCGTGGAAGCAGCGCAGTATCCGCTGGATCTCTACGCGCGATGGTTCCGCAACTTCCTCATCTTCGTCGTGCCGCTCGGCTGCGTGTCGTACTTTCCGGTCGCGGCAGTCCTCGGCAAGGCGGACCGTACCGGCCTGCCAGCACAGCTCCTCGAGCTCACGCCGACGTTAGGCTTCCTCTTTCTCGGATTCGCGCTCTGGGTGTGGCGATACGGGGTTCGACACTACACCTCGACGGGCAGCTGAGGCGCGAGCGTCACGGGCGTGACGCCCTGCCCTCCACCGTCGCTGTGAAACTCAGATCCGTGTGCCGCATCGACGCCGGCTTCACGCGCCAGATCACCGCCTCGCTCACGGCGTGCGGCGCGAGGTACGGGACGTCTCGCAAGGCGGCACTGTAATCGAACGTCGCACCTTCGCCGTGCTGGCCGTTGGTGGCGTTGAGTATTTCGGTAACTCCCTCGGAGCGGACCATCTGTGGACCGCCGAGCTTCGTGACGCGGACGGTGAATGGCCCGTAGAGCGTGTCCGACGACGTGTTGCGCAGCCGGACGGGGACGAGCAGCTCGCCGCGCGTCCAATCTACCTGCACGGGATCGAAATCGAGCGTCACCTTTTCGTTGAGCAACTGCTGACGACGCATCGTGTCCGCCGCGGTGCCCTGCGCCACCGCGACGAGTCCTCCCGCCGGCACGACCCGGATCCGGCTCGTGTACACCTCGAAGATGCCGCTCCGTCCATCGATCCAGAACGGGTGGAAGGTCCCAGCCGCATCCGCCGTCAGACCCATGTAGTCGCCGCCATGGGGCCACCGCGAGAACGCGGAGAGCATCGCCACGCTGATTCCGGAGGGCGCTTGCCTGACGACGAGGGGAACCGGGCGATTGTTCGCGGCGGTGAACGCGATCGTTGGCGCGCTCGAGACCCGCGCTGGCGGTGCCCACGTCTCGCCGCCGTCAGTCGACGCGCTGAAGTAGAGATTCCAACCGTCGGTGACGTCGCGCGTGTCGTACCACATGACACCGACGGCGCCGTCGGCATTCACCGCGATCGCCGGTTGGAATTGTGACGAATTTGCGCCGCGCGGTGGTACGATGTCTCGCGGCGTGCTCCATGTAGCACCGCGGTCCGCCGACCAGCGGACGACGATACGGCCGCCCTCGTCAGGCGCGCGCTCCTCTCCGTAGGCGACGTAGATCCGGTCGCGGTAGCGTTTGCTCCGCGTATCGACGGCCGCGTCGAACCCGCCCGGCCAATCGACGCGGCCCGCGCGCTGCTTGCGGCGAAAGATTGCGTAACCGCCGAAGCGCTGCTCGCCGATCGGGCGAGGCGTGTTGAAGGTGACGCCGCCGTCGGTCGACGTCGCGAGCTGAAGGCCCCACGCCTGCGTGACCGTATCGCGCGACGGATTCGGATACTTGTTGAGGAAGAGTGCGACCGTGCCGTCGCTCAGGACGACGAGCGCGTTCACGGCGATGCCGTGCGTCGGTTCGCGCGCCACGACGACCGGTCCGATCCAACTCCGTCCGTCGTCTTCCGAGCGCCAGAGATGCACCGCGCGCAGCATGCTGTCCGGATGCGCCGAGCGACCGTCACCGGCTTCGGCCGCGAGGTACATGCGTCCAGCATAGCGTCCCGTCGAGTAGTCGACGCCGAGCCGCTCGTGATCGCCGTTGCCGGCACGCACGCCGTTGTCCCAGGTGAAGCCACCGTCGTCCGACCGGTAGACCCACATCCCGCGATCGCCTAACGCGACACCGAACGCGGTGCCGTGCGCGCCAAAGCCCACGATCGGATCGCCGCCACCTTTCTCGAGCAGGTGGCTGGGAACCATACCCTTCCAGGTGAAGCCGCCGTCGTCGGTGGCATAGAGCTCGAGGGTGATCTTGCTGCCCGCGTCGCGGACCGTGGTCGCCATCCCGACGAGCCGCTGAGCTTCGGTCGGATGCGCCGCGACGTGCACCTCGGCGTGGGCGATGCTCCCATCCTGGCTGACGAGCACGTTCGGCCCGACGACGATTCGCGGGGCCTGCCCCGCCAGTGGCAACGCGACGAGCGAAAGGCCGAGAACAAGCAGTGAACGGCGGCGAGGCATGAACGGTCCGTGTGAGGGGATGCCTGGAGCTATGGGAAGGACGGGCGCGTTAGCTTTGCAGCACGGCCTCACCTTCTGTCAAGACGTCCCGATTCGCATGATGCTCTTCAAGCCTTCCGCGCAGCTCGCCCGGTGCGACGAGTGTCGCTCCTTCTTCGATCCCGTCTATGGCGGGGTGTGCCTTCGCTGCAAGCGCCTGCTCTGCGCCAGCCATCTCCACGGCGGGTTCTTTCAGCGTCTCGTCGGCCGGCTCGTGCCGCGGCGGACGGAGTGCGTCCAGTGCCGGGCGCAAACGACCGCTCGCAGTGTTTAGCGTCTTCTCACATCTGGGCGCTCGCCGCACCGAGATCGACGCGCAGAAGGAATTCGCGCGGAATCGGGACTCGGGCAAATTCGTTGCGCGGCAGGACACCCGGACGTGAGGTGCTGATCTCCGGATCGATCCCCGTGTAGTTCGTGGCCGTCAACAGGTTGCGGCCGGCGACGGTGATGGCCGCGCCCCCGCCGAAGTAATGCGACCACTGCAACGGTACCAGCCAGCGCAGCGCGACTTCGCGCAGCTTGAAGAAGGAACCATCCGAAACGAAGCCGATGACCGGCTGGCCGTTGGATGCGACTGCCGCGGCGACAGCTGCCTGGTCCTCGAGTGGAGCACTCGGATCCTGCGCCGCACGGCAATTGCGACGGGCGACACAGCGAAGTTCTCCCATCTCATCCGCAACCATGGGGCCGTGTCTGTAATCGCCGACGGCACTGAGCGTCAGACCGCGCGTGAGCCGCAGCGCGGTGCCAATCCCCGCCTCGAAGGTCGGAAGCGATGGCTTTGCCATGGCTGGTTGCAGCTGAACCTCGCTCGCGTCGATGATGCCGTCGTGATTAGCATCCGCGAACGTGTACGGCACGGCGCGGATCGCCCCGACTGGTGAGCCCTCGCTCGTAATGCCGAACTGGGTGATCTGCGGCGGCAGGTTGAAGCGGCTCACGTCGTTCCGCAGAGACGCGAGCGAGAGCGTCGCACTCCACTGCAATGCGCCGCGCTCGATCAGCACGGAGTGGATGAGCGCCTCGACGCCCGAATTGCGAATCTCGCCCGCGTTGGCGACCAATGCCTGACCAGGCGGACCCGAGCTGCTGGACGTGATGGCGTAATCGAACAGATTGCTGCTCGTCGACTGAAAGAGGGTGACGGAAGCATTTGCGATGCGGTCCAGCGACGCATCAGCGCCGATTTCGATATCCTGCACACGCTCCAGTCGCACGCGGCCAGTACTTCCTGAAGTCGAAGGGAAAACGGGAGCTAACGCCAGGAAGGGCGACGGACTCGCACCCGGACGCTCCGCATAGGCGGCACGGAGCCGCAACGCCGATCGACCGCCCAGGAGTGGCTGAAGTCGCCATGACATATTCGCAGCGGGAAACCACTCCCATGGCTGGGCGCTCAGGTAGAGGCCCCGCATGACCCGCTGGAGTGAGCCGTTGATCGAAATGCCATACGGCAGGTCGAAGCCCTGCAGGAAGGCTACGCTCCGCGACTTCACCCTTGCCTGGCTCTCGGTCGATACGCCGCCAGGAGAGGGACCAGCAAACTCGCGGGCCTCGACCTGATTCCTCCACCAGTCGAAGACGAGCGCCGATGAGCCGGTAATGCTCCCCCCGATGTGGTACGACGACGCGATACGGCCGGTAGTGTTCAGGCGCTGATTCTCGTCATCTCCGCGCAGCAGGGTGAAGCCAGCGCCGGAGCTCGTCGGGGCAAGATCGTCCACACCCCATTTATCGACTACGCGATCGCGACCGGTGATCAACGCCGCCTGCAGCCAGTTGCGCGGCTCCCAGCTCACGCCGAGCGCCGTCGTCGAGTGTCGGAGATGTCGGTCGGGATAGAGCGAGTCTGCTATCACCTGCCCGCCCGGCGTGAAGTACCCACGGTTCGCATCGTTCACGGCCTCGCCGAGCAGACCGCCTGAGAGCACGTCGTTCGCAATGATGTAACCACCGTCCAATCCCATGCGGGCATTGTCACGGCGATAGGCGTGCGAGGCGCGCAGAGTGATGTGCCATGGGAGCGAGCGCTCGATCTTGGCGCGATAGCTCAGCCGCGACGCCTCGTCGTGGGGTAGCACGCCTTCGCGCTGGCTCCCGTCTATACTCGCATAGAACGCGGCGCCTAACGGCGCTCCCGTGAGAGCGAGCCGCGCCAGACCCGAACGGGCCGTTCTGAAGGGGCTCGCCTGCTCGAGTGGATTCCACACGTCGAGCGCCGTTGGGTTGCAGATGTGCGCGGCAACCGCGAGCAGGCTGCAATTCGCGACAGGTTGTCCCGTGCTCGGCGACGTACCACGCCGTTGGTAGTTGGCGGGAAAATCCGATTGGGAGAGCCCGGAAACGATCTGCGCGCGACCTCCGAGTCGGAGCCGTCCGCCCCCCGAACGCGTGGTCACGAGTATGACGCCGCCTGCGGCTCCGTCACCGTACGTGGCCGCGGCCGCGCCGCTCAGGACCTCGATCCGGGCGATGTCCTCGACCGGAAGATCGTCGAGTCGCGATGGAGACACGGCGCCGAAGACCGGAATGGTATCGGCCTGTTCGGCGTCGACACGAACGCCATCGACGATGACGAGCGGCAACGTCTGCATGAAACTGATCGGGCCGCGCAGCATAACGAGTGACCCGTCACTTGCCATACCTCCAGATCGCAACACGCGCAGCCCGGGGAGTCGTGCCTGTAAGAGCTCGGAGAACGTTGGCGCCGTCGACGCCGCAATCTCCGCGGAGTCGATCACCAGAACGCGGGTACCCCAGTCGCGCGACGCGGAGCGGAATAGGGGCGCGACCGGCATCGTGGAGTCCGCTCCGATCTGCTGCGCCTTGGACACCAACGAAAATGTGGCGAGAAGCCCCACGACGAGAAAACCGTAGGGGAATAGACGACGAGCTGCTCTGATCACGAAAGGGGAATACGGGGGAGGTTCTGTCGATCGGGCAGGAGTGCGGAAGTTAGCGCCCGCACCTGACCAACACAGCGTCTCAGTGACGCTGTGCAGCTCCCTGGAGATACGCCTTGAGCGCGGCGAGTGATGTCTTCGGCCACAGCGCGGCGCGGGCGAAGTCGCTCCCGCGGAGTCGGCCGACCTCGCGGAGTACGGCGACAGTGATCGAATCGGAGAGCCGATCGATGCGATAGGGGACGTCGCGTTGCTCGATCTCGGCGAGGATGCGTCCGGTCGACGCGTCGAGCAGATCGACGTTCGCGCGCACGGAGTCGCCGGCTGTCATCAACCCGCCGAAGAGGACAAGTCTCGCGCCCGTTGCCTTGCCTAACGCGCGCGCCGATTGCGCATCCGCGCGGCCGTACCAGCGGCGCACGACATCCGAGGCAGGGACCGTCCGCAGCGGCCCTGCGCCGTCGAGATTCCGCGACATGATATCGACGAGCCCCTCCTTCCACAGTCCGAGCGTCGGCATCTCGACGTCGAACGGCGCCACGGCGACGAGATCCTCGTCGAGACGAGCGCTGCCGCGCGCAACGAAGTAACCGGCGGGAAGCGCGGCTGCGATCGTCGCCGCGATGATGGTGAGCCGCGCGCGGCGCCAGCGGAGCGCCGAAGCCGGCCGGTCGGCGCCGCCAAGCGCCATGGCCAACTCACCGGCGGTCGCGAAGCGATCGTCAGGCGAGGGGGCCATCGCGCGGAGGACGACAGTTGCCAGCTCGTCAGAGACGTATTTCGCGAGCGTATCGGGATCCGGTCGAGCGCCGCCGTCGATTCTGACAGCACGCGTCGAGAACGGTTGCACCCCGGTGATCAATTCGTAAAGCACGCAGCCGAGCGAATAGACGTCGCTGCGGCCGTCGACGTCGGGCGCGCCAGCCGCCTGCTCGGGGCTCATGTATGACGGCGTGCCGAGAATCGCTCCTCCGGGATCTGCTTGATCCGACTCGGA
>Ga0070681_10003735_pt1 | contig 14290 bp, 14 predicted proteins | sample KBSC83BmetaG_FD_65650 | JGI IMG/M metagenome (GOLD analysis project Ga0070681, IMG submission 65650) | Corn rhizosphere microbial communities from Kellogg Biological Station, Michigan, USA - KBS C8-3B metaG | ecosystem: Host-associated > Plants > Roots > Rhizosphere | place: USA: Michigan... | reverse complement strand
GATCCGACGCGGAACACGATCCGGTGCACCATGCCGGCACCGGCGCGGCCGCGGGGCGCGCCGGGGTACTCGAAGAACGTGATGTCGGCCCCGGGGGAGCCCTTCTCGTCTGCGTAGAAGAGGTGGTAGACGGTGGGGTCGTCCTGGTTGACGGTCTTCTTGACCATCCGCAGGCCGAGTACCCGCGCGTAGAAGTCCACGTTGGCCGGGGCGTCGCCGGTGATGCACGTGACGTGGTGGATGCCTTCGAGCTTCATGCCTGCTCCTCCGGGTCGGTTAGGCCCGCAGGACGATAGCGCCGTACCTCAGTCGCGCAAGATCGCCGCGACCACCCCAGAGACCGCCACGCTGGCGAGCGCGATGGCGGCCGCGCCGACCGTGAACAACGTGTGCCCGCGGACGAAGTCGAGCGCTCGATCGGGCGCGATCACGGCGACGAGAATGACGGCCAGGAGCAGCATCGCCGCCAGCGCGGCGGTGAGCGCCCGCGCCTGCACGCGCGAAAGCAGGCGGCCCGCCGCCTCGCGGCCCGTGCGGGCCGGCCAGCGGGCGTCGGCCGCGCTGAGGGCGGCCACCGCCAGCGCGGTCCAGAAGCCCGCGACCAGGTAGCCGCCGAGCACGTCGCTCGGGTAGTGCCAGCCGAGCGCGAGGAACGAGTAGCAGACCGCCACCGCGAACAGCGCGCCGAGTGCCGCCACGTATGGGCGGAAGCGTGGCGCGGCCACGAGCACCGCGCACAACGCGAGAGCCATCGAGGCCGTGGCGTGGCCGCTCGGGAAGCCCGTCGGCGGTATCTGGTGAAAGGTGAGCACCGCGTCGAAGCGGGGTTCCGCCAGCGCGGGCTTGAGGATCTTGTCCGTGGTGACCGCCGCGCCCCCGAGGATCATCACCACCGCGGCCGCCACCCGCACGCGTCCGCGGCGGAGGGCGATCGCGATCAGCAGCAGGCCAAGCAGTCCGTACGGGCCCGGATCGGCGGTGTGCGCCACGCCGGTGAGCCAGCGGTAGCTGCGCGGGCGGTCGAGCTCGAGGAAGTCGTGCAGCACCAGTGCGTCCGCGTGATGGAACGAGTGGGCGTACGCCAGCACGCGCACGACGGCGAACGCGGCGGCCGCCGCGGCAGCGCAAGCGAGTGCTGTCTGCGTCCTGCGAGTCATGCCGATTCCAGCCTAGGGGGTACCCGGTCCGAATCCGTCGGTTAACCGAACACTTAGAAGCAAGCTGCCCCCATGTGAGCGAAAGGCATGTCAGGCGAACCTTTCAGCACGCACCGCTCATCCGGAACTCGCCCGCTTTAGGAGAACTCACATGAACCCCATCACCGCCGCCTCCGCCGTACGTGCCGACATCGATGTGCTCCGCGCCGTCATCGCCGGTGACGTGCACGCGCCAGGCGATGCCGGCTACGACGACGCCCGCTCCGCCTTCAACCTCGCCGTCGATCTGCGGCCCGCCGCGATCGTGATCGCCGATTCGTCATCGGACGTCGTGAACGCGATCCGCTTCGCCCGCTCCACCGGCCTGCGTATCGCGCCGCAGGGAACGAGCCACGGCGCCTCCGCTCTCGAGAGCCTCGACAACGCGATCCTGCTCAAGACCACCCGCATGCGCGGCGTGGAGATCTACCCGGCCACACGCACCGCGCGCGTGGAGGCCGGCGCCGAGTGGCAGGACGTGACCGTCCCGGCCGCCGAGCACGGCCTCGCGGCCCTGGCCGGCTCCGCTCCCGACGTGGGCGTGGTGGGCTACACGCTCGGCGGCGGCCTCGGCTGGCTTGCTCGCCGCTACGGGCTCTCGGCCAACAGCGTCGTGGCCGTGGACATCGTCACCCCGGACGGCCGCCTGGTGCGCGCCGACAAGCACGTCGAGCCGGACCTGTTCTGGGCCGTGTGCGGCGGTGGCGGCAGCGTCGGCGTGGTGACCGCGATCGAGATCCAGCTCTATCCGGTGCGCGAGGTCTACGCGGGCGCGCTGTTCTTCCCGCTCGAGCGCGCGTCCGAGGTGCTGCACGCCTGGCGCGAGTGGACAGACACGGTGCCGGACGAGGTCACCTCCGTCGGCCGCATCATCCAGTTCCCGCCGATCGAGGAAGTGCCCGAGCCGCTGCGCGGCAAGTCGTTCGCGCTGGTCGAGGCGGCGTACCTCGGCGACGAGTTCGAGGGCGCGGAGCTGATGCGCCCATTGCGAGAGCTCGGCCCCGTGATGGACACGTTCGCGACGATCCCCGCCCCGGCGCTCCAGCAGCTCCACATGGACCCGCCGGAGCCGGTCCCGTACGAGGGCGACGGCATGCTCCTGGCCGACGCTCCCGCCGGCGCGGTTGACGCGCTGGTGGCCGCCGCTGGCATCGGCTCCAACTCGCCGCTGCTGAGCGTGGAATTCCGCCAGCTCGGCGGCGCGCTTGCCAACGGCCCGAAGGACGCGGCCCAGGGAAGCGTCGACGCTCGCTTCGCGATGTTCGCCGTGGGCATGGCCATGACGCCCGAGATGGCTGAGGCCGTGGCCTCCCACGTGCGGATGCTCAAGGCCACGCTCGCCCCGTGGCGCGCCGGCTTCGACTACTACAACTTCGTCGAAAGCCAGGCCCAGGCGAGCGAGGTGCTTCCGCAGGACTCGTACAAGCGCCTACGGCAGATCAAGGCCAAGTACGACCCGACCGAGATGATCGTTTCCGCTCATCCGGTGCGTCCTGCTCGGTAGTTCCCAGTTCCCAGTTGCCAGTTCCCAGTTGGCAGCTTTTGTCCTGATGTTGGCATTGCGGCCATGATCCTTTAACGGGATCATGGCCGCATGCATCCCACGCGCCGTGTTGTTCTAGTCGCCTTCGACGGCATTCAGGCCCTCGACCTGATCGGGCCGAACGAAGTGTTCAACGTGGCCTCGCGGCTCAAGCCGGAGGCCTACTCGCTGGAGATCGTCGCGCCCGACCGCACGTTCGCTTCCTGGAGCGGCGTGAGGATGCAGGCGCACACGACGATCGCGCGCTGTCGCGGTCCGATCGACACCCTGATCGTGGTCGGCGGCGACGGCGTGGCCGCGGCGGAGGAGAACGAGCAGCTCGTGGCGTTCCTGCGGCGTGCCGCCCGGCGCTCGCGCCGCGTGGCGTCCGTGTGCACCGGCGCGTTCCTGCTCGCGCGCGCAGGGCTGCTCGACGGCCACGAGGCCACCACGCACTGGTCGAGCTGCGGCGAGCTCGCGCGCCGCTATCCGCAGATATCCGTGCAGACCAACCCGATCTTCGTCCGCTCGCGCAACGTGTACACGTCGGCGGGCGTGACGGCGGGGATCGACCTGGCCCTGGCGCTCGTGGAGCTCGACCTGGGGCCGAAGGTGGCTCGCGACGTCGCTCGCTGGCTCGTGCTCTACCTGCGCAGGCCCGGCGGCCAGTCGCAGTTCAGCGCCGCGCTGGCCGGTCAGCGCGCCGAGCGCGAGCCGCTGCGCGAGGTGCAGGCCTGGATGGTCGACCACCTGGACGAGGACCTGTCCGTGCCCGCGCTGTCCGAGCGCGCGTTTATGAGTCCCCGCAATTTCGCCCGCGCCTTCAAGCGCGAGGTGGGCATGACGCCCGCGGCGTACGTCGAGACCCTGCGCGTGGAGAGGGCGCGGGTGCTGCTCGAGACGGGCGATGAGAACGTGGAGCAGGTGGCGCAGCGGTGCGGTTTCGGCACCGTGGAGACGATGCGCCGCGTGTTCCGCAAGAGGCTCGGGGTAAGCCCGGGCGACTATCGCGAACGGTTCCACAGGAGGGCCGCCTGATGCAGATCGCCATCCCCATCTATGACCGCTTCACAGCGCTCGACGCCGTCGGCCCGTACGAGGTGCTGTCGCGCCTGCCGGGCGCAACCGTGCACTTCATCGCCGCCGAGCGCGGGATGAAGCGCACCGAGACCGAGATGCTCGGCCTGAACGCGGATGCCACGCTCGATGAGCTGCCAGAGCCGGACGTGTTCGTGATCCCCGGCGGCTACGGCACGCGGGCGCTGCTCGAGGACGAGCAGATCCTGGGCTGGGTGCGCCATGCGCACGAGCACTCCGAGTGGACCACGTCCGTGTGCACGGGCTCACTGCTGCTCGCCGCGGCCGGGATCCTCGACGGTGTGGAGGCCACCACGCACTGGCTCGAGTACGACCTGCTTGAGCGCCTGGGCGCGCGGCCGACGGGCCGGCGCGTGGTTCGCCAGGGCAAGGTGATCACCGCGGCCGGCGTGTCGTCCGGCATCGACATGGCGCTCGTGCTGGCGGCGGAGATCGCCGGGCCGGAGGTGGCGCAGGCGATTCAGCTTGGGATCGAGTACGACCCCGAGCCGCCGTTCGACAGCGGGTCGCCCGCGAAGGCGGACCCGCAGATAGTCGAACTGGTCAGCACGCTCTCGCGCCGCGAGCAGGCAGAGCTGGAAACTGCCTCGTAGCCGCTGATCAGTAGCCGACCGGGTGCCGGACCACGAAGCCGGCGCCCGAACGCGGCGCGCTCTTCCAGCGGCTGCCACCGCCACCGCCGGTGTCGAAGCGGCGGCCATCGATCGTCATCCAGGCGTGCCCGGAGTTCGCGTAGATCGTGACGTGCTGGCCGGGGCCGGGCGCGCCGTAGCTCTCGAGCGCCGTCGAGTCCTCGGGCGAGCTGAGCAGGCCGCCCGCGTGGAGCACGTAGCTCACCGAGCCGGAGCAGTCGTAGCCGCTCGACACGAAGCTGCCGTGGCCCCCGCCGTACACGTACGGCGTGTTGGCGATGTGGTCGGCCGCGGCGATCATGCGCGAGATCACGCTGCTCGAGCCGGACGAGCTCGAGCCGTCGCCGCTGCTGCCGGAATGGCGCTCGTGGAGCGGGGAGGACGGGGCGCCGATGCCGAGCGCCTCCGCCGTGGCCGGTCCGACGACGCCGTCGGCGGTGAGCCCGTGCGCGGACTGGAAGTGCTTCACGGCCTGCGCGGTCTGCGGGCCGAAAACGCCGTCCGCCGAGATGCCGAGCGCGCGCTGCACGTCGGACACCGAGCTGCTGCCGGAGCTCGAGTCGCTCGACGTGTGGGCACGGGCGTGATGGCTGTGGGCCTCGCGGAGCGGGCTCGACGGAGCGGAGAGCCCCATCGCCTGAGCGGTGGCCGGCCCGACGATGCCGTCGGCCGTGAGCCCGTGGGCGGACTGGTAGTGCTTGACCGCGGCGGCGGTCTGCGGTCCGAACACGCCGTCCGCGGGGACGCCGATCTTGCTCTGCACGGCGGAGATCGTGGCGGCGCTGCCCGAGCTCGAAGCCGTGGCGGTGGTGGCGCTCACGAGGCCGAGCGAGGCGAGCGTCTTGGGGCCGACGATGCCGTCGACCGTCAGGCCGTGCTGGGCCTGGTAGCCGCGCACCGCTGCTTCCGTCTGCGGGCCCCAGATGCCGTCGGCGGGGATGCCGAGGGCGCTCTGCACGCTCGACACGCTGGCGCCGAACACGTGCGTGAGCGCGGGCTGCGACGAGTTGTCCGCGGCGGCCACGCCGGTGGCGGCGGGCAACACGGCCGCTGCCGCGAGAGCGATTCCGCCGGCGCGGCGGACCGGCTTGCGGTTCGCGCGTGCCTGCTCGACCATGCGGCGGCGGTGCTGGGAGCGGAGGATGGACTTCTGCCACAGGTCGACCGATGTGAGGTCGCGTGGCTTGAAACGAGGCATCAGGCCGAGCGCCTCGGCCTCGGGGATGCGCACCGCGCGGTCGATCTTCGACGTTGCGCGGCCACGGGCGCCGGGCCGGCGCCGCTCGCGGGAGCGCTTCAGCGAGTCCCGCCAAAGCTCCTGATTCGAGAGGTCACGAAAGTCGGTGGGCATGCTCAATCCTTGTGTTCCGGCGCCTACGAGGTGAGCTGACGGGCTCGCGCTAGAACACTCGCGCTACGCCGCTGACTTGCGGCGATTCGCCCCCGCGGCCATCCGGACCGCATTTGGTTCCCCCGTTCTCCGCAATGCGGGATTGCGGAGATTCGGCTTGGGTTTGCAGCGCCATTCAAGCACAATTTGCAGGAACTTTTGCGGGGGGAGGGATAACGCGGGTAACCCCGACGCGATAACGCCTGTCCCGTGGGCGGCTACACCGGGCTCTCGTCGCGCACTAGCACGGAGCCCATGAACACGTAGAACAGAGCCAGGGCCCCGAAGAGCGCGAGGCTCACGGCGGCGTTCACCAAAGCCAGCAAGGTCGCGGCGAGGTAGATCGGGACGCCGGGGATGAAGCCGCGCGTGATGCCCTTAACGAGCTTCGGGTCCGCGTCTGCCTTGAGCAGCTCTCCTCTGCCGATCGCGTAGAACCACATGAGGTTGAAGCTGACCGCCATCAGCGTGCACGTGAAGCCGTAGGCGAGGACGGCGTCACGGGCGTCGGCTCCGCCGTCGCGGATGTGCGAGGCCACGAGCTCGGTGGGGAAGGGGATGAAGGCCACCACCATCAGGAAGAAGAGGTTGACGAACAGGAAGCGCCGGTCGCAGCGGGAGAGCAGCCCGACGATCGTGTGGTGGTTGACCCAGATGATCCCGATCACGGTGAAGCTGAGCGCGTAGGCGACGTACCGCGGCCAGATCTCGGTGAGCGCGTGTCCGAGCGGGGATCCCTCGGCGTGCACGTCGAGGATCAGCAGCGTGGCGGCGATGGCCAGCACGCCGTCGCTGAAGGTCTCGAGGCGGGTCGTGGGCATCCCTCAGCAACGGTAACCGCCGATGTGGTCGACTTAGCCCGTCGCTATGACGGGTTAGATCGACCACGTCTGGCCGCTGCCTCCTCCAGCGCCGCCTGGGCGCCGGCGCTCAGCTCGCGGACGAGGTCGGCTGCCGGTACTTCGCGCGCGAGGGCGTGCGCCTGGCCGGCCCAGAGGTTGAAGCCGTCCGGGTCCTCGCGCTCGCGCGCGGCGGCTCGCATCTGCGAGGTGGCGTGGTTGATGTGGGGGTAGGCGCGCGGGGCGTCCGGGTGGTCGGTCATGAAGCGGTTCACGATCCCGCGCGCGAGGCGCCCGCTGAAGGCACGGGTCAACGCTGTGGGCGCGTCCTCGCGCATCAGCCTCCGCTGCGCCGGGTTCGTGCCGGCCTCAGGGCAGAGCATGAAGGCGCTGCCGAGCTGCGCCGCGCTCGCTCCCGCCACGAGCACCGCGGCAAGAGCGCGGGCGTCCGTGATGCCGCCGCTGGCCACGAGCGGCAGCGGGATCTCGTGGGCCACGAGGCGCAGCAGTGCCAGGACGCTGAGGCCCTCGCCGCCGTCCGGCGGGTCGTCGAACGTGCCGCGGTGGCCCCCGGCTTCCACGCCCTGGAGCACCAAGACATCGGTGCCGGCGTCGCGCGCCACCCGCGCCTCGGCCAGCGACGTGACCGTCACCCACACCTCGCTCCCGACGGCCTGCAACGAGGACACGACGCCGGCGGACGGGCAGCCGAACGTGAACGACACCACGGGGACGGGCGACGACCGCAGGAGATCCAGCTTCTCTCCCCAGCTGTCGTCATCGAAGCGGGGCTCGCCGGCGTCGGTACCGAGCGAGCTGACGTAGGCAGCGACGGCGGCGGCGTCCACGGAGTCCGACCCCGGCACGAAGAGGTTGACGCCAAAGCGGGCGTCGCCGAGGAAGGAGATGTCCGACTCGAGCGCCTCCACGCTCCGGTACCCCGCGGCCACAAATCCCAGCCCGCCGGCGCCGCTCACAGCGGCCGCCAGCTCCGGCGTCGATGGCCCGCCCGCCATGGGCGCCTGGACGATGGGATGGACTAGCTCATCGAGAATCAAGGAGGGCGGTTGAGGTTAACCCCCGGCCCAAGACACCGGTCCTCCGGGTGTGCGGCTCACCGTCACAGTGCGATGTTCTGCACATGGAAATGAAGTCAATCCTCTTCAGCAAGCGAGCCTGGTCCGAATTCCTGTTCCTGCTCTCCGGCGGACCGCTCGGCGTCATCTGGTTCAGCGTGCTCGTCACCGCCTGGTCGCTCTTCGTCGGCCTCGCGATTACTCCGTTCATCATCCCCATTGCGCTCGCCATGCCGTACCTGATCCGAGGGATGAGCAGCGTCGAGTCCACCCTCGCGCGCGAGCTCTTGCACGTGAACGTGTACCCGCCGCGCACCGCGATCGTGAAGCAGAGCTTCTGGCGCCGCATGTTCGGTTGGCTTGGCGACGTCGCGATGTGGAAGGCGCAGGTGTACCTGGTCTACCGGGCGGTGGTGGGATTCGCGATTGCGGTCGGGCTCGTGACCCTTCTCGGCCTGGCGATCGGCGGCATCGCCGCGCCCTTCTACTACTGGGCGCTCAACGGCGGCATCGACTTCAGCTTCTGGCATGTGGATACGCTGCCCAAGGCCCTCGTGCTGGTCCCCGCCGGGGCCGCCGGCTTCGTCATCACCATGCTGCTCTCGCGCCTGCTCTCCAACCTCCACCGCGACGTCGCGCAGGGGCTGCTTGAGCACTCGCCCGATCCGCTCGAGCCGCGCCCGGCCCCCAACCTCGACGAGCGGCATCGCATGTTCGCGCTGCGCGCCACCTCGTTCGGAGTCGCGTTCGTCGTGCTCGTGATCGTGTGGGCCATCAGCAGCACCGGCTACTTCTGGCCCGTCTGGCCGCTGCTTGCCTTTCTCCTCCTCCTCGGCATCGAGGGCACGAACCTGTTCGTGATCGAGCACCCCGAGTACTGGAAGCGGCCGGGGATGAGCCAGAGCCTCGCCGCTCAGATCGGCAGCTCCACCATGGTCGTTTTGTTCCTCACGGGTGTGTGGGCGGCGGCCGGCGGCGGCACCTACTGGCCGGTGTGGCCGCTGCTCGGCCTCGGCATCGCGTGCGCCGCGCGCTCGATCGCCCTCTACTTCTCGCCCCCCGGGCAGCAGGAGCTGACCGAGCGGATCGAGACGCTCACCAGCACGCGGGCGGGCGCAGTGGACCAGCAGGAGGCCGAGCTGCGACGCATCGAGCGCGACCTGCACGACGGCGCGCAGGCGCGGCTGGTGGCGCTCGGCATGAGCATCGGCATGGCGGAGCAAAAGCTGGCCGAGGATCCCGAAGGAGCGCGCCAGCTGCTCGAGGAGGCGCGCACCGGCGCCGGCCAGGCGCTGAAGGAGCTGCGCGACCTGGCCCGCGGCATCCACCCGCCCGTGCTGGCCGACCGCGGCCTCGAGGCCGCGGTGACCGCGCTGGCGGACAACAGCCCGCTGCGTGTGACCGTGCACGCGGACATCACGTCGCGCCCCGCGGCGCCGGTGGAGAGCGCGGCCTACTTCGTGGTGGCGGAGGCGCTGGCGAACGCGGGCAAGTACTCGCAGGCGAAGCGTGTGGACATCCGCATGACTCGTGACGGCGACGTGCTGACCGTCGAGGTCGTGGACGACGGCGTGGGCGGCGCGAACGCCGACGGCGGCGGCCTGAGCGGCCTGCGCCGGCGGATCGAGGCACTCGACGGCACGCTGCGCATCGCGAGCCCGGCCGGCGGCCCGACCCTGATCCGCGCGGAGATGCCATGCGGGTCGTGATCGCGGAGGACCTGGCGCTCCTGCGCGATGGCCTGGAGCGCCTGCTGCGCGACAACGGCTTCGAGGTCGTGGCCTCGGTGCGCGACGGCGACTCGCTGCTGCGCGAGATCGCCGCGCACAAGCCTGACATCGCGGTGGTGGACATCCGCCTGCCGCCCGACTTCCGCGACGAGGGGCTGCGCGCGGCTCTGGAGGCCCGCAAGCAGTCGCCGGACACGGCGATCCTCGTCGTCTCGCAGTACGTGGAGCAGGCCTACGCGAGGGAGCTGTTGGCGGACGGCCGTGGTGGCGTGGGCTACCTGCTCAAGGACCGCATCCTGCACGTCGTCGAATTCGTTGAAGCGGTGCGTCGCGTTGCCGGCGGGGGAACCGCACTGGACCCGGAGGTGGTGGCGCACTTGTTCTCGTCCCAGACAGCAGGAGGGCCGCTAGAGCGGCTCACCCCACGCGAGCAGGAGGTGCTCGCGCTCATGGCGGAGGGCCGCTCCAACAGCGGCATCGCCGAGTCGCTCGTGCTCACCGTCGGCGCGGTGGAGAAGCACATCGCCAGCATCTTCTCCAAGCTGGATCTGCCGCACTCGGGCGTGGACCACCGGCGTGTGCTGGCGGTGCTGGCGTATTTGCAGGGCCAGACGGAGACGGGCTAGGGCTTCGCCGCGAAGGCGGGCCAGAGCGTCTCGACCACGCGCTCCGGCCAGCCGCGCTTTGGCCGGCCGAGCACGATGGCGTGGTACATGAAGCTGCCCATCACGGCGTCGGCCGCGAGCTGCAGGTCGAGGTCCTTGCGCACCTCGCCGCGCTTCTGACCGCGCCCGAGCGCCGCCGTCACCAGCTCGCGCTGGGGGAGCATCATGCGCTCGCGGAACTTCTCGAGCAGCTGCGGGTGTTTGTCCTGCTCCACGAGCAGCGTGCCCATCAGCGACATGTCGTAGATGCGGCGGGCGCGTTCCAAGTGCTCGATCAGGTCCTGGCGCGTGTCGCCGGTGTCGGGAGCCGGGACGCGGATGCGCATGTAGGCGATCGCGGCTGACACGAGGTCGGCCTTGTCGCTGTAGCGGCGGTAGATCGCCGGCCGTCCCACGCCCGCTTCGTCCGCCACGCCCGCGATCGACATGCGTGCGTAGCCCTGCTCGTGGAGCAGCCGCACGGCGGCTTGGAGGATCGCTTCGTCCACCGATTCGTCGAGTGGACGGCCAGGAGGGCGCGGAGCGGGCATCCCGCCAGTTTATTTCCGATTACGCTACAGTCTTGCAACATTACGTGTCATACATGTAACGCTCCGACTGGGCACGGAGACAAGGCCACTCATCCCCGTTCCCTTAGGAGGACCGCAGATGGACGCGGCAATCGAAGTGAGAGGTCTCGCCAAGACGTACCCTGGCGTGGAGGCGGTGAAGAGCATCGACTTCAGCGTCGGGCAGGGCGAGGTATTCGGGCTGCTCGGGCCGAATGGCGCCGGCAAGTCGACCACGATCGGGATGCTCACCGGCACCGTGAAGCCGACAGCTGGAGTCGCGCGCCTGGCGGGCCACGACGTGGCGGCCGAACCGCTCGCCGCGCGGCAGGCGAGCAGCGCGGTGTTCCAGGAGACCGTGCTCGACCAGGCGCTGAGCGGCCGCGCCAACCTCGAGCTGCACGCCCGCCTATGGGGCGTGGCGACGTCGGAGGCTGCCCAGCGGATCGCTGACCTCGCGAAGTCCATCGGCATCGGCGAGCTGCTCGATCGCCCGGCGGCCACCTACAGCGGCGGCCAGCGGCGACGCCTCGAGATCGCGCGGGCGCTGGTGTCACGGCCGCAGGTGCTGTTCCTCGACGAGCCGACGGTCGGCCTCGACCCGCGCATCCGGCACGAGCTGCTCGATGTGATCGCCGGGCTGCGCGACCACTCCGAGATGACGATCCTCCTGACCACCCACTACCTCGACGAGGCGCAGCGGCTGTGCGACCGCGTGGCGATCATGCACGACGGCCGGATCGTGGCGCTCGACCGGCCGGCGGCACTGCTCGCCGGGCTCGGCCGCGAGCTCCTCGAGCTGCGGCTCGACGGCGACGTGGTGGCCGCGCTCGACACGCTGCGGTCGAACGGGCTTGCCGGTGACGATGCCTTCGCGGTCGGCTCCACGGTCACCCTGCCGCTCAACGGCCACAGCGCAGCGGATGCGATCGCCTCCGCGCGTGACATCGGGCTCCAGCTCGCATCGATCAGCACGCGCGAGCCCACCCTCGACGACGTCTACCTGCGGCTCACGGGCGACCGGCTCGACGACGCCGCATGAGCACAGAAAGGACCCCAAGATGAGTTCCCTCTCCGCAGTCGCGACACTCTCCGCACGGCGCGCGGCGCTCACCGCGCGCACGCCCCGCCAGATCCTCGTCCCGCTGCTCACACCGGTGCTGTTCGCCCTGGTGATCGCGCCGGCGCTGAAGGCCGCGCTGGGCGGGCTTCACACACACGTGGACTACACGGCGTTCGTGGCCATCGGCACCGTCGGTCTGCTTGTGCCACTCACTTCCACGTTCGCCGGACTGAGCGTGATAGTCGACCGCACGACGGGAGCCGAACGCGAGCTGCTGGCGGCGCCCGTGCGCCGCGGGCTGCTCGTTGTCGGCAACCTCGTGGTGGTGTTGGCGGTGTGCACCGTGCAGGTGCTCGTGCTGCTCGGCGCGGCGCTTGCGCGCGGCGCCGACTTCCACGCCAGCGTCAGCGGAGTGCTCTGGTTCGCGGGCTCAGCACTGTTGTTGGTCGTGTTCATGTACGGCGGATCGGAGCTGCTCGCGTCCCGCATCCCGGTGCAGGAGGAGTACATCGCGGCAACGCCCGCGGTGGCGATCCTGCCCTGGTTCTTCGCGGGCGCGCTGTTCCCGATCAGCGCGCTGCCCGGAGCGCTGACCGCGTTCGCCAAGATGCTGCCGCTGACCCACGCGCTCGCGCTGATGCGTTACGGGCTGCTTGGCGACGGTGGCGCCGGTCTGCACGACATCTGGGGCATGAGCGACACCACCGCGATGGCCGCCCTCAGCCTCGGAGTGGTGGCTCTGTTCGCCGCCGCGCTCACCGCGATCTCGATCCGGGCGTTCTCGCGCTCGGCGCTGCGCTGAGCGGGGGTTAGCCGCCGAGCTGCGCGCGGAGGTCGGCGAGCTCCGCGCGCAGCTGCGCCACTTCGTCTTCGAGGCGCTCCAGGCGCGCGTCGCTTGGGGTGTCTGGTGTCGGGTGTCGGGTGTCGGGTTGTGGGGGCTCGGGCGTCTCGTCTTCCTCGTCCTCGTCCGTGAGTAGCCGGTAACGCTGTTCCTTCTGGCCTGGGCGGCGGTCCAGCTGGATCACGTAGTCGCGCTCGCCTAGCTCGCTCAGCACCTGCTCCAGGGAGTCGTGGTCCGGGAAGCGGTGGAGGCGTTCTGTTCTCTGGCGCAGCTCGCCGGGTGTCTGGGGGCCGCGCAGCATCAGAACTGCGAGGACGGCGAGCTGGGGGTTGTCGAGCGACAGCGTGTCGTCGAGCAGGTGGCGGTACTTCGTGGCGCGGGTGGTGTGACCGCTCGCGAGCCGCACGTAGCGGCGGCGGGCCAGGCGCTCCAGGGCGGCGCGGATCGTGGGCTCGTCGTACTCCACAACCGGGTCGCGATTGGTGGACTGGTTGCACGCGAGCCGCAGCGCGTTGAGGGTGAGCGGGTAGGTGTCCGGCGTGGTGCGCTGCTTCTCGAGCAGGCAGCCGAGCACGCGGATCTCAACTGGGTTCAGATCGAGCACTGGCGAAAGCCTACGAATCGGCGTCGAGCAGGTGCCGCTCGGCCGCCCAGCGCGACAGCTCGTGGCGGCTCGAGAGCTGCAGCTTGCGCAGCACGGTGGACACGTGCGCCTCGACCGTCTTCGGCGAGATGTCGAGGCGGTGCGCGATCTCCTTGTACATGTAGCCGCGCGCGATGTGCTGGAGGACCTCGCGCTCGCGCGGGGTGAGCTGGTCGAGGTCGGAATCGTCCGCGCTCGAAGGAGCCGGGGGCGCGCCCGCGAACGCGTCGAGCACGAAGCCGGCGAGCCTGGGGGAGAAGACGGCGTCACCGCCGTGGACGCGGCGCACCGCGTCGGCCAGCTCCTGGCCGGAGATCGTCTTGGTCACGTATCCACGCGCGCCCGCGCGAATGACGGCGATCACGTCCTCGGCGTCGTCTGACACCGACAGCGCGAGGAAGCGCGTGTCCGGGCGCTTCGGCGCGACTCGCCGGATCACCTCCACGCCGCCACCGTCGGGCATGTGAACGTCGAGCAGCACGACGTCGGGCGAGCTGTCGAGGATCAGGCGCTCGGCGGAGTCCACGCCGTCGGCGTCGCCCACGATCTCCACGAGCCCCTCGAGCTCGGCGCGCACGCCGGAGCGGAAGAGCTGGTGGTCGTCCACGATCGCGATGCGGGGCTCGCTCACCTGTCCTCGCTCTCCAGCGTCAGCTCCACCTCGGTGCCGCCGCCCTCGGCCGAGCGAATCGCGGCGCGGCCGCCATTGCGCTCCATGCGCCCGATGATCGACTCGCGGACGCCGCGGCGGTCGTCGGGGATCGACACGGGGTCGAAGCCCGGGCCGCGGTCGCGCACGAAGATCTGGATGTGGCGCTCGTCGCCCTCGGCGTACACGTCGACGGGCGAGCCGCCGCCGAACTTGGACGCGTTCAGCATCGCCTCGCGCGCGGCTGCGACCGCTGCCTCGCCCGCCTCGTTCAGCGGCGCGTCGCCAACGGCCACCACGTCGATCGGCACGCCGTGCTCCCGCTCGATCTCGTCGGCGGCGGCGTCGAGCGCGGAGGCCAGTCGGCGGCCGTCGGGCTGCTCCAGCCCGCGCCCGGA
>Ga0070681_10003734_pt1 | contig 14290 bp, 10 predicted proteins | sample KBSC83BmetaG_FD_65650 | JGI IMG/M metagenome (GOLD analysis project Ga0070681, IMG submission 65650) | Corn rhizosphere microbial communities from Kellogg Biological Station, Michigan, USA - KBS C8-3B metaG | ecosystem: Host-associated > Plants > Roots > Rhizosphere | place: USA: Michigan... | reverse complement strand
CCGCGTTTGGGCAGCACCCAACCCGGCCGCACGTAATGACACGTGTACCCGTTGGGGATGCGCTCCAGGTAGTCCTGGTGCTCGGGCTCCGCTTCCCAGAACGGCCCCGCGGGCACGACCTCGGTCACCACTTTGCCTGGCCAGAGGCCTGACGCGTCGACGTCGGCAATCGTGTCGCGCGCGATGCGCTCCTGCTCGGGAGTCGTGTAGAAGATCGCCGAACGATAGCTCGTCCCGATGTCGTTACCCTGGCGGTTGCGCGTTGTCGGGTCGTGAAGCTGGAAGAAGAACTCGAGCAGCTTGCGATATGTGGTCTTGGCGGGATCGAACACGATCTCGACCGCTTCCGCGTGGTTGCCGTGGTTGCGATAGGTGGCGTTGGGCAAGTCATCACCGGTGTAGCCGACGCGCGTCGAGATGACGCCCGGCTGCCGGCGGATGAGTTGCTGCACGCCCCAGAAGCAGCCCCCGGCGAGGACTGCGCGCTCGGTCTTGCTTGTATCGGCCGCGTTTGTCATGGTTGTTCCCTCCTCTGCTCACCGTAACTCGGCCGCAAGGCCAGTTCAAGCGCACGGAGACCAGAAATGACCACGCGTGAGATAATCGAGCGCTACTTCGAGCTTCTGAAGGCCCGCGGCGATTGGCCGTCGCTCTTTTCGGAGCGCGCGACCTTCACCAGCTTCGCGAGCCCGCCGCGGCAGATCGCCGGGCGCGACGCGTTCGTGAAAGCCACGGGCGGATTTTACGGGATGATTCTCGCCGTCGAGGTGCGTGACCTGCTCGTGGATGACGAGCGCGCGTGCGCGCTCACGCACTATCGGCTCCAGCCGCCAGGTGGCCGGCCGGTGTTCGAGAGCGACGTCGCCGAAGTGTTCGTGGTGCGCCGCGGGGCGATCGAATCGTTCGGGATTTACTTCGACACCGCGCCCTATCCCAAGTAGCGGGTGTCGCGTGTTAGTCCGCGCGCAACGCGACGTTCGGATCGACGCGCGCTGCGCGCGCCGCCGGCATTGCGCTCGCCAGACACGTCACACCCACGAGTACACCGGCGACCACCAACACGACGGCTGGATCACGCGGTGACACGTCGAACAGGAGTGGCGACAACCATCGGCTCGCAACGAGCGCGAGCACGATGCCGATGCCCATCCCGATCACACCCAGCCGCAACCCGTCGCGCAGCACGAGTCCGGTGAGATTGGCCACCCGGGCGCCGAGTGCGATACGGACGCCGATCTCGTGCGTGCGTTGGGTGACGTTGTACGCGATCACGCTATAGATGCCGATCGCCGCCAGCACGAGCGCCAATATGCCTAACGCAGTGAACATCGTGGCGCCGACTTGCCACGACTGCTCGGCGCCGCCGACCATGTTTGTGAACGGCATGACTCTGACGTAGGAGACGCCGGGCATCACCGACTGCAGTTGGCGGCGCACCGGCTCCACGTAGTCGGCGCCGCGGCCCACGACGCGCACGTAGAGACCGTATGTTGGACGATCGACCTGGTCGGCGGCCAGATAATAGTTGGCCTCGGCGTCGTGCGAGATCCCGCGCGTGATCGTGTTTTCCGCCACGCCGACGACGGTCGAGCACGGCGTCGACGCCTCGCCCACCTTGACGCACTTGCCTAACGCACTCCGACCCGGCCACAGGCGGCGTGCCATCTCGGCGCTCACCACGATCGAGAGTGGCGCGCCATGGCGGTCGGTCGAATCGATGGGCCGCCCGGCGAGTATGCGCGTCCCCACCGTGCGGAAGAACCCTGGCGACACGATCTGCAGCAGGAACGGCCCCAGGCGCTGCACCGAGTCGATGCCCGGGACCACGAGCCCCGTTCCCTCGAAGCTGGCGAACGGTATGCTCACCATTTGCGAGGCGCCCTGAACGCCGGGCACCGTCACGGCCTCGTCGGTGAGGCGTCGCATCAGCGTCTTCTGCTCGTCATGCGAGAGCCGCATGCCACGCAGGTTCACCTCGACCACGACCGTGTGGTCGACATCGTAGCCTAACGGCAGCGCGCGGACGTTGGCGAAGCTGCGCACGAAGAGGCCGGCCGCGATGAGCAGCGCGGTAGACAACGCGCCCTGCACGATCACGAGCGCGGTACGCGCGCGCGATCGCTGGTACGTCCCTTCGCGCGCGCCCGCCTTGAGCGCCGCCGCCAGATCACCCCGCGCGCCGGCGAGCGCCGGCGCCAGGCCGGTCGCGATGCCCGCCAGCAGCGTGACCACGGCGCAGAACACAATGGTGCGCCCGTCCACGAGGCCGCCGCCCAACGTCTCGCTCTGGTCATACAACCGCGAGAACGCGGAGGCCACGCCCCAGCCGATCCCCAACCCGGTTAGGCCACCGGCGGAGGCCAGGAGGAGGCCCTCGGTGAGGAGCTGGCCGACCAGCCGGCCGCGGCCGACGCCCAACGCCAGCCGGAGCGCGATCTCGCGCCGGCGCCGGAACGCGCGCGCCAGCATCAAGCCGGCCACGTTCGCGCCGGCCACGATCAGCGTCACGAGCGCCACCGCTCCCACCCAGATCGGAATACGCCCCGCCGCGCCGGCATCGGGCGCCCTGCCTAACGGAGTGGGCGCGAGCAGGGCGGCCGGCCGCCCGACCTCCAGCGGCGCCACCGACGGATCCATCGCCCGCTCGGCTTGCCAGCTGCGGCGATACGCCGTGGTCGCATCGGCGGTCGCCGAAGCAACCGACACGCCCGGCTTGCGCCGCACGATCGTGTTCAGCCAGCCCCAGTTGTAGTTGTCGGCCCAGGTATGGTTTCGCAAACCGGCGTACGCGCTAACAGGAATCCATGCCACCGGCGTCTCGCCGATTTCCATTCCCGCGAACCCCTTGGGCGCCACACCGATGATCGCGTATGTTCCCGCGCCGATGTGTATGGTCGAGCCGAGGATGTCGCGACGGCCGCCATAGCGGGATTGCCAGTAGGGATAGCCCAGCACCGCGACGAACGCCCCCGTCGGCGGCGTGTCCTCGCTCGCCGAGTAGAAGCGGCCGAGCGCGGGTCGCGCATCGAAGAACGAAAACAAGCTCGCCGTCGCGCGACCGACGAGCATCTCGCCCGCGTCCTGCCCAACGCCGACCGCGATCGATGCGTCCTGATATGCCGCCGCCTGCGAGAACGACGACGTCCACTGCGAGATATCGAGGTACCGCCGGTATTCGAGCGAGCCGTCAATGCGCTCCCGGCCGCGGAAGTCGTACTGTTTGTAGATGCGGCTCACCGTGCCCGGATCGTGCAGCATGGCCGGCGGGCGGAACATGAGCCGGTCGATGACGCTGAAGATCCCCGCCGTGGCGCCGATGCCGAGTCCGAGCGTGATGATGACGGCGAGGGTGAAACCCGGCGTGAGCCGCAGGGTGCGCACGGCGTAGCGGAGATCCTGCGCCAGCGCATCGAGGAACGCGACGCCGCGCGTGTCGCGGTCGTCGTCCTTGATCCGCTCCACACCGCCTAACGCAATGCGCGCCCGACGCTCGGCCTCGAGGCGCGGAACGCCGGCGCGCATGTACGTCTGCGCTTCTCGCTCGAGGTGAAAGCGCAGCTCCTCGTCCAGTTCGCGCTCGACCGCCTCGCGCCGCAGGATGGCGCGCACGCGATGCAGCAGCTCGCTAAGCGGTCGGCCGAGCATGGGTCACTGCATCTCGAGCACGAGCGAAACGGCGGTGGTCAACTTCTGCCACGCATCCATCTCGGCGCCGAGTTGTTTGCGGCCGGCCCGCGTAAGCTCGTAGAACTTCGCGTGTCGGTTGTTGTCCGATGGCCCCCAGCTCGCTTTGATCCAACCGCGCCGCTCGAGCCGATGCAGCGCCGGATAGAGCGACCCTTGCGGGACGTCGAGCATGGCGCGTGAGACTTGCCGCAGGCGCTCGGAGATCGCCCAGCCGTGCTGCGGCTGGAGCGAGAGCGCCTTGAGGATCAGAAGATCGAGCGTACCTTGTGGAAGATCGAGACGGTCCATGAGTCCCCTTGTGCTTCTACAGGATAGCGAGGCTCCTGTAGAAGTGCAAGGGATGAGGGTGAGCACCCGCGACGGCACAGGTGGCGGCGGGACTTGGCGCGCTCTTGTCTGGTGTTGCCGGCACTCGCAGCAACGCTCGAGGCAGCCGTTCTGACGGTTTTCACCTTTCTGGTGTGGGTACCTGGCGTGCTCCATGCGGGGGCGGGAGGTCCGAAGTGGACCGCCGTGACCATGTCGGCCATGATCACGGCGGGAGCATGGGCCCCCGCCGCGGGCGTTGCACCTCGACGCCGCGACCTATATCGGAGCCTGCGGCGTAACAATCCCGACGGTGGCCGCGTTCTTGCGCGCGAGGTTTCGGCGGCGCGCGCAGGGCGCCAGCAGCCCAGTTCTCGGTATGAATGACCATATTCGGAGGGGTGTCGCCGGCTGATGAAGGACAACAGGGGGTCCAGGAAGCCAAAGCGCGACGACGCGCCCGATGAGCCGGAGGTGCCCAATCATCAGGCGCGCGGCGATCGGGACGCCGACCCGTTGCTGACGCCGTTTCTTTCGGAGACGACCCTTTATCAGCGTCTCGTCGAGAGCGCCCAGGACTACGCCATCTTCGCGCTCGATGCGCGGGGTTACATCCGCAGCTGGAACGCCGGCGCGCAGCGCTTCAAGGGCTACACGGCCGAAGAGGCGATCGGCAAGCATTTCTCGATCTTCTATCCCCGCGAGCTGGTCGCCGAAGGCTTCCCCGAGTTCGAGCTCCGCACGGCCGCGAACACGGGTCGCTTCGAGGATGATGGCTGGCGCCTCCGAAAGGATGGATCGCGCTTCTGGGCGAACGTCGTGATCACCGCGCTCCGCGATGCCGACGGCCAGCTGCTCGGCTTCTCGAAGATCACGCGCGATCTGACGGAACGTCGCAGCGCGGAAGAGGCCTTACGCATCAGCGAGCAGAACTTCCGCTTGCTCGTCGAGGGCGTGCGCGATGTCGCGATCTACATGCTCGATCCCGAGGGACGCGTGGCGACCTGGAACGGCGGCGCCGAGCGTGTCAAGGGATACCTCGCATCGGAAATCCTCGGGCGGTCCTTCGCCACGTTCTATCCGCCTGAGGCCATCGCCGCGCGACTGCCCGAGCGGCACCTGGATATCGCGGCCACGACAGGTAAGGTCGAGGAAGAGGGATGGCGGGTTAGGCGCGACGGGACCCGGTTCTGGGCCAGCGTCCTGATCACGGCATTGCGCGACAAGTCGGGGCAGCTCGTCGGCTTCGCGAAGATTACTCGCGACCTGACCGAGCGCCGCGCGTTGCAGGAGCAGGCGCTGGCGGACGCCCGTCGCGTGGCGGCCGAGGAGGCCAAGTTGGCCGAGGCCGCGGTGCGCGAGCAGGAGTTGCGTCAGCTCGCGGCAAAACTGCGGCGCCAGACTGCGCAGCTCGAGACGCGCACGCGCGACGCGCGTGAAGCCCAGCGACGCGCCGACGCAGCGAACCGCGCCAAGAGCGAATTCCTGACCGCTATGTCGCACGAGCTGCGTACGCCGCTCAATGCCATCGGCGGCTACGCCGACCTGCTGCTGATGGGTCTCTCGGGCCCGGTGACGCCGCAGCAAACGGAGCAGTTAGGCCGCGTCAAGCGGAGCCAGGAGCATCTGTTAGGCATCATCAACGACATCCTCAACTTCAGCCGCGTCGAGGCGGGACAGCTCACGTACGACATCGAATCGGTCCCGGTCCACGAGGTGGTCGACGCGGTCGTCCGACTGTTGGCGCCGCAGGCGGCCGCAAAGGGCGTGCGGCTCGCGGCGACCGGCTGCGGAGCGGACCGGGCGGCCTGGGCCGATCGCATCAAGACCGAGCAGATCGTCCTGAACCTCGTCGCCAACGCCGTCAAGTTCACGAGCGCCGGTGGCTCGGTCGGCGTGTCGTGCGACCTGCTCGGCGCCGATCGCATCGCGCTACGCGTGACGGACACGGGCTGCGGCATACCGGCCGATCAGCTCGAGGCGGTGTTCGAGCCCTTCGTGCAGGTGGGCCGCACGCTCACCAGCCAGCCCGAAGGTGCCGGGTTAGGCCTGGCGATCAGCCGCGACCTGGCGCGGGCGATGAAGGGAGACATTCAAGTGGAGAGCACGGTGGACGTGGGGTCGACGTTCACACTCACGCTGCCGGTTCGGAAGGATGATCGCGACGTGGCGCGCTGAGCGCGCCACGCGTCCGTTAGGCTCTCCGCTCTCTCCGCCAGTCCAACCGATACGCTAACGCCGGACCGCGCGGCCCCTCGTAGGCGAGTTGCGCCATGAGCAGCGTGAACGGCTCCGTGTATCGCGCGATCTTTAGGCCCCCGGCGTCCACGGGATCGAACCCGACGTCGCGAATCAGGCGCGCTGCCGTCTTCTTTGCTCCCGTATGGTCGCCGCAGTAGACCAGGTTCGGCCGTTTCTTGTTCGCGCGCGCCTTGAAGACGCTGAACAAGACCTCGCTCGGCACCGTGCTGAAGGCCGACACGACATGCGCCTTCCGCACCTTCTTCTGCAATTGCTCCGCGCCCGACGACGTCTGCCCAACGACGAGCTTCGTATCGTCCTTGTTCATGGGCAGCGAACAACTCACGATGACAATGCCGGACACGTCGCCGGCCGTCGCGAGGACGTCGTCGACCCGCGACCAATGCACGGCGAGGAGCAGGACGTCGGCGGACTCCGTCGCCTCGGCCGGCGTGCCGGCGCGTGCGCCATGGCCGGCGTCGCGCGCCAACCGCTCGAGCTTGCGGTCATCGCGCGAATAACTGAACACCACCTCGTGATGCGCACGCGCGAAAATGGTGCCCAGCTTTCCGCCCATCAACCCTGAGCCGAGTATGCCGATGCGCATTGTTTCTCCTTCGCTGGGGAACGGAACGATTCTCGACCGGCAATCGCCGCGCCGCGGCGGCGTCCGAGCACAGAGGCACTTTGCGTGCAGGGCTGACTGGCCATGACCCGACGACCGGACCGATACCGAAACGCCATCGTCCCGCACATCTACATCGACGGCGCCGCCGCGGCGATCGCCTTCTATTCGCGCGCCTTCGGTGCCACCGAGCTCTTCCGCATCGCTCGGCCTAACGGGCAGATCGTGCACGCCGAGATCGAGATCGGCGGCTCGGTGATCATGCTCGGCGACCCGGATCATCGGCTGTATGACGAGCCGAAGGCGCTCGGCGCCTGCACCGCAGGGCTGCACATCGTCACCGATGACAACGCCGTGATGCTGCGCCGCGCGGTCGACGCCGGCTGCGAGCTCATCCAGTCGCCCATGGACATGTTCTATGGCGCGAGCTCGGCGAGTGTCCGCGATCCGTTCGGGCACGTCTGGGTGATGCTGACGTGGAACGAGGATCTCGAGCCGGCCGAAATGGAAGCGCGAGCCCGGAAGGAGCTCCATTGATTTTGACCGCGACCTCGGCGCATACGGCAACGACGAGCCTCTTCCATCGTCTGTCGATGGGTCTTGACAAATGCGTCCGACGGCCCGATGCTACCCATCGTCTATCGATAGGAAGGACGGGCGCGCATGCCGACCGCCGCCGAGCTCTTGCCGGGTACGTTGGACCTCATCGTGCTGCGCACCCTCGTGCGCGGACCCATGCATGGGTACGGTATTGCGCAGCGCGTGAAGGAGATCTCGAAGGACGTGCTCCAGGTGGGCGAGAGTTCCCTCTACCCAGCTCTGCAGCGACTGCTGCTCGACGGGTACGTGACGGCGGAATGGGGCGCGTCCGAAAACAATAGGCGAGCGCGATTCTACACACTCACGGCGGCGGGACGGCGCCAGCTTGCCAGTGAGCGTGAGGAGTTCGAGCGGGTCGTCGGCGCCATACACGCCGTATTGCGGTTCGCCTGAGGTCGCCATGCGCATCGTCCGTCGCCTCGAGCACTGGATTCGGTCCCGCACCCATCGCGGCGAGTTGGAGGACGAGCTCGCGTTTCATCGGTCGATGATCGAGGGCAATCTCATCGCGCGCGGGTGGACGCCCGACGCGGCGCGCATTGCGGCGCGCCGCACGATGGGCAACGAGACGCTGAGTCGCGAGGACGCGCGGCACGTGTGGGTCTGGTGGTGGCTCGACGCGTTACGTCAGGACGCGGCCTACACGGTACGCAGCTTGCGCAAGAGTCCCGGCTTCACGGCGGCCGTGGTCGGCACACTCGCGTTAGGCCTCGGTGCCAATGCGGCGATGTTCGCGACGGTCGATCGCATTCTCTTTCGCGCACCGCCCCGCCTCATCGAGCCGGCCACCGTACATCGCGTGTACCTCTACCGCACGTCGGAGGGCGTCGAGGCCGAGCGCAGCGGACAGTACCTTCGGTACACGGATCTTGCGCGGTGGACCTCGTCGTTCTCGCAGGCTGCGGCGGTCGAGGAGCGTGCACTGCCCGTCGGCACGGGCGACGCCACGCGCGAGCTGCCGATCGGCATCGTCAGTGCGAGCTTCTTCGAATTGTTCGACGCGCCGGCCGCGTTAGGCCGGTACTTCACGCCGGCCGAGGATACTCCGCCGGCCGGCGCAGCCGTGGCGGTGCTCACGGACGCCGCCTGGAAGGCGCAGTACGGCGGCCGGCGCGACGTGATCGGGGCACCCATCTCGATCGGTTCCACGCGTTTTACCGTCATCGGCGTCGCGCCGCCCGGCTTCGTCGGACTGTGGCCCGAGCGCCCACCGTCGGCGTTCATTCCCGTCACCGCCTTCGGTCCGATGAACGGCACGAACACGAGCGCCTGGTGGTCATCGTATGATCATGCCATTGGGATCTCGACCATCGTACGACGCAAGCCGGGCGTCACCGTTGCCGCGGCAACAGCGGATCTCACGACCGCGCTCCGCCGCAGCTATGAGCATCAGCTCGACATCGAGCAGCCGAACGGGCCCTGGACGCTGGCGTCACTGCGGCCGCGCGCCGTGGTGGCGTCGATCCTGAGCGAGCGCGGCCCTGAAGCGTCGAGCTTCGCGCGTGTCGCGCTGTGGCTGTCGGGCGTCGCGCTGATCGTGTTGCTCATCGCCTGTGCCAATGTCGCCAACCTGCTGCTCGCCCGGACGTTGCAGCGCCGGCGAGAAATCGCCGTACGCATTGCGTTAGGCGTGAGCCGCGTCCGCCTCACCTCGCAGCTGGTCCTCGAGGGCGTCCTGCTCGCGATCCTCGCCGGCCTCGCCGGCATCGCCAGCGCTACCTGGACGAGCTCGGCCATGCAGCGGCTCTTCCTGCCCGACGACGTCGCGCCGCGGGTGCTCACCGACCCACGGACGACCCTGTTCGCCATCGGCGTGGCAGTCCTCGTCGGCATTGCCACCGGCATCGTGCCCGCGCTGCAGATCGGTCGCCACAGCCTCACAACCGACCTCAAGGCCGGCGCGCGTGAAGGGACGTACCAGCACGCGCGCCTGCGCGGTGCACTCCTGGTTGCGCAGGGCGCCCTGTCGGTCCTGCTGCTCGTCGGCGCGGGCCTCTTCGTCCGCAGTCTGCGCAACGTGCGGCATATTCCGTTGGGCTATGATGCGAAGCCGGTACTCGTGGTCGACCTCAACATGCGCGGCGTGAGGCTCGACAGTGCCCACCTCGCGTCGCTCAACGACCGCCTGCTCGCCGCGTCGTTAGGCGTGCGCGGGGTCGAGCACGCCTCGCTCATGAAGACCGTGCCCTTCGAGGGCATCGAGTCGACGGCGCTGTTCGTGGCCGGCATCGACTCGGTCGACCGGCTCGGCGAGTTCGACCTGAACGGCGTGTCACCCGACTACTTCGCGACGATGGGGACGCGTATTCTGCGCGGCCGCGGCTTCCAGCCGTCGGATGGGGCGCGCTCGGGGCCGGTCATGATCGTTGGGGCATCGATGGCGCGGGCCCTGTGGCCCCGCGCGAATCCCATCGGCGAGTGCGTGAGGCTCTCGGCGCCGGACGCGCCCTGCACCACCGTCGTCGGCGTCGCGCAGGACGTGCACACGCACAGCGTGAGCGACGAGAGCGGCTACTACTTCTATTATCTGCCGGCCTCGCAGGTGAGGCCGGACTACACGGGCCTGTTCGTCCGCGCGCGCAACCCGACGCGAGTCGCGCCGCTCCTCAGGAGCCGACTGCAAGCCGAGATGCCGGGCGCGTCGTATGTGACGGTGCGGCCGCTGTCGGACGTGGTCGGCGACCAGGAGCGGTCGTGGGCGGTGGGCGCCCAGGCGTTCTCTGCGTTAGGCGCACTCGCGTTAGGCATGGCGGCGCTGGGCCTCTACAGCGTGATCGCGTACGGCGTCGCCCAACGCAAGCACGAGCTGGGCGTGCGCATGGCCCTCGGTGCGCGTCCCGCCGACATCACCCGCCTCGTGGTCGGCGAGAGCCTGCGCGTGGCGGTCCTCGGCCTTGCGCTCGGCGCCTGCGTCAGTCTCGGTGCGGCGCACTGGATCGCGCCGCTGCTGTTCCAGGAGTCGCCGCACGACCCCGTCGTGTTCTGCGTCGCCGGCCTGGTGCTGGTCGCGGCAGCCATCGCCGCGAGCTTGCTGCCGGCGCGCCGCGCGGCACGCATCGATCCGACTACCGCGCTGCAGGCTGGATGATCCGCGTGCACACACGCCAGCCTCGCTGGGGGTGGATGGTCGGCGGCGCGCTGCTTGCCGCGGCGACCGCGTGCGGCGGACCGCACGGCGCGCACGCGCGCGACGCGCGTCCATACATGCCGCGCACGCGGACCGTCACGATCACGACGGTCCCGATGCTGGTGCGCGAGCAGCAGCACCTCTTCCCGTTCCTCACGAAAGACTTCGCGAAAGGCGGCGTCCTCGACGGCAAGGAAGTCTACGCGTTCTCACCGTCGACGGTCACCGTGGTGGAAGGCGACACGATCCATTTTGTGTTCATCAATCCGGAAGACGACGTCCATTCGTTCGTGCTCCCGGATTTCGCGGTGTCACTCCCGGCGCAGCACACCACCGAGGCGACCTACGTGGCGAAGCGCGCCGGGATCTATCCGTTCACGTGCGCGATTCAGTCGCACCTGCCGATGATGTGGGGCCAACTGGTGGTGCTGCCGCCACCCTCGCCGACGTCACGACCGAATGTTCAATAGCGACTGGTCGAACGCATCGACGCGTTCTGGGCGCGTCGATGCGCTATCGTTAGGCGACCGTCGCGCTCGCCGCTCAATGGTCTTCTCCCTCCAGAGCGAGTAGATCGCCGGGATCACCACGAGCGTGAGGAGCGTGGCGCTTACCATTCCACCAACCATGGGCGCCGCGATTCGCTTCATCACGTCGGCGCCTGTGCCCTCACTCCACAGGATGGGCAGCAGTCCGCCGATCACCGCTGTTACCGTCATGATCAACGGACGCACCCGCAGCACGGCGCCATCCATCACGGCCTCGGCGAGCTCGGCGGGCGCCGGCACGCGGCCGCCGGCCCAACGCGCCTCCCATGCGTGATCGAGGTAGACGAGCATGATGACACCTGTCTCCGCGGCCACACCCGCGAGCGCGATGAACCCTATCGCCACGGCTACACTCAGGTTGTAGTGCAGCGCCAACATGAGCCACACGCCGCCCACGAGGCCGAACGGCAACGAGAGCATCACAATGGCGCTCTCGGTCGCACTCTCGAAGTTCAGGTACAAGAGGAGAAAAATGATCGCGAGCGTGATCGGCACCACGACCTCGAGCGTCTTGTTCGCGCGCTGCATCGCCTCGTACTGCCCCGACCACTCGAGCCGATATCCCGCCGGAAGCTTCAGTCGTTCTTGCACGAGCCGCTTCGCATCACTCACATAGCTCCCGACATCCCGTCCGCGCACGTCGACGTACACGAGATTGTTGAGGTAGCCGTTCTCTGACTTGATCAGCGTTGGGCCCTTCACGATGGACAAGTGCGCGAGTGTCGCAAGTGCCACCTGTGCGCCAGACGGCGTCGCAACAAGCGCGTTGGCAATCACGTCGGGATCATCGCGAAAGTCGCGCGGATAGCGGACGAGCACCGAATATCGCTCGCGGCCTGAGATCACCTCCCCGGCTTCCATTCCGCCCACTGCCGTGCTTGCGGCCGTGAGCACTTGGTCGCCGGTCATCCCGTAGCGCGCAGCGGCGGCGCGGTCCAGCGTAATGTCGAGATACCGCCCGCCCTCGGGGCGCTCGGAGAACACCGAGTTCGTTCCGCGAACGGCCGGAAGCAAGCCCTCGAGCTCCTGTCCGATCAGGTCGAGCGTATCGAGCGACGGGCCGAAGACCTTGATGCCGACCGGCGTCTTGATACCCGTTGCGAGCATGTCGAGACGGTTCTTGATGGGCATCGACCACATGTTGGCAACCCCCGGCGTCCGAACGGTCTCGTTCGCCTCACTCACGATCGAGTCGTACGTCACGCCGGTGCGCCACCGGCTCTTGTCCTTGAGGATCGCGATCGTCTCGATCATCGACATCGGCGCCATGTCCGTCGCGGTTTCCGCGCGGCCTATCTTGCCCAATACCATTTCCACTTCCGGAATCTTGGCCAGCGCCGCGTCGCGCTGCTGCAGGATCATCTTGGCTTGCGCCGTTCCCACGCCGGGGAAGAGACTCGGCATGTCCATGATCGAGCCTTCGTTCAGGGGCGGCATGAACTCGCTCCCGAGCCGGGACCAGGGCAAGACGGTTACAACGAGCACTGCTACGGCGCCGGCGATCACGCCCCATCGGTGTCCTAACACAAAGCGCATCACGGGACGGTACACGCGGTTCAACACCCGATTGACCGGATTCGCCGACTCTGGCTTGATGCGGCCCCGGATGACGAGTCCCATCATCAGCGGCACGAGCGTGATCGAGAGGAGCGCGGCGGAGCCCATCGACAGCGTCTTCGTCCACGCGAGGGGCTTGAAGAGCCGGCCCTCCTGATCCTGGAGCGAGAACACCGGGACGAAGGAGATCGTTATGATGAGGAGCGAAACGAACAGCGCCGGCCCGACCTCCTTTGCCGAGTCGACCACGAGCTGCCAATGAGTGCGAGCGCCTCCCTCGTGGTCGTTCCGCTCCACATGCTTGTGGAAATTCTCCACCATCACAATCGCCGCATCGATCATCGCGCCGATCGCGATCGCGATGCCGCCGAGGCTCATGATGTTGGCATTGAGCCCGAGCACGCGCATGGCGATGAACGCCATGAGGATGCCGACCGGGAGCGTTAGGATCGCGACGAGCGCGCTGGAAACATTGAGCAGAAACAGCAGCGTTACGGCGGCCACGATGATCGACTCCTCAACCAACTTTCCCTTGAGCGTCTGGATCGCGCGCTCGATGAGATTCGAGCGATCATACCCATTGACGAAGACGACACCCTTGGGGAGCGAGGGTTGGAGCTCCGCCATCTTCGTCTTCACACGGTTGATGACGGCGAGCGGATTTTCGCCAAACCGCATGACCACCCAGCCGGTGACGATCTCTCCCTTGCCGTCGAGATCGGCGATGCCGCGCCGGATGTCTGGTCCGAGCTGAACCGTCGCAACGTCGCCCACCGTGATTGGTGTCCCATCGGGGCCCGCGCCCAGCGAAACCGCGCGGATGTCGTCCATGCTGTGGAACCGCCCGCGCCCGCGCACGACGTACTCCGACCCGTTCATCTCGAGCACGCGGCCACCCATGTCCTCGTTCGACTGGCGCACCGCCTCGCTGACTTTGGAAAGCGGAATGTTGTAGGCCAGGAGCTTTGCCGGGTCGACGGTTACCTGGTACTGCTGCTGGTAACCGCCTAACGAGGCGATCTCCGCCACACCGGACACCGAGGTGAGCGCGGGACGCACTGTCCAGTCCTGCAGGCTCCGCAGTTGGGCGAGGTTGAGCATCCCCGTGGTGTCGGCCAGAATGTACTGCATCACCCAGCCCACGCCGGTTGCATCGGGCCCGAGCATCGTCCTCGCGTTTTGCGGCAGCGACCCGCGCACGGAGTTCAGATACTCGAGCACGCGCGAGCGCGCCCAGTAGAGATCGGTGCCGTCCTCGAACACCACGTACACAGCCGAGAGGCCGAACTGGCTCATCCCGCGCACGTACTTGGTGTGCGGAACTTTGAGCATCTCGCTCTCCAGCGGGTACGTCACCTGATCCTCGACGAGCTGCGGTCCTTGTCCGGGCCACTCCGTCATCACGATTACCTGCACGTCGGAAAGATCCGGGATGGCATCCACCGGCGTGCGCACCATGTCCCAGATACCGGCTGCGGCGATCGCGGCCGTGGCCAGCAGCACCAGGAACCTGTGCCCAACCGACCATTCGATGATGCGCTCGAGCATGGGCGGTTACCTCCGCGGCGTGGACTCAGGTGGGATCTTCATTCCCTTCAT
>Ga0070681_10003732_pt1 | contig 14291 bp, 11 predicted proteins | sample KBSC83BmetaG_FD_65650 | JGI IMG/M metagenome (GOLD analysis project Ga0070681, IMG submission 65650) | Corn rhizosphere microbial communities from Kellogg Biological Station, Michigan, USA - KBS C8-3B metaG | ecosystem: Host-associated > Plants > Roots > Rhizosphere | place: USA: Michigan... | reverse complement strand
TTACGAGACCTGTTGGTGAAGAAACAGCGTGGGTACGCGTAGCGTCGGCCCTTGACCATCACCGTGTTCAGGCACCGACTTCCGTCGGAATGGATCAAGCCCCGAAGAAATTGCTGCGGCCGCGCCTTCACGAGCAGGACCTGTCACTCGTCCACGACAATCGGCCTCTCGTGCTTCAGGGCCGGCCCGTGTTGCGGGATAAGGCACGGCCAATGCTTCGAATACGCCGTGAGAGCCGTGCAGCCCTGCGAGTGGACGGCACACACATGGTTCGGCAGACAAGCCTTCATCGCGTCGCGGATCTCTTCGCCAGTCGGCGATCACGACTCGGCTGACGCCGGTGAGGCGACTGACGGCCGCGATTGACAGGCCGCTGCCGAGCAGTGCGAGGGCGTGCCGACGGACGTGAGCGTCGTACATTGCGGCATTGTCGACGACGCCATCGACAAAATGACCGGCTCAGTGCCCCGGGTCGGATTCGAACCGACACTTGATGGGTTTTGAATCCATTTCCTCTGCCGTTGGGATACCGGGGCAATACTTTTGATTTCTCATGGCACACCGACAGTTTACCGGGTTGCTGCACAGCCGGCCCCGTGCTCTCCGGCTACCGCGGCCGCGTCGGCCGAGCCTGCGTACGCTGCGCGGATGGCGGACGAGCGGTGGTTCTGGTGCATGCGCCACGGCCGGGCTGAGCCCGAGAGCGAGGCCTGCCGCATGTGGGACCGGCTCGGTCCCTACGACTCCCGGGACGAGGCCGAGCACTGGCGCGAGCGGGTCGAGCAACGCAACGCTGCATGGGAGGCGGAGGACCGCCGCTGGGAGGGCGACGACTGACGCCTCACGTCACCCGCCGCGCGCTGCCGAGGACCTCCGCCGTACGCCGGTCCGCCGGGTGATCGTGGCGCTCGACTCCGGCCCCGGCGCCGCTCGGTAGGGTCGGACGTGTGACCGAGCAGGAGGGTCGGCGGGTCGTCATCGCCGAGGACGAGGCGCTGATCCGCCTCGATCTCAAGGAGATGCTCGAGGAGGAGGGCTTCGAGGTCGTCGGCGAGGCGGGCGACGGCGAGACGGCGGTTTCGCTCACGCAGCAGACAAAGCCCGACCTCGTCATCCTCGACGTGAAGATGCCGGTGATGGACGGCATCACCGCCGCCGAGCAGATCGCCCGCGACCGCATCGCGCCGGTCGTCATGCTCACGGCGTTCTCGCAACGAGACCTCGTGGAGCGGGCTCGCGAGGCCGGCGCGATGGCCTACCTGGTCAAGCCGTTCTCCAAGTCCGACCTGCTGCCCGCGATCGAGATCGCGCTGAGCCGCTACGCCCAGATCGCCGCGCTGGAGTCCGAGGTCTCCGACCTGCAGGAGCGGCTCGCCACCCGCAAGATCATCGACCGGGCCAAGGGTGTGCTGCAGACCGAGCACGGCATGACCGAGCCGGCGGCGTTCCGCTGGATCCAGAAGGTCTCGATGGACGGGCGGCGCTCGATGCGCGAAGTCGCCCAGGGTGTCGTCGACGGCACCTTCGTGCCCGGCGCGTAACGGGCGGCGAGGCACGAGGGCCTCGAGCGCGCAGCGGGGCCCGGTCCTTTGGTGCCGTCTGCGCCTTCCCCGCGCGTAGACGTTGTCTACTCAGAGTCCGGGCCCCGTCGCTTAGCGCAAGGTAGCGAGGTCCGCGGCCTCCGGTCAACGCTCCGGGGCACTCGACCTCGTCATATTTTCCTTGCGTATCAAGGGAGTTCGACCACACCCGGCGCGGGTAGGGGCGTCAGCGGGCAGACCGCTCACATGCGGACGTTGCGGACGTCGCCTGCACAGTGAGTGACAGACGGCGTACGCTCCGTCGGGCTTGCGGGGAAGCCTGCTTCCTACTTGCGTGGTCCGACCTCGAGTCGGCCGGGTGTCGAGGGGTGCTTCCGTGAGCCGTTCGCCGGTGGTCACGCGCGTCGCCTTACCGGTCGACGTGCCCCAGCTCGTCGAGCTGCTCGGCGAGCTGCGCGCGGTCGAGGGCCGCGAGTCCCTCGCCGTTGATCCCGGGTGGCCTGCCGACGACGTCGAGGGCCGGTTGTACCGCGCGCTCGCCGACCCGGGCTACCGCGTCGTCGTCGCGACCGAGGACGAGGTCCCGGCCGGGATGGCCGTGCTCGCGACCGCCTCGCTCGGGCCGTTGACCGACGAGCGCGCCCTGACGGTCAGCCACCTCGTCGTACGCCACCGCTTCCGCCGGCGCGGCATCGGCCACGCCCTGCTCGCGGCGGCGGCGGCCTACGCCGACGAGATCGGGCTCGACCATGTCCTCGTCGGCGCCTATCCCGCGCTGCGCGAGGCGAACCGCTTCTACGCGCGGCTCGGGTTCGCGCCGCTGAGCGTACGGCGGGTCGCTCACGTGTCCACGCTGCGCCGCAGGCTGGCCGCCCCCCGGCAGCGTTCGCTCATCGACGACATCTCCCGCCGGCGGCTGACGCGCGCCGGCCGCAGCTGACCGTCGGGCTCGGCGAAGGCCGGCGGCCCGCGCCGTTTCGACGGACCGTGAGGTTTCGGCGGGCCGCGGGGCTGTCGGCCCACGCACCTACGATGGCGGCGTGGTGGACGCGCAGGGCGAGCGGCTGTTGCTGCTCGACGGGCACTCGTTGGCCTACCGGGCGTTCTTCGCCCTGCCGGTCGAGAACTTCGCGACGACGACCGGGCAGCCGACCAATGCGGTCTATGGCTTCACCTCGATGCTCATCAACGTCCTGCGCGACGAGGCGCCGACCCACGTCGCCGTCGCGTTCGACGTGTCGCGGCAGACCTTCCGCAGCGAGGTCTACGCCGAGTACAAAGCGGGTCGGTCCGAGACTCCCGCCGACTTCCGTGGCCAGGTCAGCCTCATCCAGGAGGTGTTGACCGCGCTGGCGATCCCGATCGTGAGCGCCGAGGGTTACGAGGCCGACGACGTCATCGCGACGCTGGCCACGCAGGCGGAGCGCGACGGCATGCAGGTGCTGATCGTCACCGGCGACCGCGACGCGCTCCAGCTCGTCGACGACCAGGTCACCGTGCTGATGACGCGCAAGGGCATCAGCGACATGACGCGGTTCACGCCCGACGAGGTGCAGGACAAGTACGGCCTGACCCCGGCGCAGTACCCCGACTTCGCCGCCCTGCGCGGAGACCCGTCCGACAACCTGCCCGGCATCCCCGGGGTGGGGGAGAAGACCGCGGCCAAGTGGGTCCGCGAGTTCGGCTCGCTCGCCGCGCTGGTCGACCGCGTCGACGAGGTCACCGGCAAGACGGGCGACGCGCTGCGCGCCGGGCTGGCCGGTGTGCTGCGCAACCGGCAGCTCACCGAGCTCGCCCGCGACGTGGCGCTCCCGGTCGGCCCGCACGACCTGCACCTCGGCCAGTGGGACCGGGAAGAGGTGCACCAGCTCTTCGACACCCTGCAGTTCCGCGTGCTGCGGGAGCGGCTCTACCAGACCCTCCAGGCCGTCGAGCCCGAGGCCGACGAGGGGTTCGACGTCGACGGCGCGGTCCTCGGGCCCGGCGACGTCGCGCAGTGGCTCGACGCGCACGCCCGCGGCGCGGGTCGCGTCGGGCTGTCGGTGCACGGCACCTGGGGGCGCGGCACCGGCGTCGTCACCGGCCTCGCGCTGGCGGCCGCCGACGGCAGCGGCGCCTGGATCGACCCGACGCAGCTGACCGACGACGACGAGCGGGCCCTGGCCGGGTGGCTCGCGGATCCCGGCGTACCCAAGGCCGCCCACGACGTGAAGGGACCGCTGCACGCGCTGGCCGAGCGCGGCTGGACCGTGGCAGGCATCAGCAGCGACACCGCGCTGGCCGCCTACCTCGTGCTGCCCGGGCAGCGGGCTTTCGACCTCGCCGACCTGTCCCTGCGCTATCTGCGCCGCGAGCTGCGCGCGGAGGCCCCCAGCGACGGTCAGCTCTCCCTCGACGGCGGTGACGAGGCCGACACGGCGCAGGCCGAGGTCGTGCGGGCCCGGGCTGTCGTCGACCTCGCCGACGCGCTCGACGCCGACCTCGACCGTCGCGGGGGCGCGCGCCTGCTGCAGGACGTCGAGCTGCCGCTGCTGTTCCTGCTCGCCGAGATGGAGCAGACCGGCATCGCCGCCGACCTCGAGCACTTCGCCACGCTGTCCGACCGGTTCGGCGACCAGGTCAAGCGCGTCACCGACGACGCCTACGGCTGCGTCGGCCGGGAGTTCAACCTCGGGTCGCCCAAGCAGCTGCAGCAGATCCTCTTCGACGAGCTCGGCCTGCCGAAGACCAAGAAGATCAAGACCGGCTACACCACCGACGCTGACGCACTCGCCTGGTTGGCGACGCAGACCGACCACCCGCTGATCCCGCTGCTGCTGCGCCACCGCGACGTGTCGCGACTCAAGACCGTCGTCGACTCGCTGATGCCGATGGTCGACGACCACGGCCGCATCCACACCACCTTCAACCAGACGATCGCGGCGACCGGCCGGCTGTCGAGCACCGATCCCAACCTGCAGAACATCCCGATCCGCACGGCCGAGGGCCGCGAGATCCGGCAGGGGTTCGTCGTCGGCGCGGGCTTCGACGAGCTGATGACCGCCGACTACAGCCAGATCGAGATGCGCATCATGGCCCACCTGTCGTGCGACGCCGGGCTCATCGAGGCCTTCAACTCCGGCGAGGACCTGCACGCCTACGTCGCGTCGAAGGCCTTCGACCTGCCCCTCGGCGAGGTCGACCCCGAGCTGCGCCGGCGGATCAAGGCGATGTCCTACGGCCTGGCCTACGGGCTGTCCGCGTTCGGCCTCGCCCAGCAGCTCGGCATCAGTCCCGACGAGGCGCGCGGGCAGATGGACGCCTACTTCTCGCGCTTCGGCGGCGTCCGCGACTACCTCACCGGAGTGGTCGACCAGGCGCGGCGCGACGGCTACACGGAGACGATCCTCGGGCGGCGGCGCTACCTGCCCGACCTCACCAGCGACAACGGTCAGCGCCGGGCCATGGCCGAGCGGATGGCGCTCAACGCTCCGATCCAGGGCTCCGCGGCCGACATCATCAAGATCGCGATGCTCCACGTGGCCGTGGCGCTGAAGGACGCCGGCCTACGCAGCCGGCTGCTCCTGCAGGTGCACGACGAGCTCGTGCTCGAGGTCGCGCCGGGGGAGCGTGACGAGGTCGAGGCGCTCGTACGCCGCGAGATGGGCAACGCCTACCGGCTCGACGTCCCGCTCGACGTCTCGGTCGGCTTCGGCACCACCTGGGACGACGCCGGCCACTAGGCCGCCCCGCCCGGCGTCGATGTCGGGTGGCCTAGCGGCCCAGGCGGTCCGCGTCGGTGACGTTGGCGAGGCGCACCTCGCCCTTGGCGACGAGCCGGTCGGTGTCGTCGACGATGTCGACCTGCCAGAGCTGCTGGGTGCGGCCGCGCTGCACCGGGGTCGCGGTGGCGGTCAGCGTGCCCGCCCGGGTGGCCCGGACGAAGTTCGTGTGGTTGGCCACCCCGACGACCTGGCCGCGGCCACGGAACCACGTGCCGGCCGCGATGCTCGCCGCCGACTCGACCAGCGCGCAGTAGGCGCCGCCGTGCACGATCCCGTAGGGCTGCAGCATGGTCGGCTTCACCTCGCAGCGCAGCACCACGCGGTCGCCGGTCACCTCGACGTACTCCACCCCGAAGGTGTGGTCGAGACCGGTCCCCGGCGGCGAGAACCCCTCGGCGGCCAGCGGATGTTCGGAGGATGTCGTCACGACACCGCATCCCATCACGCGCTGCAGCCCGACGGTGCGGTCAGCCGATGACGCGCGGTGCGTCGGCCGTCAGGGCCGGTTCCCACTTCAGGTAGTAGGCGTTGGCATTCCAGAGGATGAACCCCGGCATGCCGCTGTCACGGGCGCCCTTGATCTGCGACGCGATCATCGCTGGCGTGTAGTTGCCGCGGAAGTCCTCGGCCTGCAGCCACGGGACGACCTCGCAGTTGGTGCCCTTCACCGCCTTGGCCCAGTCGGTCAGTGAGCGGTGCACGATGTCGTAGGTCGCCTGCGGGCCGGCGTTCGGATCCGGTACGCCGTACTCCCCGTGCAACCAGTGCGACGGGTAGTCCATCGGCGTGACGACGTCGAGGTACCTCGCCAGCTGCGGGACGTTCTGCGCGGTGTCCTGCGGGGCGTTGACGGCCTGGGCGAACAGCGCCGCTCCGACGAAGGCCCCGAGCGGCCGCAGCGCCGCCCGCGACTGCTCCGCGAACTGGTTGATCGCCTGGTAGGCGGCGGCGTTGGTGTGCGGCAGTTTCGGCACCCGCATGGCGTTCCAGTTGCCGTCGGGCCGGCGGATGTAGTCGAAGATGACGTCGTCGAAGCCGGCCTTCGCAGCCGCCTTCGCGATCGCGATGTTGTAGTCGCGCACGTGCTGGTCGGAGAAGTTCGTGAACGACGCCTTGCCGTAGCCGCCGTTGCCCCACGGCTGACCGGTCGGGGTCTGGATGACCCACTCCTTGTGGCCGTGGTTCCAGGCCCAGCCGGCGAGGGCCGGGTCGCGGAACGCCACGATGCGGCCGATCAGCCGCACCCCGAGCGCGTGCAGCTGCGCGGCGACCTTCGCCGGGTCGTAGTACTTGCGCACCGCGCCCACCTGCGACGCGAGCGCCACGCCCGGGTCGAAGTTGACGATGCCGTCCTCGTCCTTGATGTCGAGCTGCACCGCGTTGATCTTGTGCTGCCGAGCCAGCTGCAGCGCCTCGTTGCGGTCGCGGTCGAACGTCCACGACAGGCCGGTCTCGTGGATAGCGCGGATCTTGTTGGGGTAGCGCACGGGCACGTCGATCGTCTGCTCGGTCGTGTTGCCGGCGGCGTCGCGGGCCACGATCTTCGCGGCGACCGGGGGAGTGGCGTAGTGCACGGAGAACGTGCCGGCGTCGACCGCGACCTTCTTGCCGTCGGCCAGCACCGACGACGCGCCCGCCGCGGTGCCGGTCACGGTCACCGCCTGCTTCAGTGACGTGGCCTTCGGCACGTCGACGCGCAGCGTCGGCGGGGTCGTGTCGACCGTGAACGAGCGGCGCACGGTCGCGCCGGCACCCGGGAACTTGCCGGGCAGCTCGACCACCAGCCGGTGGGCGCCGTCGGCGAGGCCGGCAAGTGGGACCACCACGGCCTTGCCCTCGTGCTCGCCGGTCACCGGCTTGCCGTCGAGCCGCATCGTCACGCGGTCGCTCGAGTTGCCGTCGGCGACCACGTGAAAGGACGCCGTCTTCAGCTCGGACGCACCGACGAGCGCGCCGTCGCGGGGCCCGTCGACCCGCAACGAGACCCGGCTCAGCTGCACGGTGACCGGGACGGCGGCCGCGACCACGCCGACCGCGACAACGGGCACGACGACACGGGGGCGTAGGAAACGGCGATGCTTACGCGTAACGGGACGAAGCACGTGGTCCTCGCGATGGGGCGGTGAGGGGTTTGCGAAGGGGGATGCCGGCCGAACCCGGACGCGCGGCCGCCGGCAAGCGGAGAGGCTACGTCCTCATCCGGCTCATCGCACGGATGTGGCCGGTTCCGCGCGCCGCCGACAGAGGAAGATGGCGGTACCGGGTAGGAGCCGCCCGCGCAGCGGGCTCCAGTGCCCCCACGGCCGGTCGTGATCTGCCGGCCACTCCGGCTCGACGAGGTCGACGAGGTCGAACCCGGCGTCGGTGATCTCACGCACGCGGTCACCCATCGTGCGGTGGTGCTCGACGTAGGTGGCCGCCCCCGTGCCGTCGACCTCGACGTAGGGGGTGCGGTCGAAGTACGACGTCTCGACGGTCAGCCCGCGGGGCCCGGGGTCGTCAGGGAAGCACCATCGGATCGGGTGGGTCACGGCGAACACCCACCGGCCGCCGGGGGCCAGCACCCGCGCGACCTCGCGCATCACCGCCGCCGAGTCGGCCACGAAGGGCACCGCGCCGAACGCCGAGCACGCCAGGTCGAACACCCCGTCCGCGAACGGCAGCAGCTGCGCGTCGGCCTGCACCAGAGGTACGACGACCCCGGTGCGCCCGGCCAAGCGCCGGGCGTGCTCCAGCTGCCCGGCCGACAGGTCGACGCCGACCACCCGCGCCCCGGCGCCGGAGAGCCAGCGCGCGCACTGCGCCGCGCCGCAGCCGACCTCCAGAACCCGCCGGCCGCGGACGTCGCCGAGCAGCCGGGCCTCGCTCTCGCGCAGCCCTTCGGGGCACCAGAGAAAGTCGGCGTCGCCGAGGAACTCGCCGTGCTCCGCCTGGTAGTCGTCCGCGGCCCCGTCCCACCAGCGCAGGTTGGCCCTGGTGGTCTCCGGACGGCTCACGGGCCGGCGTACGACCGCCGCGGTGCCGGGCGCGCTGTCGTCGCGATCGTCCACGGCGGCACACGCTATGCCCGCGTTGACCTGTGCGGAGGCGTGCCCCTATCCTGATCGGAGCGCTGTGGGCCTTCGCCGCGACCTCGGACGGAGCAGGCTCGCGCTCGTTGTGTCGATATCGAAGTCTTCGGAAATCTGGTCTCGGCAGCCGCAACGAAAGGGCCCCCCGCGCGTCCGCCCGAGCCACCATCCAGCCGGAGACCGACCCACTCCATGACGACTGCCACCGACGCACGTCCCGACTCTTCCCAGCCCGCACACGCCCTCGCGCAGGTCGCCATCAACGACGTGGGCTCGGCCGAGGACTTCCTCGCCGCCGTCGACTTGACCATCAAGTACTTCAACGACGGCGACATCGTCGACGGGGTCATCGTCAAGGTCGACCGCGACGAGGTGCTGCTCGACATCGGCTACAAGACCGAGGGCGTCATCCCCTCGCGCGAGCTGTCGATCAAGCATGACGTCGACCCCAACGAGGTCGTCACCCTGGGTGACCACATCGAGGCCCTCGTCCTCCAGAAGGAGGACAAGGAAGGGCGCCTCATCCTGTCCAAGAAGCGCGCGCAGTACGAGCGCGCCTGGGGCACGATCGAGAAGATCAAGGACGAGGACGGCATCGTCACCGGCACGGTCATCGAGGTCGTCAAGGGCGGCCTGATCCTCGACATCGGCCTGCGCGGCTTCCTGCCCGCCTCCCTCGTCGAGATGCGCCGGGTCCGCGACCTGCAGCCCTACGTCGGCAAGGAGCTCGAGGCCAAGATCATCGAGCTCGACAAGAACCGCAACAACGTCGTGCTCTCCCGCCGCGCCTGGCTCGAGCAGACGCAGTCCGAGGTGCGCCAGACGTTCCTCACCACGCTGCAGAAGGGCCAGATCCGCAACGGCGTGGTCTCGTCGATCGTCAACTTCGGCGCGTTCGTCGACCTCGGCGGCGTCGACGGTCTCGTGCACGTCTCCGAGCTGTCGTGGAAGCACATCGACCACCCGTCGGAGATCGTCGAGGTCGGCCAGGAGGTCACCGTCGAGGTCCTCGACGTCGACATGGACCGCGAGCGGGTCTCCCTGTCGCTGAAGGCGACGCAGGAGGACCCCTGGCAGCAGTTCGCCCGCACCCACGCCATCGGGCAGGTCGTGCCCGGCCGGGTCACCAAGCTGGTGCCGTTCGGCGCGTTCGTCCGCGTCGACGAGGGCATCGAGGGCCTGGTGCACATCTCGGAGCTGGCCGAGCGCCACGTCGAGATCCCCGAGCAGGTCGTGCAGGTCGGCAACGAGATCTTCGTGAAGGTCATCGACATCGACCTGGAGCGCCGGCGCATCTCGCTGTCGCTGAAGCAGGCCAACGAGGGCACCATCGGCGAGGCCGTCGCGGGCTCCTTCGACCCGACGCAGTACGGCATGCCGGCGCAGTACGACGAGGCCGGCAACTACCTCTACCCGGAGGGCTTCGACTCCGACAGCCAGCAGTGGTTGCCGGGCTACGAGGAGCAGCAGGCCGAGTGGGAGCGGCAGTACGCCGAGGCGCACGCCCGCTGGGAGGCCCACCAGAAGCAGGTCACCGAGGCGCAGCAGGCCGAGGCCGAGGCCGCCCAGTCCTCGAGCTACAGCTCCGAGGGCGAGGAGGCAACCGGTGCGCTGGCCTCCGACGAGGCGCTCGCTGCGCTGCGCGAGAAGCTGACCGGCGGCGGCTCGGAGGAGTAGCCCTCCTCCGAGCCCGACCTGACCGGCCGCGGATGGCAGACTGCGCGCCGTGCTGCGCGTAGGCCTGACGGGCGGGATCGGGTCCGGCAAGAGCGAGGTGTCCCGGCGCCTCGTCGCGCGGGGGGCCGTCCTGATCGACGCCGACCTGCTCGCCCGCGAGGTCGTCGAGCCGGGCACCCCCGGCCTCGCCGCGATCGTCGAGGCGTTCGGCCGGGAGGTGCTGCTCGCCGACGGGGCGCTCGACCGGGAGGCGCTCGGCCGGATCGTCTTCGCCGACCCCGAGCAGCGCAAGCGGCTCAACGCGATCGTGCACCCGCTCGTCGGCGCGGCCACGACGGCCCGCTTCGAGGCGGCGCTGGCCGCCGACCCCGCCGCGATCGTGGTCCACGACGTACCGCTGCTCGTCGAGTCCGGGCTCGGCCGGGCCTACGACGCGGTGGTGGTCGTCGCCGCCCGCCCCGAGACCCAGCTGCACCGGCTGGTCGCCCTGCGCGGCATGACCGAGGCCGACGCGAGGGCCCGGATGGCGGCCCAGGCGTCGCTCGAGGACCGGCTGGCCGTGGCCACGCACGTGATCTGGAACGACGTCGCGCTGGACGAGCTGGACGCACAGGTCGACGAGGTGTGGCGCGCCCTGGTCGCGCAGAACGCCGGCGTCGCCACGTAGCGCTCGCGGCGGGTTCTCGCGTTCCCGGACTGTCGGCGGTCCGGCGTACCGTCGATGTCGTGACCGTGACGCCGCAGAAGCCGAAGCTCGAGCTGCCGCGCCGCGACGGTCGCTTCGAGGTGGTGTCGGAGTTCGCGCCGTCGGGCGACCAGCCCGAGGCGATCGACGCGCTCGAGCGGCGCATCCGGGCGGGTGAGCGCGACATCGTGCTGCTCGGCGCCACCGGCACCGGCAAGTCGGCGACGACCGCGTGGCTGATCGAGCGGCTGCAGCGGCCGACACTGGTCATGGCGCCCAACAAGACGCTGGCCGCCCAGCTCGCCAACGAGCTGCGCGACATGCTGCCGCACAACGCGGTCGAGTACTTCGTCAGCTACTACGACTACTACCAGCCCGAGGCCTACGTTCCGCAGACCGACACCTACATCGAGAAAGACTCCTCGATCAACGAGGAGGTCGAGCGGCTGCGCCACTCGGCGACGATGTCGTTGCTCACCCGGCGCGACGTCGTCGTCGTCGCGTCGGTCTCCTGCATCTACGGGCTCGGCACCCCGCAGGAGTACGTCGACCGGTGCGTGCGGCTGCGGGTCGGCGAGGAGATCGAGCGCGACGTGCTGCTGCGCCGGCTCGTCGACGTGCACTACAACCGCAACGACCTGTCGTTCACCCGCGGCACGTTCCGGGTGCGGGGCGACACGATCGAGGTCTTCCCGGTCTACCAGGAGCTCGCCGTCCGCATCGAGATGTTCGGTGACGAGATCGAGCGCCTGACCACCCTGCACCCGCTCACCGGCGAGGTCGTCAGCGAGGACGACAGCGCCATGATCTTCCCGGCCACCCACTACGTCGCCGGGCCGGAGCGCATGGAGCGGGCGATCGCCGGCATCGAGGCCGAGCTCGAGGAGCAGCTCGCCGCGCAGGAGCGGCAGGGCAAGCTGCTCGAGGCACAGCGGCTGCGCATGCGCACGACCTACGACATCGAGATGATGCGCCAGGTCGGTTTCTGCTCCGGCATCGAGAACTACTCGCGCCACATCGACGGCCGCGGGCCGGGCACCCCGCCGCACACGCTGCTCGACTACTTCCCCGACGACTTCCTGCTCGTCATCGACGAGTCGCACGTCACGGTGCCGCAGATCGGCGGCATGTACGAAGGCGACATGAGCCGCAAGCGCACGCTCGTCGAGCACGGCTTCCGGCTGCCCAGCGCCATGGACAACCGGCCGCTGAAGTGGGAGGAGTTCCTGGAGCGGATCGGGCAGACCGTCTACCTGTCCGCGACCCCGGGCGACTACGAGCTGTCGCGCTCCGACGGCGTGGTGGAGCAGATCATCCGGCCGACCGGCCTGGTCGACCCGCTGGTCGTCGTCAAGCCCACCAAGGGCCAGATCGACGACCTCATGCACGAGATCAAGGAGCGGGCCGGCCGCGACGAGCGGGTGCTGGTCACGACGCTGACCAAGAAGATGGCCGAGGACCTCACCGACTACCTGCTCGAGCACGGGGTGCGGGTGCGTTACCTGCACAGCGAGGTCGACACGCTGCGCCGGGTCGAGCTGCTGCGCGAGCTGCGGATGGGCGACTACGACGTGCTCGTCGGCATCAACCTGCTCCGCGAGGGGCTGGACCTCCCCGAGGTGTCGCTGGTCTCGATCCTCGACGCGGACAAGGAGGGCTTCCTCCGGTCCGACAAGTCGCTCATCCAGACCATCGGGCGCGCCGCCCGGCACGTGTCCGGCGAGGTGCACATGTACGCCGACGCCATCACCCCCTCGATGGAGCGGGCGATCGGCGAGACCAACCGCCGGCGCGAGAAGCAGGTCGCCTACAACACCGAGAAGGGCCTCGACCCGCAGCCGCTGCGCAAGCGGATCGCCGACATCCTCGACGACATCGTCCGCGACACCGCGAGCGACGAGCTGATCGGCGGGTCGGGCCGGCAGCAGTCGCGGGGCAAGACGCCGTTGCCCGGCATGGCCTCACGCAGTGAGAGCGCCGGCAAGCACGCCGCAGAGCTGGCCGGCATGCCGCGGCACGACCTGGCCCAGCTGATCCAGCAGCTGCAGGACCAGATGCACGCCGCCGCCGAGGAGCTGCAGTTCGAGCTGGCCGCGCGGCTGCGCGACGAGGTCAACGAGCTCAAGCGCGAGCTCCGAGCCATGGATGGGGCCGGCGTCCGCTGACATCTCGGCCCCGAGCGGAAGGCCGGTCGATCCGGCCCAGACGGTGCGCGGCGGGGACGCCGTACGGCGCGACGTCGTGACCTCTTGGTCAGGCGGCCCCGGTGTTGTCGGCGGCCAGGCCGTTGTTGGCGGCATAGGCTGCCGCCTCCAGCCGCGAATGAACCCCGAGCTTGGCCAGGATGTTCTGAACGTGGGTGCGCGTGGTGTTGATCGACACGCCGATCTCGGCGGCGATCTCGGTGGTGTTGCGGCCTTCGGCGAGCAGGCGCAGGACCTGTGTCTCTCGAACAGTCAGCCGGTCCCGCGGGTTGAGTCCTGCCGGCGACGCCGGTGCCGGGCGGCTCGCGGCGAGGCGCGGCAGTGCGTAGCCGCCCGCGCACACGTCCTGGATGGCGGCCCGCACCCGTGCGATCGAGTCGTTGACCGTGATGAAGCCGTACGCCCCGCTGCTCATCGCCTCGGCGACCGCGCCTATCTGCGGCGCCTGCGCGAGGGCGATCACCCGGCAGCCGGCAAGTCCGGCAAGGTCGGACATCCGTGCGCGCCACGTCTGCGGATCGGTCATCTCGAGCACCACGACATCCGCACCCACGTCCGCGCAGCGCGACCGCAGCTGCGGGTCGTCGGGGTGCAGCACGGTCACCAGGAAGGCGGCTTGGTCCTCGAGCGCCAGCGCCAGCGTGCCGCCCAGCAGCAGCAGCCTCGTGGCCAGCACCACCGACACACGCGCCGCAGGCAAGGGTGGCGCCTAGCGTTCGTCCGTCGCGGGATGGTGCGGCAACGCCGCCACGCGACGACTGTCTGCATCTACGGTGCCGCCGATAGGTCGCATCAGGCTCTCCCTTGCCCGTCCGAGGGGGGCGTCGCCGAGGGCTGGAGCGACAACTGCGCCGGCGACGTTAGGCCGGGATCGTTCCCTTACCGCGGGACCGCTAAGCCTAGGTTGGCTCGGCGGCCTCTGGCAACTGATGGCTCGGACACGACCGGAGCCGAAGCCCGAGGTGGACGATTGGCAACGTTCCTGGTCCAGCGCCGACGCCATCGACGCGTGCACCAGGTGGATGGAATTCGTCGGTTTTTTTGGTACATCCGTGGGCGGGCGAGCGCACGGGTGAAAACGGTGCACCGCGCCGGCTGTGGTGAGCCACCAGGTCTGAACGCCGCGTGCGCCGTGGCCTGCCGCGCAGCCCGTACAGGCCTCCTTAATGTCGATATTCCCGCCAAGTAATACAGGCGATAAGTGATTTTTACCGCAAAACGCACGAACGATGATCGTCGCGCCAGAAATACGCAACTTGCAGTAGGCGGGCTGCGCTCTCGGGGACGATGATTTCTGGCATTGAGATTTCATGTATTGCCGGACAGGAGTGACCGCCATGCCCGGGGGG
>Ga0070681_10003730_pt1 | contig 14295 bp, 12 predicted proteins | sample KBSC83BmetaG_FD_65650 | JGI IMG/M metagenome (GOLD analysis project Ga0070681, IMG submission 65650) | Corn rhizosphere microbial communities from Kellogg Biological Station, Michigan, USA - KBS C8-3B metaG | ecosystem: Host-associated > Plants > Roots > Rhizosphere | place: USA: Michigan... | reverse complement strand
CATCTCCGCAAACCGCGCGGCGGGCTGCGGCTCGCAACAATAGTTGCCCTGCCACTGGTCGCAGTCGAGCGTGCGGATGAAGTCCAGCTGCCCTTCCGTCTCGACACCCTCCGCCACGACCTGCAGCCCAACACTGTGCGCGAGCAGAATGATCGCGCGCACGATCGACGCATCGGTCTCGCTGGTTGTCAGATCTCGCACGAAGCTTCGGTCGATCTTGAGCTTATCGATGGGGAAGCGCCGCAGGTAGCTCAGGCTCGAGTAGCCGGTGCCGAAATCGTCGATCGCGACAGTCACGCCCATCTTGCGAAGCTGACTCAGCACCTCGACGGACTCGTCGGGATTGGTCATGACGGAGCTCTCCGTCAATTCCACCTCCAGGCAGCTGGCATCCAGATTCGCATCCTCCAGCGCCGAGCGAATGACGCCGACGAGGTTCTGATGCCGGAACTGCGTCGCCGACAGATTGACCGCAAGGCGAATCGGGCTGCCGTGATTCGCCTGCCACGCGGCGGCCTGGCGACAGGCTTGCCGCACGACCCACTCCCCCAGCGGGATCATGAGTCCCGTCTCCTCTGCGAGCGGGATGAACGAGCTGGGATGGATGACACCCCGCGTCGGATGCCGCCAGCGCAGCAGAGCTTCTGCCGCCGCCGTCTTGCCGGACTTCGTCATCACTTCCGGCTGGTACCAGAGCTCAAACTCACCGGCAATCAAGGCACGCCGCAAGTCGTTCTCCAGGCCCAGGCGCTCGTGCGTCCAGTCGGTCATTCCGCGCTCGAAGAACCGCACCTCGTTGCCGCTATTTCTCTTGACGACGGACATCGCAGCCTCGGCGTGCGCCAGGAGATCGTCCACCCGCAGCCCATCGTCGGGCCACACACTCACGCCGATGCTCGGTCGGATGTGCACCTCGGAGCCGTTGACCGAGATGGGGGCCTTGAGCACGTTCAGGATTTTCGCGGTGACCGTCTCGGCCTCGAAACGCGCAGCGACGCTGTCGATAAAGAAGACGAACTCGTCGCTACCCAGCCTCGCCAACGTATCTTCCGGCCGCAGCACCGAACCCACGCGGCGCGCCACCTCAGTGAGCAGCCAATCGCCAGCGCCATGACCGAGGGAATGATTGACGGAGCTGAACCGATCCAGATCGAGCACCGCCACTGCGATGGCTCGGCCGGGACGCGCCGTATCGCCGACAGCCTGGCTCAGACGCTCCTTGAACAGAACCCAGTTGGGAAGCCCGGTCAAGGAATCGTGAGTCGCGAGATAGTGCAGACGCGAGTGCACCTCCTCGATCTCGCGTGCGTAACGCTTCGAGCGCAGCTCGAGCTTTCCGCCATACACGCTGATCACATGCGTCACAGCCAAGACCGCGGAAGCGAACGCCGCAACGGCGATCGACAGGAGCTGCACGTTGCCCGAAGGGCCCATGCCGCAGAACGAGCCGAAGACCAGGTGGCCGGCTTTCAGTGTGAGCCCCTGCAACCCGATGATCGCAGCCGCACCGCAAAGTGTCGCCGCGCCCTTCTCGACAACGCCCATGGGCGAGCGCGCTTCGCCGGACCTGAGGAACAACGCGAGTGCCGCCGCGCACAGCAGTAGAACAGACACGAACGACGCGATGAGTAGCAGAAGCGATCCATCGAACCCGCTGCCTCCCGGCAACTCGGAAACACTCAGGGAGTAGGTGGCGAGCAGCCCTACAGTCCCGGCCGCGGCGGCGGCGAGGATGCGCCGGCGACGAGCTTGCCCGCCCGAGAGAATCGTCAGAACGGCCGCCGGACCCAACAACGCGACCGGCAGAGCGATAAAAATCTGCACCGCACCGACAGTCGACCAGTGCAACACCGGCACTGCGGAAAGCGCCGCGATGACATTGGAACACCACAATCCAATGCCAAGCGCAACCGAGCCTCCGGTAACCCGGCACAAGCGCGCACGCGGACGTGCCGGCCCGGCAAGCCGCTTCACCAGCTCGAGCAGGGTGTACGCAACGGCAATAGCGACAAGGCCGGCAAGCAGTGCCAGCCAGGCATCGACGGCGACGTTTCTCATGGGGCGACAAGGTAGTCGCCGCGAAGCGCCGAGGGCATTGTGGGGACTTGGTAGCGTAACCAGGGGAATCCTGTACGCGCGGCGTCGGCCAGCCCCTCAGGATTCGAGGCACCTGAATGCAGGCTAAACGTCGATGATTTTGTTCCTCACCGCGTAGCGCACGAGGTCCGACAGGGACGCGAACTGCATCTTGCGCATGATGTTGCTGCGGTGCGTTTCAGCGGTTTTGACGCTGATATCGAGCTTCCGCGCGACTTCCTTGTTGCTGCGGCCTTCCGCGAGCAACTGAACGATCTCGCGCTCGCGGGCGGAGAGTGTCGGCAGGGTCTGGGCTTCCCCGGGACTGCGCAAATAGCCCTCGAGCACCATGCGGGCCACTTTGGAGGTGAAGAACGTTCGCCCCTCGAGCAACGCCTCGATGGCGCCGACGAGAGTGCGGCCCGCATCCGACTTCAAGACATAACCTTGCGCCCCGGCACCGAGCACCTCACGGATGAGCTGCTCCGACTCGTGAGCCGTCAGAATGAGCACGCGCGTCTGCGGCTCGGCTGCGAGGATCTGGCGTGTAGCCTCCAGACCATTCAGCTCCGGCATCGTGAGATCGAGAATGGCAATGTCGGGCTTGTGCGCAGAGACCTGCTCCACGGCCTGCCTGCCGTTGCCGGCGTCGGCGACGACCGTCCCCGCGCCCGCCTCTGCAATGACCGCTGCGAGTCCCTTGCGAACCAGCTCATGGTCGTCGGCAATGACGATGCGGGCGGGCTTCACGTCTACTCAAGCGCTCCGGGCTTGCGGCAACGGGCTGACGACTATGCTCGCCCGGATACGCGTGCCCGCGCCAGTGGATTCGACCGCAAATGTGCCGCCTATCTGCCGCATCCGCTCGCGCATTCCAGCCAATCCCACGCCCAAGCGCAGGGCGATACTGCCCGCACCCGTAGCGCCCTTGGCTTCTTCGCGTCCCACGATGCCGCGTCCGGCGTCCTCCACTTCCAGATCGACGGAGTTTCCAGTGCGCTTGAGCCTCAACGAGACCCACGGGCTGTCCGAGTGTCGCTGCGCATTCGTCAAAGCCTCTTGCGCAATGCGAAATAGCGTCAGCTCCTCCTCGGGACGCAATCGCCGCATCGTCTCCGGGAGCTCCAGGCGAACCTCCAGGCCTCCGCGACTTCGCAGACCATCCGCCAGCCACTTGAGCGCGCTGATCAAACCCAGCTCATCCAGTAAAGGCGGATGCAGCAGATACGAGGCGGTGCGGATTTCCGAGGAGCACAAGCTCGCCAGGCGCACACACTCGGCCAACAGGTCGCGTTGCGCAGGCGGCAGCGACTTGGTGTTCTCCATCAACCTGGCCAGATCCAGCTCCAGGGCCGCGAGCGTCTGGCCCGTCGAGTCATGCAGATCGCGACCCACGCGCCGACGCTCCTCGTCCTGGATGCGCATCAGCTCGCCCGCCAGGCTGCGCAGGTCGGCCAGCACTTTCTCCCGCTCCCAGTCCAGCAGCGCTTGGGCAATCTGATCGGCGATTCCGCCCGCGAAGCTCACCTCATCCAGGTGCCACGAACGCGGCGTGCCGAGCTCGTCGAAAGAGACGACCCCCGTCAGCTCTCCGGAGGTTCTGACAGCGGCGGCGATGATGGACGTGGCAACGGGAGCGAGCCATTCCCCTGCGGCGATCTCTTGCAGCCGGGCATCGCCTTTCAGGTTCGTGGCCTCGATGACTCGCTGCGTACGCAGCGTCTCCAGATAACGGGAGAACCGATTGGCGGGGAAAGGTGCGCGGTCACCGCCACCATGCTTGCGCTCGGCGCGTTCATATAACTCTGCACAACGCAGGTTTCTCGCGCCATCGTCCAGCAACCACACGCCGACCCGGTCCACCTCGAGGACCTCCGCGGCGTTGGCACATATCGAGCGCAGGCACGCATCGAGATCCGCCCAACCGCAGTCGTAGCGATTCGAGAGTCGCATCAGCGCGAGCGACTGCCGCTGCATGCGCTCAGTGCGCGCGGCTTCGGCCGCTTCGCGTCGTTTGCGCGCCGTGACATCGTGCATGACACCCTGAACGGCAGGCGCGCCGCCGAACCTGACGACAACGCCTCGCGACTCGACCCAGATGAAAGAGCCGTCCAGGCGCCGGATTCTGGCCTCCCAAGGCTCCAGCGATAGCCCCTGCTCCATCGCCTGCCGGGCACGAGCGAGCACGTTCGGCGCGTCGTCCCCAGCCACGAAGGAAACGATCGGCCGGCCGATGAGCTCCTCACTGGAGCGTGCGCCGACGAGCTTGACGCCCGCTTCATTGACGAACAGCAGATCCGAGCCGCGGTGCACGAACACTGCCTCCGGTAATGTCTCCACAAGGGCGCGATAGCGGTGCTCGCTCTCCTTCAATTGCTCTTCGGCGTGCTTGCGCTGCGTGAGATCGTGGACGACCGCCAGCGTCAGAATCGTCTTGCCCATGCGCAGACTGGTCAGGTCGACCTCCGCGGGAAACGACTCGCCGGTGTCGGCACGCCGGTGTGTCCACTCGAATGTCGTTGCCCCTTCGCGCAAGGCTTCCGAGATTCGGTCCCGCGCCGCCTCCTTCGACAGACGCCCATCCGACTGACGCTCCGGTGAGAACTCCCAGGGGGTTCTGCCTAGCGCAGCACTGGGGCTGTCGAGGCGAAACATGCGAGCGACCGTCTCATTGGCATCGACGAACTTGTCGCCCTCGAGCATCAAGACACTGAAGGCAGCGTTGTTGAACAACGCCCTGAAATGCATCTCGCGACTGAAGGAGGCGCGCACATAGTGATTCAGCAGGAAGGTCATCAATACCACCAGCGCGCTCGACACAGCCGTCACCAGCAACGTGGTGAATGTACGGTCGCGCCACGGAGCCAGGGCCGTCGCCATGGGCTCGCATGTCACGATCGTCAGCGGAAAGGCGCTGAGGCGATCGTAAGCAAAGATCATCTGGGTGCCGAAAGGAGGCGAGAAGCCCTCTACGGTGCCGGAGTCTGCACCGGAGGTCGTCATCTGCAGAAAGAGCGGGTTTCGGGAAGCGTCGTATCCTACTTCGATCCGCGTCGCGACGAGACCGGCAATGCGCACCAGGACGCGGCCGTCGTTCGAGAGCAAACCGAGCGCCGTGTTACCCGTGCCCGGCTGCGCATGCAGCGACTCGAACTCCTCGAAGTCGAACAGCGCGCCCGCCCACAGTTGCCGGTTGCGACCCATCCGGATCCGCCGCGCAACCGGAACAACCGTGTGAGCGAAAGGCGCTCCCGCCACCGCCGGCCGGTCGGGATCCGGAATCGCACGCCCCACCCAGGTCTCTTTATCGCCGGGAACCTGCTCCGCGGTAAGCCACGGGGGCGGGCCCGAGAGGGACTCATAGACACCGTCGCGACCGGCGCGAGTAAAGCGCGTGGCATCGGTCAGGAAAATCGACCGAACGTACGTGCCGCCTACCAACATCTTGCGCAGCGTGGTTGCAAGAACAGCGTCCGCCGCGCCATCGAGTCCACCACTAGACTCGACCTCATTCGCACCGGCGACGGCGGAGCCGACACCGTCGTACAGCATCGCCAAGGTGCTGGTCTCGAGCACGGCAGCGACCGAGCGCAACCGGTTCCGCTCGGTCTGGAGCGTCTGTTCCCGGTCGGTCCGAATTCGGAGGGTCGAATAGGCGATGCCGCTGGCGAGCACCAGGGCCGCATAGGCTAGCAGCACCCACCCGAGAGTCGGCGGCAACAGGAAGCGCATCGGACCGTAACGACGGCCGCCGTATCGACGGCCCCAGAGAGGCCGTCCGCCGAACGACTGAGCCGGATCCGATTCCGCGCGCACCCCGGGATCCCCCTGTTGGCACGTCGACGCTAGTGTGCTGCAAACCCGCGCACGCGGCCAGCGCGGCATCATCGACGGGCGTCGACGCTCGAAGGCGCCGCCCCCTGGCCGGCTACTCCGGCAGTGAATTGTCCCAGCTCAACAACGCCTCGGAGCAGTCGCGTGTAGCTCCCAGACTCTCGCGAGCCAGGGTGTAGCGGTCGTTGACCAGCCGCGCGAGCGGCGCATCCATCTTCACCGTGCGCGCGAGATCGGCGGCGATCTTGACGTCCTTGGCGAGCAGGCCGAGGGCGAAGCCGCTGTTGAACTTCTTCTCCACGACCTGTTCCCTCATGACCACTTCGGTGTTGAAGTTGCGACCCGTGGAGACGTTGATGATGTCGAGCATCCGGTGGGCATCCAGGCCGAAACGCCGCCCGATCAGCAAGGCTTCAGCGGAAGCGGTGTAGCACGCCGCAGCGATGTAGTTGTTCAGGGCCTTCATGGCATGACCGGTTCCCAACCCACCGGTCTCGAACACCTGGTTCCCCATCCCCAGCAGGACGGGCTTCGCGCGCTCCATCGCGGCGCGATCGTCGCCGCCAAGCATGATGGTCAGCGTCCCCGTCTTGGCGCGCGGCACTGCGCCCGAGACGGGCGCGTCGAGCAGCAGGAGGCCTTTCTTCATCAGCTCCTCGCCCAATTGTCGGGTGCCCGCGGGCTCGGAGGAGCTCATGTCGATGACGAGGGTTCCCGTCGTCAGGTGAGGCGCAACTCCAGTGTTCGCATCGAGCAGCGCCTCGCGAACGATGGGGCCCGTCGGCAGCATCGTGACCAGGAACTGCACCGACGAGAAATCGGCGAGCGTCTTCGCAGCCGCACCCCCTTGCGTGCGCGCAAACTCTGCGACGCGCTCGGGACTGGTGTCGTGGACGAGCACTTCGTGACCCGCGCGCACGAGGTTCGTTGCCATCGGCCAGCCCATGTTGCCGATCCCTATGAATCCTACCTTCATGTGCTTGCTCCCTTCAGAGCCTCGGCAGCCGCGGCAAATGCCTCGACCCCCGATGGGATCCCGGCATACACCGCCGTGTGCAGCAGGATTTCGCTGATCTCTTCCTGCGTAACGCCGTTGACCAGTGCGGCACGCACGTGCACCTTCAGCTGATTCGGCCTCACGAGCGCAGCCAACGCCGCCAGAGTGATCATGCTGCGCGTGCGGCGATCCAGTCCCGGACGCGACCAGGTATCCCCGAAGCAGTAACGAGTAACAGCATCCTCGAAAGGTCGATTGAAGGCGGTCGCCGCATTCACGCGATCTTCCGCTCCCGCGCGGCCGAACATCTCGCGTCTGACCTGCATACCTTTCTCGTATGAAGCATCCCGGTTTTCCATTCGCGTCGTCCCCTTATGTGGTGGTCGAGAGAGCGGGCATCCTGCCCAGGGCGGCTGCGTCTGCGGCCGAAGGGAACAGTCCCGGGAGCCTCACGCTTGAACCTTTGGTCCGTACCGTCGATCTTATAGATGACACGCGGCGAGTCCGAGGTTGCGAACTGTTTCGGCCGGTGTCCGCGCCATGGCCCGTCTCCGCTCGAGCGGTCAACCAAACCGGCGCACGGCCGTTAATGATACGGGGCGGGCCGCCATCGCTACACACCGCTCGCCCGAGGCCAAGACCATGATCAAGCATGCTTTTCTTACCTCAGTCATCGCCGCCGCAGTGGCCTTAGGTCTATCCGGCTGTGCACTGACCGTCAGGTCGGATGTGAACAACGCCCTTTTTGGCAAGGTCCAGTGCCACACCTACTCCTGGGCCGGCTCGTTCCGAACCGATAGCAGCCCCGCCCGAGGAACCATCGCCAATCCCGTCAACGAGGCCCGCCTGCGGGCCGCGATCTCGGCCCACCTGCAAACCGCTGGAATGCAGCTGGTCGACAGCAATGCCGATTGCCTGGTGGGGTACGGCATCGGCGCCCAGAACGTCATCGAGGGAGGCTACCCCGGGTGGGGCATGGGCTTCGGCTACGGGGGCGGCTGGCGCGGTGGCTGGGGCGGATGGGGCGGATGGGGCTGGGATGGCCCGTATGTGGCCCGGGAAGGCATCGTCGGGGTAGACCTGTACGACGCCAAGACTCGTGAGCCGCTATGGCACGCCTCTGCTAACCAGGACCTCACTGGCGCAACCGGTCCGGCGGCGGAGAAGAAAATCAACGACGCCGTGAACGCAATTTTCAGTAAGTACCCGCACTGACGGCCAGCGCCGAACCCGGATCACGGAGGGCTCGGCGTGTCGTCCTCCTCCAGCAGCTGCGCGAGCCTGCGCGGGTAATGATTCAGGAAGTCCCGAGTCACCGCGAAATGCTCCGTGTCCTCGTACTTCACTTCTGAGATGCCCGAAGCATCGAAGAGCAGAATCTTCGCGCGCGGATACGCCAGCAGGATCGGTGAGTGCGTGGCGATGATGAGCTGCGATCCTTCCAGCACGAGCTGATGAATCGCCGAAAGCGCCGCCATCTGCCGGTTCGGCGACAGCGCTGCCTCCGGCTCATCGAACAGATAGAGCCCGCCCCCTCTTAGTTTCTTGACGAGCAGCGCCATGAACGACTCGCCGTGCGACTGCTCGTGCAGCCCGCGGCTACCGTATGAGGGGCCGACGGGCGGGCTGTATGCAGGCTCCTCATCGAGCTTGCGGATCTCCGTCGCCACGTTGAAGAAGCTCTCCGCCCGCAGGAAGTAGTAGTCCTTCGGCTTGGAGAAGCTGCGAACGATCTTCAGCGCCCGGAATAGCAGAGAGGTCGTGCTCGCAGTCTCGAATCGCATGTTCCTCGTGCCGCCCTCCGGGCCGAATCCCATGGCAAGCGCAATACCTTCCAGCAGCGTCGACTTGCCCGAGCCGTTCTCCCCGACGAAAAAAGTCACATCGGGGTGCATCTGCATCACGCCGAGATTGCGGACCGCGGGAATGTTGAAGGGATAGCGCTCCGGTTCCGGGACCGGCTCGCGTTTCAACGAGACTTCGCGTAGGAAGGGTTCCTTGCTCATGCACTGAAGAATAGCGCAGCGTGCCGGCACGCCGGCAGGGAGGATTTCGATGATCGCGATCGTCATCGGCTTTGCTCTGCAGGCGGCGACGGCAGATTCGGTTGCTAGCGCATTGAGAGCGCGCGATCAGCGCCTGCTGAATGCCATCGCTTCGGGAGACCGAGCGACTTGGGATGCGGCGCTGGCATCAGACGCGCAGTACATCGATGAGAACGGTGTGGTTTTTACAAGAGCCGACTTTCTGAAATCCCTCGAGCCTCTGCCGCCCAACATCTCAGGCCATCTCGACATCGTGGACTATCGAGTGCAGATCGACGGCGACACCGCGCTGGTCGTACACAGGGATGACGAATTCGAGGACTTCCACGGGCACTCGCTGAAGGCGAGCTACCTGATGAGCGAGACCTGGCTGCGCCGCAAGGGCGATTGGAGACTGGCGCTCGTGCACGCGTACGTCGTTGCCACGGATCCGCCGGAAATCACCCTTCCCCCCGCGAAGCTCGACGACTACGTGGGCCGCTACAGCGCCGCGCCGGATCTGACCTGGATCGTCCGCCGCGAGGGCGATCGCCTGCTCGGCGGAGCCGATGGGCGGACCCCGCTGAAAGTGGAGTCTCAGGATGTGCTGTTCGTGCCTGGACATCCTCGCGAGCGCAGGATTTTCCTGCGAACGCCCGAGGGGAGAGTCTCCGGATTCCTCTGGAGGCGCGAAGGCGAAGAGGTGCTCTGGCAACGTTTGCCCTGAAGCGGCACGAGCTGGGCCACCAGAGCGGGCGCGGGCGTCGCAGCGGGTGCACGCGTTGCGGCCGCGGCCGGCGCGCGCATCGCGGCCGCTGTGGAGTCGACCTCAAACCCCGCGGCCGCTTGAGGGTTCGACGCCGATATACGGTCGCAGACGCGCTCTAGGCCGATCGCCAGGAATGCGATGCCCAGTGCGGCCACCACTGGGGCCATCGGCCGATTGAAGATGAACATGCCGGCACTCCGCTCACGGTGGCCCATGCCCGGAGGCCAGTGTAGGCTCGCCGTCGTCGTTGAAAAACACGATAATCCAGACGTCATTGTTCTGATTTTCCGGACAAAGGAATCGACGTGGACCAGCTGGCCGGCATGCGCACGTTCGTGAGGCTCGCGGAGCTTCAATCCTTTACCCGCACGGCAGACTCACTCGGGCTGTCGCGCTCCGTAGTGAGTGCACACCTGGCAGATCTCGAGCGTCACCTCGGTGCCCGGCTCGTGAATCGCACGACGCGTCGCGTCGGAATCACCGCGGACGGTGCGGAGTATCTGGAGCACTGCCGACGCATCCTGTCCGACCTGGACGCCGCCGACGAGGCGCTCAAGCGCAGTCGGGAACGCCCGCAGGGACGGCTTCGCGTCGATGTGCCCGAGGCATTCGGCAGATACCTGCTGATACCGGCGCTCGCGGGTTTCACCTCGCGCTTCCCCGACCTGCAGCTGGAAGTGCAACTCAACGACCGCGTCGTCGACCTCATCGAAGAACAAGTGGATGTCGCCGTCCGGGTGGGGGCGGTCAAGACGCCGAACCTCATCGCTCGGCGCATAGTGCGCACGCGTTTGATCACGTGCGCCACTCCCGAATATCTCAAAAAGTACGGAACCCCCATGGAGCCCGAGCAGCTGCGCGATCACAAGCTCATCGGCTCCCTTTCCAACACCCATCGTCGTCCCTACCCCTGGGTGTTTCAGAAAGGCTCGCTGCGGCGCAAGCTCCCGTTCCGGTTCAGCGTCGCATTCAACTCTGCCGGAGCCCGTACGCAGGCGGCACTCCGCGGCACGGGCATCGTCCAGACGATGGATCTGCTCGTGGCCGAATTGCTCGCCAGCGACCGGTTGAGCCTCGTACTGAAGGAGTGGTCGGCAGACGGTCAATCCATTTCCATCGTCTATCCGTCGACCCTGCGCGAGTCGCTCAAAGTTCGGGTATTCGCCGCTTTCGCTGCCCAACTTCTCGAAGAGTATCGGCGACACGTCGACAGAGTTCTCGCGCTACGGCCGTCGTGAGCGCGAGCGTGCGAGTAGCGCGCGGTGAATTGCACGTACGATGACCGCGGGTGTCGCGCGACGTAACTGCTCGATGAGCTGAGAAACGCTTCTGTTATCGCCTCAACGCACACTCTGTCTTCACTTCGCCATTCGTCGTATCAGGATAAATTGTTCGTCACCGTATCTTGTACGTCCACGTAGCGGGGTTATGATTCATGTCCTTGAGAGTTGCGACGGTCGACCTTCTGGTGGAGAAGGCCCGATTCGAGCCGCAGGTAGCCGTTGCGGTTGCTCAGGCAATCGATACGGCGATGGAGGAGAAGATGCAGGATCGCCAGTTTGTGACGGTGCCCGTGCTGGACGCACGACTCGCCGTATTGGAATCCCGGATGCTGCGGCATCTGTACGGCGCGGTGCTCGGCCAGCTCGCGCTGCTCGTCGGCGTGTCCTACTTCTTCGTCCTGCACGTCAAATAGTTTTCGAGCAGGTCACAGCAGCCCCTGCGGAAACGCCCGTATCATCGGGGGGATGGGAACTGCGTCCCGATTCGACCCCAGCTCGTTCCCGGACTCGCCCTATGCCGTGGAACTGCAGCGCGACCCGGCGAATCTGCGGTTCAGCCCACAACTCGAGCGCGACTACGCCCGCTCCCAGCTGACCGACAGCCGGCCGCTCATCCGCGTCGCAAGCCTGTTCGCTGTGGCGATCGCCGTGCTTCGAGGTATTGAGCTGGCGGCACGCGGCGCCTGGAGCGCTTCGCTCCTGATCAATTTCACCATCGTCACCGCGGGCTCTCTTCTACTGGCTGCGATTGCCTGGGGCGCCTCCTTCGAGCGGCTCTACCTCCCTTGGGCCCGCATCATCGTCCCGCTCCGAAACATCATCGTCGCGGCGTACATCGCAGGGGCCGCGGTGAGAGGCCAGGCTGAGATGCTGACGGCGCTGCCCTTGATGCTCATCGGGCCGTTCTTCTTCTTCGGGTTTCGATTCCGCACTGCAGCGCTCACAGGCGTGCTGACGGTATTGTCCTACATCGTCTTCGCGCTCTACTTCCGGATGGCTACGCCGCTCGCGCTCCGCTCCTTCGCATTCCTCATCGCGGCCGTCATCGCGGGCGCCCTGGCCGCCCGGCACTTCGAAAAAAAGTCCCGCAAGGACTTTCTGGAAGACCATCTCATCGCCGATCTCGCGCAGCACGATCCCCTGACGGGCACCAAGAACCGGCGGGTGTTCGACGATCACCTCATCCGCCTGTGGCAACAGGCGATCGAGGACGGCCGCACGATCGGCATCCTGTTGATCGACGTCGATCACTTCAAAGCCTACAACGACCGTTACGGACACCTCGCGGGCGATCAGGCATTGCGTCGGGTCGCCCAGACGATTCAGAGATTCGTGCGCCGGCCGCTGGATCTGCTGGCGCGCTATGGCGGTGAGGAATTCGCCGCCATCCTGTACGACGTCGAGGCCGGACACGCGAAAGACATGGCCGAGAGAATGTGCAAAGCGATCGCGGATCTGGCGATCGAGCATCGAGATTCCCGCACCGCCGCCGGAGTAACGATCAGCGTCGGCGTCGCCGTCGTCGAACCCACCGAGGAGCGCCTCCCGCGAGGTGCGGTGCAGCTGGCAGACCAGGCTCTCTACGAGGCGAAGGTGAAGGGCCGGAACCGCGTCGAGGTGATGGATTCTGCGCAGTACCGCATGCTCGTCACGGGAGTGTTCGCTAAACCTTCCCTCGTCGGAAAATCCACCGCCACCTGATCGCGTAAATACCGGACAATACGGCGATGCTCTCCGCATTATCGCTGTTGGTCTGGGTTTACCTCTTCCTGGCTCACGGCAAGTTCTGGCTGTCGAGGCCGCAGCTGCCGGCCAATGAGAGACCGACCGAGCTTCCCGACGTAGACATCCTCGTTCCGGCCCGTGACGAGGCGCAGACCGTCGGACCGGTCATCGCCTCGCTGCTCGCTCAGGACTATGCCGGCCGGTTTCGCGTCGTTCTCGTCGATGACGACTCTACCGACGGCACGGCTGAGCGTGCAGGACGGTCCCCCTCTCTCGAGATCCTGCGGGGCCAGCCCAAGCCCGAAGCCTGGTCGGGAAAACTGTGGGCGCTCCACCAGGGCATCGAGTCGACTCATGCGCCCGTCATACTCCTGACGGACGCCGACATCGTCCACGATCCGGCGCATCTCTCATCGCTCGTGGCACGGTTGGCCCGACCGCCTGTCGCCATGGTCAGCGAGATGGTCCGGCTGAATTGCACCAGCCTCGCCGAACACGCTCTGGTGCCGGCCTTCGTGTATTTCTTTCAGATGCTCTATCCGTTCGCGCGAGTGAATGACCCGGCCTCTTCAGCGGCCGCCGCCGCGGGAGGGACGATCCTGATTCGACGCGAGGCGCTGCAAAGAATCGGTGGAATCCAGGCGATCGGGGGGGCGCTCATCGACGATGTGACACTCGCCAAAGCGGTGAAAGCGTTTGCGCCGATCTACCTGGGACACTCGGGACTGGCGCGATCCATCCGCCCCTATCCGGACTTTGCTTCCGTCTGGCGCATGATCTCTCGCACAGCCTTCACTCAACTGCGTCACTCAGCGCTCGTGTTGCTGGGCACGCTCGCAGGACTCACGGTCGTCTGGCTAGTTCCCCCTTGGGAAATACTCACCGGTCGCGGCTGGCCTCGGGTATTCGGGATTGCGGCCTTTCTGCTGGCCGCCGTGAGCTATCTGCCGACGCTCGCACGGTATCGCCGCAGCCCGCTCTGGGCGCTCGCGCTACCGGTGATCGCTTTGTTCTATATGGCCGCGACGGTGGGCTCCGCCCTGAGTTACTGGCTGGGACGCGGTGCGAGCTGGAAGCGCCGCGACTACGGCGCACGAAAAGAGACGTGAGCGCGACCGGTGATGTCGATCGGCGTGCCCGCCGTTCGTATAGGGGGTGAAATGCCGGCATGCCGCCGGCGAGAGCCCAAGGAGCACCCTTATGAAGCAGTATCTTTTGAGCATCTATCAGCCCGTCGGAGCGCCCCCCGCCCCCGCAGCCCTCGAAGGGATCATGCGCGACGTCAACGCCCTGCGTCAGGAGATGAAGTCCGCCGGGGCCTGGGTCTTCAGCGGAGGGCTTTACCCACCCACGTCCTCAACCGTCGTACGGCTGAAGGATCGCGAAGTGCTGACGACCGACGGCCCCTACATCGAGGGAAAGGAGCACATCGGAGGCTTCACCATCGTCCGTGCTTCCGATCTGGACCGCGCGCTCGAGTGGGGCCGCAAGCTCGCGCGAGCGACGACCCTGCCGATCGAAGTCCGCCCGTTTCAGGACTCGGGTTTGGACTGACATGCCCGACCTGCGCGTTGCCGAGATCGAGCG
>Ga0070681_10003729_pt1 | contig 14301 bp, 15 predicted proteins | sample KBSC83BmetaG_FD_65650 | JGI IMG/M metagenome (GOLD analysis project Ga0070681, IMG submission 65650) | Corn rhizosphere microbial communities from Kellogg Biological Station, Michigan, USA - KBS C8-3B metaG | ecosystem: Host-associated > Plants > Roots > Rhizosphere | place: USA: Michigan... | reverse complement strand
GTACGTTGAAGAAGACGTTTGATCGACGCCGGTCGTGTATTGGTTTGTGAGGTCATACGAAAAGGTAGTCGACTGCGCAAGTGCATCGCCGCTTCCTTCAAAGACGATAGTCGTAGAGCGGCTCAGTCGTGGGTTGCGGCTAACGGGAAAAGTGGTAGTTCCGACCGTATGGTTTTGTGTCGTCTCGTCAAACTCGTTAACCTCTTCCCTTAACAGGGTGCCTCCGAGACCGTCTACCGAAGTCGAATAGAATTTCCTCTTCTTTACCACGTATTGCCGGGAATCTTGAAATCCAAAAGGATAAAGGCTGACCAGTGTTTGATTGCCGGGACCTATTTGGATCCAGGTTTGTGGTCCGGCATCATACTTTTCAATTTCCGTTCTTGTTCTGTCAGGCGAGATTATTGCTAAGTTGCCGCTGATAAGGGTGTACGTCCACTCGCGACTATCGTCGCCAAGACCGTCAATGCTCTCTTTACGCGACAATATTCTTCCTGATGCTCCACTGTAAGCTGCTCCGCCCGAATCGTACTCATAACTCTCGTAGGAATTTGTCGGATACACCACTTTGTTTATCTTTCCGGAAGGGTCATAAGTGAATTTGTAGCTTGTCTGGTCGGGAAGAACTATTTCTGCCAAGACGATCGGATCGAATAGCTGTCCGCCCGCCTGACCCGCGCCGAGAGACAGGCTGCCCGTGGAAGGATTTCCGAATTCATCGTACGTCGTCCCATCCGAGTGAAAGATGCTTTGGTATTGCGTAGATTGTGCCTGAGGGAAATTCCCTTGATTGTAGCTGGTAGGGCTCAGGCTCGGGCTAGGTAGATATTTATCCGCAACATATTTTAACGACGGTGTGTTGTCATTTTCATCGGGTGTAAGGGCGTCCGATAAGTGCTTCCATCTAAAGGTGTACTTCTGAAGTCCGTTGTTGACTCCAGCAAGACCGGGTAAGTAATAGTCATAATCCTGGGCTAAAGGCGCCGAGGGGATAGGATCGACAATTTGCCGTCCCAGCGTGTCTGTCCAAGTATGTGTGGACGCGTCATAGTTTAGCGTGTTGCCGTTGCGGTCGATGATTTGAGATGATGACAGCCCGAGAACATATCGTGTGCCATCGGGCATATAGATCGTCCCGGAATAGGAGGTCCCGTTCGCGTCGAAGCGGATCCTCGACCCATCGACGGCATAAAATGTCCCGTTCATGTCGACATTACCTTGATAAGGCTGGTCGCTTTTTCGGAGCGTGTGAGTGGAACCATCGGGCATGTGGATGTAGACTTCGGCTACCCTGTAATTCCACCCCCCGCCCGATGTCATCCCTTTGTCTGAATAAATGCTCCGCTGTTTTGGAAATTCGATGATCGGCAATTGGAGACTGCTCTTCCACCCGGCGACCGCATTTTTGCTAAAGACCTCCTGTACAACGCCCGCTGGAAAACCACAGCCATAGCCCGTTATGCACGCCTCAACCGAATTCAGATAATCGCTGGTCCATACATCCGAGGAGTAGCTTAACGACACAGGTAGATCCAGTCCCCTCCCATGATAGCTGCCCAAGGGAACCGCAAGCGACATCTGAGCATTGTCGTTGACGTCACCTTCCGTATATCGAGTGTCCGACTGCGCGGACAAACCGGTAGAGAATATAAGCGCTATTAACACAAGATAGAGAAATCTTGCTAGGTCGTCATATCGTGATCTGGCCGGGAATGGAAGTTGCTTGGAAACGTCCGTCGCAAAATTTGTTCTCATCATTGATTCTTTCTTATCCGTCGGCAAATGACTCAAAGCGGAGTTCAGGGTCGATTTCAGATTGTTCTCCATCACGACCTCCTGAAATAAGCCGGGACCGGGATGTCGCCGTTTAGGCCCCATTGCTGGGTGCGAAGTGAACCGTCGTGCGACTGTAAGATCCACCAGACACCTGTCGATGGACGCCAGACTGCAATATCGCATCGGCCATCGGCGTCGTAATCGTTCTGGACGGTGATGTCGCCCGTTTGACCAAAGTGGGTCATAACAACGGAACCGGTCGTGCTCTGCCGTATGTACCAATTACCGGTAGCAGAATCCCAAACGGTATAGTCGGCTTTACCGTCGCCGTCATAGTCGGCACTGACGACCTGAGTGCCGGATATGGAACCCATGGAAACGATCTGGACGACCCCATCCGAGCTGTTCTTTGAATAGAAGGTGTGATTTGAGCTTCGATAGACACCGACATCGGCTTTGCCGTCTCCGTCATAATCTGCGGGGGAAGGGAAATCGCTGTTTAAGCCGAATTGGAAGGAGTAGAACGAGGAATCAGAACTCCGCCTAATGTAAAAGGAAGTATTTCCCGCAGAAGGGTCATCAGGTTTGACATAGGCAGCATCTGTCTTTCCGTCGCCGTCGTAATCAACCTGAGCCGGTGTGACAGAGCTTGAACCGAAGACCGGGACGGATGTGCCCCCGTTTGCGGAGAGGTTTTGCCACCACTCGCCCGTGCTAAATCGAAATACGGCAAAATCCGTCTTCCCATCTCCGTCGTAGTCGCCGGGAACCGGTTTATCAGGTGGAGTGTTTGTTCCATTGCCCCACTGGAAGGATGTCTGCTGAGAACCGGGCCCGCCGAGAACATACCAGGTGCCGTTCGAGGGTCGCCAAACCGCGAAATCGGCAGGCGGTGCAGCATTAGCGTTAGCATCCTCAACGGCCAGCAGCCGCGATCCCGCATAGACATATTCCTTACTAAGAGCGACAGGTGTCGGCGTCGGGTCGACAAGAAATGGGCTCATGCTCGAGAAAACGGAGTGGTCCTTAACAGCAACTTGTTTTTGTTTCTGAGGGCTTTCGTCGAGGTATTTAAGCGTATCTCCTATTACACCGATCGCAAGAAACGCGACAAGTCCCACGACCCATAAATGCCTACGGCAGTATGCAACAGCCTTTCTGGGACCAGATCCGATCAGCGACCGTTTTGACACTGAACGACTTTCCGTTCCATCGGCTGCGACCTCGTCCTCGGTGATCGATTCAAAAATACTTTCGACCGCTTTGCGGTTTCTGTTTCTCTTTGCTTTAGACATAGTTCTCCCCTTAGGGCTGATAGTGATTTGATTTTGGCTGGAATTCGGGAGAAGCGGATTCGTCAGTGGGCGAAAGCTCGTCTCAGTGGGAATTCGGAGCCGTAATTCGAAATAACAAAAACTGAAGCTCAGTTCAGCTTCGTTTTAACCCCTTGGTTCCCTTGTTAGAAAATTGAAATGATTGCCGAAGAGATAGGACAGCAGATCGACAGTCACAACTCAAATGAGAGTTAGAACAATTTTGTAAAGTCTCTAGATACCAATCGCGGAATAATGGTTGCTTTGATTTTAGATCTTTCGAAAATTAAATCTTGCTGTCAGCTCCAAGGTCCCAGCAGCCCCCGATAGACCAATCAGAGAGTGCGAGCCTGATCCAAGCTTTTGGGTCACATGCATTCGACGCAGCTCCTCGTTATGTTTCGCGACGAGTATCTCGATTGTTCTACCGACGATGATATAAGTAAGCGAACGGGGACCCGCGACAAATTCGATTCGCGCAGCTTGTTCATGGAATTCGAGATCGTCGACCCCGAGTTGTGCTCGGGTGCGGTCAAGGGCTCAACGAGCCTTTAGATCTGCAGTCCGCCTCATTGTTTCGACCCGATCGTATTGTCAAGCGAGAGTCCGCAGTGAAAGGCCCAGCTCGATGATCGTGGATATTGACTATCAGCGCAGATGGCTGCGATTTGGGGCCCACTATGACGCACCGAAGTATGTTAAGGCAAAAGACCTAATTCTAGGTCATTGTGTGGCGCTCTCCGAGCATCAAATTCCTTCAAATTTTCAAAAAGTTGGCTTACCAAAGCGGAAAAGGTTCGACGTACTTCGAGGGATGGGCTACCATGACATGACAATATTTTAAAAGCACCCCGAAGGGTGCATTTTTATTGGCTAAATCTGTTCGAGAAAATGGGCTTGATTATGCGGAATTATTCACAAATCTCAAAATCTGTTTGTTGTTGCTAAAGAATAAAGGTTCGATTCACCTATGGGGTGAAGTACATTTACCGTGTCGCTTTTTGTCAGCGGCCCTTCGATCTGCGATAGATCGATACGCATTGGCCAAAAATGCAAAAGCCGCGCCATCCTCGGCGCGGCTCCTATGAACACAAGTGATGGCGGCGTTTCAAACGGCTATGAATTTAGTCATCGTCATCATCGTCATCATCATCGTCGTTGCTACTGGTTGAGAAAGGATTAAGCAAATCTGCAATCCCTTCGACCATACCGGAACCGAAGGAAGCTATCTCGTCCAATGCATCCGTAGCAATATTTCCACTATCTGATTTCGAATTTCCCATTTTTTTCTCCTTTTTTGTTTCTTGAATCGACGGAAGACATTTGTCTTCACAAACAAAGACGGAATTGAAGATGGGAAAGGACAATAACTTCTTTTTAGAATATTATTTCATTGTGAAGTGTACCTTTTCTCCCAAACAGCATCTTATATATTGATTGTCTAATTCAATAGAGAGACATCCATATTGTTGCCTAGATATATATTGTCTCCATTTGGCTAGGGTCCTAGATTACTCTTTCATATGTTCCTCCTGAACAAGTTTGAGGAGCCAAATGAATGGACAATAACGAGCTTGAGATCTTATATCTCAAACATGAGCGAAATTTAAGGCTTTATTGCCTTAAGCTAACACAGAACAATAAGGACGATGCGGAGGATTTGGTGCAGGAAGCGTTTGCCCGGTTCATCGCTCGAATACGACAGGAGGAAACGAGAATCGCGGACGATAAGGTAGGTTTTTACCTTGGGAAGATCGCCAAAAACGCATGGTACGAACGGTTCCGCAAAAGAATAAATTCAAATAATACCGACGAATTAGATTCTAGAATTTCCGCGGCGCAATTGATCGATAGGTTCTCGGTAAGCGACGAGATATATTTTGACGAGCTATGTCGAGTCGGACTCGGGAGCTTAAGCGAGCTTGAGCGAAAAGTTACTCTTCTTTTTTATGTTGAGGAACTGAAGCAAAAAGAGATTGCCAGGGTGTGTTCAATTTCAGTCAGTTATGTAAAGCAGATCCTAATTAGGGTTCGGAGACGATTGCGAAATATCCGGACGCAACTCAAAGGCCAACAATAGAAAAGTCCTCTTATTTAAGAGGACTTAATTATTTTTGAGCCGCAATTTATTGACTATGAGCGTCAAGGGAGTAAAATGAGATAACTACCCAGAATACAAACACTTAGGAGGTATAATGAGCCGTTTAGACGAGACGTTTCGTTGGATGACGGAGGTGGCGGCACCTTTCCGTCTCGAGGAAGACGAACCTTATAAGGCTTGCCTAGATGAAGGGATCGGCCAGCTTGTCCAGGCCTTCGGACAAGAATTCACAGAGTCCTTTTTGATGCTAACCGACGAAGAAATTTTTGAGCTTTACGGGAGAAGCGACTGTCCCCTTTCAAAGCCCGAGCGAAATGAGTTAAGGCAATCACTCATCGTTCACGTTCTGAGTTGCAAAGAATGTATAGATTCGGAATTACGTGAAGAAGCAAGGAATGCAGTCGCAGATACTTTTATGCGGAAGAAACTTCAAGGTAAACACCCACCGCTGTCTCAATCAGCCGCAAAAAACTGAGAACGCCCTACGCGTTCCAAATAAGTCACGACAGTGGCTTATTTTTATAACACAAATTCGCCAGGCGGAGAACCACGCTTAGATAAGAGTTGAATTAGTTCGATTCCCCGTAGGTCATCGCACTTCCGCACTTGTTCCTTGTGCGACACGTCACCGTCGTTCTTCTCTTCAAATCTTTTTCGCCATTGTGATTTTAACGGAAGCTTCTCACCAGCTGGTGTGTGCTTGATTCTTTGATAGATCTCGAAAACAACCTGCGCACATTTCCGCAGCTTCTCGTCAGCCCCAGCGAGGTCATTGATACTTTGTGAGCTCTTTCGGTGCGTTTGTTTCTCCATGACACCACCGTAAATTACGAAGCTGAAGAGCTAATGATTTTAACCTGCCGAGGCCTTGCCGGATTCGATCAGAGGAGTATCATGAGGGTAATCGGCACCCGCCCCCTTAACTCGGTATTTACAAATTCATGATCCTAAGTGACAACGAAACTAAGGTCGACTTACTAAATAACGAGCCCATAGCCAAGACGATCATCGAGCTTCTGAAAGAACACTCGCAGACGCCGGTCACGATCGGTGTTCATGGTGACTGGGGAGCCGGCAAATCGAGCGTTCTCGAGATGATCGAGTCATCCTTAGATATTGAGGACAAAATTCTCGCTATAAAGGTGAATGGGTGGAGATTTCAGGGATTCGATTCTTTCTAGTACAGCTGCTCCAACATTTTTTTATCCCGTCAAACCCGAAGGGCAAGATCGTCATTACGTCGATGGCGGCGTTTGGGCCAATAGCCCGTCGGCCCTCGCAATACTTTTGGCGAATAAATATTTAGGCGTGTCATTGGCAAACATCTCATTGCTGTCGGTCGGCACGGGAGATTTCTCGAAATACACAAGCATCGATTACGTCAACAACCTTAGACAATATAGTCCAGAGGCAATCCGTACGATCTTTGAGCTAATGTTCGCCTCTCAAGAGAGCTTTGCAGATCGCTACTCAAAGGAGGTAATAGGCCGCGACAATTACGTCCGCGTTTCAGCAACTTTGGATTCACCGATCGCTCTGGACAATTCAACAGAAGCACTCGGAAAGCTACCGCAATTGGCTGAAGACGCCGTTCAGGTGTATTTGTCTGATATCAGAAGGATACTTCAACCTACAGATGGAAGCTCTTACGTTCAGATAATCGATAAAGATAAGCTGGTGCCTGAAACGGTTCTAGCAAAGGCAGGCTTGACGGGGTTTTATCCTGATAGAGCCTCGTATCGACTTCGCAAGAATGCATCCTCCATCGATAAATATGTGAAAAATGCCAAGTCCAATCTCATAATGGTAAGCATCAGTCTTGTCACCGGTATCGAATTTGACGATTTGATGAGCGTTCTTGCAATAAAGCTCGAAAATCCCGAAAAGGCGTTCGATCTTTCAATTTCTCTATTGAATCCGAATAAGAACTACTTGATGGAGTCGCTGTGTCATGTTTTCAGTAAAACCGCTACAGAACTAGCCGCGGATATTGGAAGAGGTCTTAAGCGTCTCCAGGATGCAAGGAATAATTTGTCTGCGTCTGGTAAGGCGCGATTCAAGATCTACCTGCACAATACGATTCCGTTTGGAAGTGCAATAATAATGGACCATGACAAGCTCCATGGCACGCTGCAAATCGAGACGAAATCGTATAAAGCGGGGCTTGGGAAGAGTTTCGGATTCGAGGTCATGCAGGCCGAAAATGACGGACTGTATTTTACCCTCCTAAAGGGGTACATGGCTCTTCTTAACGATGCTGAAAGGGTGTGCTAGTATGCTGTATATAATATCTTAATTATTCAAGCGTTATGCCAAAGCAGAGTGCGGGTTTATTGCCTTATAGAACAAAAGGGGGGACATTGGAACTCTTACTGGTTCACCCAGGTGGTCCTTTCTATGCTCGTAAGGACAACGGGTCCTGGTCAATAGCTAAGGGCGAATTTGGCGATGACGAGGAGCCACTTGCCGCCGCCCAAAGGGAATTCGCAGAAGAAACTGGTATATCGGCTGAAGGAACATTCATTGAGCTCACGCCCATAAAGCAGAAAAGTGGTAAGAAAGTGTTTGCCTGGGCAATTGAGATGGATTTGGACCCCGCAGATGTTATTAGCAATACTTTTTCGTTGGAATTCCCCCCTAAAACTGGAATTATTAAGGAATATCCCGAGATCGATCGTACTGAATGGTTCGGGACCGAATTAGCTAAACAAAAGGTAATTTCATACCAAGTGGGTCTGATTGCTGAACTTGCCTCTAAGCTCGGGATCGAGGTTACTACTTCCAACGAGCCTGAGAAATCTGAAGAAGGCAATTCGCAGCCGCTTCTATTCTGATAGTATCTACCCAGCTCAGCCACTTTCATTCATTTGCTTACGGATTTTCTCCACCGAAGGCTTCTCCCTTCGCATCACTCAACATGCGCTAGCGAGGCCTTCAGCCCGAATTTTTGACTAATAGTTCCTCTCTCAAAATCCTTCAAATTTTCAAAAAGTTGGCTTACCAATGCGGAAAAGGTTCGACGTACTTCGAGGGATGAACTACCAAAAACACCCGATAGGGTGTTTTTTGATTCTAAGCGTGAATTTTTTATAAGGTGATTAGTCACAATTTACACGAAAGAAAAGGGGTACATGATGGTGCGCTTTGGACATCGATCCAGTTGCAAACCTTTATCTCCTATACTGGTGAGCTAGCCGCTCAAAGTTGTTCGCCTGGTTGAATGGGGTTAGAAGGCACCGGTAAAGTCTCCATGTACGAAAGGCTTTTCTCCTAAGCACTTTAAATATACTACTGGTAGATGAGATATAGACTGGTTATGATAAGGTCCTTAGATTAATCATTTGCTTATAATGCCAAATAGCGTATACTTAGGGTGATAACAATAAAAGCCTCGATCGAAATCTACTAGCCATTCTTTTCCTTTACGGCTAGAAAGGCACAATATGCCGATTTACGGAAGCAATTCTAGGGTTAGAATTGTCTTTTTTTGTGCCCCTTTATGGTAAAAACCGAACGCCGAAAAAGAAATATTGAGTCTGAACACAGCTATAAATCACTAATCGAAAACATTACTGATTACGCTATTTTCATGCTGGATAAAAAAGGAAATGTTGTCAGCTGGGATCGCGGCGCCAAGAAACAATTGGGATATACGCGCCCTGAAGTTATGGGCCGTTCCTTTTCGTTATTTTTCACTCCCAAGGATAAGCGCAATGGCGTGCCAAAACAAGATATGGCTACTGCTCTAAGTAAGGGCCGCGCATTGGATGAACGCGAATATGTGCGAAAAGATAAAACTAAATACTGGAGCAGTGGAGTGCTGACTTCAACAGTCGATAAAACTGGCACTCATCAAGGCTTCTCCAAAATCATGCGCAACGTCACCGAACAAAAAGAATTGCAGAACATGATGCTGCATCGGTCCACTCATGATTTTTTAACCATGCTACCCAACCGCCGCTATTTTGAGCAGAGTTTAGTTAAAGCTCTTCGTGCTGCTGAGAAAACTAGTTTAGTGGCAATAATGTATTTGGATTTCAATAACTTTAAAGCAATCAATGACGAGATCGGCCACAAATATGGCGACTTGGCATTAATAGAAATTGCTCATCGCCTGACCAAACATATCCGTTCCACTGATATGGTCTCCCGCCTTGGTGGCGATGAGTTTGTTATCTTGCTACGCGGTTTTAAAAATCAAACCCAGATCAATACTTTTGCAACGAAAATTTTGCGCACTTTTAGATCGAAAATTATAGTCGGCAAAAGAAAGTTTCTGACCACGGTGAGCATGGGAATTGCCATCCATCCCCAGCATGGCAAAAAACCAGCCGACCTCCTCCACCATGCTGATATGGCGCTATACGAGGCAAAGAAAGCTGGTGGCAACAAATTTATCACGTATTCCAAGTAAAATCCATCAAATTTTTGAAAAGTTTGCTTAATAAAGGCGAAAAGGTTCGACGCACTTCGAGGGTTGGGCTACCATCGGTGAAAGGTTGACGGGTTGCGATGATTTGAAAGGGATCTTTGAGCTTAATTGAGACAGATTTACCGTTCGCCGTCAGGTTCGAGGTGACTATTTTCACCAATTCACGCTTGTCGAACTCATTCGCCGATTTAAAGCTTAAATAAGCCGAATTCGCGAGTTCGAGAAATTCATCCAGCCGGGTTGGCAATACGTCAAGATCGTTAAAGTTCTTTAGATTCGTTTTGAGTCTTTGTTCCTCGAATGCCAACTGCTCCTTTCGATCGACGTACGTTTCCTTGTCAAGGATTCCGTCCATGTAGCTGTCGACAAGACGCATATGCCTGTCTTTGACCGTTTCTAATTCTTTCGCGAGGTCACTTCGGACTCTATCGGCTTCGTCTTCCATTTCGGCAAACCGCTCAGCGGCGAGCTTGCGAAGCATGTCGTATTCCCTATCGCGAAGTTCCAGTCCTTTGAACACAGCTTCGATAGAGTCGAGTACTGATTCTTCTTTCACTCCCATGGCTGTACAGCCGTTCGTGTGGCAGCGATAATAGATCTTCATTTTCTGCCGTTCCGCTATAAGTAGGTTGCCGCATTTACAGCATTGGATGAGTCGCCGGAAGGTCCAAAAGTGACAGGCCCTCTTCTTGATGTTTTTTCCAGCAATTACCATTTGAACTTCGTCGAAGAGGGACTTCGACACGACCGGCTGGTGCAGTCCCGCATAACTATCGCCGGTCTTCTCGATCCTTATGACCCCGACATAGAACGGATTGTGTAGCATTTTGGCGATCCCGTTGAGAGACAACCGACCGCCGCTCCTACTCCTCAATCCGAGGTCATACATATGCTTGTTGAGATCGATAAGGCCCCAGCGTCCCGTTGCATAGAGCTCGAACGCCTGTTTTACCAGCGGTCCTTGCACTGGGTCGATCCTCTTCGGTTTTCCTTTCCCGGAATCGAGATATCCGGTCACAGCCCGGAAAGGGAAGTATCCTTGTTTGAGTCGTCCATACAGGCCTTTCTTTGTTTCTTCACGGAGATTGCGAATGTAGTCCGAGGCCACGACAGCCTGGATATCCGCGCTCAGCCTCCCGCCTCGTGAGTTCAAGTCGACGCTCTCCGATGCAAAGTGGACCTCTACTCCACTATCAATAAGCGCGCCCAGGTCCGCCCAATCTTTGAGATTACGTGCGCTCCGGTCGATCTTGTGAATAACTACACCCTGCGCTCGGCCGGTTCTCAGCTGCTTGAGCATTTCCAAAAAGACGGGTCGACCCTGCTTCGCAGCGGTCTCGCGCTCTTCGAATCGACGGATGATCGTGCAACCCGAGCTTTGTGCGAACCGGTCGATAGCGGCTTGCTGTTCCGCCAATGATGTACCTTGCTGTCCTTGCCGCTGAGTAGAGACACGGATGTAGGAGAAATATTTTTTATCTGACATTTGGAGAGGATTAATGGCAGTTCGCCCGAAAAATTAGGCTTGATCAAGCGCTATTTCGAGCCTTCCTCCTCAGCCTAGCGCGACGCCGCAATTCCGTCAAAATTTCCGGCTTTTCCTTGCGCACATTTTCAAATATCCGCTTAACTACGCCTAAATACAGATGTAGATTCTCTTCTGCCTCGAGCATAGCTTCTGGCGGCTGTTGTGGATAAAAATTTGCGAGAGTGGATCGCGAGTCGTTTTCAATCATGTTTAAGCAGGCTTGTCGTAAGGCAAGACAGGTTAATGGTTCGAATCAGAGCTATTCAAAGTGGTTATTGGTAGCCCGCGACGCGTGAGTTAGAAGCAAGGCCGATCGCAACCGCCGAGAGCAGCACGAAGGAGTATTCGCGTTGAGACCGGTTCTGAGAGTTAGTGTACCGCTGAAGCTCAGGAAACGATCTCGAAAGCATCATGTAGATGTTCGACCGCAGGAATTCATTACTTCCTGCAATTTGGCGAAAAGCCTCATTATGATCTGCAAAGGAAATAGAAGACCCGCTCTTCCTGAATGCGAGCGCAACATTATGGACGAGGTAGCGCTGCATTGGCGAGGTGGCGGACTCTCTCGGAAGCCTTATGAGAACGTGTCCGACCGGATATTGATCACGGAGCTTGTCAAGATGCCCCATGGCCTGCCGAAGAGTCGAGTCGGGTGTTCGCGGTGATGAAAAGCTTTTGATCGCAAAGTTAAGCAAGACTTCGCCTTCGAACAAAGCGTAGCCGATCCTTTTTGCGGACAATGATATGGATAGGATCACCCTATTAGGCTTTCTCATAGTTGTTGGGTTTTCTTGGGTTAAGGTGGCCGAGCTTCTCGGCCGTTAGGCGAATGAGATCCGTTACGTGTCGCTTTGCCTTGTCGATGATCACGGAATCGACCTCCTTCGAGCAAAGCATGTCTTCGAGTGCACACGCGTCAAAAGGCTCGTTTCGATCGGAGCCTTCGCGTGTTTTGAGCACTCCGATTATCGCGCGATGTTTCTGTTCCTTCCTCACCTCCGCCAGGCAAGCTTCATAATATCCGTCGAGCATTATTCTAATGGGGATGTCGTAGATCGCAGCGAGTTTTAGGGCAATTTTGAGGTTTGGGACTTTGATCCCACTTTCATACCGAGAAAGTTCAACGGTGCTCCGGTGGCCAAGCAAAGCTGCGACCTGTTTAGATCCAAGGGATCGGCGTCGCCGAAAAAGCGCAAGGCGGTTTTTGATATGCCTTATCTGTCTTAATGCCATCTTATTTTGATTAGTTAATTATTTGGATTGAACAAAGGTCTATCGGTACAGATCGAGCGTTTCCTGGATGATCATGTTCACCCGGTTCATTGCGAGGACGGCCTCTGACATCGTGCGTTGGGATACCGTCTCTTTCGCTCCGATATTTCTGATGGTCATATATTGTCTCTTGAAGTCGGGAATAAAACTCTTCATTGTCCGTACTGCCTTCAGGGGTTCGGCCAGCCAGACATCGGAAAGACATTTTCCGAGCCACCATAGCGCATGAACTGCGATCTGGAATTCCAAGATGTCATGTTTTGACTCTAAGTTGTGCGGTGACTGATTGTAATACGACAGTCCTTCCCAGCTCGCAAAGCCCATATCTTCGCCAGCTAGTCCGAACTCGCGCGTCTCCGCAGTATTCAAACCATTCTCTAGAAACCGCATCTCCAGCTGATGAAGGCGGCCGCTCTCATGCTGTGTGTTCACCGTCGGCTCGAGTGGTTTCGGACAGGCCAGGAGTTCAAGTATCGTCCGGACTCTAGATGGGTCTTTGCTTCGCGGTGAATCAAGCATTACCGCTGTGTATCCATATCCGGGCTTTCCGAAGACTGATTTGAATATGGAATTCGCTGACCACGGGCCCTTGCCGATCAGATCTGTCATATAACGAATTATTCGATGCTTGCCCTGAAAGATCTCTTCGTACGTCTTCTTCCGCCACGCGGCAAAATCCGCCAATCTAGCGAATGACTCTTCGGACCATATATGCCAGACCGCGACGCCCGAAGGCAGCAAACACAATCGGCCATTTTCGATCTTGAACTCTTTGTATGAGAGCCACCGTGAAGCTTTTGCAGGGCTTCGGATCTCGCGGATCAGATCAGGGCCTAAGTAGACGGGTACGAAGATGTGTGCAGTGACCCGAATATTGGCAGGGTGGCTCGCTGAATCTGCGTTTGGCAGACCCAGAGCTTCTTTCTGCGCAATACCGGAAATGATGTTGACCGGCTTGATAAATCGATATCCGCGGCCGCTGAACATCGTTTTGACGAAGGTCGGTCTCCGCCAATCGTCGTTAAGAACTTTTCTTATCCGGGCGATCTGTTTTCGGATACTGCCGAGATGCATTGGTGAGTCGCTCCAAACGTTCTTGATGAGTTCGTCAGCAGGAACGAAGCGATCCGCATTTTTTATCAAATAAAACAATAGGTCGAAAGACTTTGCAGGTAATTCTACCGGTTGGTTTGCGAGCAAAAGCGATCTATTCGCAGCTCCCAACTGAAATCCGCCAAACGCGTAGCAGACATCTTTTTCGTTGGTCATTTAATGAATAAATTAATGATGGAAGGGTGAGGTGGCGAACGCCGCGTCGACGCAGCAAGGACGCGGATTTTACGCAGTTTCTCGAGAATCGTCGCATGCATTTTACAGGTATAAAAAATCTTGTCAATAGGCTGATCACCAAATCGTCTGCCTGACCGTTCGCAAGTGATCGGGCCTGATGCGATTTATGCGATCAGAACCCCGCGACAATTCCCGACGAACTGAACGTCAAGCGGCAACACGGAGAATGGTGTTTGATTTTTAGGCCCGCGGAATTCATTGGCGGTTTGAGTACCTTTAAGAAAAGAGGAAGTATCGGCATGCCGATGCTTCCTTTTATGAGTATAGATGTCAGGCCGCGCGCGGCAATGCAAGGGTTTCCGTTGTCTCGTCTCCCATGCCTTCTAAATGGTCCGCCTCTGTGTCACAGGAGCGTGCGGAGATCATCTTCCCGAGATCCTGCATTGCTTGACCGCTGAGCACCTTTTGTACGTCGCAAAGGTAATTGCCGAGACGGGCGGTCACTTCAAACTGCCTTACGGGAGCAAGCTTCTTGATCGCCGATGTAAACGCATTCGAGAGTGACCACATTGTCCGCGGCTCAAATACT
>Ga0070681_10003728_pt1 | contig 14303 bp, 8 predicted proteins | sample KBSC83BmetaG_FD_65650 | JGI IMG/M metagenome (GOLD analysis project Ga0070681, IMG submission 65650) | Corn rhizosphere microbial communities from Kellogg Biological Station, Michigan, USA - KBS C8-3B metaG | ecosystem: Host-associated > Plants > Roots > Rhizosphere | place: USA: Michigan... | reverse complement strand
GCAGCATCGCCGGATCGACATAACCCAGCGGCGGCAGTGTCATCGCCCGCAGCACCTCGGGATCGAGTTCGCTCGGTCCGGGACCCAGCAACACGCGGGTCGGTGGATGCAGCGGTGCGTTGATCTCGATTGCCACGCTCGTTTCGCCTTCAGCAAGTTCGAAGCGGAACTCTCCAGCACCCAGCATAACGTGCACTGCAATGTCTCGATTGACGATGAAGCAAGCGGCAGCGGACCGCTCCTGTAGGTTGGTGCTGAGCGCAGCGAAGCCCAACGATCTTCGACGGCCGTTGGGCTTCTCCCGGAGCAAGACCGGGATCAGCCCAACCTACATTACTGCGCATTGCAGCGCGGCGACCCCGCCCATAGCTTCGAGCTATGCCTGCATTCGGGTTTTTCATTGGTGGCCCGCTCCGCCGGTTGGGTACGATGGGCCAGGTTTGGGCAGGCAGGGCGTTCCCGGGGAAGTGCAGGTGGTGCGAAGCGCAATGCACAATGACGACATGACGCATTGCCGCGAGGATGTCGTGTTCGCCACGCGACACGCCGCCTAGTGCTCGATCTCGCCATCATCGTCGTTTACCTGATCGTGATCGCGGCGATCGGGCTGCGCATCAGTGGCAGGCAACGTTCCGCAACCGACTATTTCGTCGGCGAGCGCAACCTGTCGTGGTGGGCGGTATGTTTCTCGATCGTCGCGACCGAAACGTCGACGCTGACCGTGATCAGCGTGCCCGGCGTCGCGTATCTCGGCGCCTACGGTTTCGTCGAGCTGGCGTTTGGTTATCTGCTCGGACGCACCCTCGTCGCGATTTTCCTTCTGCCGCTGTATGCGCGCGGCAATCTGGTCAGCGCCTACCAGTACCTGGGATTGCGTTTCGGGCCCAAGGTGCAGGGTTTGGCATCCGCGACGTTCCTGGTCACCCGCCTGCTGGCCGAAGGCGTGCGGCTGTTCGCGTCCGCGATCCCGATCGCACTGCTGCTCGCGGCGATGGGTGTGCACGCGAGTTATCTCGAAATCATCGCGGTGCTGGCCGGCGTGACTGTCGCCTACACCTACATCGGCGGCATCCGTGCGGTCGTCTGGACCGACGCGATCCAGATGATGCTCTACCTCGGCGGCGCGCTCCTGAGCGTCGCGATCCTGCTGCACGGAACCTCGCTGGCCGACCTCGGCCATGCGTTCGCGACCGGCAAGTTCCAGGTCTTCGATTTCCACGCGCCGATCCTGACGAGCCCGTTCGCGTTCGTGGCCGCGATCTTCGGCGGCGCGGTGTTCACGATGGCCTCGCACGGTGCTGATCAACTCATGGTGCAGCGCATCCTCGCCTGCCGGAACCTGCGCGACAGCCGCAAGGCCATGATCGGCAGCGCGGTGTTCGTGATGGCGCAATTCGCGCTGTTTTCGCTGGTCGGCACGCTGCTGTGGATCAAGTTCGATGGCCAAACGCCGGCGCAACTGGGCTTGAGCGGCCCCGATGATCTGTTTCCGGAATTCATCATCCATGGATTGCCGCCGGGTGTCTCGGGCCTGATGGTGGCGGGCATCCTCGGCGCGACGATGGGTTCGCTGTCGTCGGCCATGAACTCGATGTCCAATTCGACCCTCACCGACCTGATCCGACTTTTCGGCCGCCGCGATTACGGCGACAAGACCATGCTGCGCATCTCGCGGATTTCGACGCTGTTCTGGGCCGGGGCGCTGGTCGGTTTCGCGTCGATGTTCACCGACACCCACAGCCCGGTCGTCGTGCTCGGATTGAGCATTACCGGTTACACCTATGGCGCGTTGCTGGGCGCGTTCCTGCTCGGGCTGCTGGTCAAGCGCGCCAACCAGCGCGATGGTGCGGTCGCCTTCATCGCCACCGTGGTCACCATGGCCGTGGTGGTACTCGGAGTGAAAATCCATGGCCAGGCCTTGGCGTTTCCGTGGTACGTGCCGATCGGCGTGGCGATCACGTTGCTGGTCGGCGGCGGGCTCTCGTTGACCCATCCGCGGGAACAACCGGCACCTGCAGGAATCGCTTCCGGCGATCCGGCCGGGCAACGGCGTGCGGCCGAGCCGCAGTGAGGGCACCGCGCGGACGGCAGCGCTATCGGTACGCTGAATTCATGATGTCGATCACTGCACTGATCGCGGTTTTCTCCGGTAGGATGCCGGGAAAGTCGATGCTCGGCTTTCAGGCCGCCAAAACCGCGTGCGCGATCAGCGGTTTAACTACCAGTCGTTCCCATCGCTTGAGAATGCTGGCACGTCTTCGCGCCGGCGCAAGCTGTTGCATGCCGAGCGCTCAGCGGCAGCCAGCCCGGGAAGGTTCGATCGCGATGCGAAGTGAAAGAGGTTCAGATGGACAAGTTTCTCATTGACGGCGGGGTGCAGCTTCGCGGCGACATCCGCGCCTCCGGCGCCAAGAATGCCGCGCTGCCGATCCTGGCGGCCTCGCTGCTGACGGCGGAACCGCTGCGTCTTCGCAATATCCCGCAACTGCAGGATATCGTGACGATGAATACGCTGCTGGCGCAGATGGGCGTCAAGCTGAGTCTCGGCAGCGACATGCAGCTGGATGTCGACGCCAGCGACGTGCACGCCTGTTTCGCGCCATACGATCTGGTCAAGACCATGCGCGCGTCGATCCTGGTGCTGGGGCCGCTGCTGGCGCGCTTCGGTGAAGCCGACGTGTCGCTGCCGGGCGGCTGCGCCATCGGCGCGCGGCCGGTCGATCTGCACCTGCAGGGCCTGATGGCGATGGGCGCCGAGGTTTCGGTGGAGGAGGGCTACATCAAGGCCCGAGCAAGCCGCCTGCGTGGCGCCGACATCCTGCTCGAAAAAGTGACGGTCACCGGTACCGAAAACCTGATGATGGCGGCGACGCTCGCGAAAGGGCGCACGGTCATCGCCAACGCGGCGCGCGAGCCCGAGATCGTCGACCTGGCGAACTGTCTCCAAAAGATGGGCGCGCGGATCGAGGGCGCGGGCTCCAGCGTCATCACGATCGAAGGGGTCGATCGTTTGCACGGCGCTTCCCACGACGTGCTGCCGGACCGGATCGAGACCGGTACGTACCTGGTCGCCGGCGCGATCACCCGCGGCAAGGTGCGTATCCACGACACGCAGCCCAAACTGCTGCTTGCGGTGTTGTCCAAGTTGCAGCATGCCGGCGCCCACATCGAACTCGGCGACGACTGGATCGAGCTCGACATGCGCGGCCGGCGCCCCATTGCCGTGGACATCACGACGTCGCCTTATCCCGGCTTTCCAACCGACATGCAGGCCCAGTTCTGCGCGCTGGATGCGGTCGCGAAAGGATCGGGCGTGATCATCGAGAACCTGTTCGAGAACCGCTTCATGCACATTCTCGAATTGCAGCGGATGGGTGCCAAGGCGAAGATCGAAGGCAATACCGTCATCATCACCGGCTCCGAAAACCTGACGGCCGCGCCGGTGATGGCGACCGACCTGCGGGCATCGGCCGGGCTGGTGCTCGCCGCGCTGGTGGCCGAAGGCACCACCGAGATTCGCCGCATCTATCACATCTACCGTGGCTACGAAGAGATCGAGAGCAAGCTGAGGCAATTGGGCGCGTCGATCCGCAGCCTCGCCGATGACGACCGGAACACGCCTGCCGGCAACGATGCAGGGTCCGCAGCCGGCGGCCCCGCCGCGTCCGCGCCGTTGTCTTCCGCGAGTTGAGCATCAGGCCATCCTTTCGAGTGGGCAGGCCTCTTCACGATTCCGAAGATCGGGGAAAGACCTCGATGCAAATCGTGTTGGCCGTGGACGTCGGCAGGACCGGCTGCCGCGCCGCGTTGTGGACTGGCGATGCGGTGGAACCCGAAGCCATCGCCAGCGGTGACGGCAGCCTCGGCCTGGGCGCCGCGAATGGCCCCGATGTTGCCGAGACAACGATTCTTGCGGTGGTCGAGCCGCTGCTGAAGGCGCACGGCGTGGACAGCATCGATGCCGTCGGCGTGGGTACACCCGGCGCCATGCACGCGCCTGCGTCGGCGCGTCGATTGGCCGAGCAGCTTGCCCGCTCCTTGCCGGCTCGAATGGTCGCGGTGACGAGCGATGCGATCACTTCGCACGCAGGCGCACTCGGCGGCAAGCCGGGGGTGGTATTGGCCGCGGGAACCGGTGCGGTGACCGTCGCGATCGGCGCCGATGGACGATTTCGCCGCGTGGACGGTTTGGGGCCGTGGCTTGGTGACGAGGGCAGCGGTGCATGGCTTGGCCGCCGTGGCTTGCAGGCGGCGGCGCGCGCGGGAGACGGCCGCGGCCCGCCGACGACGCTGACGGAAGCCGCGGCCAGGCAATTCGGCTCGCTCGACGAACTTGCGATGAAGCTCGGTTGCGATCCCAATCCCGCACGCAGCATGGCGGCGTTTGCGCCCGCCGTGGCCGAGGCCGCGCGCAACGGCGATCCGGTCGCCGTGCAGTTGGTCGAAGCGGCCGCGGCTGCGCTGGCCCGGTCAATCATTGCTGGCGCCGGCGCGCTGGACACCACGAACAACGTGAAGGGCGTCCTCATCGGCGGCCTCGTGAACCTGGGGCCGGTTCTGCTGGATCCGCTGCACGCGACCCTCGAGCGGAGCGGCGCCAATCTGGAGCTGCAGCCAGCGGAAGGTACATCGATCGACGGGGCCCGCCACCTCGCCCTAGTCGACGACGGCATCCATGAACCGTGGGTGGTGCGAGCGAGAGGACAAGATCCGTGAAACCGTCCATGCACACACCTGCGCAGCAAGATGCCGCGCTCGATGTTCTGGCCACCGAATCCGTCCGGCCGGATCTGGATGACCTCGATCGTCGCCCGACCGATGAACTGGTACGCACGCTCGTGGACGGCCAGCGTGCCGCGCAAGCCGCCGTCGCAGCAGCTGTGCCGGCGATCGCTGCCGCCGCGGATGCCATTGCTGCGCGCATGATGCAGGGTGGCCGCCTGTTCTATGTCGGCGCCGGCACCTCGGGCCGGCTGGCCATCCTCGATGCGTCGGAATGTCCGCCGACGTTCAATACCACGCCGGAGTTGGTCGTCGCCTTGATTGCAGGTGGACCGGCGGCGGTGCAGGAAGCGGTCGAAGGCGCCGAAGACGATGCCGGAGCCGGTGCTGCCGATCTGCAGGCGCGGGCGCTCGAACCGAGTGACGCCGTGGTGGGCATCACCGCGTCGGGGCGCACGCCCTACGTGATCGGCGCGCTGCGTCATGCGCGCGAGGTGGGGAGCCACACCGTCGCGATCGTCAACAATGCGCGCAGTCCACTCGCCGGTGTCGCCGACGCCGCCATCGAATTGTTGACCGGGCCGGAAGTCGTCGCCGGCTCCACCCGTCTTTGTGCGGGCACCGCGCAAAAAATCGCGCTGAGCACGCTCTCGACCGCGGTGATGGTGCGGCTCGGCAAAACCTACGGTCCGTACATGGTCGACGTGCGTGCCACCAATGCGAAACTTCGCAGGCGTGCATTGCGGATGGTCCAGCAGATCACCGGCGCCGGCGAAACCGCCAGCGCCGCGGCGCTCGAGGCAACGCAAGGGCGAGTGAAGCCGGCGGTCGTGATGCTGCTCGGCCATTGCGATGCGGATGAAGCCGAACGCAGACTCGGGGCGACCGGCGGACGGGTGCGCGAAGCGCTGGCCAATTTCAGGTGACGCGGTGACAAACCCTCTCCCTCGAACGTTTTTGTTCGGGGGAGAGGGCAGGGTGAGGGGGATGCCGCTCCGTGAAAATGTATCCTTTCATGCGAAGCGACGGGCTGGGTGATGCAAGCACCAAGCCCTATACGACTTTGCAGACTCTCCCCCTCACCCAGCGCTACGCGCTCGGCCTTCGGCCGCCTCTCCCCCAACAGTGCAGCCGTTGGGGGAGAGGGAGTTTTAGCTGCCGCCTTGTTCTTCGCGCGGGGCTTGCGATTCATCTGATCGGCCCTTCAGCGCCATCACCACCAGCTGTTCGACGGCGTCCACCATCCGCAGTTTCGTTTCCGCGGCGGGTTCCCGCGCCTGCAGGAAATCGGCTGTGGTTTGCCGGGCCCACGCCTGGGGCGCTGGCTGTTTCTGGTCGATGTAATCGAGCGCCTGCAGGCCGATCTTCGACAGCGTCACCAGCGACCGCGCCAGCGGCCTGACCGGATGCAATGCCGGTGAGGGTTCAATCAACGTCTCCAGCGCCGGATCGTTCGCAATCCATTGCTCGAGTTGCGCGCGAATCTGCCGCTCCGTATCGGCATCGGGATGTTTCGCGAATCGGCTGACCCATTCGTTGAACTGGATCGCCGCCCACGGGTTGGCGGTCGCAGCGTCGGCGATCGATGCGAGCGGCGAATAGATCGTGTAATGGCCGGTCGCCATCCTTTGGTATCCGCGCACGGGCGAGATCACGTCCACGAGGACTCGCAGCGGTTCGACTTCGCGTCGCCCCGTCAACTGGCGCAGCAGTACGCCCTGATTGCGGATCTGCGTCAGGCCCAGTCCTTCCAACTGCAGGTTCACGGCGCGCAGGCGCTTGTACATCCACGGAACGTCGCGCACATCCCGCGGTGACCACAGCCGCTCGGCAACGGTGGCGGCGGTAGGCCAGATGCGCGAATCGATCGTTTCGGGCCGTACCAGTTCGCTCCACATTTCGGCTTCACCACCCAGGATGTTGCGGCGTACCGAACGCGCGAGGTGCGTGCCTGGCGGAATGGGGTCGTTGAGGTAGGCGTCCGAGGCCGGGTAGAGCAGGTCGAGATAGTAGCCGTTCGACAGGATGGTCCGATGGCCTTCGCGCGCGGCCTGATACAGCGAATCCTTGCCGCGCCAGCTCTGGATGATCGCGCCTTTCTCGAGGCCCGGCTGCAGGATTTCGTCCCAACCGATGATCTGCTTGCCGTCGGCCGTGATCATCGCCGCGAGCTTCTGGATGAACTGTGTCTGCAGCGCGGTATTGGAGGTGATCGCAGGCTGCATGTAGGCCTGGACCACCGGGTTGGCGTCCCACTGCCGACCCGAGTTTTCGTCACCGCCGATGTGGATGTACGGCGCGGGGAAGAGGCCCGCCATCTCCTTGAAGAAGCGGTCCAGGAAACGATACGTCTCCGGATTGCTGGGATCGAATGCCGGATTCTTGCCACCAAAACGCGTGTACAGATGGTACGGTCCCGGTGCGCTGGCCAGTTCCGGGTGGCTCACGAACCAGCTCACGGCATGCGCGGGCAAATCGAACTCGGGCACCACGATGATGCCGCGATCATCGGCGTATCGGATGATTTGCCTGATCTGGTCCTGTGTGTAGTACTGCCCGTTCGAACCCAGTTCGGTCAACTCCGGGAAAACCTTGCTTTCGATGCGAAGACCCTGGTTGTCGCTCAGGTGCAGGTGCAGGACGTTCAACTTGACCGCCGCCATGCCACGGATGTTGCGCTCGATGACATCCACGGGTTGGAAGTGGCGCGCCACGTCGATCATCAGGCCACGCCACTCGAAGCGGGGCTGGTCGCGGATCTCGACGGCAGGGAAGTAGTAGCCGCTCGAATCGGACTGCAGCAATTGGCGGAACGTCTGAAGCCCGTGCAATGCGCCCAAGCCATCTTCCGCCGTCAACACGGCGCGCCCCGAATCGATGCGCAGGCGGTACGACTCGTCTTCTCCGAGCTTGAGCACGCCGGGGCGGCGTACGTCGATGACGAGTTCGGCCTCCTCGTCGTCAGGGTGCGCCGTCACCACGTGCTGGTCGAACTCGATACCGGAACGCCGCTGCATGTTTTGCAGCAACCGGGTGGCAGCGTCGTACACCCGCTGTCCCGGATGGCCGGTCACCGCGATATCGAATTGCTGGGTCAGCGCAAGCCGGCCGTCGTGAAGCTGGACGTGCGCCGGCCACGGCATCAGGTTCATGCCGGATTGCTGCAATGACGCGGGCGCGTCTTCGGCCAATGCGGGAGCCGAGGCGAGCGACAGGGCGAGCGCAAATACCACCAGTATCAGTTTTGCCACTGAAACCTCCTTAACGTCATTCCGGTGAAAGCCGGACCGCGTTTGCAGGATTGCAAACGCGAACACCGAAGGCGGCCCGCAAGGCGAGCGTCATGGATGGCCGCGAGTAATCCATTTTGGAAAGCCAACAACAGCAACTTGGATCCCCGCTTTCGCAAAAGAAAAGGCGGCGCTGCGCGTCGGATGACGAGCAAAAGCGGGCTCTGGTTTTTTCATCCGATCTGCACGCCGGCATCACGCAAGCGTTGCCGCAGGCGATCCAGCCTGTCGCCGTAACGCGCACTGCGTGCGCTGCCACGGTGCAGTGGCTGCCGCACTTGCGAGGCGCTGGGCGTCAGCACGGCGCGCGCGGTCTTGTGGGGTTCGAGGCATGCCGGATCGAAGGGCAATCCGCAGAAATCCAGCATGCGGCGGATGACGTCTTCGGGATTGGCGACCAGCGCTTCGTACCGAAGATCGAACACTTGCGCCGGATATTTCTCCAGCCAGAAACGCGTCAGTCCAAGGAAACCGGCGCAGTAATCCGCCAAGTCATCGAGGTCGCACGCAAAGGCGGCCGCGTCGGTGAAGCTGTGGCGGTAGCACGCCAGGCAAGTTTCCACGGGATCGCGCCGCACGATGATCACGCGCGCTGCCGGTAGCATCGCCAGCGCGGCGCCCACGTAGTGCCAGCCCAGGAGATTCTTGTCGGTGAAGCGCGGCTTTGCCGCGCGCCAGCGCGCGGTTCGTGCAAGGTATTCGCGGCCGAGGCGTTGCCAATCTTCGGCGGTGGCACCGGGTGCCCACAGCGGGAACGTCGAGCCTCGGCGTCGCGATTCCGCGTCAATGAGTTGCAGCATGTCACTGATTTCGTTGGCACCTTCGACGTCCCGGTGCGAGGCCAGGATCTGTTCGACCAAGGTCGATCCAGAGCGCGGCATGCCCGTGATCAGGATGGCTTCCCTGCCGGCCGTGGCATCCGGCGATGGCGAGATGGCATTCGCGAAGGTGTTCCGGATCGCGTCCACGAACCGAAGCTCTTGGGCCCCGTCCCATTTCACTCGCATGCTCGCGCGTTGCGACGCGTTTGCCTCACGGAAGGCTTCGAACGCGCGCGCGTAATCGTGCTGGTCCTCCAGCGCCTTCGCCCACGCGAAACCGAGCAAATAGTGCGCACGCGCGGGCAAATCGGTTCGCGAAAAAAGCTGCTGCAGGTGTGCAGTATCGGCCGCGTCGAAAACCGTATTCAGTGACAGCCCGTACCAACCGTCGGCGTTGTCGACGTCGAGGCGCAGCACCTCGCGAAACTCCGCGACCGCAGCCTCGACGCGACCCAAACCGGCGTACGCCCGCGCCAGCGAAATCCGCGCTTGAACATTCGACGGCTCAAGGGCAAGCGCCCTCTGCAAGGCCGTGACGGCTTCTTCTCCCTGCGCTTGCTGCCACAGCGCCTCGCCGAGGTTGAACCATGCCGGCGCCGACTCGGGATCAAGCTTGCAGGCGTGCCGAAAGTGCTCGGCGGCTGCCTCGGCACTACCGAGCGAAAGCAGCGAGAGGCCGAGTTCGGTTCGCAGGAAAAAGTCCTCGGGCCACGCCGCCAGAACCGAGTGGAAGCAATCGACCGCCTTGGCATAATCGCCGCGGCTGCGCGCCACCATGCCCAGCATCCGCGACGCCCTCGGATCGTGCGGCGCCAATGCCAGCACGCTGACCAGTGATCGCTCGGCGGCGTCGAATTGTCGCGCCTCCCATTCGCTGCGCGCCCTCGCCAGCAAGCGTCTGGCCACGGGTGAAAGCGGTGTTCCCGCCGTGGCCGCCGCCGAGCCGGGTTCTGCTCCGGGATTCACGTCATCGCCCTGTCAATGCCCAAGGCGCGACAGCTTACGTTGGGCGCGCACCGGTTGCCAGCAAGCCCGGTGCGCGCCCGCTTCATTGACGGATCACCAGTTGTAGGCAACCGAGAACTGTTCGGAACGTGGCGGCATCCGGGCTTCGATCATGTTGTAGCTGGTGCCCGGGGTGCCCGTCGATTGGAAATAGTCACCGTAGAATGTGGGCGTCTGCTTGTTGAACACATTGAATACCTGGAACTTGAAATCGAGCCTATGCTCGGCCCAGCCGGGCTTGTAGTCCACGCTCAGATTGACGTTGTGGATCCAGGGCGTGCTCTTGGCACCATATGGCGGGACTCCCGAGCCCGGTGCGATGGGCACGCCGCCGCACCAGTGGTATTGACTCGACGTGTGCAGGCGCACTTGATCCAGCCCATAGGCGCCGCGACACATCCGGGGTGTTCCAGACGCAATCCATATGTTGGCGCCCACGATCCAATCCGGGGTGATCGCATACGCGCCGTAAAGCTTGAGCGAGTGTTTGCGGGATGTACCCAGAACGCCATTGGAATTGTCCATGATCCTGGGGTACGCCCAGACCGCGGTGAGGTAGGCCACGGTTCCGCTCGACTCGTACATGGGCCCCACTGGCCCGGCATCGTTGCCGTACAGCTTCGAGAATACGTAATCAATCTTGCCAAACCATTTGCCGTCCCACACATGGGTGAGCGACAGGTCGAGAGCGTAATAGTTGCGTTTTGGCCCCATCTCGAAGGTTTGATCTTCTGCGGTCCAGTTGATCAGGCGCAACGATCCGTCGGGCGCCTTCACGTAAATCTTCTGGTCCACGCCGGGATTGACCAGGACAGGACTCTGGACCCACTGGCTGCAGGTCTCCGGCGTCATCCAGTCATAGCCCTCGCGCACGCCTTCCGCACACATCGACGCGGCATCATCGGTGCCCGCGATCATCGTACCCAGCTTCTCGTAGGTACCGGTGGCCTCGAATACCCAACTCGTATCCCAGAAATGCAACAGTTGCTGCATGCCCAGCACGAAGTTGTCGGAGTAGGGCGCCTTGATGTTCTGGGAAGCCACGGTCAAGGCGTTGCGCGGATAGCCGTACTGGTTGCAACACGATACGCCCGTCACCGGATTCTGCGGCAGTGGCTGGAATCCTGTCGGCGCGCCGGTGGCCGGGTCGATGCCGGTGTAGGTGCCGTATTCCGTGATGTTGACGACAGGGGCCGCGATGGTCGTGCCGACGCCTACCGGCAGCGTCAGGTAATAGCGCCCGGCGTTGCCGAACACCTTCATGGTGGAATCGCCGTGCACGTCCCAACTGAAACCAATGCGCGGCGACCAATTGGGGCTGGTCAGCCGGATATAGGGAATGTTTGCGGCGTCGTAGTTGACGAACTGGTCGTTGCGCAGCCCCAGGGTCAACAGGAAATTCGGCGTGATCTGCCACCTGTCCTGAAGGTATTGGGCGCGTTCGACGACCCGCGTGGACGGGCTGTAAGCCTGGATGAGCTTCGTCACGTAGTAGCCATCGGCGCCCGCCGGATTGGAAGTCACCGGCCCCACGTACGGTATCGAATTCGGATCGGTGCCGATGAGCGGCTTGTTGAGGTCGTCTGGCCCAACCACTCCATAGCTCCAGCCGTAACCCGGGCCGGTGCCCTCCACGCCGTCGTTGAGGTCCCTCTGGACGTCGTTGTCGATGCCGACCTGGAAGTCATGGTTGCGCCACCTGTAATCCAGGTCCAGGCGATAGTCGGTGAGGTCGACACGGTGGTTGTCCGGTGTCACCGTCAGGGCGTTCTGGGTATTGCCGATGGGGCCGTTCGGCGTGTACGCCGGATTCTGGTTGGAAATGCCGCTGACGTACACCATGTCGGGGTCGTAGCCGGGATAGCCCGGCTGGAAACTGCCGTACTGCTCGTGCGATTTGCCGTACATCGCGTGCAGGGTCAGATCGTCGGTGATGTAGGAGGTGTAGTTGAGTACGCCCATCCTGTAGACGTTCTTGCCCGTCTGGCCCTTGTAGTAAAAGTCCCCGGCGGTGTGCGTGTCGTAATCGTAGTGGTGGGTCCAATTCCACGTCTTGAGCGAACTCTGGAGCGCGGTCAACGTCAGAAAATTACTGTCGTTGATGTTCCAGTTGATCTTCGTGTAGATCTTGGGTTTGTGTGTCTGGTCGAAAAAGATGGTATTCAGGCAATACTTGCAATTGACGCTCGCGTAGGTCGAGTCGTCCTGCTCGGCGCTCAGGAAGAAGAACAGCTTGTCCTTGACGATCGGGCCACTGACATAGGCGTCATAGATCGTCTCCATGCCGTGGTTGTCCTGGTTGTACGAATACAGGTCCCCCGCATGATGACCTTCCCGCGTGACCAGCGGATTGGCGTAGTAGGTGTTCTTGGGATCGCTGGTCCAGTCTGCCGGCGACCATTGCGCGCGAACACCGAAGTGCCATTCGTTCGATCCGGTTCTGCCGAGCTGGTTGATCACGCCGCCGATGGAACGGCCGTACTTGGCGCCATAGCCGCTGATGAAAGTCTGTTGCTGCTCGATCGAGTTGTACGGCAAGCCGATGCCGCCCTGATTGTCGAGCACGGCGCTGGTGAGCATGCCATCGATGTAATACTGATTTTCTGCCGTCGAAGCGCCGCCGAAGGTCACGGCTGGTGTACCCAGCGGGCCGCCGACCAGCACGGCAGAGCCCGGTTGTACGCCCGGCGCCAGCATCGCGATGTCTTCGGCCGTGCGTTGCAAAGGCAACTGCTGCAACTGTTTCTGAGTGATCGTCGTGACCTGGTTGGTGGTGGTCACGTCGATCACCGGAATCACGTTGGCCGTGACGTTGATGGTGCTGAGCGTCCCACTCGACGTCACCGCAGTACTGCTGGCGAAGTCCACTTCCACCGAACCCGCCGCCACCGGACTGACATCGGTTTGGCTCTGGATGACCTGACCGTTCTGCATCAGCGATACGGTGTAGGTACCGATCGGGACGATGAGCGAGTACTTCCCGGACGACCCCACCGTGATGGTGCGGTTGAAACCCGTCGAGCTACTGGTGATATGTATGGTTTCGCCGGCAGCCACCGGAACCGTGCCGTAGATGGTGCCGTTGGTCGCCTGCGCGAACGCGCCACCGCTGAAACCGATTGCGATCGTGCCACCGATCGCGAGTGCCAGCGCCTTGCGCTGGAAAACGTTGGGGCAATGCCGCGCACGCAAAGATTTGCTCTTCATGGTACGTCCCTCCTGGGTTGAAATGCAGGCACAGTGAGCATGTGCTGCCGCGGCTTTGCTTCCCCCCATCGCGCACAATGACGCAGCCAAGCGGTCGGTTGGCTGCATCACGGCGTGCGCAACGGTCAAAGGCCGTTATCGGACATCACTCGCAGTTCGTCGCCGAGCATACTCATTGGCCAGCGACCACCACCAATGAAAAGACGATCACCCGACATAGCCGTGGGTTATGGTTTCGTTATTCGGGACGGCTTCTGAAACCTGTTTGGAGATCGCCGATCGCGCGCCATACGCGTGCTGCGTTCGTGGCCGCTGTGCAAGGGACTGCCGCCCTTGCGAGGCGCCGGGCGTCAGCACTGCACGCGCGGTCTTGTAGGGGTCGAGACACGCTGGGTCGAAGGGCAACCCGCAGTAGTCCAGCATGCGGCGAAGGACGCCCTCGGGATCTGCCACCTGTGGTCGTATTGCGCACCGCCTTCCCGTCGCCGAGCGCCAGCAAGAACACGCCGGCCCGCGTGCGCTCGGCGGCTTTGAACTGGCGCGCCTCTGCTCGCTGCGCGCCCTCGTCAGCAAGCGTTTGGCGAGAGGTGAATCGACGCCTCGGTTTTCTCCTCCTTCGGGCGGGCGGCCTGAAGGGGGATGGGGCCGATTGTCACATCGCTTGCCCCATCCCCATTGGCACGTCGCTACCTCCGCGGGAAGACCTGCCACGTCCTCACCAACGGCATCACCTTCGCGATGTCACAAATCGACGTCGAGGTTGACGTAGACCGAGCGGCCCGTCAGGCCATAGATGGCGTTGTAGTACGGAGGTGAAGTGTAGGAAGGATCTTTCGGCCCGAAACTGTTGAACACGTTGACGACGTCAAGCCCGACCCTCCAGCCCGGTGCGATCTCTTTCGATACCGACGCATTCCACTGGATGAACGGCCGCAGTGGGTAAATCGTGCCGGTATCCGCCGGAACACGGGTCGCGCGAAAGTTGGGCCGTGAACTGTCGCGGAATCCGTACAGATAGACATCCCAGCCGTCGTTGCTCCAGCCCAGCGTCCAATTGGTGCGCGTGCGAAATGCCACATACGATGTCCAGTGCATCGCGTCTTGCCAGGCATCCCCGGGGGCGACCTGCACCTCATAGCCCATGACGCGGGTAAAGCCGACGTCAGCTTTGAAGTCACCGAACCGACCCCAGTTCCAGGCATAGCGCAGGCTGGCGTCGAAACCATGGGTTTTCACCCCGGATTGATTGATCGCCTGG
>Ga0070681_10003727_pt1 | contig 14303 bp, 12 predicted proteins | sample KBSC83BmetaG_FD_65650 | JGI IMG/M metagenome (GOLD analysis project Ga0070681, IMG submission 65650) | Corn rhizosphere microbial communities from Kellogg Biological Station, Michigan, USA - KBS C8-3B metaG | ecosystem: Host-associated > Plants > Roots > Rhizosphere | place: USA: Michigan... | reverse complement strand
CTCGCACATGCGCATCGCGACCTGCAGGTTTTCCGGCGTCAGCACCTCACTGGTCGGTCCCCACGCCACCGGGCCGCGTGCAAACAGCAGCGTTTCGGGAAAATGCGCGCGCACCATCTCGAGATCATGCAGCGCGGCCAGCACCGTGCGTCCCTCCTCATGCCAGCGTTTGACCAGCAGGAGCAGGTCGGCCGAGGTTCGGGAGTCGATGGCGTTGAAGGGCTCGTCCAGCACGATCAGCCGCGCGTCCTGCAGCAGCACCCGCGCGAACAGAAGCCGCTGCATCTGTCCCCCCGACAGCGTGCCGATGATGCGGTTCTCGAAGCCGGTCAGACCGACCGCGGCCAGCGCGCGGGCGATCCGCGCGCGTTCGGTCGCGCCGATGCCACCGAACAAACCTGTGGCGCGCCACAGACCGGTGCCGACGAAATCGAACACCGTGATCGGAAAGCTGCGGTCGATGTCGGCGGTCTGCGGAAGGTAGGCGATGTCGCGCGCCTCGAGGCCACACCGCGAAATCGCGCCCGCGAGCGGCCTGAGGATGCCGGCGACACCGCGAAACAGCGTCGACTTGCCGGCGCCGTTCGGGCCGATCACCGCGAGCAGCGCGCCCTTGGCCACGTCGCCCGAGAGATGATGCACGGCCGGATGCCGGTCATAGCCGAGCGTCACGTCGGAGAATTGCAGTTGCGCGGCCACGGTTCACCTCATCGCAAGCAATACGGCGGCCCAGAGCGCGGCGCTGACCCCAAGCGCGGCAGCGAGTCTCACCACAACGGGCATGCGCAGAATCGACCAGGTTGCGGCCTGCGCCGGATGTGGCGCGGCCGGGCCGTGGCTATGGGCGTGCCCATGACTATGGCCGTGTCCATGATGATGGGGGTCGTGCGGAACCATGCCCGAATGTTATATTATAACATATCAGGTGTGTCTACTAATGGTTTCAAAGGCTTAGGGTTTACCAATCGCCATGGCGATGGCGGCGGCGAGGAAGGGAAACGGCATCGAGACCGCCGCGCGGAACCAGACGAAACGGGCCGGCATGAACGGAATTTCCCAGATCAAAAGCCGCTGGAAGGCGAACAGCGCCCAGGCGATCACATAGGCCAGCACCTGCGGCGGCCCGCCGCCGGCCTTCAGCGCCACCGCGCCGATGGAGAAGCCGACCACCGGTCCGCCCGGCGTCGCGGCACCCGCGACCACAGCGGTGGCGACCCCAAGCCAGCCGCTGTTCGGCCCGAGCCAGCCGGTGATAATCTCCTGCGGGATGACCGCGGCGATATAGCCCGAGCCGACCACGCCGAGCGCAATGCGCGGCACGATGCCGATGAAATCAAACGTGCCCTCGCGCAACGACGAGGTCAGCACCGCCGGCCCTTTCTGCCAGGCGATGAAGCCGACGGCGATCACCGAGCCCCACAGGATGACGTCGATCAAAAGCGCCGCGCTCATTCGTCGTCTCCTCGCGGATACATCCGCACATAGACGAAGCGGCCGAGCGCGCCCGCGAGGATCGGCAACGGCAGTGAGATGACGATGCGCCACAGCGTGAAGTCGGTGCCCATGATCGGCAATTCCCACGCGACCGCGCGGCCGTAGCCGATCAGGGTCCAGCTCACGACCATGGCGATCGTCGCGCCGAAATCGGCGCCCACCGTGAGCAGCGCGCTTGCGACCGGATAGGCCGTGAAAGGGCCGCCGGGCAGGATCGCGCCGAAGGCCGTGCCGATCAACAGGCCCTTCAGGCCGGAGGCTGGACCGAGCGAGCGCGAGACCTTGTCGTGCGGCAGGATCTCCGCAATGAAGGCGCCGAGCAGGCAGCCGGCAAGGACACGCGGCAGGATTCCGCCGAACAGCGTCACGTCGTGCATGAGGATGTCGAGCACGCCGTCGATGCCGTCGCGTCTGTAAACGAGCACGGCGCTGACCGCGACCAGAACGGCAATTGATATCATCGACCAGCCGATCGGCTTGCGGCGTTTGCGGCGCGGCTCCCCTTCCGCGGCGTCGTCGGCCGGCGCTTTGATCGGTTGGTCCTGCAAGGTTCTCGGCCAGGGTCGTGAAGAGATTGACCCTGCTTAAGCGCGACCGCCGAGCGATGCAAACGGAAGCGCGTCCGCACTCATGCGCCCGGCCGAGAGGCCCATGCGCGAAAAATTCAGGTCAGATAGCGGATCAGCCACAGCCCGGCGAACAGGCCGGCGATCGAGAGGATCACCGAGCCCAGCACGTAAGCGGCGGCAAGGCCCAGCGCGCCGCGCTCATAGAGCAGCGCGGTGTCCAGCGAGAACGCCGAGAAAGTGGTGTAGCCGCCGAGAATGCCGGTCATCAGGAACAGCCGCCATGGCTGCGGCGCCTGGCCCTTGAAAGCGAGATAGCCGGCGATCAGGCCCATCACGATCGAGCCCGTGATGTTGATGATGAAGGTGCCCCAGGGAAAGTCGATGCCGATACATCGCGCGCAGGTGACGTTCACGAAATGGCGCAACGATGCGCCAAGCCCGCCACCGACAAAAACCAGCAGATAGTTCATTCGCCCGCTGCCGCCCCCAACTCATCGTCATTGCGAGGAGCGAAGCGACGAAGCAATCCAGTCTCTGTACGGCTTCTGGATTGCCTCGCTTCGCTCGCAATGACGGCTACGCTTGCGTCAACCCGCCTTGCCGAACAACTCGTCGACGTAATCCCAATTCACGAGATGATCGAGGAACGCCTTCAGATAATCCGGACGGCGGTTGCGATAGTCGATGTAGTAGGAGTGCTCCCAGACGTCGCAGCCGAGGATCGGCACCGCGCCATGCACCAGCGGGTTTTCGCCGTTGGGCGTCTTGGAGATCGCGAGCTTGCCGCCCTTGACCTCGAGCCAGCACCAGCCCGAGCCGAACTGGCCGACGCCGGCGGCGGCGAAATCGGTCTTGAACTTCTCGAGCCCGCCGAGGTCCTCGTTGATCTTCTTCTCCAGCCGGCCCGGCAGCTTGTTGCCGCCGCCGTTCGGCTTCATCCACTTCCAGAAGTGATTGTGGTTATAGTGCTGGCCGGCATTGTTGAAGACCGCCGCGTTCTTGCCGTGGGAGGCCTTCACGATCTCCTCGAGGGACTTGCCCTCGAATTCGGTCCCCTTGATCGCGTTGTTTCCGTTGGTCACATAGGCCTGATGGTGCTTGTCGTGGTGATATTCCAGCGTTTCCTTCGACATATGAGGCCCGAGGGCGTCATGGGCATAGGGCAGGGGGGGAAGCGTAAAGGTCATGGGATGACATCCGAGAACTGTGGGGGACGAGGCTTAACGGGAACCCTTATAGAAGGTTCCTTCGACCTTAGACACCGCATTTTCGCGAGGACGGGCCGCCCGCAGGCTCAACGGTAATTTGCAAACTACCGTGACCTGGAATTAAATCTTGCAATAGTCTGGGCTTTTTTCGATCGACGTTTTTGGGGGACACGATGTTGGTGAGATTTCTCCGTATCATCGCAGCGCTGACGGGGCTCATGGCACTCGTCCCGGCAGCAAGCGAGGCCGCAGGCACCACGATCCGGGCCAAGTTCAGCTTTGACGGGATTGCGACCTGCACACAACCCGCCCTGACGAATTTTCCCGTTCACGTGGACGGCACGGGCGAGCTTTCCACCGACCGCACCGCAACTCTGACCTTGAGCTCGGTCGTCGGGGGACAGGAGAACTATACGGCGAAGCTTGGCGGCAGGCCGAGCGAGGCGCCGGGTGGCTCGGCCGCCGTGCGAGTCGTCAGCAGGCATACGCTACAGGCGGTGCGAGATTATCCGAACAACCAGGTTATCGTGTACATGACGGTGGTCGGCAATTCCTGCCGCCTGCGGGTCGAGAACAGGCTCAAGCCGGGTCGACGTCAGTACACGTTCATTGGCAATATGGGCGTCGCGTTATGCTCCAAGCCGCGGTTGACCCGCGCTGAATGTGCACCGTACTAGGCGAAGCCTGTTTCACTCGCGGAACCAGGTCACGCAATGGCTGCGCATTTGCAAATCGACCACCCATCGAATTAAATCGAAATTTCTATGGGCTGAAATGCTTTAGGAACACCATCCATGACATTCAAGGGTCTCGCTTTGATCGCTGCAGTTACTCTCGCAGGTCTGTCGCTTCCGCTATCCGCCAACGCCGCCGGCGGCGAGATCCACGCCAAATTCAGTTTCGACGGTCTCGCGACCTGCCAAAACCCTCCCATCAGCAACTTCCCGATCCACGGTGAGGGGACGGGCGTATTGTCCGTCGACCGCAGCGCATCGCTCGACATGAACAGCACCGTCGAAGGACGCGTGCAGTATCAGGCCAAACTTGGCGGCAAGCCGATGGAAGCGCCGGCCGGTTCGGCCTCCCTTCATGTGGTTGGACGGCACACCTTGCGCGCCGTCAGGGACTATCCGAACAATCAGGTCATCATCACCATGACCATCAATGGCAACGCCTGCTCGATAAAGATCGATCAACGGCTGAAACCGGGCAAGAAGCAATATACCTTCTATAACGGGTCCGGCCTCTCGTACTGCTCGCGTCCAACCATTACGCGCGCGGAGTGCACCGGCTACTGATCGCCTATTCGCAGAACGAGTTCCCGCCATAGACGAAGCACTTGCGTCCGCCGCCCGTCGGGCGGGCGCGGGTGGCCGCCCTTGGTGCGCGATCCGGCTTGGGCCGGCAGCCGCCGTTCGGCCCGAGCACCTCGCCGGCGTCGCAGGTGATCTTCACGCAAGCGTCGCCGCTGGCGCGGAAGCCGCGCTCGCATTCGAGCGGGCATACCCGCCCTGGCTTCGCGCGCACCGCGTCGAGTGCGTCGACGCTGGCAAGCTTGACGTCAAATTTGGTGCCGGCGCTGTCATTGAACGAGGACAGCGCCTTGCGGGCGGAGGCGTTCCAGTCGTTATCGATCTGGCCGCTCTTGCAGCCGACCCGCTTCAGCTCGACCTGCAACTGGCGCGGCAGGTCGGGCGGCGTCTGTGCCGCCGGTTTGGCGTCGCCTGGTGATAGCGTTGCGACGGCCGGCTCTGCGGGTTTTGCAACTGCGATCTGATTGGCGGGTTTGGGTTGTTCGATGGCTGCCACCTTTGCCGGTTCGAGCCTCTTTGCATCTTCGGCGGCAAGCCGCTGCTGCTCGGCCTGCTTGACGGCTTCGGCCGCGGCGAGTCTCGCCTCCTCGTCCCGCTTCTTTTTCTCGGCCGCGAGCCGCGCCGCTTCGGCCTCTTTCGCGAGTTGCGCCGCCTTGGCTTGTTCAGTGGCCTTGGCGCCTTCCGCCGCGAGCCGCGCCTGCTCTTCGGCCGCGAGGCGTGCCCGTTCCGTCGCCTGCAACCGCGCCGTCTCAGCAGCGAGCTTGTTTCGCTGGGCCTTCGCAAGGTCGGCATAGAATCCGGTCGGATGCGCCGCCACGAAGGAATCCCAAGCTTCCACGGTCCCGACCCGCTCGGCCAGCTCGTAATCGTGGCGCACCTCGGCATTGGCCGCAGGCACCTGCGGCTTTTCCGGCGCCGGCACCAGCGCGACGTCGTTGCCGCCGAGCGAGTTGGTCGTATAAGGCTCCTGCTGATCGCCGGTCGCGCTCATCACGTCGTCGCGGACGAAGCCGAAGGCCTTGCGGATATCGAGCCCTGGCTGGATCAGATGTTTCAGGAGCGCCGTGGTGAACGGACTATTGGCGCCGGTGCCATCGGCGGCGGTCGAACCTTCCTTGGCGGCGAAGGCGATGAAGGTGTTGGGACGCGAGGCCTCGACGCCGATCAGGCCGCGACCCACCGCGCGCGAGGCGAGCGTGCGCTTCATCTTCTTCATGAAGGGATTGTCGCGGCAGGCATCGAGGATCACGAGGCGCAGCCGGGTCGCGGGCTCGGCCGCCATCAGAATGCGGTTCAGCGAAACCGCCTCGTCATCGACGTCCGCGTCGCGCTCTAGCACGGCATCGACGGGCACGACGTAATTGGTGCCGTCGACTTCAAGGCCATGACCGGCGAAATAGATCACGGCGATATCGGCGCCGCGCGCCTTGTCGGTGAACTCGCGGAGCGCCCGGCGCATCTCCTGGGCCTTCAGGTCGCGGCGCGAATCCACCACCTCGAAAGACGCCTTACGAAACATGTCCGCCATGGCCGCGGCGTCGTTCGCCGGGTTGGCAAGCGCGTTGACGTTCTGGTAAGTGGAGTTGCCGATCACAAGCGCGACACGCTTGCCGGCCAAAGCCGCTTCGCTGGCGCAACAGCAACCCAACACGATCGCGATGAGAACGACAAGACGGCGCATCGAAATATCCGGTATCCAATTGTAGAATCATATCATCTGGCCGTCCCACAGCAAGGCGACCTCCGTCGTAATTGTGATCCATCTCACCCTGGGAACAAACGCGCCTCAGCGAAGATCAGGCAATGACCATCGAAATCGACGTCCTCAACGGCGACGCATCCTGGAAAAGGACCGAACCGCTGCACACGGCGGTGTTCGGGCGACAGATCGTCGAGACACTGCCGTGGGGCCACATCGAATGGGCCCATGCGGATCTGCGCGTGCTGATCGACGCGCCGGAGGGCGGGCTCGCCTGCCATGTCGGCATCTATTTCCGCACTATCGACTGGAACGGCAATAAAATCCACGTCGGCGGCATCGGCGGCGTCATGACGCGTGAGGAGTGCCGCGGCCGCGGCTATGCCAGCGTCGCGCTCACGGCCGCGATCGACACGATCCGCGCCAATGAAGCGGCGCGCTTTGCGCTACTCCTCTGCGAGGACCACAATGTTGCGTTCTATCGCGCGCGCGGCTGGAACCCGTTCGAAGGCGAAATCTGGTGCGAGCAGCCGGGCGGACGCGTCCGCTTCGACCTGATGGCGCCGTTCGTATTCGATATCAAGCGCGCGCCGCGGCAGGGACGGATCGATCTCTGCGGCCTGCCGTGGTGACTTTGATTTTTGCTACGCCATCGCCTTCAGCGCGGTCGCGGCCGTGGCGTAGCCGCCGCGCGCGCCGTCGATGAAGTGCACGTGGTCGGCGCGCATCACCGACGGGGTGAAGCAGGTCATCATCGCAGCGTCCTGCCGGTGCAGCCCGTAGCGCACGATGCCGCTTGCGGCCGCGGCGGCAAGCCGTTTTTCCAGCGCGCCGGCCAGCTCCTCGGTGCAATCGAGGATCATGCGGAGCCCATCGTCGTATTTGCGGAAGTCGGAGTTCTCGACCACCTGCTGGACGTAGTTCTTCGGCACGAAATCGCCGACCTTGATGCCGAGGCGCATCACCGCATAGGCCCACAAGGTCAAGGCGAGCACGGCCGCACGGCGTATAACAAGTGGTCCGCCGCGCGCGGCACGCGCCTCGTATTCGATGCCCTGCGGCGGCCATTTCAGCGGCGGTCCTTCCGCCGGCACCGGCCGTCCTGCATCGGGGCTCTTCTCGACCAGCCCGATGATGTCCTCGATCACCTTGCGGAAGGCTGCGGGATCGGCGCTCCCGGCCGGCACCACCAGGACCGAGAGAATGACGCCGCGCGCGGCCGGGATTTCCTCGAAGCGGCACGACAGGCCGGAGAGATCGGGCTGCGTACCGGGCGCGGCCGGACTGACCGCAAACTCACCGCGCTTCATCGCGGCTTCCGCCCAACCGAGGCCGCCGCCGGAGAACATCGCGTAGGACAGGTTCGCCGACGGGCCGAAGCGCGCCACCTGTACGTCCGCACCCTTCGCGCGGATCGCGCGAACCGGCACCAGCGCAACGCGCATGACGAGATCGAGATCTTCCTTGACCCATGTCGCGGTCGCGGCCAGCGCCTCGCGCGCGCGGGCGAGATCGGAAGGCGAGACCGCAAAGCTTGCGCCGTCGCCACCGAACACGAAGGGGAATTCGCGCCCTTCCAGCGCATTGGTCACCGCCGCGATCACGGCGGCGCCGGCCATGTTGACGGCCTTGTAGCGATTGGCCGCGATGGCCCTGGTTGATTCGACGATATCGGAGACGCCGATGATCCAGTCGTCCGGCAGCGGCGAATAGAGCGATGGCTCCATCAGGCGCTCGAAGCCGCGGAAGACCGGGATTCCGCCATAGAACGTGTCACTACCGCTTGCTGTGCTCATCGGTGGATCGTTTGGATTGGAAGTTTCAACAAGGTACGGCCCGACACCGTGATCGGGTTCATCCAAAACTAGCGAAACCACCCTCCGAATGCAAAAGCCGACCACATGACGCGCTAGCGGTCCGATTCCAACATTCACATCCCATTGCAGCCAGTACTCTTGCGAATGTCGGAATCAAGGGACCACGAGCAAAATATTGATTCTAGTGGAGCTTTGGATTTGACGTTCGCTTTGCGAGTTCGCGACCTGTTGATGAGCGAACGTCAAATCCGCGCCACGAGCCGCTCGTCATCGAAAAGCCGGCCGCCCGATGCTAACTTTCCACCATGACCTCTCCGGATCAGGCTCCCAGTCAGATCACCGTGCATGCGCTGCAGATCGGTGACCGCATCAACACGGCCGGCTTCGAGGGCGAGGTGCTGTCGGGCACGCCGCTCGCGGTGCGGGTCGGCCGGTCCGGACTCGCCGTGGTGTTTCGCTATGGCGCCGTGGTGTTTCTCGGGTTGACCGCCGACCAGGAGGCGGAATTCGTCGAACGGCTGCATGCGCGCTGCGCCGGCAAGATCAGCCCGTACGAAGAGGAATGGACGAAGGTCCAGATCGCCCGCGAGGGCGGCGAGCCGATTGCGGTCGGTGGCCCGGTCCTGGTCCGCGACATGTCGCTGGAGCGGCTGCTGGTCGTCGCCGATGCGCTCGCAAAAAGCGTCGTGCTCGCCCATGACGAAAAAGAGGTCACCAACGTGTTCGACACCATCGAGCCGTTCGCGCGCGAGCTCGCCACCTCGGGCCAGACATCGAAGAGCCGCACCGACCTGCTCAAGCTGCTCGGCAACTCGCTCCTGGTGCAGCAGCATGTCGCCGGGCGCGTCGCGGTCGACGAGAAGCCCGACGTGCTCTGGGACCGGCCCGACCTCGAACGGCTCTACGCGCGGCTGGAGGACGAATATGAGCTCAGCGAACGCGTCGAGATTCTCAACCGCAAGCTCGAGGTGATCTCGGATACCGCGACGACGCTTGCCGACATCCTGGAAGCCAAACGCTCGCTGCGGCTGGAGCTGATCGTCATATTCCTGATCGCGTTCGAGATTATCGTGACGGCCTATGAGATCTTTGCCCGCGGCGGGCATTGATGCATCTCACGGCCGCTTCAGCTCGGTGACGCGGAACGGCTCCAGCGTGTCGATCGCCTCGGCCGGCTGCTTGTGATAGCTGAAGCGGAAGTAATGCACGGTGATGCCGTCTCTGGTGAAGTCGGCGATGATGAAGCCGTTCTCCTCGATCGGCTTCAAATCTTCCACCATGGTGAGATGCGTCGACGGCGTGGCGCCGATGCCGCGGAACGCCGACGGCCAGCCGCGGTCGCCGGTGCCGAGCGGCCCCGAGAGGATCACCACGACGGGATTCTTGCCAAAATCCAGCGCGCCGCTGCGCTGCATGCGCCCTTCCGCGATCGCGTGCAGGTCGCCGGACACGACCAGCGGAATGCGTCCTGGCATCGCCGCGATCTCGGCCATCAGCCGATCGTGCTGCTTGAGCCAGCCGCTCTGCCAATAGGGCTTCGGGATATCCGCCGTGAGCTTGCCGTCCTTCAAAATGTCCGGATACCATTCACCCCATTTGCCCGCGCTCCAGCCCGGCGGATTGGAGGGGACGTTGACGACATGGATCATCTCGCGGTCGGTCATCCGCGATCTCAGCCAGGTTTCCACCGTGCCGTCGACGAACACCGCGCTCGGACCGGCCAGCGTCTGCGTGCGCCGCACGTCGTAGAGCAGGACTTCCGCGAGCTTGCCGTAGCGCAAGGTGCCGAAGGCTTCGGCAACGCCGGGCGGGCGATCGGCTGCGGAGGCTCCGGGCAGTCCGAGCGGACGATTCCGGTCGGGCAGATATTCGGGATAATAAAGCTGACGCGTGGCGCGGGCGAGCGCGAGCATGAACGCATCGGGCGGGAAAGTGATGATGTCGTCGGTCGCCTCGTCATTGTCGAAATAGTCATGGTCATCCTGCATGAAGAAGACCGGCGTCGAGCGCAACAGCGCGCCGTATTGCGGAATGATCTGCGGCACGGTGGCGCGGCGGAACACCGTTTCATTGGGCGTGCCGAACACCGGCTCCGCGCGATCGAACACTCCGGCGAGTTCCTTGCCCAGCGCGGACGCGCCGCTGCCCTTGGAGGCCTGCGGCGCGCGCAGATCCCAGTAGATCTGGTCGCCGTTCGCAATCAGCGCATCCGGCTTGAACGACAGACCGCGCTGCAACAGGCGGCGGCGCAGCGCCGACGGCAGCCAATTGATCCTGCCCTCGGGCAGGCCCCTGTTGAGGCCCTCATGGCCGCCGCCGCAGGTATAGATCATCAGCCGCAGCCGCTCCGGCATCGCGTCCGGCGCGGGAAAAGTCGAGAGCTGCCATGGTTCGCACAGCGGCTTGCCGCCGGCGCTCGTCAGCGCAAGCTTGTAGGAGGTGGCAGGCGCGAGCCCCGTGACATCGAACTGCCAGAAATCGCCGGCCGCGGCATTGGACTGCCCGCGCACGCGTGTGCTGCCGACTTCCAGCTCCGGGGCCGCGACCTGCGTCTGCGTAAACGACGCCTTGATCAGGAAGCGGTCGTGGCTCGCGGTCGGGATCAGGTGCTGCACCGCCCCCTGGTCCCAATCTTTTTCACGCGGTAGATTCTCCGCGGCGGACGCCGGGCCGCCGATGCCCGTGGTGATCAGCCGCGGAAGCGTGGCCGCTGCGGCCGCGCCAGCCAGGAATTCCCGTCGCGTTGCCATGCGCGTCTCCCTCGAACCATCGGCGCGGCCGTATCAATCCTGCGCCGACGCCAAAGGAGGAGCAAGTCGTTCGCGCGCCTGCTCCGGCGCGCCGAGTTCAGGACGGCGCGCCCGGTCAGCGCGCCGAACCCTCGCCGATCACGACGAACGGTCCCCAGAAGGCGGGGTACGCATTGGTCGGCGCAGCCGGATCGTCCAGATAGGCCAGCATCGCGCGCTGCAAGGCGCCGGCACGGCCGGCCTTGGGATCCGATCGCAGGATGTCGAAGGTGGCCGTGGTGAGCCGCGTGGCCGAAGCGGATTCCACCGCCCAGTGCGTCACCAGCAGCGCCCGGGCGCCGGCATAGAAGAACGACCGCGCCAGCCCCGACAAGGCTTCCGCGCCCGGCTTGTCGCCCGCAATGGTGTTGCAGGCGGAGAGCACGACCCAGTCGGCATCGAGCTTGAGTTGCGCGACCTCGCTCGCGGTCAACAGGCCGTCGTCGGTCGACGAAGGCTGTTTGGGAATCGTCAGCGCCAGCGACGGCTCGGCCAGTCCCTTGACGTCGCCCGCCACCAGACCGTGGGTCGCGAAATAGACGATGCGGTAGTCGGCAAGCGGCAGCTTTTTCACCGTCGTCTCGCTGGCATCGGCACGAAGGTGCAGATCCGAGGCCGGCACGTTCAGCTTGGCCGCGATCGCGGTCAACTCGTCGGAGGTGTCCGCAAGCCGCGGCAAGGCCTGCGAGAGCTTGTCGCGGTCGATGCCTGCGCCTCTCCAGAAGTCGGTGTAGGAGCGGGTCACGGTCTTCACGCCGCGCTGATCGCCGCCTCCGGTCTCCGACCCAAACACCGGATCGCCAAAGGCCACCATGATCTTCGGGCTCGACACCTTACCGCCGGTCATGCGCAGCGCACGCAGGCTCGATACCGACGGCAGGATGCTGACCGCGTGGCGGCGCAGAAGCCAGGCCGCCTCGCGATATGCTGCGAAGTCGCCGACCGAGTCCGGCAGCTTCTTCGGAGCCTCGGTGACGAGCAGATGCACCGGCAGCGACGTCAGCACGCCCGAGGGCACCACCATCAGCGAGGGCCGGTCGCGGACGAGGTCCTCGACCGGGCCCATCAGCAGCGAATAGAGCTCATGTGCGCGATTGAGATCGAACAGTCCGGCCGTGCCGCCCTTGTCGCCGGCCTCGACCGCGCCGACATCCAGTCCCTTGCGGAATGCCGTCACCTTCGCTGCGATCTCGTCCGATCCGGCGGCGATCGTCTTCCAGCTCATGCCGGCCTGCGCCAGCGCAAACACATAGCTTTCCTTTTCGCCGACCAGCCAGAACACCATGGCCTCGCTCGGCTGCAACGCGGCTTGCGTTTCCGCCACCGTCAACGGTTTGGAACTGGTCAGGTCGGCGAAGGCAGGAAAGCTATCGGTGAGCTGCCTGGCGATCGCGGCGCGGCGCTGGTCGATATCGGCGATGCGCTTGCGCTGCTGACCGATCTGGGCGAGATCGCGCTGACTCTCCGGCTTGGACAGCAAGTCCAGCAACGCCTCGTCGCGACCCTTGCGCTCGATGGCAAGGTCCTGATCCTCGCGCATCAGGCCCGCAAGCACGCCGTCACCGATCGTGAATCGCTGTTCCATCTGGTGAATTGCCGCACCCGCCGTCGAATGCTGGGCTTGCTGGGCGACCTCGAAGGCTTCCGCGCCGAGCGCAGCCGCCTGTGCAGCCTGCGCGGACGCAACCGCCGCCAGATTGCCGACGTCCCGCGTCAGAATCCTTGCCGTGTCGTTCGAGTTGACCTGTGCGACCTCCCTCTTGAGCGCGAGCGCACTGGCCTTGCGCGAAAGCTCCAGGGCGCCCGCGGAATCGCCGCGCAGCACCTGGACTTCCGACAATTTGTCATAGATCCGCGCGAGGCCCGAATACGCCGGACCATAGGCCTTTTCCAGCATCGCCTGCGCGTGCCTGAAATGCGCCTCCGCCCGATCGTAGTTCTTCCGCTCCCGTTCGATATCGCCGAAATAGACGATCGAATCGTAGGCGAGAATCGAATCGATGCCATACTGCTTGTCGTCGATAGCGATGGCGCGCCTCAGGATGGTCTCGGCCTCGTCGAGCTTGTGCATCTTGACGAAATTGCCGCCGATGTTGTGCAGGCTCGGCGCAACCTGCGCACTGTCCGCCCCGAACGCCTTTTCGCGGATCGCGAGCACGCGCTGATAATATTGTCCCGCCTTTTCGTAATCTTGGCGATTCCACCAGATGGTGCCGAGATTGTTCAGGACATTGGCCGTGTCGGGATGGTTTGCCCCGCTGTATTTTTCCTCAATCGTCAGCGCGCGGTTGAGCAGACCCTCGGCCTCGTCGAACCGCTCCTCGCTCAAATAGAGGACCGCGAGATTGTTGAGCAGGCGCGAGGTATTCTTGTCATTGCGGCCCGGAACGGTTTCCAGGGTTGCAAGGCTCGTGGCAGGATTGTAGCGATCGCGCCGGACCGGGGCGACGGCGCTCTGCATCGCAAGCCCGCGCTTGAAGGTGTCTTCCGCCTCGCGTTCGCGCCCCAGCCGCGTGTAGGTGTTGCCGAGGTTGTTGAGGATCAGCAGAATCGCGATGTCCTTGTTCTTGTCGTTCGACTTCTCGTAGATGTTGAGGATACGCAGGTGGATGGCCAACGCGTCGCTGTACTTGCCCTGGAGGTGATAGATCAGCGCGAGATTGTTGAGCAGTTCGGCGACATTCGGGCTGTTCGGCCCCTGCGCCTTTTCAAAGATGGCGATGGCCTGTTTCGACAGCGCCTCGGACTTCTCGTAGTTGCCCTGGATCGTGTAGACGCGCGCGATCATGTCGTCGCCGACAGCGGAGAAGATCGTGTTGTTGCCGCGGCGCGAAACGGCGATCGCGCGCCAGCGCTGCGCGTATTCGAGCGCGGCCGAATATTTTCCGGCGGCGGTCGCCTCCTGATATTCCCGCAGTAGTTTTTGCAGATCATTCTCCGCGGCGCGCGCGGGCGAAGACATGATCAACACAAGCAGCGCAGCCCAAAGGCATCGGGCGGTACGTGACATTGACTATCCCCCAGCAATCATCGTACTGCGCCGCAAAAAATGCCGCGGCGCGTCGAAAAATCCCCTCAATGGCCGACGACTAGCACAGAATCGGAATCTTACAAATCGACGCAGCGAGTCGGATTGCCGCCGGAAGGCGTCAGGCGCATCATCGTCGCTGCATGCGTGCGGGACGCGACCGATCCGGATCAGGCCGTATTGCCGGCATCCACCGTCAGTACGGTGCCTGTGATGTTGCGGCCGCCGTCACCGAGGAGATAGTCGACCATGCTGGCGACATCGTCGGCCCCGGGCAGGCGCTTGAGTGCGCTGCGGCTCGCGATCTTCTGCCGTCCCTCGCCGCCGAGGCTCTGGGTCAATTCGGTATCGATGAAACCCGGTGCTACCGCATTCACGGTGATGCC
>Ga0070681_10003726_pt1 | contig 14308 bp, 14 predicted proteins | sample KBSC83BmetaG_FD_65650 | JGI IMG/M metagenome (GOLD analysis project Ga0070681, IMG submission 65650) | Corn rhizosphere microbial communities from Kellogg Biological Station, Michigan, USA - KBS C8-3B metaG | ecosystem: Host-associated > Plants > Roots > Rhizosphere | place: USA: Michigan... | reverse complement strand
TGTGCTGTGTCCCGGATCACAGCTGCCCGGATCTCAGCAACCCGGCGGCGTGGCGTCCCGCGGCGGCAGCAGCGAGAAAGTACGCCGGGTCGTCGTCGAGACCGCGTCCCATCGACGACAGTCGCACCGGCGCGGCACGCAGGGCCTCGAGCAGGCCCTCGACCGCGACGGGCACCAGCCGATGCCGCGGTGCCAACGCTGCACAGGCGTGGGCGACGTGTGCGCCGAAGTCACCGCCGAGCATCGGCACGACAACGTCGGCCGGCGTCAGTGCGACACGGCCGAGCGCAGTGAGTGTGTGGTGCGACACGCCACGGTGGCGCTGTCGCTCGTCGACTTCGGAGACTCGCAGTGCGGCAACGGCACGACCACCGAGCACGTTCACGGCGTTGACCGCCTCACCGGTCGCGACCCCGCTGAAGCCCCAGCGCGTTCCTGTGCCGAGGTTCCCCGGCCCCTGCGTAACGATCGCCACCTCGGCGTCGAGAACATGCCTCGCGGCGAGCAGACCGGTGTGCAGCGTGACGGCCTCGACGTCCCCGCCGTACGCCTGCCCGACGGTCACTGTCGCCTCCAGCCAGCCGGCCTCGCGCAAGGCCGGCAGGGTGCGCGAGAACCAGAGCGGCAGCGCGCCGCCGTCGCTCATCACGTAGACGGCGCGCGCTTCCGGCGAGGCGGCGCGCAGCCCTGCGAGCACCGCCGGCAGTGCCGAGTGCAGATCGGCGACCACCACCGGCATGCCGCCGATGTCATCCGCGTCACGCAGCACGTCATGGTGCGCGGAACCCTGCTCATCGACGGCGAGCACGGTCGTCTGCAGCGGCGTGTACCTCGCCTTGACGACATGACCGTTGTCCGGCTTGTCCTCGGGCAGCCTCTCCGGCACGGCCACGACCAGGGCGAAGCCGCCCGTGCCCAACCCGAGCTCGAGAGCTGTCGTGTTCAGCAGCACCCGGTCACCGACCTGAGGCGCACCGACGAGCGCGTCGTAGGCGAGCGCGGCGACCTCACCGTCAGCTGTGGCCACGACGACGGTGGTGGCACCGCCGGTGCTCGCGGTCACCTCGCGCACCTCTCCCTCGCGCCACCGGATCACGCGCGGACCCTACCGAGGTTGCCGTTGGTGTGACGGGGAAGTCGAAGGGGATGGCGACCACCCGACGCAGGTTCGACGTACCGCGCGCGGCGGTGTGGCAGGCACTGTCCGACGGTCACGTCTACTCGCGCTGGGTCGTCGGCACGAGCCAGATCCGCGATGTCGATGCCGGATGGCCGGCACCGGGAACCGCCTTGCACTACAGCATCGGGCGCGGACCGCTGCGACACGACGGGCACACGCAGGTGCGCGCCGTGGACGAGGGCAAGCGGCTCGAGCTCGAGGCGCACGCCTGGCCGTTCGGGAGCATCCACATCGAGATCCGGATCGAGGAGGGCGGCGAAGGGGCCGGGGCCGGCTGCGTCGTCACGATCGTCGAGCACCCGGCGCGGGGGGCGGCCGCGCGGCTGCACAACCCGGTCGGCGACGCACTGCTCAAGCTGCGCAACGTGGAGGCGCTGCGCCGCCTCGAACGCATCGCCAAAGCGACCCCACCGCCGCGTCAGTAGATGGCGCGGAACGCCGCCCGCGCTGCCGCGCGCCGGGCCGGACCGGTCACACCGGCGTTGCGAAGAGCGGTCCGCGCCGCGATCGCTCCGGGGCCGCCGTGCACGCCACCACCCGGGTGCGCGGAAGCCGAAGCGAGGTAGAGCCGGTCGACCGGCAGCTCGGCCCGGCCGAGCCCCGGCACGGGTCGCCAGACGAGCTGCTGGTGCAGGCCCGCGCTGCCTCCGTTGAGGGCACCCCGGAACAGGCTGCGGTTGGCGCCCTCCAGGCCGAGCGGGCCGAAGACGTGCCGCGCGAGAACGCGATCGCGGAAGCCTGGCGCGTGCCGCTCGACCTCCGCCTCGAGCCGCTCGACGACGATGCTCACCTCGTGGTCGTCCCAACAGCCGGTGATGCCGTCGCCGCCGGCGTCACCGCGCACGTGCTGAGGCAGATGCGTGTAGCCCCAGGCCGACTCGGTCCCCGCCGGCGAGCGGGTGGGATCGGTCGTCGTCATCTGCCCGACGACCACGAACGGTCTGGCCGGCACGGTGCCGGCCGCCAACGCGCCGGTGTAGCGCGCCAGCTCGTCGATGGGACCACCCAGATGCACGGTGCCCGCCAGCGCGCACTCGGGGTCCTGCCACGGGATGGGGGCGGACAGCGCCCAGTCGACCTTCAACGTCGCGTTGTCCCACTGGAACCGCCGCAGATCGTCGAGCAGACGGGCCGGCAGGTGCTCGGCAGCCACCAGTGACGTGAGCAGCTGTGGCGCGTCGACCGCCGCAACGATGGCCTTCGCGGCCGCGTGCCCGTCTCCGCGTACGGTGCGTACGCCGACCGCGCGGCCACCGCGCACGACGACCTCACCGACAGGTGCGGAGCACGCGATCTGCCCGCCACGCTCGCGCAGCCGCGCGACCAGTGCCTCGGTGAGCCTGCCCGCACCCCCCACCGGGACCGGGAAGCCGACCGTCTGCGCCAGCATCACGAGCAGCCAGCCGAAGACCGCGCCACCTGCAGCCTCCGGTCCCAGGTCGGTGTGCAGCGCGTTGCCTGCGACGAGCGAGGCGGCACCGACGCCGTTGAAGCACTCGTCCGACCACCGGCGCAGCGGCTGCACGCCGAATCGCGCGAACCGCAGCGCATCTGCGACGCCGAGCCGGCGGAGCAGGCCGGCCGCGGGCAGGACGGGCGGGAACGGACGGAACAGCGCCGCCAACAGGGGGTCGCGCAGGGCGCGGAACTGGTCGACCAGGGCGAGCCACGCGTCACCGTCACCCGGCGCGTAGGTGTCGAGCACCGCGGCGGTTGCCTCGGGATCGCGGTGCAGCAGCGCCGAGCGACCGTCGTCGGTGGGATGCGCCACGACGGTCGGGGCCTGTGTCCAGGCGAGGCCCCAGCGCTGCAGCTCGAGACCGGCGATCACGGGCGACGCGAGCGACAGCGGATAGAACGCGCTGAACAGGTCGTTGACGAAGCCTGGCGCGGTGACCTCCGCTGACTTCACGGCGCCGCCCGGCTCGTCGGCCGCTTCGAGCACGAGCACTGACCAGCCGGCGTCCGCGAGCAGGTTGGCCGCGACGAGCCCGTTCGGGCCCGCCCCGATCACCACGGCGTCGGTCACGCCCGTCCCCTCCCCGCGCGCCGGAGTCCGGAACCTCCTGCTGCCGCAGTAGCGTGGCCACTCGTGTCATCCCGGCGCACGGAGCGGCTGCTCAACCTCGTCATCTGTCTGCTGCACACGCGCTCCTACCTCACCGCGGAGCGCATTCGTGCGCTCGTGCCCGGCTATGACGACGCACCCACCGATGAGGCGTTCAAGCGGGCGTTCGAGCGCGACAAGGAGGACTTGCGCGATCTCGGCATCCCGCTGGAGACCGGCACCAACAGCGCGTTCGACGACGAGCCCGGCTACCGCATCGCGCGTCGCGACTACGCCCTTCCGGACATCACCCTCGAGCCCGACGAGGCCGCTGCGGTCGGTCTCGCGGCCCGGATGTGGTCGTCGGCCGCGCTCGGCGCGGCCGCGACCAGGGCGCTGCGCAAGCTCGAGGCCGCGGGCGTCGAGGTCGCGCCGCTGCCCGATGGGCTCCAGCCGCGGCTCGACCCGAGCGGCGGGGCCTTCCCGGCGCTCGCAGAAGCGGTGCACGACGGCCGCGTCGCCACGTTCGACTACCGCACCAGCGGCACGCCCGAGCCGGCTTCCCGCACGGTCGAGCCATGGGGGCTCGTCTGGTGGCACGGCCGCTGGTACCTCGTCGGCCACGACCGTGACCGTGACGGCACGCGGGTGTTCCGGCTCTCACGCATCGTGGGTGAACCGGCTGCTGTCGGTGCTGCGGGCGCGGTGACCAGGCCCGCGGGCGTCGACCTGACGGCCATCGTCGCGTCGTACGACGCCGCGGCCCCGACCGCGGTCGCGACCGTCCGCGTCCGGCGGGGTCGCGGCTACGGCCTGCGCCGGGTCGCAACGTCCGGCGAGCGACGTGCCGACGCCGGTGATGACGAGTGGGACGAGATCGAGCTCGTCTTCCGGGACCCCGACCGCCTCGCCGACCTCGTGCTGCCCTATGCGAGTGACGCCGTCGTCGTCGCACCGCCGGAGGCGACCGAGGCCGTCGTACGCCGACTCCGCGCGCTCGCCGAGGTGGGCACGTGAGCGGCGCGACCGAGGCGCTGCCGCGGCTGCTCGCGCTGGTTCCGTGGCTGCTCGCTCATCCGGACACGCCGGTGGGGGAGGTGGCGGCGCGCTTCGGCGTCGACGAGCGGCAGATCCGCAAGGACCTCACGCTGCTGTGGATGTGCGGGCTCCCCGGGCACGGCCCGGGCGACCTCATGGACGTGGTCTACGACGGCGACAGAGTGTCCCTGTCCAACGCGGACACGATTGGTCGGCCGTTGCGGCTGACCGCCGACGAGGCGCTCGCACTGGTCGCCGCGTTGCGGGCTCTGCTCGGCGTACCAGGTCTGCTCGACTCTGCCGCTGTGGAACGCGCCCTCGCGAAGATCGAGGCGGCCGCGGGGGAGGCGGTGGCGGGTGAGGGCGTCGCAGTCGCGCCGGAGGTGGTCGCCGACCCACAGGTCGTCACGACTGTCGCGAATGCGATCGCAGCCGGTCGCCGGCTACGTATGACCTACTGGGTCCCGGCGCGCGACGAGGCGACCGAGCGCGAGGTCGACCCGATCCGTGTCTTCACCAGCGAAGGCGTGCCCTACCTCGTCGGCTACTGCCGCCGGGTCGAGGATGTCCGCACGTTTCGGCTCGATCGGGTCGTCGAGATCACCGCCACCGATGTGGCGGCCGACGTGCCGGCGCAGGCACGAGCCCGTGCGATCGACGCCGGCCTGTTCACGCCGGCGCCGGAGGACCAGACCGTCACGCTCGACCTGGAGCCGGTTGCGCGCTGGGTCGCCGACTACTACCCGTGCGAGGAAGTCCGCGAGCGAGGCGACGGCGGCCTGGTCGTGACGTTGCGGGCCCGGGACGAGGCGTGGGTGTCGCGACTCGCCCTCGGCCTCGCAGGTTCAGGGCGCGTCGTCGACCCGCCGGAGGTCGCGGAGGCAGTCCGATCTGCCGCCAACGCCACATTGGCCATGTATGAGAGCGCTCTGTTTGCCCCAAATGCCCATCGGGACTAGTCCGTTCGAGCAGCATTCCGTTTTGTCCCGTCAAGCATTCGCGCCGCATTGCCGAAGCCTTGATCAGCCCAGCGATGCGGAAGGGAGATGGCGGCTGTGACCACCATCAAGGCTTCGTGCCCCACCTGCGGTGAGGTCGAGCTGACCAGCGCCGACATCACCTTGCGCGTCTGCAACCACGCCCCGCTGTCGTACTACTCGTTCGAGTGCCCGACCTGCGAGGACGAGGTCCGCAAGCCGGCCGACGACCACATCGTGTCGCTGCTCATGTCCGGCGGAGTCCGGGCGCAGGTCTGGGAGGTCCCGGCCGAGGCGCTCGAGCCGAAGCCCGGTCCGGCGCTGTCCTACGACGACCTGCTCGACTTCGTGCTGCAGCTGGGTCGCGACGACATGCTCGCCGCCCGCGCGACCACGCCCGCGCATCGCTGACACGCACACCCACAGTCCTCGGCCCCTCGTCGCTGGCGCGGCGGGGGGCCGACGCAATTCTGCGCTCCGCCTGGGCTGGGCTGCCCCCTAGGCTGCTCACATGGTTTGGTGGGTCGTCCTCTGGGTGTGCATCGGCGTCGCCGGACTGGTCGTGCTCGCGCTGCTGACGCTGCGCCTGTACCGCCAGGTGCGCCAGCTCGGGCGCGAGGTCGGCGCCGCGGCGGCCCGGATCGGCGCGCTCACCGACGAGCTGCAGCGCAGCGCGCCGCATCGCTGATCCGCGTTACCATTCGGCCATGGACATTGGCTGGCCCGAGATCCTGATCATCGCCCTGGTGATCCTGGTGCTGTTCGGGTCGAAGAAGCTCCCGGACGCGGCACGTTCCCTCGGGCGCTCCATGCGCATCCTCAAGACCGAGGTCAAGGGGATGCACGACGAAGACGACCAGTCTCAGCCGGACCAGCCGCAAGCGGCGCTCCCGCCGGCGACGCCGGCAGCCCAGACCACATCGCAGACGCCGGCCCAGCCGGCGGCGCAGGTCGGGGACCAGCCGGAGTCGCGCTGACGCGTCGGCTCCACACCACCGGCGGCCATGGGCGTGCTGAGAGGTTCGCAAGCGGGACCTGACGAGTTCCGGATGACCCTCGGCGAGCATCTCGCCGAGCTGCGCCGGCGCATCCTCATCTCGCTAGCCGCGATCGTCGTCGGCACGATCATCGCCTTCGTCTTCCACCATCAGATCCTGAACCTGCTCACGCGGCCGTACTGCCATCTGCCGGCGTCGTACCGGCTGGTCAACGACAAGTGCACGCTCGTGGTGACCGGGGTCCTCGACGCCTTCACCGTCACGCTGAAGCTCTCGCTCTACGTCGGGCTCGTCCTGTCGTCACCGGTGTGGCTGTGGCAGCTGTGGCGGTTCATCACGCCGGGACTGCACCAGAACGAACGCCGGTACGCCGTCGTGTTCGTCGGGTCGAGCGTTGCGCTCTTCGGCCTCGGTGCGGTCGTCGCCTACGTCACGCTGTCGCGCGGGTTGCACTTCCTCCTGAGCTTCGCGACCGGCGGCCTCACGTCGTTGCTCACCTTCGACAGCTATCTGTCGTACGTCGTGGCGATGGTGCTCGTGTTCGCGGTGTCGTTCGAGTTTCCGCTTGCGATCATCATGCTGAACCTCGTCAACGTGCTGTCCTACGACCGGCTCAAGCGATGGACGCGAGCGGTCATCTTCGGCATCTTCGTGTTCGCCGCAGTCGCCACCCCCAGTCAGGACCCGTTCACGATGCTCGCTCTCGCATTACCGATGGTCGGCCTCTATGCGCTGTCGCTGGGCGTCGCCTTCATGCACGATCGTCGCCGGGCCCGTCGCGCGGATGCGTCGCCGTACGCGCACCTCGCCGATGACGAGCTGTCGCCGCTCGACGACCAGTCATCTCTCGACGACGAGCCGGTGCCGTGAACGTCGCGCTACTCGTGAACCCGACGGCCGGTAAGGGCCGGGCGGCGTCCGTCGTCGCCGCCGTCACCGAGCGGCTGCGCGCGGGCGGAGCGAACGTCGCGATCCTCGTCGGCACCGACGTTGAGCACGCGCAGGCGCTGGCGCGACAGGCCATCAGCGACGGTGTGGACGCCGTCGTCGCGCTCGGCGGCGACGGGATGGTGCACCTCGCACTCAACGTCGTCGCCGGCACCGAGACGCCGCTCGGCATCATCCCCGCCGGGACCGGCAACGACCTCGCGAACACCCTGCGGCTGCCGAGCAAGGATCCGGTCGCCGCCGCCGGCGTGATCGTCGACCGCCTCAACGACGGCGGTCCGCGGCCGATGGACGCCGTCCGGGTGGGCGATAAATGGTTCGGCTGCGTGCTCGGCGCCGGGTTCGACTCGCGGGTCAACGACCGGGCCAACCGGATGTCGTGGCCGAAGGGTCGCCAGCGCTACAACCTCGCGATCCTCGCCGAGCTGCGAGTCTTCCGGCCGCTGCCGTTCGTGCTCGAGCTCGACGGCGAGCGCTGGGAGAGCGAGGCGATGCTGGTGGCGGTCGGCAACGCCAAGTCCTACGGCGCCGGCATGAAGGTCACGCCCGACGCGCAGGTCGACGACGGCCAGGTCGACGTCATGGTGCTGGGGCCGTTGTCGAAGCCGGGGTTCCTCAAGGCCTTTCCGCAGGTGTTCAAGGGCACGCACGTGAGCCACCCGGCGGTCACGATCCGCCGCGCGAAGGTCGTGTCGCTCGCCTCGCCCGGGGTCACGGCGTACGCCGACGGTGAGTACCTCGCCGACCTGCCGATCACCTGCGAGACAGTTCCGGGAGCGGTGCGCGTCCTCGCGTAGCGTGGACGTCATGGCCGGACCCGCGCAGCGGTACGCCGCCGCGAAGTCGCGAGCCGGCCGCAGCACGCTGAGCGCGTTTCTGTACGGCTACGACTTCGACCTCGACGCGTTCCAGATCGACGCCTGCGAAGCGCTCGAAGAGGGCCACGGGGTGCTCGTCGCCGCGCCCACCGGCGCCGGCAAGACGGTCGTCGGCGAGTTCGCGGTCTTCCTCGCCCTCAGCAGTGGCGGCAAGTGCTTCTACACGACCCCGATCAAGGCACTGTCGAACCAGAAGTTCCACGACCTCGCCGAGCGGCACGGCGCAGACAAAGTCGGGCTGCTCACCGGCGACAACTCCGTCAACGGTGAGGCGCCGATCGTCGTGATGACGACCGAGGTGCTGCGCAACATGCTCTACGCCGGGTCACCCACCCTGCGCGGCCTCTCCCACGTCGTCATGGACGAGGTGCACTACCTCGCCGACCGGTTCCGCGGAGCCGTCTGGGAAGAGGTGATCCTGCACCTGCCGGACAGCGTCCGGCTGGTGTCGCTGTCGGCGACCGTCAGCAATGCGGAGGAGTTCGGCGAGTGGCTGCAGGAGGTGCGCGGCGACACCCGCGTCATCGTCGAGGAGCACCGGCCGGTGCCGTTGTGGCAGTCGGTGCTCGTCGGCCGCCGGTTGTATGACCTCTTCACTGATGATGCGAACGAAGCGGTCAACGCGGAGCTGACCCGCCTCGCCTCTGACGAGGCGCGGTTCGCGCGCGTGACCGAGCGCACCGGCCGTCCACAACGCGGGCATCGACGACCGCGCAGCCGCATCGACGTACCCAGTCGTCCAGAAGTGATCGAGACGCTCGACCGGGCGGGGTTGTTGCCCGCGATCGTGTTCATCTTCAGTCGGGCCGGGTGTGACGCCGCGGTGTTGCAGTGCCTGCGGCGCGGGCTGCGCCTCACCGACTCTTCGGAGCGCGACGTCATTCGTCGGATCGTGGCCGAGCGCACCGCGGACATCCCCGACGACGACCTGCGGGTGCTCGGCTTCGGCGAGTTCCTCGATGCGCTCGAACGCGGCGTCGCCGCCCATCACGCCGGAATGCTGCCGGTGTTCAAGGAGATCGTCGAGACACTGTTCAGCGGCGGTCTCGTCAAAGTCGTGTTCGCCACCGAGACGTTGGCGCTAGGCATCAACATGCCGGCTCGGTCCGTCGTACTCGAAAGCCTCGTCAAGTGGAACGGCGAGGCACACGTCGACCTCACGCCGGGGGAGTACACGCAGCTGACCGGGCGCGCGGGTCGCCGCGGCATCGACGTCGAGGGTCACGGTGTAGTCCTCTGGACACCGGGCTTCGATCCAAAGCACGTCGCGGGTCTTGCGTCGACGCGTACTTATCCGCTGCGTTCGTCGTTCCGCCCGTCCTACAACATGGCCGTGAACCTGGTCGGTCAGATGGGCCGCGCGCCGGCGCGCGAGCTGCTCGAGTCGTCGTTCGCGCAGTTCCAGGCCGACCGCGCGGTCGTCGGGCTCGCGCGTCAGGTGAAGCGAAACGAAGAGGCGCTCGAGGGCTACCGCGAGGCGATGCAGTGCCACCTCGGTGACTTCGTGCAGTACGCCGGGCTGCGCCGGGCCCTGAAGGACCGCGAGTCGACGCTCGCGCGTGAGGGCGCAGCGCAGCGTAGGGCGATCGCCGCACTGTCGTTGGAGAAGCTGAAGGTCGGCGACGTCATCCGAGTTCCGGCCGGCCGCCGCCAGGGCCTTGCGGTCGTCATCGATCCTCACGGCGGCGGTGGCGCCGGTGACCCGAAGCCGGTGGTCGTCACCGCCGACCGTCAGGTCAAGCGGCTGTCCGTGATCGACTTCCCGACGCCCGTTGAGACGCTCGGCCACGTTCGGCTGCCGAAGGGCTTCAGCCCTCGTTCACCTCAAGCCCGCCGCGACTTGGTCTCGTCGCTGCGCAACCTCGGGCTCGACAACGAAGCCGGCCGACCCAGGCGCGACCGGTCTGCGGCGGCCGACGACGCCGAGATCGCCCGCATCCGCACCGCCATCCGACGCCATCCATGCCACGGTTGCGACGAGCGGGAGCAGCACGCGCGATGGGCCGAGCGTCACGATCGGCTCGCCCGCGACACGGCGGCGCTGGAGTCGAAGGTCGCGAGCCGCACCAACACGATCGCCCGCATGTTCGACCGCGTCTGCGACGTGCTGACGTCGCTCGGCTACCTCGACGGCGACGAGGTCACTCCGGCCGGGCGAGTGCTCGCCCGGATCTACAGCGAGTCGGACCTGCTGATCGCCGAGACGCTGCGCGACGGGCAGTGGGACTCGCTCGACGCCAAGGAGCTCGCCGCGGTCGTCTCGACTCTGGTCTACGAAGCCCGCCGCGACGACGACCCGTCGCCGCGGCTGCCGCCGGGCGCCGTTCGTCGCGCGATCGAGGACCTCACCCGGCTCTGGGCCGATCTGGAGCAGGCCGAGCATGACGCGCGGGTCGACTTCCTGCGCGAGCCTGATCTCGGCTTCGCGTGGGTGGCGTGGCGGTGGGCCAAGGGTGACCCGCTCGACGCAGTGCTGCTGGACGCGTCGCAGGCGCCGGGCGACTTCGTGCGATGGATGAAACAGCTCGTCGACCTGCTCGACCAGATCTCCGATGCGGCCCCCGAGGGATCGCCGGTGCGCGCGACGGCTACCCGCGCGGTCTCCGCGCTGCGCCGCGGGGTGGTGGCCTACTCCGGCGTCTCCTGATCCCCGCGCGGCTAGTCCTTGATCGCGACGCCGATCGCGGCGAGCAACCGGTTGAGCGCGGAGTCGAGCGCCCACCGGTCGGAGAGCTCGACCAGCCGCTCCGGGTCGCGCGGCTGATGCGGCAGCTGGTCGTCGTACGACGGCAGCGGCACGTCGCACGCCACCCGCACCACAACGGGCGCGACCGCGAGATAGTCGGCGGCAGCCGCGATCTTCGCGCGTGAACCGGCGGGAAAGCCGGCGTCGTCGCCGCGCTGGGCGGCTTCGAGCAGGTCCTCGACGACACCGAACCGGTTCACGAGCGCCGCGGCGGTCTTCTCGCCGATGCCGGCGACGCCGGGCAGGCCGTCCGAGGGATCCCCGCGCAGCGTCGCGAACTCGCCGTAGAGCCGGCCGGGAATGCCGTACTTCTCGGTCACCGCCGCCTCGTCCCACGCCGACGCCGACCCGACCCCGCGTGCGGTGTAGACGACGCGCACGGGCTTGTCGTCACGCACCAGCTGGAACAGGTCGCGGTCGCCGGTGACGATGTCGACGGGACACTTCGCCGTCTCCGCGAGCGTGCCGATCACGTCGTCGGCCTCGTAGCCAGCGACGCCCACCTGGGCGATGCCGAGTGCGGCCAGCACCTCCTCGATGATCGGCACCTGCACCTCGAGCGCGTCGGGGGTCTGGTCGCCGCCGCCGGCCGTGACGCGGTGCGCTTTGTACGACGCCAGAGCGTCCACCCGCCACTGGGGACGCCAGTCCGCATCCATCGCGGCGACCACCCGGGTGGGCCGGAAGTCGCGGATGAGCCGCGCCATGAAGTCGAGCAGGCCTCTGATGGCGTTGACCGGCGTACCGTCCGGCGCCGTAATGGAGTCCGGAACGCCGTAGTAGGCGCGGAAGTACAGCGACGGCGTGTCGAGCAGCATCAGCTTCTCGGCGGGTGGCACGAACTGAACCTACTGCGGGCGGCGATGAGATCCGGTGATCCGCGTCGTCTGCAGTGATGACGTCGAGAAGTGACGAGAGGAGACGGCGATGCCAACCACCACGGCACGAGCCAACAAGGTCGCGACAGTGATCATCCCGGTCGCGGACCAGGACCGCGCGGTCGCGTTCTACGTCGAAAAGCTCGGCTTCGACAAGCGGGTCGACGTCCCGTTCGGGAACGGCTACCGCTGGATCGAGGTCGGCCTCGGCAGCGAGTCGACGACGATCGCCCTGGCGCCGCCGCCGCCGGAGGGCCATGAGGCCGGCAACCGCGAGACGGGGATCAGCCTGCAGACGGACGACATCGACGGCTACTACGCCGCGTTGAAGGCAGCCGGCGTGGACGTGGACGAGCAGGTGCAGCGGATGGGTGACCCCGTCCCGCCGATGTTCTGGTTCCGCGACCCGGAGGGCAACACGCTGATGGTCGTGCAGTAACTGGGCGCAGGGCTAGGGTGCAAGACGTGCCCGACACGCATCTCGGCCGCCTGCAGCGGGCGTCGGCGGCAGCCGCCGGCGCCGGACTCGACGCCCTGCTCGTGACGCCGGGCGCGGACCTGCGTTACCTCGTCGGCTACGACGCCAAGCCGCTCGAGCGACTGACCTGCCTGCTGCTGCCCGCTCGGGGCGAGCCGGTGCTGCTGGTGCCGCGCCTCGAGCAGGCGGCCGCCGAAGCGTCGGGTGCCGCCCAGGTGGTCAAGGTGCTCACGCATGAGGAGACCGACGACGCCTACGCACTCAGTGCCGGGCTGCTCCGCGACGCGCTGCAAGGTGACCCCGCGGTTGTCGCGGTCGCCGACCGGATGTGGGCCGAGCAGGTCCTCCGCTTCAGAGCGCAGCTGCCGAACGCGAAGCAGGTGACGGCCGGGCAGGTCCTGCGACCGCTGCGGCTGCGCAAGCAGCCGGACGAAGTCGATGCGCTGCGCCGCGCCGGCCGCGCGATCGACTCGGTGCACGAGCGGATGGGGGAGTGGCTGCGCCCCGGCCGCACCGAGCGCGAGGTCGCCCGCGACATCGCTGACGCAATCACTTCCGCTGGGCACGCAACGGTCAACTTCACCATCGTCGCGTCGGGTCCTAACGGAGCGAGCCCGCACCACGACGCCTCCGACCGCGTCATCGAGCGCGGGGACCCCGTCGTCGTCGACATCGGCGGGTCGATGCTCGACGGTTACTGCTCCGACTGCACTCGCACCTACGTCGCCGGCGGTGCCGTCGACCCCGAGTTCTCGCGCTACTACGCCGTGCTCCTCGAGGCGCAGAAGCGTGCGTGCGACGCAGTGCGCCCCGGCGTCACCGCGGAGAGCGTCGACTCCGCCGCCCGTGACGTGATCGCCGCCGGCGGCTACGGCGAGCACTTCATCCACCGAACCGGCCACGGCATCGGGCTCGAGGAGCACGAGGACCCCTACATCGTGTCGGGCAACGACGTGGTGCTCGAGCCGGGCATGTGCTTCTCGATCGAACCCGGCATCTACCTGGCCGGCCGGCACGGCGCGCGGATCGAGGACATCGTCGCCGTGACCGACGACGGCGGCGAACGGCTCGACACGATCAGCCGTGAGCTGGTGGTGCTCGACTGATGCCGGTCGAGCGGGATGCGCCGACGCCGGAGGCCGCCGAGCTGTTCGCGCTGGCGCGCCGGTTCGCCACTGACGAGCTCGCGCCGCGGGCGGCGGAGTTCGAGGAGCGCGGCGAGTGCCCGCGCGACGTCTTCCGGCTGCTGGGCCGGGCCGGCCTGCTCGGCCTCGCCTACGACGAGGACCTCGGCGGCGGCGGGCAACCCTACGAGGTGTACCTGCAGGTCCTCGAGGAGCTCGCGGCCGGTTGGGCCGCCGTGGCACTCGGCGTCAGCGTGCACACGCTGTCGTGCTTCCCGCTCGCGACGTACGGCACAGCTGAGCAGAAGAAGCGCTGGCTGCCGGACATGCTCGGGGGCGGGCTGCTCGGTGCCTACTGCCTCTCCGAAGCCGGCTCAGGATCTGACGCCGGATCACTGCAAGCGCGCGCCCGCCGCGACGGTGACAGCTACCTGCTGTCGGGCACCAAGGCGTGGGTGACGCACGGCGGTGTCGCCGACTACTACGACATCTTCTGCCGCACCTCCGATGACCACAGGCGCGGCATCTCGCTCGTCCTCGCCGACGCGACGACGCCGGGACTGAGGCCGCAGCCGCCGGAGAAGAAGATGGGCCTGCGGTCGTCGCCGACGGCCCAGATCGTGCTCGACGATGCCCGGGTCGACGCCGACCGCCTGATCGGCGCCGAGGGGGATGGGTTGCGCATCGCGCTGTCCGCACTCGACGGCGGCCGGCTCGGCATCAGCGCGGTCGCGACCGGCGTCGCACAGGCTGCGCTCGACGCCGCGACGGCGTACGCGCGCGAGCGCAAGCAGTTCGGCGAGCGGATCATCGACTTCCAAGGCGTCTCGTTCCTGCTCGCCGACATGGCGACCGGGGTCGAGGCGGCGCGGTCGCTCTACCTGTCAGCGGCGCGGCGGCGCGACGCCGGCAAGCCCTACGGTCCGCAGGCCTCGATGGCCAAGGTGTTCGCCACCGACAACGCGATGAAGGTGACGACCGATGCCGTGCAGGTGCTCGGTGGCTACGGCTACACC
>Ga0070681_10003725_pt1 | contig 14308 bp, 21 predicted proteins | sample KBSC83BmetaG_FD_65650 | JGI IMG/M metagenome (GOLD analysis project Ga0070681, IMG submission 65650) | Corn rhizosphere microbial communities from Kellogg Biological Station, Michigan, USA - KBS C8-3B metaG | ecosystem: Host-associated > Plants > Roots > Rhizosphere | place: USA: Michigan... | reverse complement strand
GTGTGCGAACGTCCGGCTGTGGAGGATTGAGAGCGTGGGAAAGAGCTCGATCGTCGGTTGGGCATCGCCGTCGTAGCGCAGGATCGCGACCAGGTACCGCGCGAACGTGTCGAAGCGATGCACACAGCCAAGAGTGATCACCGCCGCCCAGCCGTCGTTCTCCCACGGGTACGCGGAATAGAACTGCTCCTCCCTGGAAGGGGAGACGTACGGGTTGCGCACGCGACCGTCACACGTGGGGTAGGTGAAGCAGTCGCCTGGCGCAAGCAGGAACGGCTCGGGCGCCGCGAGGACTCGGCGGTCTCGCGGCGTGGGATTCGGGCTGTGCAGCTTCGCCGCGAGGTCGCCGAGGACAGCGGCGCGCTTCTTCAGGTCGCGGTCGGACATGCCGAGGCGGCGCTTTGATTCGAGATCGGCGCCGTCTTCGATCAGTGCGACTGCAGCTTCGCGAACATCGTGCTGCTCGATGCCGTACGACCAGAACAGATCGGCGAGCGCGAGCCTTAGGTCTGCGTAGCCGTCGGCGCGCTGCTTGCCCGCCTCCGGGTACGTGTCGAGCGCCCACGAGAGCAGCCGGTCGCCGTCCCACGGTGCGCGCACGACCTCGCGAAAGTCGTCCCGCAGGTCGGACGCGTCGTCGCACTGGTAGAGGCCGACGCCCCAGGTTCCCATTACCGATGATCGTCCCAGCCCCACTCGTCGGTCGCGTCGGCGGATGCTGCCGCCGAGGCGACGTCGCGTGGATAGGTGTCGAGAGCGCGGTACAGCAGCGCGGCGCTGCCAGCAAGTGGGAGCAACATGACGACGAACGTCAGCTGAAGGCCGACACGCCCGCCTCCGAAGACGTAGTCGGAGACGAGCCCGAAGAGGAGCGGCGCCAGCGCCTGGGCGACGCCGCGCAACACGGTGCGGATCGCCTCGGCGCGGCCCCAGAGTTGCGCGGGCATGATGTCGAGCCGCGCCGCGTCGAGCGGTGGGTTCTGGGCGGAGAGTGCTAGCGCTGCCAGCGCCAGGTAGGGGAGCGCGCCCCAGGCAGTACGGGCGAAGAGCGCCGGCACGAAGAGCACCGTCGCGCCCGTCGCGGCGATCACGCTGATCAAGATCCGGCCTTTGAGATACCGCTTGTGCACGAGCCAGTCTCCGAGGAACCCGCCGGCGAGCACTCCCACCACCGCCCCGACACCGACGAGCAGCAGCAGCACGTTCGCAAACGCTTGGTTGATGCGGTACTGCTCCTTCGCGAACTCGGAGCCGAACGTCTGGATGCCGGCGAGGAAGTAGTAGCCGCACGCGCTGGCCGCGATCAGAATGAGATTCGTCCGCACGCGGAGCACGTGATTGACCGCGGCTGCGAAGCCGACGCTCTCGTGCCGGAGAACGAGAGCAGGGTCGGGCTCGATCCCGTGCTCGCGCGCGAGCTGCTGCGCGTCGCTCGGCTTCCCCTCCTCTTTGGCCGCCACGGGTTGGGGGTGGTCGCTCTCGAGCGGCGCCGTCCCCCCGCGCGGAGGCTCCGGCAGCCTGACGACGAACCACGCGAGCGCGAGCGCCGGCACTGCGAGCACGACGAATGCCGCGCGCCAGGAGATCGTCGCGATGTCACCGGTGACTGCGAAGCCGAAGCCCGCGCCGAGCAGCTCACCCGCGAGGATGTAGCCGTAGATGCGGCCGCGCTCGGCCGCCGGGAAGTAGTCGCCGACGAGCGACGCCACGAGCGGGCCGGCCGCCGCGGTCACGATGCCGAGGAAGAGGCGCGAGAGCAGCAGCTCGTTGAAGTTCGTGACGATCGCGCTCCAGAACATCGCGATGCTCCACAAGGCGATCGCCGCGCCGAGTGTCCACGTGCGGCGGACGCGATCGGCGAGCACGCCGAACGGCATCGTCGCGACCGCGGCAATGAGCGACGTCACTGCGACGAGCAGGCCGATGTCGGTGTTCGTGATCCCGAGGCCGCTCCGGAGCTCCGTCGCCGAGGCGCCGACGGTCGCGAAGTCGGCGCCGCTCAGCCCGAGCACGCAGGCGAGGACGACGACGACGCGGGCGCGTGTCGCTCCGCCCAGACGCACCTCGATGTGGGAGGCCACCGCGCGGCCGGCGCGTCCCGTCAGCCGAAGCAGCAGGTGGCGGCGGCTCTGCACGCCTCTAATGATCTAGACGAATCCGGAACGGCCGTCGCCCCGTAGTGCCGGGGGAGGCAGGATCTGAACGAAAGGAGATGGAGATGACAGGCAGGGTGATTCGGTGGGTGCTGCCGCTCCTGCTCCTCGTGCCGCTCGGCGTCGGGGTAGCAATGGCGGCGTCCTCGACGGCGAGCTCGACCGGCACGGTCAAAGCGGTGAAGAGCAAGACGTTCGGGACGATCCTCGTCAGCTCGAAAGGGCGGACGCTGTACCGCTACACGATCGACCGCAAGGGCGTGAACCGCTGCACCTCGGACGCCACCTGCAACAAGTACTGGCCGCCGCTGCTCGTCAAGGCCGGTGTGAAGCCGACCGCCGGCGCGGGCGCGAAGGCCGCCAAGCTCGGCACGATCCAGGCAAAGAACGGCATGCGCCAGGTGACCTACGCCGGCTGGCCGCTCTACACCTTCGCCGGGGACACGGCCGCTGGTCAGACCAAGGGCCAGGCCTTCGAGAAGGAGTGGTACGTCGTGAACACGAGCGGCGGCCTCGTCAAGAGCGCGGTCGCCGCGCCCGCACCGACCACGACGTCCGGCGGCTCGGCCTGGGGCTAGTGCGCTAGTGATAGGCGGCGAAGACGTCGCCGCAAAGTAGGAGCAGCCTCTGCGCGTAGCGTCGCGCGGCCGCGAGCGCAGTCCCCGGGGACGGCGTGAACTTCGTGCCGCCGACGGTCGGGATCACCGTGCATGTGAAGGTGCCGGATCGGGCGTCGACGACCGACGGGAGCCGGCCGGACTGGTAGCCCCACTTCGCGTGCGCGGCGATCCCCACGAGCGAGCGGAACGCGCCGTACGGGTGGTCGCCGCGGTGCTTCCACAGCGTCTGGTCGCCGTCGTCGATGCGCAGGAAGACGCGCACGCCGTTCACGAGCGCGTTGCCGCCGCGGGGGAAGAACGCGCAGTCGTGTGTCCCGCCGAGCTGGATCGGGGCAACCGGCGCCGTGAACAGCGCGCGAACGTGCGCCGGCGTGATCGAGCGGCACAGCTTGTGGTACTCCGCGTCGCTCGGCGCGGGGCCGGCCTGCGCGGTTGCGGCGCACGCGAGCGCGGCGAGAGCCGCGCAGACGACCAGCCTTCTCATGGCGCGAGGGTAACCAGCGCCGTTGCGAACGGGCGATGCCGATCCTGCATACGTTCGATGTGGGATCCCGCCTACGGTTGGCGGATGCGGCCCGCCAAGGTTCGCGACGCCCTCTTCTGGATCGACCACCTCGGGGCGCCGTGGAGCGACGCCGCAGGCTGGCCCGCGACCGGTAGAAAGAGCCGGATGACGAACGAAAGCCTGCGCCAGCTCGTGACCCGGCTCGCCTCGCGAGGCGTGAGCATCGACGGCGCGCGCCTCGACCGCCACGACCTCGAGCGCCTGACGGTTCCCGACAGCACCGCGGCCCGCGCCGCGGAGGAGCTCGCCACGTCGGCGCAGCCGAGTTCGCTCACCAACCATGGTGTGCGCTCGTACGCGTGGGGTGCGCTGCTCGGCCTCTCAGAGGCGCGCCCGTTCGAGAGCGAGGTTCTCTACGTCGCTGCGCTGCTGCACGACATCGGGCTGCTCGAGTCACACGACCGCGGCAACGACTTCGAGGCGGACGGCGCCGCTGCCGCGCACGAGCTGCTCGTCTCCGTCGGTTGGGATGCGGCGCGAGCCGACCGCGCCGCGCACGCGATCCGCGACCACTGGGACGGTCCTGCGAACGAGGACGAGGTGGAATCGCTATTGCTCGCCTACGGGACGTCGGTCGACGTCGGCGGGTGGCGGGTGAAGGAGTTCGACCGGGACACGTTCGACGACGTCGTCGCGACTGCGCCTCGCGACGGGTTCAAGCAGCAGTTCATCGAGCTCGTCGGGAAGCAGGCGGCAGCGAAGCCGTGGTGCCACCTCGCGCCCCTCACCGCGAGCCCCGCCTTCGCGGATCGTGTCCTTGCGGCTCCGTTCGATAGCTAGCCGACGGTGACGTCGAGCGTCCGCGCCGCGCGGGCGACCGTCGACTCGCCGCGGGTGGCCGCGTAGATCACCTTCGTGTGGCCCACCGCCTTTGCCCGGAAGGTGATGACGACGGAGGTGCCGACGACGCCTTCGCTGATCTGGACGACGACGCGCGAGTCGACCTGACGCGCGAGCCGCCAGGAGAGCCCTTTCAGCTGCGGCAGTGCGAGTGCAACGAGCGTGCCCTTCGGCGTGCGGACGGTGGTGACCGGCCCCTTCGGCAGCTTGCCGACGGGCGGGGCGCTCGCCTCAGCCGGGAGAACGAGCACGAGTGCGGCGGACAGCACAGCCGCGATTGCCAGATACCTCTTCAAGACATGTCCTTTCGCTATGTGAAGCCGACAGCGGTCACCTGGGCGGTACTTGGCGCATCGGCTACGACATCAAAGCAGCGATGACTGCTGGGCAAGAGCGCCGGTTGCGCCGGGCCGCCTTCAGCGCTCTCTGACGAACGCGTCCAGCTGCGCCGCCACATGCCGCGCCCACGTGGCGGCGCGCGGGAGCGGAACCGGTCGTCCCATCCGGAGCGCGATCGCATGCGGCGCGCCGCGGATCAGCGTGTAGCTGCCCGGGACGCCGAGCGCCCGCGCACGTTCGAATCCGCGGCGCGAGTTCGTGGGCGAGACGCCTGGGATGCCCGGGAGCGCCCGGTCGAGCGAGCCGTGAAGCACGTCGAGCCTGCGTCCCCGCAGCGGCTCGACGGACAGCCGGTCGGGGATCCACGGAGCGAGCCCGAGCACGCCCTCGACCCGCGGATCGTCCGCAACCGAGATCGCGACCGCCCCGCCCATCGAGAAGCCGAGCAGCAGCGTCCGCTCGGCGTCGAGCTGCTCGATGGCGGCACGTGCGTCCTCGCGGCACGAGTCGAAGTGGTTCCACGACTTGATCCGGTACTTCACCTCCCCGAAGCGGAGCTGAGGGAACCCCGGCGCAACCCGATCGACGAGCCATTCGAGTGACGCGCTCCACGTCCCCGCGACCGCGCCTGCTCGGCCGCCGTTCACGCAGACGACGGCCGGGCCGGATGCAGGCCCCCGCAGGCGGATCTCAGCACCGCTCGCAAGTTGGGAGATCGCGGTCACTTCCGCGCACGCTACGGGCTCCGCGTCACCGAGACGAGCTCGTTCCGTTCGTTCGGACCGCGCTCGGTCTGCTCGAGGACGGTGCCGATCCCGCGGACGTACATCTTGTGGTCGACCGTTCCCGGCTCGAGCGGCGTCGTCTCTTGGGTGAGCAACGTGTTCGCGGGGCCGCGCGGGCTCACCGTGTTGAACACGCCGATCACCTTGAAGTGATCCTCGGCGTGGCCCTTGTAGTACTCCTGGCGGCCGGCTTGGCCGAGCCGCGGGTGCGCCGGCATGAACAGTCCCGGCTCCGCGCCGTCGACGCCCGCCGTCCAGCTGCCTTCCGTGCTCGTGACCTTGCCGTGCACGTCGAGCTCCGCGGTCTGCTCGCCGAAGTACCAGACGTTTCCGCGGGCGTCCTGGCTGTACCAGTCGGTGGTGCGCTCCTCGAGGCGCCCGCCGAGATAGAGCCGGTCGCTGACCGCGACGCACGGAGCGCCGTCGATCGTCCGGGTCGCTCGCGTCGCGACCACGATGTCGCGGGCAGGCTTACCGTCCTTAACCCCGGTGTACACCCAGCGTGTCCCCGGCAGCAGCGGGAACCACGGATTGTCGACGTGGGCGCTGAAGCTCGAAGCCGGCAGTTGGCTTGCCGCGGCGGGCGCAACGAGCGCGAGGAATGCCACGAGAGCGCAGGCGATTGCCGATCTCATCGTTCCCTCCTTGCGTGTTCCCGGAATCGTAGGCTAGGTCGCGTGAGCGACTACGCCGACATCCGCACCGCCGTGTCCGACCTCTGCTCGCGCTTCCCAGGCGAGTACTGGCGCGGGCTCGAGCCGGACCGGTACCCGGAGGAGTTCGTCGCCGCGCTGACCGCAGGCGGCTGGCTGAGCGTGCTCATCCCGGAGCAGTACGGCGGTGCGGGGCTCGGCCTAGACGAGGCGAGCGTCGTCCTCGAGGAGATCAATGCGTCCGGTGGCAACGCGGCCGCGTGCCACGCGCAGATGTACACGATGGGCACGATCCTGCGACACGGCTCCACCGAACAGAAGGAGCGGTGGCTGCCGCAGATCGCGGACGGATCGCTGCGGCTGCAGGCGTTCGGCGTGACGGAGCCGACCGCCGGCAGTGACACGACGCGCATCGAGACGACTGCCGAGCGCACGGCCGACGGGTACGTCGTGCGCGGCCAGAAGATCTGGACGTCGCGAGCGCTTCATTCCGACCTGATGCTGTTGCTCGCGCGCACGACGCCGCTCGATCAGGTCGAGAAGCGGACGCACGGCCTGTCGACGTTCATCGTCGACCTCCGCGTGGCGACGGCGGCCGGGACGCTGACGATCCGGCCGATCAAGACGATGATGAATCACGCCACGACCGAGGTGTTCTTCGACGGCGTCGAGCTTCCCGCCGATGCGCTCATCGGGGTCGAGGGGAGCGGCTTCCGGCAAGTCCTCGACGGCATGAACGCGGAGCGGATCCTGATCGCCGCAGAATGCGTCGGCGACGGTCGCTGGTTCGTCGAGAAGGCTGCCCGCTATGCGTCGGAGCGCGTCGTCTTCGGCGGCCCGATCGGCGCGAACCAGGGCGTGCAGTTCCCGATCGCGCGTGCCCACGCCGCCGTGCATGCCGCCGACCTCGTCCGCCGCGAGGCGGCGAGCCTCTTCGACCAGGGAGCCGACTGCGGCGCAGAGGCGAACATGGCGAAGCTGCTCGCGTCGGAGGCGTCGTGGCTCGCGGCGAACGCGTGTCTCGACGCGCACGGCGGCTTCGGGTTCGCCGCCGACTTCGACGTCGAGCGGAAGTTTCGTGAGACGCGGCTGTACTCGATCGCGCCTGTCTCGAACAACTTGATCCTCGCCTACCTCGGCGAGCACGTGCTCGACATGCCGCGCTCGTACTAAGTGGTGCACCCGGCAACGTTCGCGGGCTCCCTGGCCCGCGATCACACGGCGTGACCCAGGAAGCGCGCAACGCCACCGGGCACACCACGGGTAAGGACCGCGGCTCGCGCCGCACTAAGCCCTCCGACAACAGCAATCGAAGGAGGGACACATGCCGTACGGGAGCTTCGTCAACGACCTGCTGACAGGCTTCTTTCTCACCGTACACATCGCCGCGTTTGCGATCGGCGCCGGCTTCGCATGGCTCGCGTACAAGCGCGATCTCGCGGACGGGCAGGTGATTGTCCGGTGACCGGCCTGCGTCTCGACGCACTGCTCATCAGCTGCGCGATCAGCGCCGGCATCCACGGTGCACTCGCCCCCGACCACTTCCGGGAGGCGACGGCCGCCGGGGTGGGCTTCGTCGTCGCAACCGTGCTGCTCGCCGCGCTCGCCGTCCACCTCACGCTGCGTCCAAGCGGCCAGAGAGCGCTTGCCGCGGCCGCTCTCGTCTTCCTCGGCTTGATCGTCAGCTACGCGCTCGCGATCACGACCGGCGTGCCGGTGCTCCACCCCGACGTCGAGCCGGTCGACAGCCTCGCCTTGTTCACGAAGGCGATCGAGGTGGTCGGGCTCGCCGCCTCGTTGTCGTTGCTCACACCGAAGGAAAGGAACACGAAATGGAACAGTCACGCACTGTCCGCCCGATTCCTCTCGCACTGACCGCGCTCGTTGCGTTCTTCAGCGCCCTCGCCGCACTCGGGGTCTCGGGCGGTATGGCTATGGCGCACGACCATGGCGGCTCGACGGCGGTGGCGCACTCATCCGTGCTGACCGCCAAGTCCGTGGCGTTTCACGAGGACATGCGCAAGCTCTGGGAGGACCACATCACCTGGACGCGGCTCGCGATCATCAGCCTCGAAGGCGGAACGCCGGACACGACGGCGACCGTCGCACGGCTCTTGCGGAACCAGGCCGACCTCGGCAATGCCGTCAAGCCGTTCTACGGGGCGGCAGCCGGGAACAAGTTGACTGGGCTTTTGCGCCAGCACATTCTGATTGCCGCCGACTTGATTGCGGCCGCGAAGGAAGGCGACAACGCAAAGGTCGCCCAGGTGCAAGCGCGGTGGACCGCGAACGCCGACCAGATCGCAGTGCTCCTTCACAGCGCAAACCCGCACTACTGGCCGGTCGCGGCGCTGAAGGCTGAGATGCACATGCACCTGAAGCTGACAACCGAGGAAGCCGTTGCGCATCTGCAGGGCAAGTGGACCGCGGACGTCGCGGCGTACGACCAGGTGCACCGCCACATCCTCCATATGTCCGACCTGCTCGCCGACGGAATCGTGGCGCAGTTCCCGACTCGTTTCCGGTGATCGCTGCAGTCGCGACCGCTACGGTGGGGGCCGTGGAGCGCGCGCTCACGGCCCCTGCCACAGCACCTCTCGACGCCGAGTCGCGGGAGTGGTTGCAGGCCCTTCGCGCGACGGGCGCCGAGCGCGACGACGCGATCAAGCGCCTCCACACGCTCTTGCTCAAGGCCGCGCGCTTCGAGGTCGCACGCCGGCGGCCGTCGTTGCAGCATCTGCGCGGCTCCGATCTCGACGACATCGCCATGCAGGCGGCTGACGATGCACTGATGAGCGTGGTGCGCCGTCTCGACGACTTTCGAGGCGCAAGTCGATTCACGACGTGGGTGTACAAGTTCGCCCTCTACGAGGCCGCCGTGAAGCTGCGCAAGCGCGCATGGCAGGGCCGCGAGATTCCGCTCGACCCCGAAGGGTGGGAGCCCTTCGCCGGTGGAGGCCTCGGCCCGGACGCCGAGGTCGAGCAGCGCGAGCTGCTCGAGACTTTGCAGGACGCGATCAACTCGGTGCTCACACCGCACCAGCGGCGGGTTCTGACCGCCCTTGCCGTGAACGGCGTCCCGATCGACGTCCTCGCGGAGCGGCTCGACACGAACCGCGGCGCCCTCTACAAGACGCTCCACGACGCTCGGCGCAAGCTGCGCGACCATCTGACCGAGCGCGGCCTCGCGCTCACCGGCCTGGAGGAGAGATGAAAGAGCAACGGGACCTGAACCAGGCCCTCGGCCGGCTGCTCGGGCCGGACGGGCCGGAGATCGGCTGCGACGCCTGTTTCCGTGAGCTCGACCGGTACGTCGAGCTCGAGCTCGCCGGTGCTGACGCGGACGCGGCGGTGCCTGGGTTGCGTGCGCACCTCGAAGGCTGCCCCGCCTGCCGCGAGGAGCACGACAGCTTGCTCGCGTTCGTGAAGCGCGAGGGCTAGCGCTACCCTTTCGGCGTGGCGCGCACGGGTCGTTTTCTCGGCATTCCGTACGATTGGCGGCGCCCGACGGTCGCCCGCGCGAAGTCCCGGTGGTGGAACCCAGACGATCCGCGCGTCTTCACTCCGAAGACGTTCGGCTGGGGATACGACATCAACGTCGCGCGTTTGCTCCGTCGCCGCTAGCGGTATCTCCTCGGTGATCAACCGAGGAGGGTCTCATGCCGCCACGCGGAGTGAAGAAGGGCACGAAGAGAGCGCGCCAGTACGAGCACATCAAGGAGAGCGAGCGCAAGCAGGGTCGCTCCGAAGACCGCGCAGAGGAGATCGCGGCGCGCACCGTTAATAAGCAGCGAGCTCGCTCCGGCGAGACGAAGAAGAGCTAGTTCGCGAGCAGTTCGCGCAGCTGGTCGGGGCTTGCGTTCCCGCCGCTCGCGATCAGCGCGACGCGTTTCCCGGCGAGTTCGTCGCGGAGGCGGAGCGCGGCCGCGAGCGGCGAGGCGCCGGCCGCCTCGATCAAGTTGCGCGTCGACTCGATCATCACGCGCTGCGCCGCGCGGATCTCGTCGTCGGAGACGAGCACGAAGTCGTCGAGCAGTTCCCACATGATCCGCTGCGGCAGCTCGAATGCCACGCGCGTCGCGAGGCCTTCGGCAAACGTCCGCATCTCGTCCTCGAGCAGCGTTCGGTCGCGCCACGAGCGGAACGCAGCGGGTGCCGCGTCCGACTGTACGCCGACCACTCGAATCGAAGGATCGAGTTGCTTGGCGACGATCGACGCGCCGGCGGCGCCGCTGCCGCCGCCGACCGGGACGATGATCGTGTCGATGCGCGGCTCGTCCTCGAGGAGCTCGAGCGTCGCGGTCGCGACGCCGGCGATCAGGTGCGGCTCGTTTCCGGAGTGGACGTAGCGGAAGCCGGTTTCGGCGGCCAGCCGCTCTGCGTCTTCGCGCGCCTCGTCGAAGTCGACCCCGTGCGGGATGACCTCGGCGCCGAGGTCGCGCATCGCCGCGACCTTGACCGGGTTCGCGCCCTCGGGGACGTAGATCGTCGCTTCGACGCCGAAGATGCGCGCACCGAAGGCGATCGACTGGCCGTGGTTTCCCGTCGAGGAGGCGATCACGCCGCTCTCCCGCTCGTCCGGATTGAGCTGTGCGACGAGGTTGACGCCGCCGCGCACCTTGAAGGCGCCCGTCGGCAGGTGGTTCTCGTGCTTGACGAAGACCGTCGCCCCGACCAAGCGGCTGAGCGGGGGATACTCGCGGAGCGGTGTCCGCGGAAGATGCGGCGCGATGCGCGTGCGCGCCTCGAGCACATCGGCGAACGTCGGTGCCTCCACGCCTACATAGTGAACATCCCATGCAGGGTAGGAACGCGGTCGCCCTGCGAGCGTGCGGCCATGACGAGCGTGCCCTCCGCGCGCTCGACGGTCCAGTCGGCCCACGCGCAGCAGTCGTTCTCGACTGCGAGCAGCGACCGCAGCTCCGTCTCGACCTCGGGTCGGTCCTCGAACGTGAGGCGAAGGCCGTCGGCCACCTCGTGGCGGTCGATCCCGAAGCGTTCGCTTCTACGAGGACGTCGGCTTGGTCGACGCACCCGAGCGCGTCAGCGGGCGGAGGCGCTACGAGCCCGAGGTCGTACGCAGGCTCGCGGTGATCGAGACGGCGCAGCGCGCCGGCCTCACCCTCGACGAGATCCGGCTGCTGCTCCGCGCGACACCGGCGGACGGGGCAGCCACCGAGCAGCTGCGCGCCGTCGCGGACCAGAAGCTGCCGGCCCTTCGCGACGCGATCGAGCGTGCGGAGCTCGTGCGCAGCTGGCTCGAAGACGCCGCGCGCTGCCGTTGCCCGACCCTCGACGACTGCCCGCTGTTCGACGAGCCGGAGCGTCTGCCGGACCGCTCGCTCGTGCTTCGATAGGTCGATGTCGCTCACCGCAGGATCCGGTCCGTTCGGGAAGCGGCCGGCCGGCCGCTTCAACTTCGAGCCGGCGCCGCCCGGCGCCGCCATCTTCTGGGAGCCGGTTCCGTACCGCGTCCGCGCGCTCGTCGCCGGCGAGGTCGTCGTCGATTCGCGCAACGCGCACCTGCTGCACGAGACGGGGCACCTGCCCGTCTACTACTTCCCGCCCGAGGACGTCCGGGCCGACCTGCTCGTCCCCTCGGAGACGACGTCGGAGTGCCCGTACAAGGGCGAGGCGAACTACTACTCGTGCCGCGTCGGTGACCGCCTCGTCGAGGACCTCGTCTGGGAGTACCGCGATCCGCTCGAGAGCGTCTCGTTCATCGCCGGGCAGCTCGCCCTCTACTGGCGGAAGGCGGACGAGTGGCGTGTCGAGGACGAGCAGGTGCACACGCATCCACGCGACCCGTACCACCGCATCGACATCTACCCGACGAGCCGGCACGTGCGCGTGCTGCTCGACGGTGAGTGCGTCGCCGACAGCACACACGTCACCGCGCTGTTCGAGACCGGTCATCCGCCGCGCTGGTACTTCCCCGTCGACGACGTGCGCATGGACGTCCTCGAGCCGAGCGCGACCGAGACGCGATGCGCATACAAGGGGCAGGCGTCTCACTTTCATGCGCTCGGGCACGAAGACGTCGCATGGACATACCGCGAGCCGCTGTCCGACGGCGAGCGTGTGCGCGGGCTGATCGCGTTCTACGGAGAGCGGGTCGATCTCGAGCTCGACGGCGAGCTGCAAGAGCGGCCGGAGACGCAGTGGCTCAGGACGGCGCGTCGAGCGGATACAGCCATGACTTCGCACCGCTGACCGGTTGCCCAGCGCCGTGGAGCGCTGCGGTTTGAACGCTACGAAGGGAGCACGCCGGAGACGTGCGAAAAGACCCTGGCGACGATCTGCCAGCGATTGTCGAACTTCACCAGCGAGAGGAAGCTGGTGAAAGACACGGTTCCCCAACAGCCGTCTTCCTCGACCGTCGCGGTGGCGACGTCGCCCACTTGGTCGATCGACATGATGTGCGCCGTGTACCTGCCGTCGCTGTTGCGCGGCGAGTGTTCCTCCATCGCGATCATCTCGGCGACCGAGATGTCGTAGCGCGTCCCGTTCAGGGACCCGTATGTCCGGGCGTGCTCGTGGAACGCTTCTCTGAGCTTGGCGGTGTCACCGTTCGCCGCCCCTTCGGTGTAGAGCCGGAGAACGGTGGCGATCGCCTCGTCCTCGACGACCGCGCGGCTACCGATCATCCCCAGATTGTCGTCGTTCCTGGCCCGGGACGCCAGTAGCGCGTGTCACTCGTCGCGGTATTCGACGTCGGTGACGTGTTGACCCCAGGTTGCAGGGATGCCCTCGTCGTCGACGTCGAGCAGCGCAAGATGGCTCATGAAGCGGTCTGGCGCGGCACCGTGCCAATGGTCCTCGCCGGGCTCGAAGAAGACGCGGTCGCCTGGGTGGAGGACCTCGATCGGGCCGCCCCGCCGTTGGGCGCGGCCGATTCCCTCGAGGATGTAGATCGTCTGGCCGTGCGGGTGGGTGTGCCAGGCCGTGCGCGAGCCGGGCGTGAACTGCACCCGGACGGCGTGCGCGCGGGACGTGGCCGACGGCGCCGCGATTGGGTCGAGGTACACCGCGCCGGTGAACCAGTCGCTTGGGCCGACGAGGGTCTCGAGGCTGTTCCGGGTGATCTGCATGGGCCGGAGCCTACGCCTCGCGCCGCCAGATCGGGGTCGCGACCGCGGCGAGGGCGACAGTCGCGGCGCCCGACCCGGTGAGGGTCCACTTCGCGCCGATCGCGGAGACGATCGGGCCGCCGATCGCGGTCCCGAGCGGGGCGGCGACGATCAGGGCGGCGCTGCGCGCCGCGAGCACGCTCGGGAGATTCGCCGTCGAAGTGATCGATTGGAACAGCGCGTATGTGAGCGGCGTGAACGGGCCGTAGATGATGCCGCCGAGCGCGAAGCACGCCAGTGTGACCCACGTCGGCGCGAACGCGAACGGTACGAGGCACGCGCCCCAGCCCGCGACTATCACCAGGACGATCGCGCGCGTGGCGTGCCGGCGCAGCATCCCGATGACGAGCGTCGAGACGAGCGCACCGACGCCGAAGCTCGCCCAGTAGGCGCCGAGCAGCCGCGCGTGGGCGTGCAGGTCGTGCGCGACGTAGACGGGAAGCGCGTCCTCGACCGGGCCGTAGAGGAAGAAGAACAGCCACGTGAGCGCGATCAGCCCGAGCAGGTCGCTGCGGCGGAGCAGGCGGAACCCCGACTCGGCGGCGTGGGTGTCGATTGGTTCGCCGGTGCTCAATGCGCCGGTCGGGGTACGCCACGCCTGGATGCCGAGGAACGTGAACGACGCGGCGTCGAAGGCGAGCAGCCAGCCCGGTGCGATCTGTGAGAGCAGCAGGCCGGCGACGGCCGGCCCGAGGATCGTGGCGAGCCACACCTGCGCGCTCGCGAGGGAGTTCGCGGCAAGGCGCCCTTCCTCGCCGCCGAGCTCGGCGAGCATCGTGTACTCACCTGCCGTCCCCCAGCTCGCGAGCAGTGACGAGCCCGCGAGCAGTACGACGTACGCGGCCGGCGAAAGAGCCCCCGCCGCCTCGAGGACGACGATCGCTCCGAGGAAGCCTGCGCGCAGCAGGCAGTGGACGAGGACGAGTGTGCGGGCCGGGTGCGCGCGCAAGTAGCGGCCGAGCGCGAACGCGCCGATCGCGCCCGGCAGCGTGTAAGCGGCGACCGCGAGCCCGACGAAGAGCCCCAGGTGTCCCGACGGCGCTGTCCGGACAGCGAGCCACGCGATTGTGACGACGCTCATGCCGTCGCCGAGCGATGAGACGCCGAGGCCGGAGAGCAGGCGCCGCGCGCTGCGGTCGCGGAGCAACGCGCGGTACGCCTCCGGGATCAGCTCACAGCTTTCTTCACGAGCTTCGTGATCTGCTTCTCATCCGCCGCGGTCA